>Ga0187766_10002249_pt1 | contig 11396 bp, 11 predicted proteins | sample 0216_QUI02_MP05__4_FD_132971 | JGI IMG/M metagenome (GOLD analysis project Ga0187766, IMG submission 132971) | Tropical peat soil microbial communities from peatlands in Department of Meta, Colombia - 0216_QUI02_MP05_20_MG | ecosystem: Environmental > Terrestrial > Soil > Wetlands > Peat ... | reverse complement strand
GCTCGGCGCGGTCACCCCGGTCGTCCTCTATCGCACGCTCGGCCCGACGCTGCCCCACGGGGCGGCCGCCGCGGCGTCGCTGTGGGCGGCGGCCCACCGCTGCGCATCGCTCAACCCGGCCAGCGTCCGGCGCGCCGGATTCGGCGAGGGATTCGAGGCGGGCGAGCGGCTCTTCGACGCGATCCTGGCGAGCCCGTCCGGTGTCGTGTTCGCCTCCGACGACTACGACGAGACGTGGCGCCGCGTCCAGACCGACGACGGGCGCGTCAACCTGCGCATTCCCGAGCTGCTCGAGGAGCTGGAGGCGCTGGCTCGTGAGCAGCCGCCGGGGGACGACCCGGCGTGGCCCTTCTTGCTCTCGGCGGGCGAGCGGCGATCGTTCACCGCCAACACGATCATGCGCGACCCGCACTGGCGCAAGACGGATCCCGACGGCGCCCTGCGCGTCGCGCCCGGCGACGCGGCCCGGCTCGGCCTCGCCGACGGTGGGCGCGCGCGCCTCACCACGAAGCGCGCCACCGTGCTCGTGACCGTCGCGGTGGACGACGCGATGACCACGGGGCACCTGGCGCTGCCGAATGGCCTCGGCGTCGACCATCCCGAGGGCGCGCACCGGGTGCGGACGGGCGTCGCCCCGAACGAGCTGACGGCCACCGAGGATCGCGACCCGTGGGTGGGCACGCCCTGGCACAAGAGCGTGGCGGCCCGACTGGAGCCGATGCCCGCCGAACCCGCGGGCGCCGCGACGTGACGAGGCCGAGCCGCTAGGCGCGCTGGAGCACGTCCGGGCGCGGCGCGCCCGCGTCGATGAGCGTCCGCCAGTCGGTGTCCTTGGGCACCACCGCCTCGGCCGGGTGCAGCCCGTAGTACGTGGGCTCGACCCCGAGCGGGGTCCCCCCGGTCTCGACCGTGCGCGTGGCCTGCAGGAGGAGGCGGCGCGCCTGGATCACCGCGCGGTCGGCGGGGCCCAGGTGCTCCCGGGTCCGGTCGACGACGGGCCCCATGCTCTCCTGCACCGCGCGGTCCTGCACGTTGACGCCGTCGATCCCGGTGAAGGTCTCGGTCTTCTGCACGCGCCGGTCGAGCAGGTAGTTGTTCTCCCGGTTGCGCTTGGAGCGGAACGTGGCCTGGTCGACGTCGAGCGGGCCGTTGCCGAGCCGACGCTCGAGGCGCTCCTCGTCGGTGAGCGGGCTGGTGGTGCTGTGCTCCCAGTTGTAGACCATCGTGGTCGTGTCGTCGATCGGCACCCAGATGTGGCCGGCCGCGCCCGTGAATCCGCGCGCGCCCGCGCCGGTCCGGGCCGGACGGATCTGGTGGAAGGGCAGGATGAAGTGGTAGGCGCGCACGTGCACGTCCCCGCTCGCGAGCCGCCGCAGGCCCGCGTACCGGTAGCCGTAGTCGGTGACGTCCAGCTCGAGGACGGGCGCGCTGCCGCGCACGAAGGGATCCGTGGGATTGAAGCCGGCGCGCGCGGAGTCGGCGGCGAGTACCCGGTGCAGGATCGGCACGTGCGAGGTGTCGATGCCGCCTTCGAGCCCCTGCAGCCAGTTGCTCTCCTGGATCACCTTCGACACGTGGCGATGCGACGCGGACGCCTGCGTCCACGCGAAGTGCGGCAGCGGCGGCTGGCTCGCCGCGGGGCCCAGGTAGGCCCAGACGACGCCGCCCGCCTCCGCGGTCGGATAGGCGCCGGTGCGGATCTTCGCCGCGAAGGCCAGCTCCTCGGGCTCGTTCATCATGTCGACGCACTGGCCGTCCACGTCGAACTTCCAGCCGTGGTACACGCAGCGGAGCCCGCACTCCTCGTTGCGCCCGAGGAACAGCGAGGCCTGCCGGTGCGGGCAGCGCTCGTCGAGCAGCCCGATGCGACCGCGCGAGTCGCGGAAGGCGACCAGCCCCTCGCCGAGGAGCTTCACGCGCACGGGCGGGCAGTCCGGCTCCGGCAGCTCCCAGGCCAGCAGCGCGGGGAGCCAGTAGCGCCGCAGGGTCTTGCCCATCGGGGTTCCGGGGCCGACGCGGGTCACCCGCTCGTTCTCGTCGCGTGACAGCATGGGCGATCTCCTTGCCGGGGGACGGGTCGAAGGCCCCGCCCCTCGAACCGAGGGAACGGCATGTCGTGCGGGCTTGTCAAGGGACTCCCCGTCGCCGTGCGCCGGCCACATTTCATGCCGCTCCCGCGGGGGTGGTGCGAAACAATACGATCAGCAGCGATGGGCGTGGCGGCACGGCTACTCAAGCAGGAACTTCTGATTCACCTGGACTATGGGCTGCCGCTCGGGGGCGTCATCGTCCGGTACCGCGGGCCGATCAGCGACCCCGACACCCTGCCGGAGCAGGTCGTCGACGTGCTCCGCGCGCGAGTCCCCCGTGACGTCCAGTACGAGCTGGACGTCCTCTACGAGGCCCTGACGCGCCGCATCCCCCCGCCGCCGGCGGGGCGCGCTCCGAACGGGTGGATCATCCGACCCGCCCTGGCCACCGTCCTCATCCAGGACCAGCAGCGGCCCGCGGGGCTGCCGCTCGCCTGGCTCACGTACGTCGAGCAGGTCCCGACCTCCGGGCCGCTCGAGCAGCGCGACATCGCGCTGAGCGACGCGGACTTCACGCCGAGCGAGCGGGGCACGCTGGACCGGCTGCGCTACCGGATCAAGGCGATCGCCTGGGCCCACTACCAGGGGCCGGTCGACCACTGACCGGGTAGTGAGCGGGCGCGCGCCGCCGCGCCGGCGGGTTGACTTGTCCGGCGCGCGCGACGAATAATCGCGCCACCCGACGTTCCCGGAGGAGCCATCGACCATGATCCTTCCCCGCGTGCTCTTGCTGGTCTGCCTCTCGACCGCCCTCCTCGTGCGACCGGCTCTCGCCGAAGAGCTGGTCGTCGCGACGTTCGGCGGCACCTTCGTCGACAACTCGAAGAAGTGCCACGCCGCCGCCTTCGAGAAGACGACGGGGGCCACGGTGAAGTACGTGCTCGGCAGCTCGGTCCAGACCGCGGCCAAGCTCCGTGCGGCGGGCGCGCGCGCCGAGTTCGACGTCGCGTACATGGACAGCCAGATCGTCAAGCAGATGAAGGCCGAGGGCCTGCTGCAGCCGCTCGAGCCCGCGAAGATCTCGCACTGGGGCGATCTGTACGAGGCCTCGCGCGACCGGGACGCCTACTGGGTCTCGATGATGTTCGCGGGCACGATCATCACCTACAACCCGACCCTGGTGAAGGCGCCGCCCACCTCGTGGGCGGACCTCTGGAAGCCCGAATGGAAGGGCAAGCTGGCGATCCCCGACATCTCCGGGACCTCGGGCCAGCAGTTCCTGATGGCCGCGGCGCGGCTCAACGGCGGCTCGCTCGAGAACATCGATCCGGGCTTCGAGGCCATAAAGAAGCTCAAGCCGAACGTCCAGATGATGTACACGCAGCCGGACCAGATCATTCCGCTGTTCGAGCGCGGTGACATCACGGTGGCGGTGTGGTACACGGACCGGACCGGCGCGGCCGCCGCCAAGGGCGTGCCGGTGGCCGCGGCCTACCCGTCGGAGGGCGCGATCGGCATCGTCCCCACGGTGGCGGTGCCCAAGGCCAGCCCGAAGCGGGAGCTGGCGCAGAAATACATCGACGTGCTGCTCGCTCCGGAGGGCCAGGTGTGCTTCGCGCAGTCGCAGTTCGCGGGCCCGACCAACCGGAAGGTCCAGCTCCCCGCGGAGCTGGCCAGGCTGGTGCCCTACGGACCCATCGTGCAGCGCATGTACTTCCCCGATACCGACCTGGTCGCCAAGAAGTTCCCGGAGTGGTCGGAGCGCTGGGGGCGCGAGATCGCGCGTTGACCTCGCCGGCGCTCACGGTGCGCCGGCTCCGGAAGGCGTTCGGCCCCGTGGTCGCGGTCGACGACGTCTCGCTCGACGCCGCGCCCGGCGAGTTCCTCTCCCTCCTCGGCCCGTCGGGCTGCGGCAAGAGCACGCTGCTGCGAATGGTGGCCGGGCTCGTGGACCCCGACGGCGGCCAGATCCTCCTCGCGGACCGTGACATCACGAAGGTCGCCGTCCATCGTCGCAACCTGGGCCTGGTCTTCCAGTCGTACGCGCTCTTCCCCCACATGACCGTGTTCGAGAACGTGGCCTTCGGTCTGAGGCGTCGTGGGGCGGCCGGGCACGAGCTGGGCCCGCGCGTGGAGCGGATCCTGGAGCTGGTGCGGCTCGGCCCGCTGGGATCGCGGCTCCCGCGCGAGCTCTCCGGCGGCCAGCAGCAGCGCGTGGCGCTGGCGCGGGCGCTGGTCACCGAGCCCGGCGTGCTGCTGCTCGACGAGCCGCTCTCGAACCTGGACGCGCTGCTCCGCGACGAGATGCGGGTGGAGCTGAAGCGGCTGCAGGAGCGCCTGGGGACCACGATGATCTTCGTGACCCACGATCAGGCGGAGGCCCTGATCCTGTCCGACCGGATCGTGGTGATGGAGCGAGGGCGGGTGGAGCAGGTGGGGAGCCCGGAGGAGGTCTACCGGCGTCCGGCCACCGCGTTCGTCGCACGCTTCCTGGGCCGGGCGAACTTCCTCGCGGGCACGATCGCGGAGAGCGCCGCCGATCGCACCGTCGTCGCGCTCGGCGGCGGCAAGCTCTCGGTCCTGGCGGGTCCGCGGGCGGGCTGGCCGCCGGGCCGCCCGGTGCACGTGGTGATCCGCCAGGAGAGCATCCGTCTCGAGGCCGACGGTGCGGCACCCGGCGTGGCGTCCGGGCCCGGCGATCCCAACCGCTTCGCCGCGACGGTCGTCTTTCACGCCTTCGCCGGGCAAGCGCACCACTACGTGATCCAGCTCTCGGACGGGCGCGAGCTGGAGGTCGCGGCTCCCGGCGGCGCGATGCCGCTGGCGCGTGGGGCCCGGGCATTCGTGACGTGGGGCCCGGGCGACGTGGTCCTGCTGCCGGCCGACGAGCCGGCCCCGGGGGCCACGCGATGAGGCGCGGCTCCGGGGCGTGGCTCCTCGCGCCCGCGCTCGTGATCCTGCTCGGCGCCTTCGTGCTGCCGGTGGCGATGATGGTGCCCACGAGCGTCCACCGGTACGTGCCCCTGATCGGCATCACCGGCGACCTCACCGCGACCTACTACACGCGGCTGCTGACCGACTCCTACTACCTGGAGATCATCGGCCGGACGCTGGCGCTGGGCCTCACGGTCACGCTGGCCACGCTCGTGATCGGCTATCCGGTCGCGTTCTTCCTGGCCCGGACCCCCTCCCGCTGGCGCAACTGGCTCACGATCCTGATCGTGTTCCCGCTACTGCTGAACCTGGTGGTGCGCACCTTCGGCTGGATCGCGCTGCTCGCGCAGAACGGGCTCGTGAACCAGGCGCTCCGGGCGCTCGGGCTCGTGGACTCGCCGGTGAAGCTGCTCTTCAACTTCCCCGGCCTCCTGATCGCGATGACCCACATCTTCCTGCCGTTCATGGTGCTGGTCCTCATCGGCGCCATCTCCAACATCCCGCGCGACGTCGAGGACGCCGCGCGCGTGCTGGGCGCCTCGTGGGGGAGCGCCTTCTGGCGGATCACGCTGCCGCTCTCCGCTCCCGGGATCCTCTCGGGCTCGATCCTGGTCTTCGTGCTCACGATCAGCGCGCTGGTGACCCCGCGCCTGCTCGGCGGCCCGACCTACCAGGTGATGTCCACTCTGATCTACGACGAGTTCCTCCAGCGCCTGAACTGGCCGGCGGGCTCGGCGGAGGCCCTGCTGCTGACGATCATGGTGTTGGCGCTGGTGTACCTGTCGGGCCGTCTCGCGCGGCGGACCGGAGCGAGCGCGTGACCGCCGCGCGGCTCCGTGGCTGGCTCCTGCGGGCGTGGGTCGCTCTGGTCGTGGCCTTCCTGATGCTGCCGGTCGTGGTGGTCGCGCTGGCGTCCCTGAGCCGCACGTCCTACCTGACGGTGCCGCCCCGCGGCCTCACGCTGCACTGGTTCACCGTGGTGCTCGCCGACCCCGAGTATCTCCAGGCCATCGGCGGGAGCCTGCTGCTGGCCGCGGTGGCGACCGTCGGCGCGCTCGGGACCGGGGTGGCCGCCTCGTTCGCGCTGGTCCGCCGCCGGGTGCCCGGCGCCGGGCTCATCGGGGCGCTGCTGAACGCCCCGCTCGTCTTCCCGGCGGTCGTGGTCGGGGTGGCGCTGCTCCAGTTCTTCGCCCTCGTCCACCTGAACGGCTCGTTCGTGGGCCTGGCTCTCGCGCACGTGGTCATCACGGTGCCCTACGTGGTTCGCGCGGTGACCGCGACGCTCCAGGGCATCGACCCGGAGCTGGAGCACGCCGCGCGCGTGCTGGGCGCGAGCGGGCCGACCGCGTTCTTCACGGTGACGCTGCCCCTCATCCGACCCGGCGTGGCCGCGGGCGCGCTCTTCGCGTTCATCGTGTCGTTCGACAACGTCCCGGTGTCGATCTTCCTCCTGGGGGCGGGCCAGATGACCCTGCCCGTGAAGATCTTCACCGCGATCGAGTACGGCGTGGACCCGTCCATCGCCGCGATCTCCACCATGCTGATCGTGCTCACCGGCCTGGGCCTCGCGGTCGCCGAGCGCTGGGTCGGCTTCCACCGCTTCGTCTGAACGGTCGCCGCGATCCCGGACGGCGACAGACAGGAGGAAGTGCCATGGCAGCGCTCGTCGAGGGCCGGCTCACCGGGCGGATCGCGCTCGTGACCGGCGCGGCCAACGGCATCGGCCGCGCCAGCGCGCTGCGGCTGGCCCGCGAGGGCGCGGACCTCGCCCTGGTCGACCGCGAGGGCGACCCGCTCGCGGGCGTGGCCCGCGAGATCGAGGCCGCGGGGCGCCAGGCGCTGCCGATCACCGCCGACTGGACCGACGCGGCCGCGGTGCAGGCGGCCTTCGCGGCCATCCGACGGCGGTTCGGGCGGATCGACGTGCTCTTCAACAACGTGGGGCAGAGCGCGCGGGAGCGGGCCAGCCTCTTCCACCTCTCGGCCGAGGAGACGTGGCGGTTCGTGGTCGAGGTCTCGCTGCTCGCGACGATGCGGGCCACCCGGCTGGTGGTCGAGGAGATGCGCGAGCGCCGCGGCGGCCGGATCGTCAACATGTCGACGGAGTCCGCCTTCTACGGCGACGTGGGCTTCGCCGACTACGCGGCGGCGAAGATGGGCGTGGTCGGCTTCACGCGCTCGCTCGCGCGCGAGCTGGCCCCGTACCACGTCAACGTCAACGCGGTGTGCCCCGGCGCGATCCGCACGCGTGCCCACGACCGCCTGCCGAAGGACGTGATCGACCGGGTGCGGAACAGCGTGCCGATGGGCTACGTGGCCGAGCCCGAGGACGTGGCCGGGGTCGTCGCGTTCCTGGCCAGCGACGACGCGCGCTACATCACCGGGCAGTCGATCCTGATCGACGGCGGCCGGTGGATGATCTGAGCTCGCAGCAATTGACCTTCGCAGGAGGGGAGAGAGCGATGGCGGGACGACTCGCGGACAAGATCGCGGTGATCACCGGCGGCGGCAGCGGCATCGGGCGGGCCTGCGCGCTCCGATTCGCCGCGGAGGGTGCGAAGGTGTGCGTGGCCGATCTCGACCTGGACGCGGCCCGGGAGACCGCCCGGCGGGTGGAGGCGGCGGGACCGGCCGCCCGCGCGGTGGAGGTCGACACGACCGACGAGGCCGCCAACGACGCGATGGTCGCGGCCTGCGTCGAGGCGTTCGGCGGCGTCGACGTCCTGGTGGCCGCCGCCGGGGTGGGGAGCCCGCGCCCGGAGCCCGAGTCGCCCCGGCCGTACACCATGCTGACGATCCCGACGGAGAAATTCCGCGCGGTGATCGACGTGAACCTCTACGGGGTGCTGTTCTCCAATCGCGCGGTGGCGCGCTGGATGGTCGCCAACCGGCGTGGCGGCAGCCTGATCAACCTGGGCTCGATCATGTCGAAGATGCCCTCGACCGGCGGCGCCTACAGCGTGAGCAAGGCCGGCGTCTGGATGGCGACCAAGTGCCTGGCCCAGGAGCTGGCCCGCCACGGCATCCGGGTCAACGCGATCGGGCCCGGCTTCATCGAGACGCCGATGACCGCCTCACTTCGTGGGGACGCCGAGCGGAGCCGCTGGGCCATGGGCCTCACCCCCGCCGGCCGCTACGGCACCGTGGACGAGGTGGCGGCCACCGCGCTGTTCCTGGCCTCGGACGAGGCGTCCTTCTTCACCGGCGAGATCCTGCATCCCTCCGGCGGCGTCTTCGTGGGCTGAGCCGCTTCCCCTCAGTGGAAGGTGCGGCCGCCGTCGACGGCCAGGGCGGCCCCGGTGACGAACGACGACTCGTCGCCGGTCAGGTAGAGCGCGGCGTGGGCGATCTCGTCCGGCTGGCCGGGTCGCTTGATCACGTAGCGGTCGAGGATGCGCGCGAGCTCGGCCTCGGGGTCCGCCGCGCCGGTCCACGAGGCGCGGAAGAGCGGCGTGTCCACGATGCCGGGGCAGATCGCGTTGACGCGGATCCGGTCGGCCGCGAGATCCACCGCGAGCGTCTTGCCGAACATCACGAGCCCGGCCTTGGCCGCGCAGTAGGCCGTCCGCTGCTCGAGCGGGCGCAAGGCGGCCCCCGAGGCGATGTTGACGATGGTGCCGCGACCGGCCTGCTTGAGCGCGGGGAGCGCGGCCTGGCAGACGAGCATGGGGCCGGTGAGGTCGACCGCGATGACCCGCGCCCACTCCGCGGCGGTCATGCGCTCGAACGGCCGCACGAGATCGATGCCAGCGCTGTTGACGACGCCGTCGAGCCCGCCCAGCGTGGCCGCGGCCCGGCCCACCGCGGTGCGCACCTGGCTCTCCTCGGCGACGTCGCACGAAAACGCCGCCGCGCCGTCGAGCGGGGCCTTCGCCAGCGCCGCCTCGTCGCGATCGAGCGCGGCCACGCGCGCGCCCTCGCGCTGGAACAGGCGCGCGATGGCCAGCCCGATCCCGGACGCCGCCCCGGTCACCAGCACGCGGCGCCCGGCCAGCCTCACGCGCGCGCCTCCGCGCGCAGGGCCGGCCGCACCGCGTCGGCGACCTCGTCGCAGCGGGCCAGCCACACCCGCGGATGGCCGAGGATGTGCTTGATCAGCTCCTCGAGCAGGGTGATGCGCGAGGGCCGGCCGATGATCTGCGGGTGCATGGCCAGGCAGAAGTAGCGGTCCTCCCGGTAGAGGACGTCGAACTCGCGCCGCCACGCCTCGAACACCGCCGACGGCGCCTGCATGGTGCGCCCGGGCAGCGTGATCGAGTACTGGAAGAACGGCGCGTCGTCGAGGACCCACGCGAAGGGGAACTCGACGATGTCGGTGAGCTTGCGGTCGATCCGGTGCAGGTACGGGGAGTCGTCGTCGAAGTAGTTCGAGGAGTAGCCGAAGCCGTACTCGGCGAGCATCCGCAGGGTGTGGGGACTGAACTCCGCGGCGGGCGAGCGATAGCCGGCCGGCTTGCGCCCCGTCATGCGCTTGATGATCTCGATCCCCCGGTCCATCTCCTCGCGTTCCTGCTCGAGCGTCAGGTTCACGATCCACGCGTGCGACCAGGAGTGATGCGCGATCTCGTGCCCCTGCTTCAGGATCGCCTCGACCATGGCCGGGCGCTGCTCCATGACCAGGCCGGGGACGAAGAAGGTCACGCGGAGCCCGTAGCGCCCGAGCAGGTCCAGGATCCGCGGCACGCCCACCTTCCAGCCGTAGGCGCCCTGGCTCATCACGATGGGGCGCTCGGCGTTCTTGGGATCGCGCGCGGTCCACATGGTCTCGGCGTCGATGTCGAAGCTGAGCAGGACCGGGAAGCCGTTGGGCGTGAGTGGCATGGGGCGCCTCCGGAGCGGGGACGGCGGGGTTAGAGCGGCATCGGACGCGCGCAGGGCCGCTCGCGCTCGAGGTGCGCGGCCAGGGCGAGCACGCGGCGGTCGGCGTACCAGGGGCCCACGATCTGCAGCCCGATGGGCAGGCCGTCCCGCGACCAGCCGCAGGGCAGCGAGATCGCGGGATGGCCGGAGAGGTTGAAGGGCCAGAGATAGGGATACCAGGCGCCACGGATCGAGCCGGCCGGCTCGCCGCCGATCGTGATCGGCTCGTAGGGATCGTGGTCGAGCGCGAGCGCCGGCCGGGCGATCGCGGGGGAGAGCAGGAAGTCGAAGCGCTCGAAGAGCGCGCGCACGCGGCGATAGACCGTGGTGCGCTGGGCGAGCGCGTTGACCCAGTCCGCCGCCGACCACCGCGCGCCCCGCTCGACCGACTCGCGCAGGCTGCGCGCGACCCGGTCGCCGAACGCGGCCATGTGCGGGCCCACCCGGGCCGCGAGCCCGCCCTGGAGGAAGATCAGGAAGGCCCGCTCGAACGGCGCCCAGTCCTCCTCGAGCGTCTCGACGGCGGCGCCCTCGCCCTCCAGGTGACGGAGCGCGGCCTCGCAGGAAGCGAGCACGTCGGCGTCGACCCGCCGGTTGCCCACGCGAGGGAGCCAGCCGAGCCGCAGCCCGCGCGCCGCGATCGCGCGCGGGTCGTCGACCGGCTCCGGGCGCGAATAGGGATCGCCCCCGTCCTCGCCCACGATCGCGTCGAAGCAGGCCTTGGCCTCGGCCACCGTCCGCGCCATCGGCCCGATGTAGGACGTGGAGGAGAAGAGGTCGGCCTGATGCACGTGGGGCACGCGCCCGAGCGTGGGCTTGAGCCCGACGACGCCGCAGCAGGCGGCCGGGATGCGGATGGAGCCCCCGCCGTCGGTCCCGAGGGCCAGCGGCCCCTGCCCGGTCGCGACCGCGGCCGCCGCGCCGCCGGAGGAGCCGCCCGCGGTGCGGGAGAGGTCCCACGGGTTGCGCGTGGCGCCGAACAGGGGGCTGTCGGTCAGCGGCTTGTGTCCGAACTCGGGCGTGGTCGTCTTGCCGACCAGGATGGCGCCGGCCTCGCGGAGCCGTCGAACCGGGACCGCGTCCTCGGCCAGGACCTGGTCGGCGAAGATCCACGATCCCATCGTCGTGCGCGTGCCCCGGGTGAACAGGAGATCCTTGACCGAGAACGGCACGCCGTGGAGCGGGCCGAGCCGCTCGCCCGCCATCACCGCCGCCTCGGCCCGCCGCGCGGACGCGCGCGCCTCGTCGCCGGTCACCGTGATGAAGGCGTTCACCGTGGGCTGGAGATCCTCGATGCGCGCGAGCACCGCGTCGGTCAGCGCGACCGGCGAGAGCTGCTTGGTCCGGACCAGATGGGCGAGGGTCAGCGCGTCGGTCTCGAGCATCGCGCGGGGGCGGGTGTCGGCCTAGCGGAGCTCGTAACCGGGGGAGACCGCGGTCTCCATCTCCCCCGGGGACAGCGGCCGCCCGTCGAAGTACATGGCGACCTGGCCGCCCAGCGGGCGACGGCGATTGATCGCCACGAAGATATTCCACTCGTCGTGGGCGCCGGGCGAGTAGGCGCTGGAGGCG
>Ga0187766_10002248_pt1 | contig 11398 bp, 13 predicted proteins | sample 0216_QUI02_MP05__4_FD_132971 | JGI IMG/M metagenome (GOLD analysis project Ga0187766, IMG submission 132971) | Tropical peat soil microbial communities from peatlands in Department of Meta, Colombia - 0216_QUI02_MP05_20_MG | ecosystem: Environmental > Terrestrial > Soil > Wetlands > Peat ... | reverse complement strand
GACTAGGTCTAACAAAGTCATTGACGGCGGGGTCCTGCGCGGCTATCTTCACAACCTTACAACGGCAAAGAAGTGGAAGACCCAGAGCACCGGAAACGCCGGGTTCGTCCAGCCGCATGCCTGGAACCTGGAGGTCGGGAAGGGGGACTCGACCTACGAAGAGATGGTCAAGGAGATGAAACGGGGCATCATCCTCACAAGCAACTGGTACACGAGGTTCAACAACTACAGGACTGGGGAGTTCTCGACAGTACCCCGGGACGGCGCCTACCTGGTTGAGGGAGGGAAGGTCGTGAAGTCGCTCAAGGGGATGAGGGCCGGGGACGACCTCCAGAGGCTCTTCTCTTCGGTGACACTCCTGTCGAAGCAGAGAGAATGGATACAGTGGTGGGAGGTCGACACCCCGACGTTCTGCCCCTGGATCCTTGTCGACGGTGTAAACATAACTCGCGCCTACGGATAGAGGACGGCCATGCGCCCGGAACCTGACCGGGCTAGCCTTGGAAAGGGCCGAACGGCCCGAAGGTCGGAATGCTCGGTTACTTCTCGAGCATCCTCGAGAAGGTCCATGACACGGTGCTGAGGATCTCGTTCAGCCTTGCCTTCTCCCTGTAGTTCTCGATTATCAGCTTCCCGACGGAACCGTTGGTCTCCTCTAGGTCGAAGCGCAGCTCGCCCCCCTTGGGAAGCTTGCCAGCGCGGATGAGTTCCTCGTCCTTGGTCTTCATACCCTGGAGGATCTTCCCCATGAGAAACGACTTGAAAGGCGGGGTCGACGATTTCAGAGTGACACCGCTGCTCGGCTCGATTTCGACGGCGTCGGACGTTATCGAAGCGGTGGCGATCACCTGTCCCCCCTTGTCGCGTTTGAGGTCGCGCATCTCAGGAGCCTCCTTGGTCTCGGCGAGCATCTCCGAGGCTTGCTTGAAGGTTGACGCCCTCAACGTTGCATCGACATAGCCTAGGGTCTCGTTCAGGCGGTCAATCTCTTCACGAAGCTGCGCAATTCTCTGCTCAAGCCAGAGCTTCAGCTCGGCGGCCCTCTTCGTGTCCTTGTCCGTGACTGCCATCGAGCCAAGTCCGACGAGGTTCCGCTAAAAACGTTAGCGGGGAGAGGCGTCGGTGAAAGTGTTATGACTGCTGCCAACGGAGGCGCGCTTCTGTTCCGATACAAGCGCCGGAGCTCCTGGGTGGCGGCCTGCGCCGTATTCGCTGCGTTGTTTGCGCTGCTGGGCCTCGTCCCTGTTTCACAGCTGGTGGGTATGTCCAGTTTCATCACCATGAGGGAAGCCCTGAGCCCGCTCATCGGCATGATAATGGGTCCGCTCGGGGCGGTCTCCGTCATCATCGGAGTCTTCCTCGACTTCGGATTAGGAAGGCCGGTCGTCTTCCTCGGGCTGGACTTCCTTATCGACGTGTCAGCCGCGCTGACGGCCGCCTTCGCATTCGCCGGGTGGAGGAAGCTCGCCGTGCTCTTTCCAACGGCCCTAATCATCGTCTTCCTTTTGAGTCCATCATCGGCATTGACGGTGTCCGTTGGAGGCGTTCCCGTCCCGTTTGTGTGGATGCACTCTGTTTCCGTCGCGGTGCTCGCGGCAGCACTTGTCCTTGAGGCCCGGGGAAGGATCAGCAGGCTTCACTGGGGGTTCGTGGCTTCAGTCATGTTCGCGTCGACTATGGCAGGGCACATTACAGGGGGGATTCTGACAGAGTACGTGTACCTGAGCCGAGGATTGCTCTTCGGCGCCAATACAATCGGGGCCTATTGGGCCACTGTGTTCTACCTGTATCCCGTTGAAAGGCTCTTCCTCACTCTCGTCGGAACCGTGGTGTCGTTACCCGTCCTGCGGGCTTTGACGAAGAGCCGCGGCCAGTTGGCGGTAGGTACGAAACCTGCTGAATGACGCCTCCGGTTTTGGCGGTACGTTTTAATCCGCTGAGAAAAGGCACGGGCTGAGTTGTCCAGCCAGGACGGCGCGCTTGACGCAGCTGCGGCCCATGTCAGGAAGCTCCTGCAAGAGCAGATAGAACGCGTTGCCAGGATAAGCCAACCTGTGGAATGGATTGACTATTCCAAGCTGGACAAGCTGGTGATAGGGGTCATCGGCGGAGACGGAATCGGCCCGATCATAGCCAAGGAGACGGTCAGGGTGATGAAGGAGCTCCTGAAGAAGGAGATAGCGTCCGGAAAGGTTCAGATCAATGAGATAGCAGGGCTCGAGCTTGAAAGGAGGCTGAAGCTGAAGCAATCCCTCCCTGATGATGTGCTTTCGGAGATCAGGAAGTGCCACGTTCTGTTGAAGGGGCCTACGACCACCCCAGAAGAGGGGAGCGGGGTTCCCAACATCGAGAGTGCGAACATCTCCATCCGGAGGGTCTTCGACCTCTTTGCGAATGTCAGGCCAGTCAGAATCCCGGCCGAAGGAATAGACTGGGTCTTCTTCAGAGAGAACACGGAGGGAGAGTATATGCTCGGCAGCAAGGGTCTGATGGTGACGCCCGACTTGGCGATGGACCTCAAGATAATCACGAAACCGGGGGCGGAAAGGATAATCCGGCTGGCGTTCGAGCATGCAAGGAAGACCGGTCGCAAGAAGGTCACCGTCGTCACCAAGGCGAACGTCGTCAAGACCACAGACGGGCTCTTCCTCGAGACCGCGAGGCGGGTTGCCAAGGACTATCCTGGGATCGTGTGGGACGGATGGTACATTGATGTCTTCACCGCGAAGCTCATCGACGAGAAGAGACGCAGGGACTTCCAGGTGGTGGTCCTCCCCAACCTCTACGGGGACATCGTCACCGATGAGGCGGCGGAGCTGCAGGGTGGGGTAGGCACGGCGGGTAGCGCAAACCTAGGAGCGAGGTTCGGGATGTTCGAGGCTATACATGGCTCGGCCCCGAGGATGATTACAGAAGGACGAGGGGCGTACGCGGACCCGCTGAGCCTGATGAGGGCGGCCGCGATGATGCTGGAGCATGTCGGGATGCTTGCCCAGAGCAAGAGGCTGGCCATGGCCCTTGACATCTGCGCCGTCTACGAACAAAAGGCCAAGATCACCGGGCGGCCTGACGGCGCCACCGCGGGCCAGTTCGGAGACCAAGTTGTAGCGGCGCTCGGGGATTCACGGCTCGATGCAAGATGGCAGTCATTTCAGCAGCGCATGCAATAGACGCGCTGGCTTCGCCCTAGCCGTGGATGCGGAAGTCGCGATGGTTCCGTGGCGCAGTTTCCTCGACTTCGACCCTATCGACCCTAGCCCGCGGTGGACCTAGCTTCGCCCAATCGACGACGCGCTTCACGTTCCTCTCGTCCCCTTCGAGAAACGCCTCGACAGATCCGTCCGGGTTGTTCTTCACCCAGCCCCGCACGCCGAGCTCGGACGCGACCTGCGCCATGCTTGACCTGAAGGAGACGCCATGGACAATCCCCTTGATCCTGACGCGAACTGCTGTCGCCATCCTCTCACTAGATCCCTTTGACTATGTCTGTGATGCCGCCCACGACGAACGACACCGCGAGGGCTGCTATCAGCAGGGCGGTTATCCGCGAGAGGGCGCTGGCCCCGTTCTTCCCCAGGAACTTCCTGACCCAGTTAGAGCTTGACAGGATCAGATAGGCGAGGAGCGAGTTGATCGCAATGACGATCAGCGCGAGCAGCGGGCTGTAGGGAGGACCAGAGATGATGATGACAGTGGAAATGGCCCCTGGACCGGCCAATAGCGGGGTCGCAAGCGGGAAGGCCGCCATGTCGGAAGGTTCCAGTCCCCTTGTCCGTATGTCCCCTCCTCTGAGGTGGTCCAGCGCAACTGCAAACAGGACGATGCCGCCTGCGATACGGAAGTCGTCGATGGTTATGCCGAAGGCGTCGAAGATTAGCCACCCGAAGAGAGAGAAGACGACGAGTATTGCCGTCGATATGATAATGGCTTGCCGGATGATCCTACGTCTGTCGTCAGGGTAGTGTTCAGTGAGCGCCATGAATATCGGGACGGTGCCCAGTGCGTCAACTACAGCGAAGAGGAGAAGGAAGGCACCGACGAACAGGACGATGTCGAAGGCAAAGAAAGAAGAAATCAGTGACAACCTTTCAAGTCCTCTCGCCCGCCAAACGAATAAATAAGCACTAGAGCGATTTCATCGAAGAGATGACACAGGTCGAGGAGTCGGCCATCCAGATGGCACTTTCAAAGATCATGGACCCGGAGCTAGGGAGGCCGATAACCGACCTAAAGCTCGTGGACAAGATGGTGGTCACGGAGGGTCTGGTCGACCTCGAGTTCCATTTGACGGCTCCTTTTTGCCCTCCGATCTTCGCGCTCAAGATAGCCAGCGACATCAAGGCAGGACTTCTCTCTGTGCCGGGAGTGACCGACGCCAAGGTCACACTCCGGGGGCACTACCTGGCCGAAGCAGTGAACAAGCAGGTGAACAAGCCTGCCCAGCCCGTAGCCTAGTCAAAGCTTTCTTGGGGAGCTGCGAGAGGGTTGCCGCCTTCCTTTCGTCATCACTACCGTTGCACTAGGTCAAACGGTTATAGAGAAGCCGCCGTCACTATAGAGACGTGCCTGGAAGGAAGGCGATAGAGATGGGAGAGGGGACCATCCTCGTCTCGCTGCCGAAGAGCTGGGTCAGGAAGAACGGAATCAAGAAGGGAGACACGCTCGCAGTCGAAGAGCTGTCGGGACGGAAGTTGCTGGTCCGCCCCTACGAGGGGAATCAGGACGCGCCCAAGGAAGTGGCCGTCGAATATCCTGGGGACGATATCAGCCAGGTGTCCAACGACATCACCGGTGCCTATCTCCTCGGCTATGACGTCATCAGAATCGTGGGTTCGAAGGTGATTACAAGGGAGGACAGGAATGTCATCAAGGAGGTAATCGGCAGGCTGGTCGGGCTGGAAATAATGGACGAGGATTCCAAGAAGATCTCGATGCAGTTCCTTCTCGAGCCGACTGCCATCGTCCCAGAGAAGGTCGTGCGAAGGATGTCTGGGCTCCTTGATGGGATGTTGAAGGACATGGCAGAGGCCCTGAGCAGGAGCGACTCAAAGCTCCTCGCGCTGGTGGGGGAGAGAGACGACGAAGTCGACAGATTGTACTTCCTGTTGGTGCGGGCTACCAGAGCCGCCATAGTTCGTCCCGAAGTGGCTGAGGGGTACGGACTGTCCCCGGTGGACCTACTCGACTATCGGGTCCTGGCAAGCTTCCTTGAGAGCGTCGGGGATGCAGTAAGCGAACTTTCCCACAAGCTCCAGGGAGGCATCCGCTCGAAGCCCCTGGCCAGGGAGTATGCTTCGTGCGTGACCAAGCTGATGAGCATGAACGACCTAGCAACGCAGGCGTTCATCTCTCGAAGGCCAGGGAGGCCGCGGACGATCAATAGGCAAGTCAGCGAGTTAGCCCAGGCAGTGACCGACGGCCTTGCCGCAATTGCGAAGCTTCCCACCGGAGACGGGGCAGGCGCGGCCGAAACGCTCGCTTCGCTGGAGCGCGTGAGCAAGCTCCTTGTGGATGTTTCCGACCTGGCCGTGATCACACAGCAGGTCTCGTAGAAATCAGAGTAGTGGGTTCGACGGTCGGTTGTCCCAGAAACGGGTAATACATGGAACCCAAGCCGCCCGTCCCTGAAGATGCCAAAGTTATACTGGATGACTGGGTATAACATAAGGGAGGGCAAAGCAGGAGAGTATCAGAAGTTCCTTGAATCGGCGGCACTCAAGAAGGCTGTAGCCGACGTAGAGAAGGCAACGGGCATGAAGTACCTTGTCACCTACTCGAGCGTCATTCCTAACTCAACGGAGGCAGACGATTACGACTGCTACGATATCTGGGAGATGCCTAACCGCGCAGCCCTTGACAAACTCAAGGGCCCTGAAGTCGCCAAGCTCGCAGAAATCTCATACAAGTACACTGAACCAAGACCCTCGAAGAGCATACTGCTTAGAAAAGCCAGCGATACCACCATAATCTGGGAACCGAAGAAGTAGTCGACGCTCTCGTCCCCTTTTTTTGAGAACCGCGCCAGCGCTGACTTTAGAGGCAACTCACGTCCAGAATCGAATCCCAATTAGACGAGCTGACCCTCGTAACCCTTAATTACATTCGCCCCACGTCGAGAGGCTTGCCCAAGTATCTGTTTGTAACCGGCGGAGTGATGTCGGGGCTTGGCAAAGGAATTGTCACGTCCTCTGTTGCTAAGCTGCTTCAACTCTCAGGTGCCGAAGTCACCTGCCTGAAGATAGACCCATACCTCAATTTCGACGCGGGGACCATGAACCCCTACACCCACGGGGAGGTCTTCGTCACGGACGACGGTGGCGAGACGGACATGGACCTGGGCAACTACGAGCGCTTCCTAAACCGGGACATGACCAGGTCGAACAACATCACCACCGGACAGGTCTACAAGAAGGTCATCGACGACGAGCGGCACGGCAGGTTCCTAGGGAAGTCGGTGCAAATCATCCCGCATGTGACGGACGAGATCAAGAGGCGCATACGCGCAGTCGCAGAGAAGGAGGGGGTGGACGTCCTAGTGGTCGAATGCGGCGGGACGGTGGGCGACATCGAAAGCCTTCCGTTCCTCGAGGCGTTCCGCCAAATGAGGATAGAGGAGGGTCATTCGCGAACGCTCTTCCTTCATGTCAGCCTTGCCCCTGAGCTCTCGGTCGTCGGCGAGATGAAGACGAAACCGACCCAGCACAGCGTCCAGGAGATGAGAAGGATCGGCCTTCAGCCCGACGTCTTGGTCATCCGAGGCACCCGCTCCCTTCCTCAGGAGGCCAAGGAGAAGATCTCGCTCTTCACGAGCGTTCCCATCGAAGGCGTGATATCCGACCCTGATGTCGAGTCGATCTATCAGGTTCCTAGGCTACTCGAGAGGGAGGGGGTCCTCAAACCCATCCTCCAGCAACTGGGGTTGAAGTCTAGAGTGCGCATGAGCGGATGGAACGCCGTGGCCGACAAGTTCGTCGACCACCAGCTCACGGTAAGGATAGCGATGGTGGGGAAGTACGCCAACCTCGCAGATAGCTACGTCAGCGTAAACCAGGCGTTGTCGCAGGCCGCGGCTGTCAACGGAGCAAGCGTAAGAATCTCGTGGATCGAATCAGAGGAGATCGAGAGGGACGAGTCGAAGCTCGACCTGATGGAGGCATATGACGGCGTAGTCCTCCCGCAGGGTTTCGGTGGAAGGGGGGTCGAGGGGAAGATAGCCGCCGCAAACAAAGCCAGGGAGGCAGGGATTCCGTTCTTGGGGCTCTGCTACGGCTTCCAGCTAGCCAGCGTGTCCTTCGCCAGGCACGTGCTCGGGCTGAAGGGGGCCAACACCACCGAAGCGGACCCAGCGACCCAGTATCCGGTCATCGACATGCTCCCCGAGCAGAGGGTGGTGACCGACCTCGGAGGGACCATGCGCCTCGGCGGCCATGACATCTTCATCAGGAAGCCGAGCAGGGCTTTCGAGCTCTACGGGACGGTCAAGATCAGGGAGAGGCATAGGCACAGATACGAGCTCAATCAGAAGTACCTCAAGAAGTTCGAGGACAAGGGGATGAAGTACACCGCCTTCAGCGACAACGGCAGGAGGGCGGAGATCCTCGAGCTCGAGGGGCACCCCTTCTACATGGCCACCCAGTACCACCCGGAGTACATCAGCAGGCCAGAGAGGCCAGAGCCAATCTACGTCGCTTTCGTTGGGGCTTGTGTTAGAAGGGCGAAGCCTGCTCCAAGAGAACCACAGAGGATAAGGACCCTAAGCCGCTGAACAGGCACGGGCCAGTCTGAGGGCGAGCTCGGCTGCTTCCTTCGCTCCTTTCGCGAATAGGTAGACATTGGGTTCGATTCCGCTCCCACCCTCGTCGATCACTGCATCGAAGGCTCCGGAACCTGACCTAAGCCTGTCACGGATGGCTTCGGCAGCCGCGTCTGCAGTGCTTCTTCGTGAATGAGCTCCGACCGTTATGGCTCGAAGCCGTTCCTTTTTCATCGCTTTCGCAACCCGAGCATCGTATAGGACGTTGATGCAGGCCCTCAGGTTCGGGTCACGGTCCCGTGCCATCAGCAGGACCTTAGACATGTGGGCGGACGCTCCTGCTTCAGGGGGGAGCATCGCCTTCGCTCTGTCCTTGACCCTGACGATTCTTCCAGGGATAGCGACTACGTCGGCAGGAGTTGCCGCCTCCTCGGCTGCCAGGGCGAGGTTTACCGAGACTTCTGGCATGATGTTCACGAACACCGGGGAGGCTTCCAGCATTCGGACCGCCTCGGAAACTTCAGCCACGAGGGCGTGTCGCGCTCCCCTGCGACCTCCGTATTCCTTGATACAGACGTCACAGTCTGCGAGCGACGGGTATCGCTCCCGGTGGTAGGCGCAGGCGGACCCCTTCCCCAGCAACTCCGTCCAGATGGAGAGTAGGACTCCTGCCCCTTCCGCGGGACCGGATCTGGCTGCGTCGGCGAGCAGCTCCACCCTGCTTTCTGCCTCGCCCTTCGTCATCGCGAATCTCGAAAGTATGGAGTACGCCTTGCCCGGACCTACCGAAAGGTACAGGCTCACCGATGCCTGAGTAATTCCGAGGAGACTTGAGATCCTGTTCTGCGAGAGGCCCTCCGACCGTAGTCGGATCGCTACAAGCTGCCTCATCGCGGGAAGGAACGCCTCGGTCATCATCTCGTCTGGCGGCTGCACGGTATAAGTGGCTTATTGACCTGTTTATAACCCTGGGCAGTGACCTTTTGGGTGTTGGACAACTCCGCAGCCCCCCCAGTGGTGGCGGTCAAGCCAAGGGCGAGCGTGACCCTTGCGGTCACGGCGGTCTTTTCGGCCCTAATCGCGGTCGGAACGACAATAATCATCCCGCTGCCGAAACCCCTGGCGGAGCTTACCCTGGCTCCCGCCATCTATCTTGCGCTTGCTGTCCTCTCGGACAAGTGGACTGCTTTCGGCGCCACGGCCATAGGCTCTTTCATAGGCGAGACGATCAACGGAGCGCTGTATGGATACCCCATCATCTACTCGTTCGGGATGGTATGGGCCAGGGCGCCTGAGGTCCTGATAGTCGCCTGGGCAAGGAAGAGGGGGACGAAGACTCTCGCCGTTGCCATGGTAGGGGCGACAGTCTACGAGACCCTGGCGTTCTTCTTCTCCGACTGGGCGTTCTATGTATACGGCCTGTTCGGATACGTATGCAACAACGGGTTTGTCTGCGCCGGCGTCTGGGACGCCTACGCTCTTGCTTCGCTCGACTTCCTGACGATGCTAGACCTAATCTTCATCCCCGTTGCCATAGCCATAATATGGGCCGCCCGGCCATCGTTTAGAAGACTCGGATTCCTGTAGGTGTCTGCATGACAATCTCCGGCAAGGAGGGCCCGGAGTTCATGGAGTCGGTGTACTCCAACCTGGGCAGGCCTTCGAAGCGTGTGGTAGTTGGCCCGGGGTGGGGGCTCGACAACGCTGTGGTCTCAGTCGGGAAAGGGCGAGTCCTGATAGTGACGGTCGACCCTGTGTCAGTCATCCCTGAGTTCGGGATGGAACTCTCCGGATGGCTTAGCGTTCATCTGATTGCCTCCGATTTCACGGCCAGCGGTGTGGACCCTGAGTTCGCAACGTTCACCTACAATTTTCCTCGGGCGATGTCGGAAGCTCAAAAGAAGGAGTTCGTTCGAGCCGTGGGATCCGAATGCAAGAAGCTGGGTGTGGCCATCGTCGGGGGGAACACAGGGACATACCCAGGCGCCGGGTTCACCGTGATAGGAACCGGGTCGATGTTCGGCACTGCACGTGACTCGAAGTACGTCACTCCTTCGATGGGACAGTCCGGGGACGCGGTACTGATGACGAAGCAACCGGCAATCGAAGCGGTAGGCTCGCTCGCGCTTTCATTCCCGGGGTTCCTGGATGAGAAGGTCGGACGGAAGACCTCTGCCAAGGCCCGGGCGGTCATGGCAAAGTGCACGACGGTCGAGGATGCCAGGGCGGCGAGGAAGGTCGGCTTGGGGGAGGATGCCCTGACATCGATGCACGACGCGACGGAGGGAGGCGTGCTCGGAGGGCTCGAGGAGATGGCGCGGGCCTCTCACCATGCGTTCGAGGTAGACACGGGCGAGATACCGGTCGATGAAACGACGACCCAGGTCTGTTCGTCATTCGGTCTAGACCCGCTCACCACAATGGGGGAGGGCGCGCTCCTGCTGACCTGCTGCCCGGGCGCCGTGTCGGACCTCAAGAAGCTGATGTCAAGGGCGAAAATTCCAGTGACCGAAATCGGGACGGTGAAGACCGGCGAAGGACTCCTCCTGACGGGCCCTGGAGGACGGAAGAGAAAATTCGTCAGGGGACCGGACAGGTACTGGCCAACCTACGAACGCTTCGTGCGCCAAAGGACGCAGTGAGCCGGTGGCGAGAAGAGGCTCGCCATAAGCATTTGATATAGCATCCTCTGCTGCGGGGTCCCAGGATAGAACAATGTCGACTACGGAGCACGCGGCGAGGGTCCTGAAGTCGCTCAAAGACGAGGAATGGCGGACCCTTGCAGGGCTAGAGCGTGCCTCGTCAGGATTCGGTACCCCGGACCTGGGTAGGACCTCGCGGATGAGCCGTCTCCCTCCGGACCGGGTCATGTTCGCGACCGACTCCCTTGAAAAGAAGGGACTGGTCTCACGAAGAGGGCATGGGTTCGTCCTGACCCGAGAGGGGGTGGAAGCCATGGCGCTGAAGGACTACGTCAGGAAGGACCTCATCTTCGCACTTGGAGCGGTCATTGCAAAGGGGAAGGAGTCCGACGTCTACGAAGCCCTCACGGAGGAGGGGACGGTCTATGCGCTGAAGCTCTACAAGATAGGGCGCGTAAGCTTCACCAACATCAGAAAGAAGCGCGTCATCGAGAACTCCGAATTCAAGAGCTGGATGACAGCGAACTACGACGCGGCAAGAAGGGAGTACGGCGCCCTCAGGAAGCTGGAGGGGTTGTCCCCCGCTTTCCCCAAAGTTATCTCCTACAGCAGGAGCACGGTGCTCCTGGAGGAGGTGTCCGGCGTCAGGCTGTCGCAGAGGCCCTACCTTGAGGACCCAGCCAGGACTCTAAGGACCATATTGGGCGCGGTCAGGACGGCCTACCTAAAGGCGGGGCTCGTAAATGCGGACCTGAGCGAATACAACATACTCACAGACGGAGCTTCCGTATGGCTGATTGACTGGCCCCAGGCCATAGGCGCGTCGCACCCCAACCTCTCGGAGCTCCTGGAGCACGATGTCCGGGCGGTTACGAACTTCTTCAGACGGGCATACAGGGAGACCCTGGAACCCGGGAAGGCGTTGGATTATGTCTACGGACGAGCGGGCAACCTAGAATAGCTCAACCTTCTTCTGGAGTATCAGGTTCGTAACGCGGCGTAT
>Ga0187766_10002247_pt1 | contig 11400 bp, 10 predicted proteins | sample 0216_QUI02_MP05__4_FD_132971 | JGI IMG/M metagenome (GOLD analysis project Ga0187766, IMG submission 132971) | Tropical peat soil microbial communities from peatlands in Department of Meta, Colombia - 0216_QUI02_MP05_20_MG | ecosystem: Environmental > Terrestrial > Soil > Wetlands > Peat ... | reverse complement strand
CTCGGTCGTCGGAGGCCGGATAATGACTCGAGCATGGAAAACCAAGATCTCCTGTCTCGGCTCGAGGCCGAGATCGAGCGGCGCCTCTCCGAGCGGTTCGCGGCCCTGCGGGACGAATTCGACCGCCTGCGTCTGGAGGCTGACCGCCGCTGGGCGGGCTTCCTCGAGCGCTTCGAGCAGGACTTCGCCGGCATCGTGCCGGCGGAAATGCTGGACCAGAAGGAGCCCGGCGGCGCGGGGCCAGGCGCCCTTTCGATCGACGATGCGCGCACGCTCGACGCGGCGTCCAACCAGGTGGAGGTCCTGCACCGATTTCTCGATCTCTGCCGCCGCCGCGCTACTCGCGTCGCGCTGCTCGTCGCCAAGGGCGGCGCCTTCGGCGTCTGGAAGGCCGTCGGCTTCTCCGAGCACGGGCTGGACGACGAAGCGGTTCGGAAAGTCTCGATCCCGGCGGCAGATCCGAATCCGTTCGCGTCGATCCTCGACGGGTCGCCCGAGCGGCTGCCTCGAGGCAACGAGATCTCCAGACGCCTCGAAGCCTCCGACGCCTCCGAGGCCGTCGTGATTCCGATGGTGGTCAAAGAAAAGATCTCCGGCGCCGTCTACGCGGACACGGTCGCCGGGGAGGAGCACCGCTTCGACCCGGAAGGCATCGCGGTGTTGACCTTCCTGGCGGGCCTCGCCGTCGATCGCCTCAACCTGAGGAAGCTCCGTCCGTCGCCCGCGCTGCGGCCCATTCCAGGCCCTTCCCGCAAACCGGCCGAGGACGACATCTCGGATCTCGGCATCCCGCGGCCTCGAGAGGTTCCGCTCACGCCGCCGGCGTCGGAGCCTGCGCCGCCTTCCTTCGCGAGGCCGGCTCGCGAAGCGGAGAGCGTCGCGCTCGATGCGGCGGCGCCGCAGATCTCGCCGCCGCCACTGATCCCTCCGACGCTTCCCTCGCTCGAGCTGCCCGAGAGCCTCGAAGCCGAGCCTCCTCCCGCGCCGCGGCCTCCGCAATCGCTTCCCGAGATGGCGCCTCCGCCCGCCTCGATGTGGAGAGGCGAAGAGGCTCCCGCACCGGCGCCGCCCGCTCCGCCGCCCGCGGCGAGAAAGCTCTCGGGGCCGCTCGCGCGCGCCGAGGGAGACGAGCGGCACGAGGAGGCGCGGCGGTTCGCCAAGTTGCTCGTGTCGGAGATCAAGCTCTACAACGAGCGCGCGGTCCAGGAGGGGCGCGAGCAGGGCAACATCTACGCGCGCCTCAAGGAGGACATCGATCGCAGCCGACAGATGTACGACGAGCGAATCCCCGAGGACGTTCGGTCGAAGACCAACTTCTTCCACGAAGAGCTGGTGCGCACGCTCGCCGATGGCCGGGTCGAAGCGCTCGGCATGTGACCTTCGCAGGGCGCGGCGGCGAGCGGCCGGCCGCGCCCGGGCAGCGGGAGACGCCGCGTTGTGAGGCGATGACTCGGGCGTTCCGCTCTTGACCGCCGGGAGGTCGCGACCGCTCGCCTTCTTCTTCGCCCTTTCGATCCTGGCCGCCGGGGCGCGCGCCGACGTCGGCGCCCTGTCCGTTTCGACCGACTACGACGCCGAGCTCGCCCGGGCAAGCGACCTTCTCGAGCAGGGCGACCGCGCGTCCGCAGAGCAGATTCTCAGGGAGGTCCGGCGGCTCGCGGGGCAGCGCGCCTACGACGCGCGGATCGATTTCCTGCTCGCGCTCGACGACGAGCGCCACGGCAAGTACGCCGCCGCGGCCGAGCGCCTTGCGTCGTTTTCCGCGGCACCGATCGGCCTCGAGCCCTACCGGCGGGATCGCCTCGCCAGGAACCTGGCCGCCGCGGGACAGGCTGCCGAGGCCCTGCGCGAGTACCGCACCCTCGAGACCGGCGACGAGCCGTACGCGGGCCGCGCGCGCACGGCGCTCGACCTCGCGCGCCTGCTCGAGAAGTCGGGCGCTCCCTCGGTCGCCGCGGGCGTGCTCTCGCGCGCCGCGGCGGCCGACCCTTCTTCGAGCCTGGAGCTCGCGCCCGACCGCCTTCGTCTCGCGCTGCGATTGAACGACTCGGCCTCCGTCGCCGCGCTCTCGCGCGAGCTTCTGCTCGAGGCGCCGCTCGTCGATCGGTCGGACGGAGTCGGCGCCTCGGTGCGCCGCGCCCTTCGCCGCGAGGAGGCCGCGCTCTCGGCCGCCGACCGGGCTCGCCGCGGCCGCGCCCTGATCGCCGCCGGCGATGCCCGGCACGGCGTGCCGCTGCTGCGGCGCGACAGTCCCGGGGCGTGGCCGCCGGAGGAGCGCAACACGAACTGGCTGGCGCTCGCGGCCGGCCAGGAGGCCCTCGGGCAGGCGCTCGCGGCTCTTGCGACGCTCTCCCGCGTGCCGCGCGGCGAGAACCCGGAGTCCTACGAGGCGCGGTTGGGCGCGGCGCGGATCGAGCTCGCGAAGGCGCGGGCGAGGGGAGCTTCGTCGAAGGCCGCGGAGAAGGAGCGCGGCGCGGTCCGAGCGAGCCTTCTGGCGCTCACCGGGCCGGCCGCCCCCGTTTCGGTGCGCGCGGGCGCGCGGGAGCGTCTCATTCAGATCGCCTATGACGGAGACGATTTCGACGCGGGCCTCGAGCAGGCGCGCCTGCTCGTCGCGGAAAGCCCCGGGACGCGCGCCGGCTTCGAGCCGCTCTGGAGGCTCGCCTGGGCGCTCTACCTCTCGGGCGACTGCGCGGCCGCGCGCGCCCGGTTCGACGCGCTGGCGTCGCTCTACCCGTCGGCCGAGGCATCGCGGCGTCTGGCCTACTGGAGGGCCCGCTGCCTCGAACGCGAGGGAGACCGCGCCGGCGCCGAGGGGATCTACCGCGAGCTCGCCGCCGGGAATCCGCCGGATCTTTACGCGCTCTTTGCGCGGCGGCGCGCGCCGCACGCGCCGTCTCCGCAGCAGCCGTCGCTCGCGGATCCCTCGAACGCGACGGCGACCTTTCGTCGAGTCGACGAGCTCCTGCGGATGCGCCTGTTCGAGGAGGCGTCGGCGGAGGCGCGCCTCTTGCCCGCGAGCCGTGGCCGCGACCTGCGTCTGGCGGAGTCGGAGTTCGCGCTTGGAAGGTTCGCCGCCGCGGCTCAGGCGGCCAAGCGGGCGTTTCCGGAAATGGGAACGGCGGAGGAAGCGCGCGTGCCCGACGCCTGGCGGCGGCTCTACTACCCGATTGAAATCGGCGGATTTCTCGCGGATCGCGCGCGCGAGTTCCGGCTGGATCCCGCGATCTTGCGCGGGCTCGTCCGGCAGGAGAGCCTCTTCGAGGCCAACGCGAAATCGCGCGCGGGAGCCCTCGGGCTGACCCAGCTTCTGCCGACGACGGCGGCGAGCGTTGCCCACTCGGTTCTGCGGATGCGGTACCGGAAGGCGTTTCTCTACGATCCCGGCGTCAACGCCCGGATCGGGGCCGCCTATCTGCGCCGCCTCTACGACCGCTTCGACGACAACGCGATCTTCGCCCTCGCCGCCTACAACGGCGGGCCCGGCCGCATGGAGAGCGTGCGCAAGCACAACCCGGGCCTCTCGGAGGACGAGCTCTTCGAAAGCCATCCCGCTCCGGAGAGCCGGGATTACGTGCGCCGGGTGATGCTGTACGCGGAGTCGTACCGCGAGCTCTATCCGGACTGAGCGCGACTCGGACTACCAGGTCCCTTCCGGCACGACCAGGACCGAGCACGAGCACTGGCGAAGCACCTGGCGCGTGGCGGTGTCGCCGCCGCGGCGGAAGGCGGCGCGCGCGCGCCGGGGCGGTCCGCCGATGACGACGAGGTCCTGCGGATCCTTGTCGAGATGCGCGAGGATGCCGTCCACCGGGGAATCGGCCTCTCGCACGGAGATGCGGCTCGTGACCTCGAGCTCCCGTAGCGTCGCGACACCCCGCTCGAGATGCGATCGGACGAAGGGCGGCGGCGGCTGCCCGGGCGGCGCGACGTGCAGCAGCGTCACCATGGCGCCGAGCCGACGCGCGAGCCAGCCTCCGGCGCGGACGTCGGCCTTGCCCGGCTCGCCCGCGGCCGTGCAGATCAGGATGCGCTTGGGCCGCCCCGGCTGTCCGCGCAAGAGAAGCACCGGCGTGACGGCGCGATCGATCAGGTCTTCCGCGAGCCCGGCGGTGCGGCGCCTCCCGGCACGGGGCGGCGTCTGCGAATCGCCCACGAGAAGAAAGTCGTAGGGCGCCTCCGCCTGCTCGAGAAGGATCTGCTCGGCCGGGTCGCCCGTGCGGACCCGCAGCGTCGCTCCCTGGAGGCCCGCCTCGCCCGCGCGCCTGGCGAGCGACTCGCGAAGCGCGTCCTGCTGGCTCGAGCCGCCGGCGACGCCGACGACCGTCGCCACGGCGTTCAAGGCGCCGAGCAAGCGTTGCGCAAGCCCCATCGCCGCCGCCGGTCCGTCGCCCGCGTCGCAGACGAGAAGGCGCGGCGTGGGCTGCCGGAGAACGTGCCAGTGCTCGAGCACGATCCAGGGCTGCGGCGGCACGGGCCGGCCGTCGGCGGGAACGACGGCGTCGATCCGGATCGCCTCCTCGCCGAAGGAGAGCGCGGGCGAGAGTTGCCGCGTCCCCGACACAGGCGGAAGGCGCAGGTGCACGCGGCGCGTCGAGCCGCTGAAGGTCTCCTCGAAACTTTCGGCGCGCCCGAGCACCGCGGCGCTGGGAGGCGGCTCGGCGCCGGAGAGCGTCACGTGCTCCGGCCGGAAGAGGACGCGGACGCGGTCGCCCTCGTCGTGCGGGACGTCGGGCGGGATGGGAAGCGTCAGCGGGCCGAGCTCCACGCGCTCGCTACGGCAGCGGCCGACGAGGATCGTTCCCGCGCCGAGAAACGTCGCCGCGAAGAGAGATCGCGGGTGCGCGTAGAGATCCTCGGGCGCACCCACCTCGAGCAGCCGGCCGCGGTCGATCACGCCGATACGCTGGCCGAGCTCGAAGCCCTCCTCCTGGTCGTGGGTGACGAGGATCGTCGTGACGCCAAGCGATTTCTGGACCTGCTTCAGGTTCTGGCGCAGTTGCGCGCGGATCTTGACGTCGAGCGCGCCGAAGGGCTCGTCGAGGAGGAGCACGGTCGGCTTGTACGCGAGCGCGCGCGCGAGAGCCACGCGCTGGAGCTGGCCGCCCGAGAGCTGGCTGTCGTAGCGCGAGCCGAGGCCCGCGAGCCCCACGAGGTCGAGCAGCTCCTCGCGGCGGCTCTGCCGCTCGGCGGCCGGCACGCGCCGGATCCGCAGGCCGAACTCGATGTTCTCGGCCACCGTCATGTGCCGGAAGATCGAATAGTTCTGGAACACGAACCCGACGTCGCGCTTCTGCGGAGGCAGCGCCGTGACGTCGCGTCCCCCCAGGAGGACCGCGCCTTCGTCCGGCGGAAGAAGCCCGGAGATCAGGCGCAGGATCGTGCTCTTGCCCGAACCGCTCGCGCCGAGAAGGACGAAGAGCTCGCCCGTCTGCACCTCGAGCGAAACGCGGTCGACGATCGTCTGGCCCGCATAGCGCTTGCTGACGTTCTCGAGAGCGATCGACATGAGCGACTCGCCCTTACGCCTTGCGCCGCGCCGTGTAGCGCAGCAGGAAGAAGAAGATGAAGAACGAAAGCGCCGCGAGCACCGCCGCGACGGCGTTGGCGCCCGCCACGTTGCCGGCCTCGAACTGGGCGAAGATGTAGAGAGGCGCCGTCTGGGTGCGCAGGCGCAGGTTGCCGGAGACGAGCACGGTCGCCCCGAACTCTCCGAGCGAGTGCGCGAAGGTCAGAAGCGCGCCCGAGAAGAGGCCCCCGCGCAGAGTCGGCAAGATGACCCAGCGGAACGTCTGCCACCGCGAGGCGCCGATCGTGTAGGCGGCCTCCTCGTAGGTCGCTTCGATTTCGTCCAGCACCGGCTTGACGGCGCCCAGCATGTACGGGAACGTCACGAACAGGTGCGCGAGCAGGACTCCGGCCGGCGCGAACATCGGCTGGATGCCGAGCGGCTCGAGCAGGCGCCCGAGAAGACCGATCGGTCCCCAGAGCAGAAGCAGCGACGTGCCGACGACGACGGTCGGAATCGCGACGGGCAGGTTGACGAGGATCCCGAGCGGCCGCTCGCCCGGAAATCGATACCGCGAGAGGACGTACGCCGTGAAGGTTCCGAGAAACGCGTTGACCGCGGCGGTCGCGAAGGCAATCAGCAGCGAAAAACGCAGGGCAAATTGCGCATCGGGGGAGGAGAGGGCTCGCGCGAACGCGGGCAAGCCGCCGCGCAAGGCGAAGACGAAGACCGCCGCGAGCGGCATGAGGATCAGCGGGAGCAGGACGAGCAGCACGAGGCTCACGGGGACGAGCGGGCGGGGTCCCCGACGCGCGATCACGGCCGTGGCAGCGGTCGCATTCACTGTTTGACTCCGATCTTCAGGACGTGTTCCCTCCAGGCGCGGTCCACGATCTCGGCGCGCGCCCGCGCCCATCCGCCAAAGTCGGAAACGTAGAAGGGCTCCTCGATGACCCCGAAGGCGGGGTTGCTCGCGTTCCACCGCTCATCGACGCTGCGGAAGCCGTGCGCGACGAAAATCTGCTGGGCCTGGTCGCTCCACAGGAAGCGTGCGAAGCGCTCGACGACAGGCCGCTCGCGGGCCCCGATGTTGCGCTCGACGACGACGAGCGTGTGCTCGGAGAAAATCGTCCGGCGAGGGTACACGATGTCGGCGCGGAGTTTTCCCCGGGCCCGGTCCCAGAGCGCCTCCTGCTCGTAGGTGACGAGCGCGTCGCCGAACCCGTTCTCGAATTGCGTGCGAGCGGCCCGGGCCGAGGAAGCCTGCGCGACGACGTTGCGCCAGATGCCGGCGAGGAGCCGCTCGCCGGCCGCCGGGCCGCCGCCCTCCGCGCGCGCGCCGGCGCCGTACTCCGCGAGAATCGCCCAGTTCGCCGCGCCCGAGGTGAGCGGGTCGGCGTGCACGACGCCGATGCCGGGACGCGCCAGGTCCTCGAAGTCGCGAATCCGCTTCGGATTGCCCGGCCGCACCAGGATCACGAAAGGCGTTCGGTTCACGACGCCGCCCTCGGGCAGGCGGCGCCAGGCCTCCGGCGCCACGACGCCCGCCTGCGCGAGACGGTCCGCGTCGCTCTCGAGCGAGAGCAGCACGAGCTGCGCCGGCACGCCCAGGATGACCTGGTTCGTCACCGTGCCCGAGCCGGCGAAGGAGCCGATGAACTCGACGGGCGCGCTTCCCTCTTCCGCCAGGAGCTTCTGAAATGCGGGGAAGATCCCCTCGTTCATGGTTTCGCCGAGGACGCTGAAGCCGTAAAGGACGATCGTCGTAGGCCGCGCTGCGGAGCGGGAAATCGGCAGCCAGGGCCACGCAGCCCAGGCGAGAAGAGCCAGCAGGAAGAAAACGGGGAGGGCGGCGCGCGACCGCATCCGCGGAGTCTATGGTCTTGCTCGGGGAGCGCTCACGAGCCGGTGCCTCGGCCGGCCCGGGAAGCCGTTGCGCCATAGACTCTTAGATGACATGGCAGCCGAGTTTCGGGTCAAGACGGTGCGCAAGATCGAGCGCCGCGACATCACGCAGGAGGTCCGCGAAGCGGCGGCCCGGCTCGGCGCGCGGGGCGACGGCGCACTCTTCGTCAGTCTTCCGCACACGACGGCGGCCGTGACCGTGGGCGAGGCGTGGGACCCCGACGTCACGGGAGACATCGAGCGCGCGCTCGAAGCCTGGGTGCCCGGCGTGCGGTTCGACCACGGCGAGGGAAACTCGCCGGCGCATTTTCTCTCCGAGGCGATCGGCGTCTCGTGCCTGATTCCCCTCGAGTCCGGCGAGCTCGTCCTCGGCCGCTGGCAGGGAGTCTTCCTGATCGAGCTCGACGGGCCGAGAGAGCGCTCGGTGGAAGTGCGTCTGCTGAGTCAGCTTCCCTCTCCCGGCGGGAGAGGGGCAGGGTGAGGGGCGCTCCCCGCTGCGTGAAGTTCCCTGTCCCGGCGGGTGCTCCTGATCAAGTCCCCTCTCCCGGCGGGAGAGGGATAGGGTGAGGGGGCCCGTAGACCTCTTTTTCCTCGCGCGCGGTGTGCTCGTCCCATCGGCGAGCGAGGCTTCCGGCGAGGCGCCGCGCCGAGACGAGGTCCTGCGCCGTCGTGACGACGCGGCGGATCATGCCGGAGAGCTCGCGGATCTGAACGTGCTCGAGCCGGAACAGTCGAAAGCGCCGGTGATCCTCGTTCTCCGCGGGCGGCGGCGCGAGCTTCGAGCTCTCGATTGCGGAGTAAACCTGTTCTTCTTCAGTCTTCGTGTGAAGGCGAAGGGTGTCGTCAAAAGCGGCGATCGCCTCGGCCGCGGCCCGCGCCTCGCCGGCGGAGAGGGCGCCCAGGAATCGTCCAAAGAGCTCGTCGAGCGCACGGTGCTCCTCGGCGAGCCGCGCCGCGAAGGTCTCCGGTACCGTCACAGGCCGTCGTACTTGGAGTAGCCGCGCTTGGCCCAGTAGTCGTCCGGCTGCTCGGCCGAATACTCGATCTCCGTGATCGCCTTGATGTTCTTCAACCCGAGCTTCATCGGGACGAGCAGGCGCAACGGCGCGCCATGCTCGAGCGGAAGCGGCTTGCCGTTGAATTGCGTCGCGAGAAGCGTCTGCCGGTGCCGGGCCGTCTCGAGGTCGATCGACACGTAGTAGGGATCCGAATTGCCGTCGATGTCGAGGTTGACTCCCGACTCGATTCCCGCCCACTTCGCGCCGGGAGCGGGCGGATACGCGGCGAGGAAGTCGGCGAAACGGAGGCCGCCCCACCACGCCACCGCGCTCCATCCCTCCACACAGATGAGGCGCGTGACCTGCTCGTGGAGCGGAAACCTCGAGTTCAGGTCCTCCAGCGAGAAGAGCTCCGTCTTTCCCGACGCGAGGCCCGAGACCTTCAGCTTCCAATCGGCGAGGGAGTCGGCCCTGGGTGTCGCGCCGTTGTAGTTGTTGCGCAGCGGCGTGACGTCGGACTTCGAGTAGGTGCGGACGGAGCGGTCTCTCGAGTAGAGCGCCTCGGCGACGTCGTCGTCGAACGTCAGGGAACGGTTCAGAAACCTTTCGCGTCGATCCTTCGTCAGCCCGAGCCGCGCCGCTGTCGTGTCGAGCGCATCGATCGCTCCCCTCGGCAGGTCGTTGTCGGCGGCGCCATCCGGCAGGAGCCACCAGAACCCCATCGCCGCCGCCGCAGCGCCGGCGCCGAAGAGCAGGAAATCCCGCCGCGCCCACTTCTTCAGCGCGCCCCGCGTCATGACGGCCGATCGAGGCTCGGGCTCCGTGAAGAGTCCGCGGGGCCGAACAGGTTCGGGCGGCTTCTTACTCATGGCGGCTCTCCCGCGTTCGCGTCGACCAGCCCGTGATCATCGAGCGGAACGTGTCCCAGCCGTCGGCGAACACGAGGATGACGTGGGGGATGACGAAGGCTGCGAGGACGACCATCATCAGAAAGTGCACGGCCCGCGCCCCGTTGTAGTTGACGAAGAGGCGCTCGAGCCAGTGGAGCGGAACCGGTTTGTGCATGGCCCAGCCGGAGAGCACCGCGAGCGCTGCGCAGAGCGGGATGACGAAGTAGGCCGCGCGCTGCAGGGCGTTGTACTTGGTCGTGACGACAGGATGAGGCCAGGGACGCCTCAGGAGCTTCGCCGGGATGACTCCGAGGTAATAGCGCTGCATCGCGAGCGCCTGCTTGAGATCCGCGCGGCGCGGCAGAAGCGCTTTATATCCGCCGCCGGCGAGAAGCCCGATGAGGTACAGCAGGCCATTCGCCATGAACAGGTAGGCGAAGAACCAATGCAGGCGCAGCGCCAGTGCGAGCTGCCCCGGCCCGATGCTGAAGTGGTCGTAGATCCAGCTCGTCGGGCGCGGATATCCCGCGGCCCCGGGGACGTGGCGAACGATCCAGACGCTCAGGTCGGCGAGGTAGTCGGTGCTTCCCGTGTTGGGGTTGGCGGCGTGCTCGAAGACCGGCGCCGCCCAGTAGATGGCGAGGCCGCTCACGATCATGCCGGCAAGCAGCGGCACATTGAGCCAGTGAGTCAGGCGCACGAGCGCGTGGTGCTGGAAGACGATCCGAACTCCGGCTCCCGGCCCCCCGGAACCTCGAAGCGTGTCGGCTCGCGCGGCCATCGGCTCTCCTCGTCTCGCGAGAAAAGGAGGGGCGGGCGCAGGGCCCGCCCCTGGAGAGGAGGATATCCCGGAGTCAGTTGGGCAGGAGAACCGTGTCCACCACGTGGATCACGCCGTTGGACTGATAGACGTCGCCAATCGTGACCGTCGAGAGGTCGCCCTTGTCGTCCTTCAGTACGATCTTGTCGCCCTGCATCATCGCCGTCAGCATGCCGCCGCTCGCCGTCGTGAGCATCGCGCTGCCGTTGCCCTCCTTGATCTTCTTTCCGAGCGCGCGGGCGTCGATCTTCCCGGGGACGACGTGGTAGGTCAGAACCTTGGCGAGCGTCGCCTTGTTTTCGGGCTTCAGGAGATTGTCCACCGTGCCGGCGGGCAGCTTGGCGAACGCCTCATTGGTCGGAGCGAAGACCGTGAACGGCCCCTTCCCTTTGAGCGTGTCCACGAGCCCGGCGGCCTTCACCGCGGCGACGAGCGTCGTGTGGTCCTGGGAGTTGACTGCGTTGTCGATGATGTCCTTGGAGGGATACATGGGGGCGCCGCCGACCATCTTGGTGTCCGCGGCGAAGAGGGCCGAGGCCGCTGCGAGCGCGACCGCGGCGATCGGTGTGGAACCGAGGAGCTTCTTCATGGGGACGCACCTTTCCTTTCGTCTTGTCCTTGCGGACCGTTGCCGTGCTTGGAAGCGGCGTCCCGGCCGCCCGCCGGGTTCTTCCGATTCCGCCGAAGTTACGGGGAGGGGCGGCGCGGTGGATTCATGATTCCTTAGCTGGAGCCTTCCGCGCAGCCGACCGAGTGAAAATGAAGGTTGGATGAAGAATGCGCGCCGGCTCGCTCTCGAGGGCGCCGTCCTCCTCGCGGCCGCGGCCGCCGTGGCCTGCGGGAGCAAGACCGATCCCGTTCGCGAGACGCTCGACCGCGTCGTGAAAGCGGCGCACGGCCGCGACGCGGCCGCGGTGGTCGAAGAGCTCTCCGCCGAATACCGCGACGAAACCGGCAGCGGCCGATCCGACGTCGAGCAGAGGCTGCGGAGCTATTTCGCCGCGTACGAGATCGTGAACGTGACGCTCCACGACGTCACGATCGAGCGGGGCGAGGGAGCGGCGCGGGCCCGCTTTCGCGCCGACTTCTCCGGCCAGCCGCGCGCCGTACCGGGACTCGCGGGGCTCCTTCCGTCGTCGGCTTCGTACGTCTTCGACGTGCGCCTGACGCGCGACGGCTCCGCCTGGCGAGTGGCCTGGGCGTCCTGGGAGCGCGCCGGTGGCTGATCGAGAGCCCCGCCGGTTGACACCCCGGCGGGGCCGGGCTATCGTTCCCGGT
>Ga0187766_10002246_pt1 | contig 11400 bp, 20 predicted proteins | sample 0216_QUI02_MP05__4_FD_132971 | JGI IMG/M metagenome (GOLD analysis project Ga0187766, IMG submission 132971) | Tropical peat soil microbial communities from peatlands in Department of Meta, Colombia - 0216_QUI02_MP05_20_MG | ecosystem: Environmental > Terrestrial > Soil > Wetlands > Peat ... | reverse complement strand
GCTGACGCCCGAAGCGATGCTGGATGGGCGGCGGATCGATGAGTTCTTTTCTCAGCAATTTTTTCTCGACCGAATTCTGGTTCCTTTGGTCGACAATCATGGGATCGCTGCCTCAGCACAGCGCGATCGAGTTTCGGCGCTACATGAACCGCTTCCTGTACCTGTTTGGAGACCTGTCGGACATGACGGGCGTGATGCGCACGCCCCTGAACCAGCACCAAGCGTTCATAGAACCGCTGGTCGCGTGGCTGCGCCCCCGCGGCGTGAACTTCCTCACCGGCGCCTTCGTGCGGGACATCTGCTTTGCGCCGGTGCCCGGCCGCGTCACCGTCAATCGGCTCGACTATGAACGGGGCGGCGTCGCGACTTCGGTTGCGGTCGCGCCGGAAGATCTTGTGCTCGTGACCACCGGATCGCAAGCCGCCGACCTTTCCGCGGGATCGATGACAGAGGTGCCCAAGCCGCGGCCCAGCGGACGGTCCTGGGCGCTGTGGCAGCGCCTCGCACAAGGACGCACAGATTTCGGCCATCCTGACGTTTACTTCGGCGCGGACCGGATACCCGAGTCGCTGTGGGTGACCTTCACGGTCACCGACACAGGGACCGAATTCATCAACCAAATCGCCGCGCTGACCGAGAGCGAGGCAGGACGCGGCGGGCTCGTAACTCTGAAGGACTCGGGCTGGATGCTGTCTCTATCCGTCTTCCACCAGCCAGAAATCATCGGCCAGCCGCCCAACACGAGCATCTGGTGGGGCTACGGTCTTTATCCCGACCGCGACGGCGATTTCGTAAAGAAACGCATGGATCAATGCACCGGGGCGGAGCTCCTGGAGGAGACGCTGAAGCAACTGCGGTTCGATAAGCAATTGAGCGCGATCATGGCGTCATCGATTTGCGTGCCTTGCTATATGCCCTACGTCAACAATGTTTGGCTGCCCCGGAGCCGCGGCGACAGACCTCCCCCGGTTATCGAGGGGGCGACCAATCTCGGACTCATCGGCCAATACGTTGAGGTTCCCGAGGAAATAGCCTTCACCATTGAATGCTCCGTCCGCACGGCGTGGGAAGCCATTCACACCCTGCTCAAGCGCGGCCCCGCGCCGCCACCCGTTTATCAGGGCCAATACGATCCGAAGGCGCTGTTCGCCGCGCTGAAGGTATTCCTTCAGTGATCTGCGCCACTCCCAGCGTCGTAAGAAGGAACCTCCATGAAGGCTCCTTCGCCTTCTGCTCTATGTGCTACTAAAGGCAAGCGGCGCCGCCGAGCTACTTGAGTTGACGCGATCAGTCTTTCAAAGAGCGGAAAAAATTTACGAGCGGATCGTATTGAGCGCCGCGGACACCGCCGGGCTGCCGTAAGCGCTACGGCAAGACGACGCCGGTCGTCCAGAAACCAACGCGCAATAGTCAAAAAGCCGCCCCGAACTTGTAGGCTTTTTACCTTCGTCGGGGCTGGGCGTCTTCTTCATGGATGCCGCCGGCGATGACGGCGAGCGGCAATGAGCGACGACTGGCCGGTATGGTTCAGGTGCTACGGTGAGGCCCTGATCGGTGGCCATAAGTTCAAAGGCTTTTGGCACCACCATTTCTACGTTGTCCTTCCTCATGAGAGTTGCGTGCACGTAAACTCGATAAGGCCTAGCGCAGCCGAGAGCGCCCCCACGAAGCATTAGACCAGCAATGGCGCACACCTACGGCCGTCAGTGCGAACACTCTAAGAGGCGACTATCTCAGCCACCGCAGCAAAATTAAAAGTACGATTAGGCCAACGATCGCCCAGGCGAGGAGAAACTTCTCCGTCATACTCATCGCGCAGTCATGTCCACAACGAAAACCTGCGCTTATGCTCAGTTGAAGCACGCTGTTCGGCCTATTACGCGTCGATATCGAAGTCGACTACGTTCGTATAACGGACGCGGCCCTCGGCCAGGCGGCGGAAGGCGGCGGGCTGTCAATGCTCGCGTGTCGGTTGCCGGGGCTTTATTCGTTAACGACACGCTGATGGAGCCGCAGGAGACTTCCCACGATGGGAGTAATGAGTCTTATCGGATGGCTATTTGGGGCAGAGGCTGCCGCTCCGCCGGATGCCATGAAGCTCGACGGAACAACCGAGGCCACGCTTGCTCGCTCCTTGTCGACATTGCCACCGGACGAGCGAGGATGGATCACATTTGCCGAGGCGCGTATCTTGTTCTCGACCAAGGGCGCACAATACGCGTTCGGAGAAACGGACCAGGACGGCAGAAGAAACATCGGGTCGTTCGCGGCGCAACACCGGTTCGTCATCAACTTCATGCCGGTCGAGGGACGGGTCTATTTCGTACCGCGATCTGATCGCGAACCAGCATAGCCGATGAAATGCGCGAGGAGCATCGGCGGCCGCTACGGCCCTTATTATCAGACGCACCGGCCTGGCAACTGAGCGCGTCGTACGGCCTCAATCGCTTTACTGCGGCAGGCAAGGTGGCCACTGTTCTTTGGTCGGTGTGGCCCCGACCTTTGGCTGGGGGGCTTCGAGGGGTCGGGGCCACTGGCACGACTAGGGGGAGTAGAGAAACCCAAGTCGGCCAACCGATAAATTCAAACTACGCGGCTCATCACAATGTGAAGCGAAAAGACGACCTGCAATAATTTTCGAATGGAAACAGCGCAGCAGTCGCCACAAAAAGGAACCCCAAGCCAGGATACGCAGACTTGGGGTTGTTCGCAGTCTTGCACTGACACTCAGGCTTCTAACGCTGAGCGGCCAGGGGGGTGTTGGGGGATCGGGGCGGTCGCCCAGCGCGGCCTGTTGCACATCTATCTAGGAATTCGTTCCGCAAATTCAATGCGATAACTGGCGACGAGTTTGTTGCGACACGGCACGCGCTCAAGCTGCAATTCAAGGAGGTTGGCCCGTGGGGAGCCTTCGCTCACCCCTCCCTGGCGCTTTCAATTTTCTAACTCGTTACCACTCCGAGCTTGCGCTCAGGTTTGCTCAGCCGTCGCCAAAATTTTTCTGTGCTTCGCTCGGTACCACGAGAGAAGTACCCAGCGTCGATCACCTCCATGGCCTTCATCAGGGCTTCCGCCGCCGATGCATGTTCAGCGTTGGTTAGAAATTCGCGTTTTCGGCTTATAGAGTTCAAGGGCCTGCCGTGCGCCCGAGTGATTCGAGCACGCCATTTCCCGGGTTCCTGTTCGAGTACGTCAATGAGAAATGCCTTGTACTTCATTCCCGGCCCCGTCGCTTAGCTCTTGTTCACAGGCGGGAAACAGGAATGAGCAAACGCCTTTACGGGGAGCTTGGCGAAAACCCCACGTAAATTGCTAGCCCCACGTCGGCTTCAGCGCGACGCAGACCTCACTCGTAACTAGTCATGGATCAGCCGAAAGCGTCCACCGACAACCCGGACCTAAGTCAAGGCCGACGAATCATCCCGTCCCCAGGGCATCGATCAAAATTCAGAGTCTGGGCCGAATTGCGTAGAGCAGATGATGAATTGATGGCACGCGCATCCGGGCAGGCGCCCACGGGGACCAAAACATACATTGGCGCTGCCCTTGATGGATCGTAGCGGCGTCCGGGGAGTAGTCTAGCGTCGTCTTCCCACTATCGAGAGGGGTAGCTCGGCCTCACCTAATCGATCGAGCTCGCATTGGATTTCTACGCACGCCATGTGAATGCTCTGCCACTCACGCAGCAGGCGCTGCGCCCTGGTTTTTAGTTCAGTCGGAACAGAAACCTGACCGGTTTCAAGCCACTGCGCAATAAATTCCACGGCATTTTCGTCGCTAGGGTTGGCCGGGATCGCTAGCAGCTCTCTGATTTCGTCAACTTTTTTGGTACGAAGCGCAGCCGCCGCCGCATATTTCCTTTTAAGGGCATCTCGTTTTGCCACGATTTTCTCGTCGTCAGCAGCCTGAGCCGCCACCGCGCGCGGTAGCCCGATCCGTATGCGCAACGACCGTCACTACCGCCATGCCAGTTGAATGCGAAGCTTACTTCTTCATGATTCGTGCCCCGTCGTCACCGTCAGGAGTTGTCCGTCCACATCCATATTTCAGAGCCTTTCGGCGACTCGCAAAAAGGCCGTCAAACTGGATGGTCGGAGTCCTTTTCTTTATCGCTGGCGCCGCGTGGCAGCACAGCCCGACCTAGTACGCACTAGCTTGGTCGCGGCAGAACCAGATAACTGTACGACACCGACTGGCGATACACCATCGGCTCGCTAAACTGCGAATGCCATCGCGGCCAAATTTCGGTCGCCTGTATCTCAGTCAGTACGTAGTCCCGTAATAAATGCTCCGCCAGGGATGCTACGGCGAAAGCGACAACGAAGACCACGACGACAAAGAACAACCGAGTCTCGGTTGCTTCGATTTTGACTGCCGCGCTTATGCCAAGATACGCGAGCAGGCCAATAAGAAGCCAAAAACTGGCCGCTGGTGCAGCCTTTCGCGCAACGGTTTTCCATCCTCGCGCCACAGAAGTGCTCCGCTTGCCCCCCTTTCCGTCCCTCTTAATTTTTGAGTTTTTTCAATAACTCCCCCAGCTTCGCAAAGTTCACAGCAATCCGTCGTGTTATCGGATCAATCGCAGAATGACCAAGAGGATAACCGCGCCGATGAAAGCGTTGATGATCGCGCCCACAATTCCACCGCCGATTACAACCCCAATACGAGGCAAGAGCCAACCGGCGATCAAACCGCCGATGACGCCAACGATGATGTTGCCGATCAACCCGTAACTGCCACCTTTGACCACCATGCCGGCAAGCCAACCGGCAACAGCGCCAACGATCAGCCAAATAAGGAGGGCCTTGGCATTCATCGTCTTTCTCCGATTCCCACACGATCCAGCTGCAGATTGACTGGTACTCCCATTCGACGACGATTCGGCTATGGGCTTCAATCGCCACAAGATGGAAGATCAGCGCCGCGCAGCCGCGTGGAGAAGAAGCGGCTGGCTATCGCCGTGGAAGCGCAAGCCCGCCAGCACCACCGACGCGACAGGGCCCCGGAGCATGAACCTCCGACCGGGGCTCTCCAGTCAGTGCAGCCAGTCCGCCGGTTTCAATATTGGAGTAGTTGGCGAGGGGCTCCGATAGCTCGGAGCCGAGTTTCAACCAGCATGCTCCAATAATCAGAAAATGCCGCCGCAGTTCGGGGTCGGTTTGTGATGCCGCCCGTTGCAAACAATCTTCGGCATGGTCAAGGCATTCGCGTACTGGATCACTCAAACTTTCGAGCATCGCACATCCCCGGATGCTCGGGATCGTCCCGCCGCCGTGGGAAAAACACCGATGAGCGACTAAAAGTTCCGGCCGCGTTGCAACGAGCTGGCCCCCTTGGCGCACTCGGGAATAATCAGGTCTGCAAAGTGTTCCAGTCAAACAGCAAAGCCGTCGGCGGCCCTGCCAACGGCTTTGCCTTCGTCCCCATACGTGCCGTTTTCTTGGACGGCATCGTGCGGGCTGTCGAAACTGGTAGTGAAGCAGTGCGGAAACCTTCACCTTGTCCCGACGGGCGGGCAGTCCTCCGGCCCGTCCCAAGGGACTTTCCAGCCCGACCAAGGAAGAATAGCGCTCCTGCGCTTATGCTCAAGGTCTTGCGCGCACCAATGCGCGCAAGCCACCATTGTGTGACGAGCATCACTTCGCAGATCCGAAGGTGCGACTACATTTTACAACACTGAGCAGCCACCCCCTGTCCCCCCGTCCCCACCGGCCGCTCGGCTCTTAGAAGCCTAGGTTGAGGCGACAAACTCCGAATAACCCCAAGCGTTTGCCGAAGCTTGGGGTTCTTTTTGATTTTCATTGCTCTCGTCGGCGGTGAATATTGTTCACCGTGGGTTCAGATTGAACTTGGGAAATTCGGTCCGGTATGCGCCGGGGGACCCGCAGTAGCGAGGTCACAATGAAGAGCCCATTGGTAATTGTCTTCGCCGGGCTTCTGGTTGTTGCCGCTAGCATGCTGGCAGTCATGAACAACGCCTGCAAGAGCAGCCAACATGAGTGGTGCGTTCCGTCCACCACGTGGCATCACAGGGCACAGCTGAGTTCCGACGATTAACTCAAAGCCGCTGATTTGCTTGACGCATCGCGCATTGATCTCGATCAAATGGCGGATGCGGCGGGGGGCTAGGATTATCGCTCCTCAGAGTTAGTCGCCATGTTGTTCGTTGGTTACTTTTCCTTTCTGATTGTGGCGTTCACCGCCGTCGCGATATGGCTGATCGGCTCGTTCAACCACTCAACGTCAGAAAAACATTACCATCCCCGCCCTGTGGTCGCTGAGGCAGAGGAAATCAAACCTTTGCACTTGGAGGTCACGAAAGGAACATCACCAGCCAAAGAGCAAGTTTCGCCCGTCAAGCATCACAAACCCAAGGTGCTCGCCCGTCAGCGCAACGACTATGAAGGACGCGGCTACGGGAACGTGGGCTACGCTGAAGAAAATGGGCCAAAGCGTCTATTTTCCAACTGGTGACCCACTGCTTTCCAGCTCGAGCAGGGGCCGTGCCAGCCGCAATGAACTCGGGCCGTTGAATTTGCGGAACGAATTCCTAGATAATCGGCAACAGACCGTGCTGAGCGGCTATCCCCTTCCCCCGACACCCCCCTTGGCCGCTCAGCTTAGAAGCTTGCGTGTGGGTGCTAAACTGCGAACAACCTCAGGTCTGCGTATCCTGGCTTGGGGTTCTTTTTTTGTGATGACCCTGATCAAAAATTATTGCAGGCCGTCTCTTCGCTTCAGATAGTCTGAGGTTTATTGGTTGGCCGACTTGGGATTTCCTCCCCCTAGTCGTGCCGGTGGCCTCGGTCTATCAAGCCCCAGCCCAGGTCGGGGCCACAAATGGGGCGATAACAATGTGAGGCGTACGCGTGGCCAATCTTCTTGAGAAGGCGATATTCTTCCCTCAATCCCTCCAAGACGCCGTGCAATCCTTCGGCGTCGCCCCAGCCGTCATAATCGCGTTCCTCTGGGGCGCGGTGATCGTCGGGCTTTTGGAGACTTTGCGCCAGGAGATCAAACTAAAAAGAGCTGATCGAGAGTGGCGCTGGCGCATGACCCAAGCTCCTCACGCAAGATGAAGCGCGGCGGATGACTGGCTTTCTCGCAAATAGACGAGCGCCCGCCGAGCCAGGCGAGCGCTCGTAATGCCGATAGGAACTATGAGAGAGGAGACGACTTACGAATGCATCCCCGAAGCACTCATCGCGTCGTATTTTTCTGAGAAAGGATCTTAAACTCCAAGCATTGGTTAATGCCCGAACGCCGCTTTCCGCCGCCCTGGTCTATAGAAGAACAGGCTGCCTGCTCCCAGCGCCGCCCGTGACGAACTACCGCCTGTGACGAACTAACCTTTGGCCTCCAATACCCTTCCGTTTTTTGGATTTACTAGATGTACGTGTGCGCAGGCCGTGCACGTTACAGCTTCATAATTTTCAGCAGGGCGTTCTGTTGGATCTTCCGCGATCCAGCCCTGCACCTTTAAGCCCGAATTCGGGCAGCGATAGATAAATGCGATCGCCATAATCAATTTTAAGGCGAGCCGCACAATTAAGGTTTTGATCTAACGCAAATTAAAATGTGGTACTCTGATCAGCGACCAACGTTTTGCATTGCTTCCCACTGCCCGAACGCAGCTTCCACCGCTAAAAAATATTCGTGTTCGTTATATTCGGGATGCCTTTTGATCGCAGCGTGGGCCCGTGCAAGTCGGCCACGTCGTGCCGGGCTGCCTGCACTCTCCGCAAGAACTTCGGTTAAGGCGTCCGTGAACTCACGATAGAGTGCTGAAATGCCAGAGCCAGCACTCACGATCTGCCTCCCGTGCCGTCGTTTTCTTCGTTACACTGCAAAGGTATCATATGAAAAGGACGGAAGTGTACACACGTCGCTTGCTAGGTACTTGGGACAATCGCAAGGCGCGGTGCTGCAAGTCCGCTATTTGCGGGACGTTCTGATGAGATTGGGGAGCTTGGCCATATTGGCAATCTGTTGCGCTTCGTGGCGCGTTAACGCTGTCATTCTGTAATGAAAACAGACCAAAATGCTGGCGCTAACGAGCATCGCTATCAGAAACGACAAAAGGTTCCCTTTCCAAGTCGGCTTCAATCCGGCCGAACTTCGTGTATGGCTGATCATGGATGGGGTCCCCACCGAGTTCCGTTGCCGCCAATAACCCGCAGAGCCCGCCAGAGGTTCCTTAACCCGAACAGGCCGCTGTTTACGAAATCTGGCAGCGCAATTCGCTGGGCCTCGTCGCGGGTGAGACCGCGTTCGTGAGTGGCCCCGGACGCGGGTGTCGGGGGATGGGGGCGCGTCCGGGGCCATGCAGACCGGAGTGGTTGGGGACCGACGACCGGTGTGCAATTCTATGACTAAGTAAAAATCATTGCATCACGGGCGATGCGACTAGCGCGTCTAGCTTCGCCTTTTCTTCAGCGATCAGTCGCACGAGCGTATGCCGCTTTGTTTCGTCAGCCTCATAAGAAAATATCTTGCAAAAACGCTCAATGTTAAGACGTGCAACGACGGTGTCCAGTGCGACTCTGGCATCCGAGACTGTGCAAGTGGTGATCATGGTCCGACTGCCTTCCCCTAATTTTTTTCTGGTTAATCATTCCGAGGACGAGGTCATGGGTCCATCGCATGGAGGGATAGGCGCATTGTCCAGAAGTATAAGTGCGCCGCGAATTTCCTCAATGTTTGCACTGGTTATGCACAAAATGGTCACAAAGCAAATAAAAGCTCGGATCGTGCTGACCGCGCGTAAAACGGGGTGCGGCAGCATCGCGATGCCTCCCAGTACTTGGCCCCAGCTAGCGGGGGCCTTTTGTTTCTTGAAGTCGTTCGAAGCCGCAGGCCGCCTTCCGAGTTCTTCCTCGTATAGACACGGGGCGATCCGCCGATAATTTACTCGATGATCTTGTCGGCCCTGACGAGCAGAGTAGGTGGGATTTTGAGGCCAAGCGCCTTCGCGGTTTTTTGGTTGATCCATAATTCCAGCGTGTCCGGAAACTCGACCGGCAAGTCAGCAGGCTTGGCGCCTTTCAGTATCTTATCAACAAAGTATGCCGCCCGGCGGTAGCACCAATCTAGATTGACGCCGTAGCTAATAAGTCCTCCTGCCTCGACATGCTCATGATAGCCATACAGCGTCGGCAGCTTCTTTGCCGCCGCCGCATCAGCTATGACTTGACCGGCATTGATCGGCATACTGCTTTGTTCAACGACAACGACCTCGGCGCCGCCCGTCGAGAACGTTTCGTAGGCTTGGCTTATATCCGCAGCGGTGCGGACTTCTGCGGGTATAATATTGATTTCCAATTTCTGCCCTGATGCCTCAATCTCTCGCCTTTGCGGACGCGCCTTTGGGTCTGTGACATCATCGAGCAATCCGATGCGCGTCGCTCCGGGAACAAGTTCACGCGCCAATTCAAGCTGCTTTGTTGGCAAACCGGCCACGTAGGGCATTATCCCTGTTACGTTTCCACCGGGTCGCGCATAGCTTTTGATTGAGCCAAGTTCAACTGGATCGGCGAGCGCACCAACGACGATTGGAACCGTATCGGTTGTTTTTTTCAGGGCGACCGCCTGAATGGTCGCCCCAGTGACGATAACGTCTGGTTTGAGTTGAACCAACTCCGTGGCGAGTTGGGGTATGCGATCCGCGTGAAAGTCGGCAAACCGATCGAGCCTCTCGAAGTTCTGACCCTCGGCGTAGCCAAGTTCTCGCATGCCAGCCAAGAATTGTCCTAGATATTTCACGATTAATGGCGCGTCCTTTGCGCCAAACCACAACGAACCTACGACAGGTGGCCTAGCAGTGGTCTGCGCAAATAATACGCGCGGTGCCACGTTGCCGCGCAGGCGAGGAAGGCGAAGTCGCGTCGCCTCATCGAAGCCTCCCCTAGAAATTAGTTCGCGCGCGCGGTTGTAAGGTTAGCTTACAAGATCGCGTAGACGCACGCACGAAAATCGTTGGACAATGGCGCAGCCTACGTGTTGTTGCATGTCTCAACACTCCAGCGGCATTTCTGAGTAATGAAGTCCCCACACAGGGCGGGTTGGAAATGCGACCGATCAATGCAGCCATCGTATTGATAATACTCATCACATCCGCGCACGCGGTTGAGCCTAAGGGCACCGTGGAAATTGACACCGCGCCAATCGAAGAGCCGCCGCTGCCGCGCCCGAAACCGTCATTGAATGATGTTACCGCCGATAATCCTGCCGTGCTCATCTCTGCATTTCGTCATCAACATGGTGAGGGCTCCGTCGCCACCAGCCCCGCACTCGCCCGGATTGCGCAAGAACAGGCCAACGCCATGGCGATACGCGACTTACTCGATCACAATGCACTGGCTCCGTTTTCAAGCCGGATCGGCCGCAGCGGTTTCAGTCACGCGGCTGAGAATATCGCATACGGGCATAGCGATTTCCCCAGCACCTTAAAGCAGTGGATCAATTCGGCTGGACATCGCGCCAATCTGTTGCTGCACGGCGCAAAGTGGATTGGCGTTGCCCATGCACGAAATGGCCAACGAACTTACTGGGCAATGGTCATCGGGGCTAAATAAATGGGCAAGGGGATTGGTCCTATCCCGAATAACCTTGCGCCAGCACCACATCTGATCGCGTGCTGTCCAGTCGGAGCTTTAGGATCGGCTGATACTCGGCGCTGTCGTAGAATTGCTGGGCGGCTTCGGCCGTCGGAAACTCCAAAACCACCAGCCGATTGAGCGGCAGATTGCCTTCGAGGTGGCGCAGGTCGCCGCCACGGACGAGATAGCGCCCTCCGAATTTCTTGATCACCGGAACGACTTTCTGGCGATATTCTTCAAATTTTGCTGGGTCTTTCACATCGATATTTGCGATCAAATATCCTGCCATCTAAGTCTCCACTTTATTAGGGCTGCCAACATGGCGTTACTAGGAACCTGAGAAGCAAAGAGTCCAGTCGTGTAGCCCCGGTCACTCATGCCTGTCGGGATGGGCGAAAAAGCCCGTACACAGAGACACTTTCCGCAGGCGCTCACTCGCCCTTTGCGTTGCAGCACGCGTATGTGTGTAAAACTATTGTTCGGGCATGCATGTTGTGCGATTTCGTCGTAGATTTTACACGCCATGATCAGCTCAGAGCGAATTACCGATCAGGTTAGTCTTAGGCCAGCATGGAAGGGAAATCTGTGTTCGCTGCTTTTGGTCGCTATGATCGCGAGTGCCAGCATACTTTTCTTTTTAGCGTATTGAAGCAGCATCGCTCTTCCGCCGCTTGGCCCAGACATTATACCGCCGCGCGTCCACCCTCTTTGGCGAAGGTCCGGCCGCTTTCGCCGCGATCCACCGCACCTCGTCGCGGCTGACCAATTTAGCTGCCGACCGGCCCGTTAGAGTGTATGCGGC
>Ga0187766_10002245_pt1 | contig 11401 bp, 11 predicted proteins | sample 0216_QUI02_MP05__4_FD_132971 | JGI IMG/M metagenome (GOLD analysis project Ga0187766, IMG submission 132971) | Tropical peat soil microbial communities from peatlands in Department of Meta, Colombia - 0216_QUI02_MP05_20_MG | ecosystem: Environmental > Terrestrial > Soil > Wetlands > Peat ... | reverse complement strand
GTGCGTGACTTTGAGAAAGTCGACGATGTAATCGCGAATGCGCACATCGACCTGCTGCCACAGATTGAGATGATGCGGGTAGAGCGTATTGTCGAGATCGAAGACCCAGGTTTCGACACGATCGAAACCGGGCTTATGGGCGAAACCAGGCTTGCCGGCATGCCGCGTTGCGTCTCGCGCCGTCTTACGCGACTCTTTCTTGCCATTCTTTGCCGCAAGAAAATCGGAGTGCTGCCGAATCATCCAGCGTATCCAAAAATCGGGGGTTCTTCCTTAAAATGACTATTTTGCACGAATCGCTGCGCCCGGCGCAAACGATGCGGCGCGCTTTGCGCAAGTCAATCCCATTCGTCTGGGCCTTGCTGACCGGATCGCTGGCGGGAGCGGTGGTCGCCGGGATCGCGGTCATCGCCGCACATTCTTAAAAAGCGCTGCCGTCTCAGCTCGCCTCGCGCCAAGCGGTCGCCGGGACCAAGCCTTGAAGCGCGCCGTCGTGCAGCCGCACAGGGTCGCGTTCGCCTTCCATGGCGAGACGCAAGACGCACCGCGCCAACTCGTCCGGCTTCACTGTCGTGTTGCCGATCGACTTGAGCGTAAGCCACGCTTCGTCGAACGCCGTCTCTAAAACGACGAGTGTTTGAGGATCGAACGAGTTATTGTGGAACCCGCGCATGGTTCCATCCTAAATTTTTCACGGATATTTTTTGTGATTCGCCGAAGCATCGGCGTAAAGTTGGTCCAGTTTGTGACATGAGATGACGGTTCGAATCAACCACGTTTGATTTGCGTCCATGTCGCCTCTGAGGCGAAAATTATGCACCTCGGGCCTGTCATCGCCACAATTGAAAAGCGACCAGCGCCGCCAGCATAATGGCGGTTCCCAAGCCTTGAATGGGCGTCATGACCTCGCCGAGCACGGCGGCGCTGAGGATCGTCGCCGTCAAAGGTTCGAGATGCATGATGACGGCGGTGCGGAACGGCCCGATTCGGACGGTGGATAGGAACACAAATAAGATCGCGGCGGTTGTGGCGAGGCTCAGCGCGACCAGGCATGCCCAAGCCAGGCTCGTCTGCGGCACGGTCCATGCGTGTCTAGCGAAGGACGCCGCGGCGAATACGCCGGTCGACGACAACATCGAATACCAGGTGGTTAGGCGCGCATCGGCGCCGACCAGATAAGCGCGCGTCACCAACAAGACAGCGGTGCGGCAGCAGGCCGCGCCGACCGCGTAGATCACACCCGCGAATGCGAGCCCGGTCGGATGCGCATCGATCAGCAATGCAAGGCCGCAGAACGCGACCACCGCGCAAAGAATACCCTTCCAGCGCAGCGGCTCGAGGCCGGCCAGTGAAGCCGCGACACCGGTGAGAAGAGGATAAGTGAAGTAGGAGAGAACCGCGGTCGGCACATCGATCGTCTCAATCGCCTTGAACAGACAGAAAATCAGTCCGGCGAAAATAATCCCAACAATCAGGGAGACGAGGCGCACGCTCGGCGTCGCCTTAGGCCTGCCGCCGAAACGAAACCAGGTTGCGACGAAGGCGAGACCAACAAAACTGCGAAACGACAGCATCGAGACGACGTCGACTCCCGCCGCCAGAACGATCTTGGCCAAAACGTCGGAAATGCCGAGCGCGGCGCCCGCCGCGACGCCGGGAGCAAGACGACGCATCCGATCCCGGACCACGGACGAATTCATTCAACGCTGATTGTCATGATGGGAAACTAGCGCCGGAACAGCGTGCCGGCGCCCAGCTCGGTGAACAGTTCGAGAAGCACGGCGTGCGGAACCTTGCCGTCCAGGATGACCACGGCTTCCACACCCTGTTCGAGCGCGTCGATACATGTCTCGACCTTCGGAATCATTCCGCCGGAAATCGTGCCGTCGGCAATGAGCCGGCGCGCGTCGTCGATCGAAAGCTCCTTGATGAGTTTCTTCGATTTATCGAATACGCCGGCGACATCGGTCAGCAACAGGAGACGTTTGGCCTTGAGCGCCCCGGCGACGGCACCGGCGAAGGTATCGGCGTTGACGTTGAAGGTACCGCCGTTGGCCGCGGCGGCGACCGGCGCCAGGACCGGGATAAGGTTGCGGCCGAGGACTTGATCGAGCACGGTGGTATCGACCTTGTCCGGCTCGCCGACAAAGCCAAGATCGACGACCTTTTCGATATGCGAGTCCGGGTCGACCACGGTGCGCGTGAGCTTGCGCGCCGTGACCATGTTGCCGTCCTTGCCGCAGAGTCCGATCGCCTTGCCGCCGGCCGCGTTGATAAATCCCACCATTTGCTTATTGATGGATCCCGCGAGCACCATTTCGACGATCTCGAGCGTCTTCTCGTCGGTGACGCGCAATCCGGCCGCATAATGCGATTGCACGCCGACCTGCTTCAACATCGCTTCGATTTGCGGGCCGCCGCCATGGACCACAACCGGATTGATCGCGGTCTGCTCCAAAAGCACGATGTCGCGGGCAAATTCTCGCGCCAGGTGCTCCTCGCCCATGGCATGACCGCCGTATTTCACGACGACGATTTCCTCGTCGTAGCGCTGCATATAAGGCAAGGCTTCCGCGAGGATCTGAGCCTGCTGGAATGGCGTCACGTCCATGAGGAACTCCTTTGCCCGCTGCGGCTATTTAGCCGGGGCGAACAATAGGGGAAAGTGGCTTGAAGCGAAAAATTAGAGCCGCTCGGCGAGAAGCCGTGCGACGGCGGCGCGCAAACGCTCGATCCCCGCGCCGCTTCGCACCGAGGTCGCGATCACGTCTGGAAAGGCCGCCGGTCGTTTCCGTATCGCCGCCGTAATCTCCGCGACCCGTTCCGCAAGCGCGGCTTCGCCGATCTGGTCGCATTTGGTAAGAACGATTTCATGGCTGACGGCGGCTTTACCGAGAGTGTCGAGAATGGCGTTGTCGCCCGGCTTGAGACCGTGGCGCGCGTCCACCAGCAAATAAACGCGCGCCAGATTGGCGCGGGTCTGCAAATAACCCTCGACGGTCCTGGACCAAGCCGCGACTTTGTTCTTGGCGGCGGCGGCGTAGCCGTATCCCGGCATGTCTACGAGCATCAGCCGACGCGGTCCGCCGAAGAATATCAATTCCTGGGTGCGGCCCGGCGTACTTGACGTGCGCGCAAGCGCGCGCCGTCCGGCAAGCGCATTAATGAGCGACGATTTGCCGACATTGGAACGGCCGGCAAAGGCGACTTCAGGTCCTAAAGGTGCCGGCAGCGCGTCGAGCGAGCCGGCCGCTGCGCGAAAGTTCCACTCTCCCGCAAACAGTCGTCTCCCGGCTTCGATCTCGGCGCGGGAAAATTCGGGTCCCGGCGTTGTTGGGATCACGCGACACCGCCAGCGCGATGCTCCACGGGAACCAAAATTGCGCCCTGCCGTTGCTTCAGAGACCGGGCTTGCGTTTTGTCCCGGCTTAGGCGGGAGGAGGAAATGGACGACTGGTCGAGCATTCGGCTCTGCGACGTCGTGAACCTCATCCTCAGCGGCGTGCTTTTCTTTTCCCCGTGGCTGTTCGACCTGTCATCGGGCGCGCAATGGCAAACCGCGTCCGTCGTCGGAATCGTGATAGCGGTGCTATCGATCGCGGCGCTTGCCGCTTTTGCGGTGTGGGAAGAGTGGTTCATTCTGGTCGCCGGAATTGGGCTGATCGTATCGCCCTGGTTGCTCGGCTTCCAGAACAGCGCCGCGATGACCATTGATGTCGCGATCGGCGTGGTTGTCGTGGTACTGGCCGCGTTCGAGGTCTGGGCAGTGCGGTCCGATAAGCCACGCGCGGCGGCCGGTCGGTAGCGGTCGGACTGCGCTCAAATTACCTTTTGGACATATTGGTCGCACCAATCAGACGGCGCGGGGGCATAGGCCGGGTTCTTGGCATCGCCCTGGTAACGTGCGGCGGCGGCGACGGCGGAAATGCCGATTTGGCCGTAGCGATCGTCCAGCCCGGAGCGTGAGCGACGATTCACCTCGGAAATCTTCCGTCCTTCAGCAACTTGACTGCTTGTTCTATCCATTTTGGCGGTCACATCCGGCATGTAGAACTCCGTTTCTTCTCGTCTTAGTGCGTAATGCCGACCGGTTAGGCACTGAGTGCGGCGGAAATGGGCGACAAATGGCCCGACGCCGTGACATTTCCGATCGAAGTTACTGAAAATGCATTGGCCGTGGTAAACCGCCGCTTAATGAGTGAATGACATACTCCCGTCGCCTGGGTGACCGGAACCGGCCTCAATCATTCGCCAGGTTATCCAAGGCCACAGAGGCAAGTGCGGCATTCCTGCAACACTTATCGCGGACCTTGTAGTCACGGCCTTCTAACGACTGGCACCGCCGCGGTGGTTTGGGTATTGGGATTAACCTAAACGGGTTGGCTCGGGCGAGCGGTACGGACAGGAGAGTAACCGAGTTATGTCGATGCGCGCGATAGCGTTCCTCATTGTTGGGCTTGCGCTGGGCGGCTGCATGCAGGAGACGATTGAGCCTGCATCGCAAGCCGGCTGGAATGCGCGCGACAAGCAGCTGATGGCGAATCTGCCCTACGCGCAGGCGTCTATCCCGGACGAGTACAAGCGCCACATCGTCGACTACACGCGCAAAGAAGCGCCGGGTACGATCGTGGTCGATAGCGACAACAAGTTCCTCTACTATGTGCTGCCGAAGGGCCAAGCGATTCGCTACGGCATCGCGGTGGGCGAAGAGGCGCAGGCTTGGAGCGGCATCGCTAAGGTCGGCCGCATGGAAGAATGGCCCGCTTGGGTGCCGACGCCGGGCGAACAGGCGCGGCTCGGTCCGCTGCCGGCCTATGTTACCGGCGGCCCGCACAATCCGATGGGCGCCCGCGGCATGTATCTCTATTCCGGCAATAAAGACACGCTGTACCGCATCCACGGCACCAACCAGCCTGAATACATCGGTCAAGCGATTTCGTCGGGCTGTATCCGCATGACGAACGAAGATGCGATCGATCTCTACAATCGCGTGAAGGTCGGCACCATCGTCGTGGTCTTGGCGCCGAAACAGGGCGACGCGCCGTTTAGTCCGCAAGTAGCCACGGCGGTGCCCGGCAGGGGCAGAATGTACTAAGCTAAACGGAGCATCCATTACGCTTCGGCGCTGGCGTTGTCCGGCGCCGTTTTATTTTGAACGTTTCGTGCGCCGGTAGATATTCGTCGCTTGAGCTGCAATCGTTAGGCCTGTGCAATGCGCTCGCGCACCACCCAGTCGAGCGTTAAGTCGAGAGCGTGCGTAAGCCGGTCGAACAATTCGTCGATCTCCGACTCGCTGATGACCAGCGGCGGACAAAGCGTCAGCACGTCGCCGATCACCGATCGCACGATCAGGCCTTCGGCTTCGGCGAACTTCACGGCCCGCTGCCCGACAGCCTGCTGTGGCAGGAAGGAACGCTTGCTTGCTTTGTCGGCCACCAATTCCACGCCGCCGATCAGGCCGAGGCCGCGGGCCTCGCCGACCAGCGGATGGCCGTTCAGCGCTCTCAATCGCGCCTGGAATTGCGGTGCGAGCTTTGCGGCACGGTCGAAAATCCGCTCGCGCGCATAAATCTCGATCGCCTTCAGCGCGACCGCTGCGGACACGGGATGCCCGCTATAGGTAAAGCCGTGGCCGAAAGTTCCGATCTTTTTGCTCTCGGTGAGCAGAGCCTGGTACAGAGCCTCCGGAATCATGACGCCGGCGATCGGCAGATAGGCCGATGACAAGGCCTTGGCGACAGAGATGGAATGCGGAACGAAGCCGAGTTTCTGGCAGCCGAAGGCCGAACCGAGCCGGCCGAAACCGCAAATGACTTCATCGCTGATCACGAAGACGTCATGCTTGGCGCAAACCGCCATGATTTTCTCGAAATAGGTTTGCGGCGGCACGATCACGCCGCCGGCGCCCATGACCGGTTCGGCGATGAACGCGGCCACCGTGTCGGGGCCTTCGCTCACGATCAGCGCGTCGAGTTCGGCGGCAAGCCGCGTTGCGAAGTCTTCCTCGCTCTCGCCCTCCTGCGCAAAGCGGTAATGATGCGGGCAGTCGGTATGCAGGAAGCCCGGCAGCGGCAGATCGAAATCGCGGTGATTGCCCGGCAAACCGGTCAGCGAGGCCGCCGCGATCGTGACGCCGTGATAGGCCTTTATCCGACTGATGATTTTCTTTTTGTTGGGCCGGTCGAGCGCATTGTTGAAATACCAAACGAGCTTGACCTGCGTGTCGTTGGCTTCCGATCCGGAATTGCAAAAGAACACTTTCGAGATCGGCACCGGCGCGATCTCCTTGAGCTTTTCCGCAAGCTCGATGGCCGGGTCGTGGCTTCGGCCGCCGAACAGATGAGCAAACGACAGCTTGCGCATTTGCGCTGCGGCGGCATCGACCAGTTCCGCGTTGCCGTAGCCGAGCGCCGTACACCACAGCCCGGCCATGCCTTCGATGTAAGGCCTGCCCTCGGTATCGTAGACGTAGACGCCTTGCGCGCGCTCGATGATGAGCGGCCCGCTGTCGCGGAAAGTGGCGAGATCGATGTAGGGATGCACCAGCGTTTCGACGTCGCGGGCGGCGAGATTGCTAAGCGGAGCCATTTGATCCCTTGAGCCGTTATTGTGGACGTGCAAGACGCGCGCCACAAGCTGTTCATGCTATTTCCGGATTATTCGTTCATCGCTTCGGCCGCAACCGACCCGATTAGCCGCTCTCCGGCGGCTTTAATCGTGATCGGTCTTGGCCGCTCTGTTGGCCGGCAGATTTGCCGCTAGCGGGCGCGGACGCGGCAGCGGCACTTCGTCCAGCGGAATCGCGGCGTCCGCTTCGTCCGGCGCGCTTGCTTGATCGGACGCCGTCATCTCCTCCGTCTGCGCTTCCACCGGCGGTGGCGGCTCGCGGACCTGCCATTGGCAGACCTTGTAGCCGTTGTGCCGCTCGGCGAGATCGAGATGAATGTGCTCTTCGTGGTAACCGTCCGAGCCGGGTCCCAGCACCGTCGAAAAGCGCGCGCAAGCGCTCGTGCGAATTTTTTCGCGCCAATCCTTGTCGACATTGACATCGGTCAGGCCGAGTTCGCGGCCGTCGGCGAGCTTGAAGTCCCGCACGTCGAGCGCGTCGGCGCGGCCGTGCTCGCTCAGCACCGCGGCGCGCACGCGATTGCGCCCGCGGCACTCGTAGGAATCGAAATTGTCGAGGCCGCGCAGCGGCGCGCCGAACCGGGCAAGCGACGGCGAGACGTCTTCGCGCACCCAGTCGGCGACCTCCTCGGCCGTCGGGCAACGCAAAATCGCCGGCGGCGTCACGGCGATTTTTGTTTGGTCGGGAAGGACGATCGTTTGCAACTGCACGGCATCCGCAGCGCCGCAATCGCCGGGGCCGATCAGCGTGCCCAGCGCTTGAAATACCGCGACCTTCGCCAGATGCAGCTGGCAGGCGGACGGCTGTCCCGGCGCCGCCGCGCCGGATTCCGGGAACGAGGCATAAGCCTCCTGTGCCGGCGCGAATTGCTGCGGGATGACGACCGGCAGCGGCCGTGCGGCGGCGTGCGCTGGTGCAGGCTTGGCGGGTTTACTCGGCGGCGCGGCCTTCTGCGCACCGTCTTCCGCCGCAGCGGCGCTCGCGCAGAGGAGGCTGGCCATGACCGCGGCGATGACCACAGCACACTTCACGCGGATATCTCCGACGACGCGACAGCGGGCTTTTTTGCGGAGGTTCGCGCGACCATGCTTAGAACATGCGTCGAACGAGTGGAAGCTATTTTTGCCGACCGGGGACGCTTGACCGATGAAGCCTGCCGGGGCGAGAAGCGCGTTCGCCTTATGGCGACAGAGGACTAGCGTCGGGCTAGCGTTGGGATTAACGCTGGGACTAACGTCGGAACCGATGACCGCATCAAGGCACGGTCGCAAACGACAAGATCGATCGCCGGGCAACGGAGGGCGATCAAAATGGGAGAAACGCCAATGCTTGGCCTGATGCAGGACTGGCCGCTGTTGTGCCATCGCATCATCGACCACGCCGCGGTCAACGACGGCGAGCGCCCTGTTATTTCGCGCTCGATCGAAGGGCCAATATACACCACCAATTACGCGACGATCCGCAGCCGCGCGCTGCGCGTGGCCCAGCGGCTCGAGCGCGACGGCCTCCGCTTTGGCGACCGGGTGGCGACGCTGGCCTGGAACAGCTGGCGACACCTGGAGAGCTGGTACGGCATTCTCGGCATCGGCGCCGTCTATCACACCGTCAATCCCCGCTTGTTTACCGACCAGATCGTCTGGATCGTCAATCATGCGGAAGATCGCGTGATGATGACCGACGTCACGTTTTTGCCGCTGCTCGAGAAAATCGCCGATCGCATTCCGACCATCGAGCGCACCATCGTGTTCTGCGATGCCGCGCATATGCCTGAAACGCGGCTGCGCAACGCGGTGCCTTACGAGGAATGGCTTGCCGAGGCGGACGGCGATTTCGCCTGGAGGTCCTTCGACGAAAATACCGCGGCCGGCATGTGCTACACCTCCGGCACGACCGGCAATCCCAAGGGCGTCGTCTACTCGCATCGTTCCAACGTGCTCCACGCGATGGCGGCGCTGCGTCCGGACATGATCGGCCTGTCGGCCTGCGACACCGCGCTGCCGGTGGTGCCGCTGTTTCACGCCAACGGCTGGGCGATCGGTTTTGCCGCGCCGATGGCGGGCGCCGCCTTGGTCCTGCCGGGGCAGAAGCTCGACGGCGCCTCGATCTACCAATTGCTCACCGACTACAAAGTCACCTGCACCGCCGGCGTGCCGACGGTTTGGCTGGCGCTACTGCAGCACCTGGAAGAATGCGGCGGCAAGCTTCCCTATCTGCGGCGCGTGGTGATCGGCGGTTCCGCCGCGCCCCGCGCCATGATCGCAAAGTTCCAGGACGCGTACGGCGTCGAAGTCACCCATGCCTGGGGCATGACGGAAATGAGTCCGCTCGGCACCACCTGTTCGCTCAAGGCTGAATATGCAGGCTTGAAAGGCGACGCGCTCCTCGACGTGCAGCAGAAGCAGGGTCACTCGCCGTTCGGCGTCGAGATGAAGATTACCGACGACCAAGGCCGCCGCATGCCCTGGGACGGCAAAACCTTCGGACGCCTGAAAGTCCGCGGTCCCGCTATCGCCAAGGCTTATTTCAAGGACGACAGCAATATCCTCGACGACGAGGGATTCTTCGACACCGGCGATGTCGGCACCATCGACCGCTGCGGCTATTTGAACATCACCGACCGGTCCAAGGACGTGATCAAGTCCGGCGGCGAATGGATTTCGTCCATCGAACTGGAAAATCTTGCCGTCGGGCATCCTAAGGTCGCCGAAGCCGCCGTGATTGGCGTGCGCCATCCGAAATGGGACGAGCGGCCTTTGCTCGTCATCGTGCTCAAGGAAGGACAGAAGGCGACCAAGGAAGAACTGCTGGCCTTCCTCGAAGGCAAGATCGCCAAATGGTGGATGCCGGACGACGTCGCCTTCGTCGCCGAAATCCCGCACACCGCGACCGGCAAGATCCAGAAGACCGTGTTGCGCTCCCAATTCAAGGACTACGCGCTGCCGGGTGCTTAAGCTTGATCCCGAAAAGTGGGAACCGGTTTTCGGACAAGATCATGCGCAAGAAAAATGCACAGCGGGCGAACGAACCGACACGCGCGCGTTCAAGCGTTGAGGGTGGAATCTGCTTTGCATCATTGTCATGGTGCGATGCGGAAACCGCATGGCTTTGCCTTAATCCACCGTCGCGCGCCGCGTGGGTTGAGGCAATAAATCCCAATAAATCAATGTAATATTTGTTAGTTCCCAAGCCCCGTTGGGGCCACGGGAATTTCATGTTTATTATCATAAAATTCTCGCCATTTGTGCGACGCACAATGAACACATTTGGCCGGTCATAGGGCCTCCGGTTCGCGATTGGCGAGCCCCTCACCCTTCCCATCAACAATCGAATAGGACGGTCATGGCTGTTAAAAGCCTCACGAAATGTTTGTTTGCTTCGGCTCTTGTTGCCGGTGTCGCCGCATTACCGATGGCGGCCTCGGCGCAAAGTGGAATTGCCTCCGTTTATTCCGGCGGCCGCACCGCCAGCGGCGAGCGGATGTCCTCGGGCGCGCTGACCGCGGCGCACCGGACGCTGCCCTTCGGCACAATGGTCCGCGTCACCAACAGAAGTTCCGGCCGCTCGGTCGTGGTGCGCATCAACGATCGCGGGCCCTTCGTCCGCGGCCGTATCATCGACGTCACTCCGGCCGCAGCTCGCGCGCTGGGCTTTTCCGGCCTGGCCAATGTGACGGTCGACGTGGTCGGGCGCAGCTAAAGCGTGATCCCGAAAAGTGGGAACCGGTTTTCGGACAAGATCATGCGCAAGCTAAAAGCATGATCCCGAAAAAGCCCGCCCCGGACTTGATCCGGAGTGGGAACCGGTTTTCGGATAAGATCATGCGCAAGCAAAAACTCTTAAATACACAAGAAGAAGCTCGCTCGTTTCGTTCAAACGTTTAACCGGGACGAACCTTGCACGGGAGGCCTTCGCCTCCCGTTTTTGTTATGTCCACGTGCTCGTCATTGCGAGGAGCAGTAGCGACGAAGCAATCCAGAGAACGCTATCCGAGCTGGATTCCCGCTTACGCCAGAATGAGCGGAGCTACTTATGGTCGCTCGTCCCCGCGAAAGCGGGGACCCAGACTAGCATCGCCGGCACTCGCAATGACAATCCCGTTCTCGCGGCGCGCAGCAATCACGTCCGCTTGCGCCGCGCCTTGGCGGCAATGCTGCGCAGCTTATCGGCAATCTCCGCCTTGTTTCCGCCTGGAGCGCCGGCCAGTCCAGGGGTCCAAAACTCATCCGGGAGTCGCGCACAACAGGCGAGTGCGCTGGCCTCATCGCCTAGCCGTGCGTGAGCGTCTGCTTGGAAAAACGGACCCAAGGCATCTTCCTGCCACTGTGCAGGATTCAAGGCTTCGGCGCGATTGTAGTCTTTGATTGCGTTTTCATACTCGCCAAGATGACGATAGACCTGTCCGCGCGAGAGAAACGATATTGGCTCAGTTCCACGCTCCAGCTCTATAGCTTTGTTAAGATCTTCTAGCGCCCGCGTCGGTTCGCCGATGTGCATCCATGCGAAGTGATGGTCGAAATAGGCATGTGGATTTGTTGGATTTTCACGGATCCATTCGTTCACGAGATTAAGATAACGCTGGGGATCCGAGCGAAGAATTTTGTGTGTGACTAGAACCTATCTCAAAATTGTCTGAAGAGGATAACGAGGCAGGAGCTGGACAAAGCCGAGGAAGTTTTGAGTGTGGAATTCCCAGCGGACGAGTATGCGGCGCTGCCATTGTATCCAGGCGAAGAAACGCTCGACGAGCCAGCGTCGCATAAAGCGGCTCAGCCG
>Ga0187766_10002242_pt1 | contig 11421 bp, 13 predicted proteins | sample 0216_QUI02_MP05__4_FD_132971 | JGI IMG/M metagenome (GOLD analysis project Ga0187766, IMG submission 132971) | Tropical peat soil microbial communities from peatlands in Department of Meta, Colombia - 0216_QUI02_MP05_20_MG | ecosystem: Environmental > Terrestrial > Soil > Wetlands > Peat ... | reverse complement strand
CTTGCTGGGAACGCCCATGGTGGTGATCTATCGCGTGGCCCCGCTCACGGCGTCGATCTTGCGGCGCATGATGCACACGCCCTTTATCAGCATGGTGAATCTCGTTGCGGGAAGGAGCGTTGTTCCGGAACTCATTCAGGATGACTTTACACCCGCGGCGGTCGCTGGCGAGGTTCGCTATCTTTTGGAGTCGGCTGAGGCCCGCAACCTGATGAAGGCGGGGCTCGGGGAAGTGCGAGCCAAACTTGGTTCGGGCGGCGCCATCGAACGTGCCGCCGCTATTTTTGCCCGGATGCTGTGATCGCTCGGCGCCAGGGCAACTGCCATTGCTTATCTGGTATCCTAAGATAGAGAAAGTGACCGAGCATTTCAGAAAGAGGATCGCTTTGTCGCAGGTGTGTCGACTGCCTATCGTTTTGGCAATTGTCCTGGCCTCCGCGGCCCTGGCCGCCGCGCAGGCCCCGCACGCATTTCCTTTTCGCGCGACCAACTATACCGTCGAAGTGATCCTGCGGCCCGACGATCAGACGATTCAAGCGCAGGCCAAAGTTGATTTTGTAGCCGAGCAGGTGGCGCGGACTCTGGCGGTCGAATTGCACCCCGATCTGCATATTACGGCGGTGAAATCGTCAGATGGACACGATCTCAGCTTCGCCCGGGACAACAGTTCTCCGCTTCTGCTGACCGTTGCGCTTCCCACGACCGCGACGCCGGGAAAAACCGTAACCGTTTCGTTCGAATACAACGGCCCCGTTTCCAGCGAAGAGGATAGCCCGACCCGAGGCCTCCGCTTGGCCTCTGTCGATAAGACATCCGCCTACCTCCTGCTCCCCGCGCGTTGGTTTCCGCTGACCGACTTCCCCTCCAATCGATATACGGGCACGTTCAATGTCATCGTGCCAAACTCGTTTGCGGTCGCGGGCACAGGCAAAGCGGATGCGCCGACCACGCGCCCTGGAATCGGTGGGGCGGGCGGGCAGACCTCCTACGTGTTCCATTCCACACAGCCGGGGCCGGTTGGATCGTTTGTCGCCGGTCCTTTGCAGCTCACTCCGGCTCCGACCGAAGGCTACCAGTTCTCTTTTTACACCCCTCCTGCTAAAGCTTCGACGGTCAGCTCCTATGCGACTGCCCTCGCGCAGATCATGGGCTACCTGACAGACATCTTCGGGGCTCTGGGTACGGGCCAGCCGGCACTCACCGTCGCCGAAATGCCTGACGGTTCGGTGGCCGGATTCTCGGCGCCGGGTCTGCTACTGATCAGCTCCCGCCAATGGACACCCCGGGCCAACGACCGCATGCTGACGCAGCTCGCCGCCGGTCAATGGTGGGGCGATCGGGTGCTGCCCGCCACCGCCAATGACGTCTGGATCACCGAAGGGCTTTCCCGCTACAGTGAAGCGATGTACGCAGAGCAATCAGGCGGGGTCGCGAGCCTCCATCGAGCGTTGGAAGATTTCGCAGTCGGTGCGTTGATGTTCGAGCAGACCGCTCCGATCGCCGAGGCCGATCGCCTCGAGCCCTATTCGGACCGCTATCGCTCGATTGTCGACGATAAAGGGGCCATGGTTTTTCACATGCTACGCGCCGAACTGGGAGATGACGCGTTTTCCTCGCTGCTAAAGGAGTTCTACAAACAGCACACCGGCAAGACAGCCTCCATCGACTCGTTCGAGAAACTGGCGGCGACCAAAGTGCGCCCTCCCAAGAAAGGCGAGCCGCCTGTTAACATCACCTCCTTCTTCGCCCAGTGGCTGAATTCCACCGGCGTTCCCGAGTTCTCGATGGAGTACACCACCTACCGCACGCCCAAAGGTTTTCAGGTGGTTGGCAGAGTCCATCAGGACCTAGATACGTTTCGCATGCCCGTCGATGTCAAGGTCGACACGGAAGGCAATCCGGAACTGAAGAAAATCCTGGTGACGGGCACGACAACCCCATTTGAAATCGAGACCTTCGGGCGTCCCAAGCCCAATGGCATCACGATCGATCCCAACAACAATCTGCTGAAGTCCAGCCCGAAACTTCGGATCCGTGCCATGATCGCGCGAGGCGAGGCGCTGGCCACGCTGGGCAGATACTACGAGGCCATTCAGGAGTATCAGCACGCGCTCGACATCCAGCCCACGAATTCTCTAGCCCATTTCCGTACAGGCGAGGCCTACTTCTATCAAAGGAACTACCAGTCGGCGGCCAACGCGTTTCGCGCAGCGCTCGGCGGTGATCTGGATCCGAAGTGGATCGAGGTCTGGAGCCACATCTATATGGGGAAGATCTACGACGTGCTGGGCCAGCGGGAACGCGCCGTAAACGAATACAGCCTCGCCCAACGCAGCCGAGATGACACGGCCGGTGCACAGGCAGAGGCTGGTCGCTACATGAAAAAGCCCTACAGCCCGGACAACACCACTGCCACAGCCACCGCTACCGCGAGCGGCAACGCGGCCCAGGCGCCTGCTCCCGCGGCCAACCCCGCCAACGAGAACGCACCCACACTGAAGAGGCGTACAGACAACAACTGACGGCCTAGGCCAGCTTCCCGGAGAGCATCTCCTCGAACACCTGCTCGAAGACCTGCTGCGCTTGTCGATCGAACAGCACGAAATACACCTTCTCAAGCGATGTCTTACCCTCGAAATGCCTGGCCGTCTCGCGCAGCATGATTTCCGCGCAGTCCCTCAGAGGAAACCCAGCGATGCCCGTTCCGACCGCCGGAAGGGCGATCGACTTTAGTCCGTGCTGCGCGGCTATACGAAGGGCGTGGGCCGTCGAGGTTCGAAGCGACTGGGCGGAGGTGCGGCCGCCCAACTGCATGCTGGCTGCATGGATCACATACCGCGCTTTCAGCTTGCCACTGGAGGTGATCGCAGCGCCGCCAACCGGAATCGTCCCGATCTTGTCACACTCGGCCTGAATCTGCGGGCCGCCTTTCTGGCGAATCGCACCGGCCACCCCTCCGCCGAGCTTTAAATCATTATTGGCGGCGTTGACAATGGCATCGGTGTCCATCTCCGTAAGGTCGCCCTGACGAATATCGATTTTTCCCCGGAGATCCATGTGGAAAGCTGCTTTTTGAGCTGGTTCGAAGCCTGTCGACGCCGACCGAGCAGTCTAAAGCCTGGCCATGCCGTTCTCATCAAATCCCACGACGACGCGTCCTCCTGCGACGACCACCGGCCGACGAATCAGGTTCGGCTCCTTCGACATCAGGTGGATGGCCTGTTTTCGTGAGGGTGGGTGTTCCGCCATATCCTTCCGGCGGAACAGCTCGTTGCGACTGTTCAAGAAGTCGGTATAGTCGCGCCTTCCGATCAGCTTTTCCAGCTCCGCGGCGCTCAACCTCTGCTTTGTCAAATCGCGAAAATAGAGCTGAAATCCGCGTCTTTCCAGGTACTTGCGCGCTTTCCTGCAGGTGGTACAGTTTGGCTTGTGCAGGAATTGAAGGACCTTCCCTTTTCTTCGGGGCCGGGTTGGGGTGCGCGCCTTTGTCGTTGGCATTCTTTCCTCCTCGCGCCGACATCGGAATCAGGATGACGCCCACCGATGCGCCGGTTCTCATGCTCCCACGTCTCGCACACATCTACAAACAGAAATTCCGATTCCGCGCCTTCGCGGTTCCGGTGGTTGGAAACCAAAAGCGAGAGTCGCCCTCAGTGGCCGCGGAATTTCGGTGGACGCTTTTCGAAAAAGGCGGCAAGCCCCTCGGCGCAATCTTCGGAGAGAAAACAGTGAACCTGGAGCCGATTCTCCTCCTCGATCGTCTGCTCCAAAGCGCGATGGGCCTCACTGATCATGGTGCGCTTCACGTCGCGGTACGCAAGCGGGGGTGCCGCGGCCATCTGCTGGGCGAATTTGCTGACTTCGGCCTCGAACTGATCGTGTGGATAAATCGCGTAGACCATTCCAATCCGTCGCGCCTCTTCCGCCGAAAGCCTTTCCGATGTGTAGAAATACTCCGAAGCACGCGACAGCCCCACAAACCGCGGCAGGAAAAACGTGGCGCCCAGATCGGGATAGAGCCCCAGTTGCGCAAAAGCCTGTTTGAACATGGCCTGATCGGACGCAATTCGCAGATCACAGGCCAGCGCCAGACTCATGCCGCCGCCGGCCGCCGCACCGTTCACCGCCGCGATCACGACCTTCGGCATCGTGGCAATCGCCAGAATCAGTTCCTTACCGAGGTTGAGCAGCACTTCAAAGTCGCGCGTGGACTTGCGGGCCCTGGCTTCCTGAATGTATTGGATGTCGCCCCCCGAGCAGAAGCCGCGCCCCGCCCCCGTGATGACCACGGCCCGTACGGACCGATCGTCAGAGGCCCGTAACAGGGCGTGCACCAACTCCTCGACCATCTGCGGATTGAGCGCGTTCAGCTTCTCGGGCCGGTTCAAACGCAAGGTGACCACGGCGCCGGAGCGATCCTCGAGCACCAGGGGACCGGCAACGGTCTCAATCGTTCGATCCATACGTGCGCGGGCCTCCCCCATGGTGAAGCTAGTCCTTCAGACTCTTCAGCAGCGCGGCCAGTTGCTTGAAGTAGCGTTTTTTCACGCTCAGGCTGGTTCCTGCGTTTTGTGCGCTTGTCGAGGGAAGGACAAAAACGTGCGCCCCGTAGAGCCGTTCCTTCTGCAGGCCCAGCTTGCAGGGACGGCCCGTAAATTTCTCGAACACGATCTTACCGTTAAACGCAATCACTCGCGGGCGCAAGTCCTCGAGTTTCTGCGCCAGCAGCACACGCCCTTCGGCGAATTCCTGACGCTCGATCTCGTCGATACCCCGCGTAGGCCGTTTCACCAGATCGGTCATGCCGATGCCGAACTCAACCATCCGACGATCATCTTCGTAGCCGATTGGTTCGGGGATGACTCCCGTGTCGTAGAGGATCGGCCAGAAGTGGTTGTTCCTGCCCGCGTAATAATGCCCCACACGCGCCGAGCGGTCGCCCGGATTGGCGCCCACAAGAATCATCTTCATCCCTTTGCGCAGATAATCTGGCAGCGTCTTCATGTGTCGTCGGCTTCGCCCCAGGATGGCCTCAAAAACGCGCACTCGAGCTCGACCGAGAGGCCTTGAAAGCCCCGACGGCACGCTCGAACCGCACGCCCCGCGCGTGTTCGCCCGCTATCATAATACATTCCCGGCAGCGAGGCCTCGAAAGCTGTGCTACCCTTTCGTAGCGGAAATCCCTTATGCATTCACCTAAACTCGACCCGGTCCAAGCCCACCCGTTGCCTTCGCAAGTCGTCAAGGCCGATGAACCGCTCCTGGTGGCGGCAGCCAAGGCGGGGGAGCTCTCCGCGTTTGAGACCCTGGTCAGTCGCTATGAGCGCAAGATCTTCCGTCTCACGCAGAACATCACGCAAAATCGCGAAGATGCGGAAGACGCGATGCAGGAGGCCTTTCTCAAGGCGTTCGAGCACCTGGGTGAATTCGAAGGCAACTCCCGGTTCTACACTTGGCTGGTGCGCATCGCTGTCAACCAGGCCTTGATGAAACTTCGCAGGCGGCGCTCCAACGTCGTCTCGCTGGATGACGAGATTGATACCGGCGAGGACATGGTGCCCCGCGAGGTCGAGGATTGGGGTCCTTCTCCAATCGAGCGGTACGAGCAGACCGAGCTCGCGGGCATTCTTTCCCGGGTCATCAGCGAACTCGATCCGCCCTTTCGAATCGTTTTTCAGCTGCGCGACATCGAACAGTTATCGACAGAGGAAACGGCTGAGGCACTGGGGCTTTCCGTGCCGGCCGTCAAGTCCCGGCTTTTGAGGGCCCGGTTGAAGTTGCGTCAAAAACTGAATCAGTACTTTCGGCGAGGGGCAAATTCGTGAAGTGCAAAGACATTGTAAAGGAATTGGCGGACTACTTGGACGAGGCGCTGGATCCTTGTCTGCGGACATCAATTGAAGAGCATTTAGGTCAATGCAAGGACTGTCGCGTGGTGGTGGACACGACCAAGCAGACGATCGATATCTTTTGCAACTCCGAGCCGGCCCCGCTTCCCCCCACGACCCGTGAGCGATTGCACGATGCGCTGGTCAAGCGCCTCCGCCGTTCGCGGGCCGGGCACACCCCTCAGGCCTGAGTCGTAGCCGCCCCCCGCCACATCGGAACATCCCGCCCCATTCCCCGCTCGCGGGCGATCTCATAAACCCTGCCTCCGACGACGACATCCTCAATCGCGAGCCCGTTGGATTTGAACAGCGTGATCTGGTTTTGATTCGTGCGGCCTGGCGTTTTGCCCGCGACGATGTCGGCGAGTTCCCGCACGCTCGCCCAGCGGGAGCTGTCGCCTCCAAAGGCTTGGATCAGGTCTCCCGCCTCGATTTTCGACTGCTCGATCGAATCGGCAGCCACTACGTCGGAGCGGTTGACTGCCTCGGCGTCAAGCTCCTGTTTTTCGGCAAAATTCGACCCGACCGCGTTCAGATGCATGCCGGGCGCAAGCCATCGCCCCTCCACGACGGGGCGGCTAGCCGTCGTCACCGTGATCACGATCTCAGAGCCACGAATCGCCTCCTCCGCCGAGGAAACTGCGGTCACGGGTAGTGCCAGCTGTGTCCTCATCGCGCGTGCGAACTCCTCTCGCCGGGCGAGGTCGCGGCCAAAAACCCGTACCCACTCGAGTTTTCTCGCGAGCGCTACCGCCTGCAATTGCGTCCGCGCCTGTAGCCCTGTCCCGATGATGCCAACCCGGGAGGCATCGGCTCGCGCCATCACGCGAGTGGCCACACCGCTGGCCGCGCCCGTCCGCATCTGCCCAAGGTAATCGGCCTCAATCAGCGCGCACATTTCGCCGGAACGAGCGTCGAACAGGGGCACCACAAAGCGAATCCCATTGGGAGAGACCGTATAGATCTTCAATCCCATGTAGCCGCCGGAAGCATCCGACGCCGCCATGTAATTCATGAGCCCTTTCCCCGCCATGCGCAGCCGCCGGCGGGGGTGCGAGAGGGCCGTGCCGTCCGCAAGGCGCCGAAAGGAGGTCTCGACCAGCTCCAGAGCCAGCGGCATGGTCAAAATGACCTGGACGTCGGCTTCCGTCAGTAGCAGTGGCATCTATACGCCCCTTCGAGGAAAACCGCATGTGAAGGTATCAGAAGTTCAGCCGATAACGAAGAACTCGCGCCCCGGGTGCATCCAGCACGAGTAGCTCTTGGGTCGGGCTGACCGCCAGAGCAGGCGCCAGCCTCTTCGCCGGTCCCAGTTCGGGCGAAAGATCGGCGTCGAGCACGGGCCGACCGTCGGTCGAGAACACGTGAAGCATCCGCCCGTCCAGATCCATCACGAAAACGTACCCACGGCTTACGGCGATTCGATCGCCCAGTCTTCGGTTTGACCCGTCGACATCGGCGTTCAGCGCTGCGAAGAAGTGCCCGTCGCCGGTGAAACGCAGGATGCGATTCGCCGCTGGATCAGCCACATACAGAAACCCGTCAAATCCGTTGGCAACCGCCTTGGGCCGGACCTTCGAAACCGGACCGTCGGCGGTTGGCACCCAGGCTCGAAGCAGGCTGAACCGAGCGGTGTAGGTGAAGATTCTGCCGGCGTCCGTGTCGAGGATGTGAACCGTCCCGTCGTCTTCCACCGCCACGCCCAAGGTGTCCTCCAGGCTTGGGCGCGACCGCAGTCGGATCTCGCGGTAGCGGTCTCCCGTCGGCAGAAAGACCGTGGCACTGGCGCGCGCCGAATCGGTGACATAGATCGCGCCACCGCTATCTACGGTGATCGATTGCGGGTGTTTTAAACTCTCCTCTTCAAATGCCAAAAGAGGCGTCCCGCGGCGATCGAACTTCTCGACGAAACGGCTTTCCGCATTCACGATGTAGGCGTCACCGACCGAATCTGTGGCGATATCGACGGGCTCGCTCAACTGCCCCGGGCCGTCGCCTCTGACGCCCCAGGCACCAAGATAGGAAACCGACGCCAATTTGGCTTGGGTCTGCGCCTCCATTTGAACGCGTGAGCATCCGGCGAATGAAACCGCGGCTGCCAGGGCTCCCATGGCCAGGCTTTTTCTGAGCCAACGCCGGGCAACGGACCCACAGCTGACAACAGGCGTCGCGCGGCGGAACACAACCAGCGATTGATGGTTCCTGTCATCCATGGGCATGCTTTTGCTTCACTGAATCAGACCGGCCTTCCCTCACGCGTCGTACCGCCGTGCGCTGCATTCGATAGGTGCGCTGCTCGATGGTTCCGTTGCTTGAGTCCTCAAACGAGAACAGAATGTCTCCGCCGGGCTGGGCCGGTTCTTTGAGATTCATCGGTAACTTGCCGCATACCCCGCTTTCCACGTAAGCCGTTTCGTAGCGCTGTTTCTGTTGGCCCCAGGTGAACACGCGCATCATCGTGAAATCGCACTCCTGCCCTTCCGGGCCTCGATTTCCCACCACAAGGTATTGAGGCTTTGATCCCGCCAATCGATCCGCGACGCGATTCAGTTCGAACCAAGCCACGATATGCATCGCGGCGGCGCTCGCGTAGTCCGGCAGGGGGGCAGGGACATCCAGATCGATAAACCGCCCTAACATCCATCCCGTAACGGAGGTCTGGTCGGGGAGGTGGGCCCGAACGAGCCACCAGTCTTCCTTCTTCACTGGGGCGGCAGCCGCTGAACCATTCTTCTCATCCGCCGCAGCAGTGGCAGGCGGCGTCGACCCCTCGACCGCCTTACGCTCGAACAGCTCCACGGGAACGCCCTTGCTTAGCTGACGGATGCGTGGCGACTCGCGGCCGGCTTCCACATGCATATTGCTGATGGCGTGGGTATGACCGCGCGCCTGGACAGGTGATTTCGCGGCGACCGCCTCCAAATCGTGGGCCCTCTGCCAGAGATCGGCCGAAAGCAGGTCGGCTTCATTGATCCAACCCACAAAGCCGGTTGTCGTTTCCACTTGCACTTGATCCTCAGAGCGGGCCAAAACGTCGAGACGCTCTCCGTACTTCGCCGTGGCGACCGGCTCACGAACCTGAGCCGTCGTACTCCACAGCGTCACCTCGCGATCGCCCGCATAGGCCACTTCGCGAGGGTTCGATGGGCGACGGAGCCGAAAATAGAGTATGGCACCGATCGCCAACACCACCAGAAATCCGATGAGGATCTTGCGCATCAAGTCACGTCCCCGAAGCGAATGCCCATGGCCCGCGCCGCTCCGAGCAGTTCATCTTTAGGGTCTACAAGCCGGATCGGATCGATCGCCTCCGCCAGGGGCGCCGAGCTGATTTTGGCGTCGCGCAGCCGAATCATCTGCCCCCACGCCTTTCGCTCGACAAGCTCCACGGCGCCTGCTCCAAAGCGCGCCGCCAGGGTGCGATCGAAAGGGCTCGGGCTTCCGCCCCGCTGCAAATGCCCCAGTACCGTGACACGCACCTCCTTGTCGATGCGTTCCCGAATGGCCTGTGCCAATGATTGGGCTGCCCCACCCGACCCCATTTTCGCGAGCGGTCTGCCGCCCGCATCACGCTCTGGCAGCCTGGCACCCTCGGCAACCGCAATCACGGAAAACGTCCGGCCCAGCCGTTCGCGCTCGTAAATCGCCTCGCACACGTTTTCAATCGCAAACGGGATCTCCGGAAGAAGAATGACATCGGCACCGCCGGCTACTCCCGCATGTAGCGCGATCCAGCCCGCGTCGCGGCCCATCATCTCCACAATCATCACGCGGTGATGGCTTTCCGCCGTGCTGTGTAGACGGTCGACCGCTTCGGTCGCGATGTGAAGCGCACTATCGAACCCCAGCGTGACATCGGTTGATTGCAGGTCGTTATCGATTGTTTTCGGTATCGCAACGATCTTCATCCCCAATCGTGCGAACCGATCCGCGATGGTCAGCGTTCCATTGCCACCGATCACGATCAACGCTTCGATTCCAAGCTTTTCAGCCCCTTCGAAGCAGCGCCCGGAAAAATCACGTTTCGTGATTTGCCCGTTCTCCGTCAGGGGAAATGCGAACGGATCTTTCGAGTTCGTCGTTCCCAGTATCGTTCCGCCCTGCGGTAGGATTCCACGCGTGGACTCGAACGTAAGCTCTCGACACTGCTCAGGCCAGATCAGTCCACCGAAGGCATCGTGAACGCCGACCACCTTCCATCCATGCTGCTTCTTGCCTGCGTGGACCACGGCGCGAATCGCAGCGTTCAGGCCGGGGCAATCTCCTCCCCCGGTGACCACACCCACCGTGCGCGGTTTGGATGTCATGCGGAAATCTTCCGAGCAAGCGACAATTTTACACCAAGGCGCCGAGGTCACCGTGCCGTGCGGTGACAAAAAAGTGACGCCTGTGCCCGAAAAGGTGCGAGCCGGGACGGTTCTGCTACAATCCGGCACAGGCGTTGCGAGCGCCGCCGCTTGTTCGTGGGAGAAAGTTTCCGATGCAAAGCCTCGAAAAGCTCAAGCCCCTGGCGCTGCTGCTGCTGCGCCTCGCCCTGGGGGCCGTCTTCATCGATCATGGCTATCCGAAGCTGTTCGGACACGCCCGCGTGACAGTCGAGGCGTTTATGCGCCTGGGGTTGCCGGGCTATCTGGCGTATGTTTCAGGACTGATCGAATTCTTCGGCGGGTCGATGCTGATTGTCGGCCTGTTCACGCGCGTGGCGGGATTGCTGTTGGCGATCGAGCTGGGCATTGGAATCTGGAAGGTGGGCCACCTGGTCCGGGACCCGCTGGCCGTACCCGGCTACGAATCGCCCCTACTGCTCGCCGTCAGCGCATTTGCACTCGCGACGCTGGGTGCAGGCGCTGTTTCGCTGGATCAGGCGATCTTCGGAGCGGCGCGCTCAGGCTCCCGGAAGGCCAAAAACAGGGATTGAATCATCGTGCCGGCGGATTTACGTCGCTGGTGTGGAGTGGGGAGCCGTCGCCGGCGGCTCCGCCTGAGGTACCGGATAGGGCGCCAGCGGCATCACGATCCAGGCCACAAAATATCCAACGACCGCTGGCACCAGTGGCACGGGCATCAAAATCAGCAGCACCCAAATCAGCCGCACCAGCGTGGAATCGATTTCCAGGTATTCAGCGATGCCCCCGCAGACGCCAGCGATCTTGCTGTCGACGACCGAGCGCATCAATCTCCGCGACGGGTAGCGCGGATGACTAGGTGCGGCTGGCTGCCGCACCCCGCAGAAATAGCAGAAGTTCGAGTAGTCGGCGATGTCTCGCTGGCAGCTCCCGCATATCATGGCCAACCCTCCTGGTTCAGCCGGTTGGATATCTTCTTCTCTCGCTCACTCTACATACGCCGGGCGCTGAGGAAAAGTTTCGTCCCGAACTTAGTACGCGGCCAGCTCCCGTACGGCCCGCACGATATCCTCGCTCTGCGGCAGGATGGCGTGTTCCAGCTTCGGATGGTAGGCACAGAAGGTATCGGTGGCCGCCACGCGCCGCACGGGCGCATCCAGTTCATCGAACAGTTCCTCGGCGATCCG
>Ga0187766_10002241_pt1 | contig 11422 bp, 15 predicted proteins | sample 0216_QUI02_MP05__4_FD_132971 | JGI IMG/M metagenome (GOLD analysis project Ga0187766, IMG submission 132971) | Tropical peat soil microbial communities from peatlands in Department of Meta, Colombia - 0216_QUI02_MP05_20_MG | ecosystem: Environmental > Terrestrial > Soil > Wetlands > Peat ... | reverse complement strand
GCTGCAGCATGCCAGCAGTCCGGCCCGTGAACGAAACCCAAGGACGGTCGGTGCGTCTGTGCTGCGGCGCGCCGCCGGTCTCCAGTGGTGAAATGATGGTCTGCGAATCAAGCATCGTCGATGTCATATTTCCTTTTGCCGTTCGCTGATGTTCACGTCGAGGTTACGAACCTCGCGGCTGACCACGTCAGGGCCGCAAGTCCTCTCCTTCGAGGACGAACGACGCTGGGCGCACTCTGTGGCCGTGGCTTCCAACCACCAACTGCCTGCGCCGACTTCTTGAGCAGCCCGCGGACGCGCTGCTCACCCACGACCCGCTCGCCCGGCCCTGGCGCCGTACGCGCGACAGCCCGCCTGTAATCGGCATCTGTGGGCTCGCGTTGCGAGCATCGACGGGCATAAGGATCTGCCCGGAGGTGGAATCCTCGTCTTAGGACAGTGGGTCAAACCAGTCTCTTGGGCCGCTCGGCGGCACCTCGGGCATGGCTGTTGATTCAACGGCCGATGCTTCAGGCGCGGCAGCATGCTACTGGCGACCTCGGAGTAACAGTCGACGAGGTTACCTTTGGTAATGGCGTCAGTGGAAAACGGCAGCCGATCGGGTGGGTGATCTCGACGTGAATCCGCGGCGTCAGTGTGTCTCCCTCACGACCTGCTCGGGGTTCTTGTCGGTGCGCAGGCCGGTATAGCGCGGGTGGCGCAGCTTGCCGTCACGTGTCCACTCGGTAAATCCGACCTGGGCGATCAGCTTTGGATCGACCCAGTGGGTGCCGACTTGGCGGATCAGTCCACGGGTGAAGGGCGACGTGTCCCGCTCGATGGCGGACAGCCGCTCATGCAGGCTGCGCAGGGTGGCGGTATCGAAACCGGTTCCCACCTTGCCGGCGTAGACCAGGTCGGGCCCCTCGTAGTAGCCGACCAACAGCGCGCCCAGCCCGACTCGGCTACCCTTTGGCGTGGTATAGCCGCCGATGACGAACTCCTGGTCGCGAACGCACTTGAACTTCAACCAATTCGTCGAGCGGCGCCCCTCGTAGGGCGCGTCGGCCAGCTTGGCGATCACCCCCTCGTCGCCGCGTTTACATGCCGCCCGGTAGGCGGCCTCGCCGTTTTTCACGCGGTGTGTTGTGTAGCGCAGCGGATCGCGAAACTCAAACGCGTTGCGGAGCAACTGTTTCCGCCAGATCAGGGGGAGCGCAGTGGTGGCCTTGCCATCGAGGTGCAGCAGGTCGAATAGGTAGTAAAACACCGGTATCCCGGTGGCCCGGGCCCGGTCGGGGTCGGTGATGCCCAACCGGCCTTGCAGCCGCGCGAAGCTTGTGTGGCGTCCTTTGAAGGCCACGATTTCACCGTCGACGACGAACCGGGACGTACCTTGCGCGCCCAGCGCTTCGACGAGTTCCGGATAGGTCGCATTGAGCAGTTGGCGATTGCGCGACATCAGCCGCACCCGCTCGCCGTCGCGGAAACCCAGGCACCGCTCGCCGTCGAATTTGGATTCAAAGATCCATCGCGGATCAGAGAATCGCTTTACGGTCAGCGTGGCTAGCATCGGAGCCCGCCAATCCGGGACCGCCTCGTCGCGCAGCAAGGCATGCACCGCGTCGGGTAATTCGGTAATCATGACAATTCGTCCGCCAAGCCAAAAGCGCCATCTCGTACTACAGATACGTACTATAGGGTTGAAGCCATGGGTGATGTACCAGTTCGCGAACTCAACCAAGACACAGCCGGCGTGCTGGCCCGGGTCAAACGCGGAGAACACATCAACATCACCGAGCGCGGGAGGATCATCGCCCGCATCACTCCAGCCAGCGACAACCCGCTCTCGACGATGATCAGCACCGGAAAGCTCCACCCGCCCACGCTCTCCGGCCCGGCACCACGCCCCGCCGGGCCAGTCAACGCCGACCACGAAGCGGGCCGGCGACTACGCGAAATGCGCGAAACCGAAAGGTACTAATGATTTACCTCGAGACATCCTCTCTCGTGAAATTGGTTCGCCGCGAACCCGAAAGCGACGCACTCGCCGATTGGCTCGACAACCAGACGAGCACACCCTGGGTGACATCCACACTGGCCGAAATCGAACTTCCCCGCGCCCTACGTCAAACCAACCCTGAACTCCTATCCCTGGTGCCGCCGACCATCGCCCGACTCGCCCGCTACGACGTCGACGAAGTGGTCCGCGCCGCAGCAGCCGCATACCAAGACCCAAGCCTGCGGTCTCTGGACGCAATCCACCTCGCCACTGCACACGCGGTATTCGGCAGCCAGCTCACCAGCTTCGTCAGCTACGACGAGCGGCTACACGACACAGCTGGAGCGATAGGCCTCCCGGCCTGCGCGCCCGGGCGATGACCAATCGATCACAGCTCGCATGATCCCGTTATCCGACGGCATTGCGGCCCGCCGGTTCCCGCTCGTCAATGTCGCGCTGATCGCCGCAAACTTCGCGGTCTTTCTGTTCTACGAATTGCCGGACCCCGACGCGGCGATCCTCCACGCGTCGTTTTATCCGTGCAGTGTCGAGAGTGCCTGCAGCACACCCGAACCGTGGGGTATCGGCTGGATCACGGCCATGTTCCTGCATGCGGGCTGGGGCCACATTCTCGGTAACATGCTGTTCCTGGCGATCTTCGGCAAGAACGTCGAGGACGCGTTCGGGCGGCTCGGCTATCTGGTCTTTTACTTCGCCGGCGGATTCTTCGCGACGATGGCGCAGACCGCGATGACCGTGCTCTTCGGCGCGGCGTCCGACGCGCAGATACCCACCCTCGGTGCCAGCGGCGCGATCGCCGCCGTGCTGGGCACCTATTTCGTGCTCTATCCCAACTCACGCGTTCTCACGCTTGTGCTGTGGTTCCCGATCGGCATCCCGGCGTGGTTTTTCCTCGGCGGCTGGTTCCTGTACCAGTTCTTCGAGAGCAATTACGCGCTGGTCCACGCGAAGACCGGTGGCAGTGGAGTCGCGTTCTTCGCCCATGTCGGCGGATTCGTATTCGGTGCGGTCGTTGCGGGAGTACTCATCCGCACGGGACGAATCAGGGTTAGGAAGGCGCGATGGCACGGAACGTAGGTCCATTCATCGTAATGGCGGGAATCGTCATCGTGGTGGTGGGCATCCTGGTCTGGGCGGGTGGACTCTCGTGGTTCGGCCGCCTTCCCGGTGATATCCGGATTGAGCGCGGAAACGTGCGCGTCTACATCCCGGTGGTCTCGATGCTTTTGGTCTCGGTCGCGGCCAGCGTATTGCTGTTCATCGTGCGGTACTTGTTTCGTCGGTGATGCAAGCAGATCGCGTGGGACCCCGGGGTCCGGGAGCGGCTGATGGCGGGGGCGGGACGACGGTGCCGTCGCCCTACGCCCTGGTGTTGGCGATGGCCAGCTTCGAGCGGACAAGCACCTGGGGCGCGTAGCGGTTGTGCGGCTGGGGAAGGGCAGCCAGGGTGAAGTCGCTGATCGCGCCCGGGCGGAAGACGAGGCAGTGAGTCGAGCCGCCGAACTGGAAGTAGCCGAGTTCCTCACCTTTTGCCACATGGCAGCCTGCGGTCACGTCCGTGTGAATCATGCATGAGGAGACTTCGCCCATACCGACCGCCACCAGGGCTACCAGGCCGATGACGGGATCGTCGGCGTCGATGAGGATGATCGCCCGCACCGCAACGTGCGCGAGGTAGGCCTGTGATGTCGGGGGATCGACCGCATTCCAATCCTCCGAGACGGCCTCTGAGTAGTAGGTGCCCTCCTTGTGGAACGCCCGGACAATCGTCCCGGCCACCGGACTGTGCCAACGGTGATAGTTGGTCGCGCTCAAATACGCCTGATAGACGGTTCCACCGACGAACTGATCAACCGAATCGTCATTGGCCAGCATGTCCTGCAGCGAATACCGTTGGCTCTTGATCCAGAAGCGATCCTGGCGCTTGACGTCCGTGGCGATGCGGTAGGGCGTCGACTCACAGGCGCTGACAATCACCGAGTCGTCGTCGGGGCAGGCGACCGGACGCTCGCCGTCTTTGAAGCGCCGGATGAAGAAATCGTTCCAGGAGAGGAAACCCCAGTGCTCGTCGGAAGGATCATGCTCGAACTGCTCGATGCCGACGGCGCGTCGGGCCGCGGGGCATTTCCAGCCCGACAGTGACTCGTTGAGCACATACAGCGAGTCGGCGCTGTCGAGGAACCCGCACCAGGCGGTCAGGATCTTCTTGAGCATCGCATTGACCCGGGGGTCGCGGAAGGCCGCGAACCCGGCAGGCGTCCCCATCGACCAGTCCAGAATCGCGCCCAGCGGCGTGATGACCGCGTTCTCGCCGTACGCCGGCGCCATTGTCAGCACCTCGTTGATCAGGCGCAGCATCTGCTCGATGCTGTGCAGGTGGCGCTTGCGGTACGGTTTCGCGCGCGGCACCTGATCGATCATCTGGTGAATGTACATGCGCACCACGGGATCAGAGTCGATCAATTGCTGGAATTCGCTGATCACCGGATGCAGCACCACCTGCTCGCCTTTGGTCTTCACCCGCTCCCGGTGACCGGCAAGCCAGCACTCCAACTCGTCTTGGCGGTCCGGCAACCAGCCGGCGCGGCGCCGCACATCCACACCGTCGAAGGCAGTCGCCATAAGAACCAAACCTAACGGGATGGTCTGTCGACCGCACCGCTTCGAATGCACCTGAGGCCGTCAGGGAGCTCGCCCGGGAGCACGCCCAAGACCATAGGCCGTGGCGTCCCAGTCCGGCCTGGCGATACCAGCGATCGCGTCATGACTGGATCGATCTGCGCAGGGCCGATCACCCGGCAGATCGGCGACGACTCTGCCTGGCCGGTGCTAGCGAAGTGCTGCACCCCCGCCTTCCGAACCGCGGTGGAGTCTGCACCGACGAGAATTCCCGCGACTGCCGATGTGTTGCGCAAGAGGACCTTTGTCGCCTCTGTGATGACATCCGGCATCTTTCAGAGGGCTGCGGAACCCGGGAACACTTTGGTCGAACACCGCCCTGTGGTTACAACGAGCCGACGGAGGCCTGCGAGCAACACATGTGCAATTCATTGAAGGCACAACCATGATGAACGACGACGCTCAGCTCAATGATGCGGTCGCTGACGAGTTGAGACTGGATCCCGCCGTTGACGCCTCCGACATCGCGGTCGCCGTGCACGATGGCGTGGTCACGATGAAGGGATCCGTGCCGAGCTACTGGCAGAAGGTCGAAGCCGAAGATGCGGTCCGGCGCGTCATGGGCGTACGAGCAGTTGCGAACGACGTGACGGTGCAGCCCCCTGACACGCACGTTCGCAACGACACCGATATCGCCGCTGCTGCGGCGGCGGCGCTCAGCTGGCACAGCGACCTGCCCGGCACTGTCCAGGCGACGGTATCCGATGGTTGGGTCCGGCTTACCGGGAAGGTCAACTCGCAGTTCCAGCGCACTGTGGCCGAGAATGCGGTCGGGCATTTGCGCGGCGTGAAGGGCGTGACCAATGAGATCGAGGTGATGCCACAGCCGGACTCAGCTCCTGACGCCGCGGCCGACTACCGCACCCACGAAGCGGCCGCCCAACCGGTGAGCTGGGCGGCGTTCAACGTGGTCCTCGAACGGATTGACCGGCGGCTCAAGGCCCTGGAGGAGAGGCAGCAATGATCTTCATCGCAGAATCGGCCTCACTGTTGAGCCGCCTTGTCCAGCACGTCCGGCAAAGCGGCGAGGAATTCGTCGATCTGGGCCTCGGTGATCAGCAGTGGCGGTGCCAGCCGGATCACGTCGGGGACGGCGGCGTTGACGAGGAAACCGGCTTCGCGCGCAGCGGCCTCGGCCGCCTTGGCGGCGGCTGCGGTCAGCACCACACCGCGCAGCAGGCCGCGGCCCCGAACATGGTCCACCAAGGGGTGTTTGAGCGATTCGATGCCATGGCTGAGCGACTTACCGAGCACATCGGCGCGTTCGATCAGGCCGTCATCGTCCAGTGTGCGCAGCACAGCCAGCGCCGCGGCCGCGCAGACCGGATTGCCGCCGAACGTGCTGCCGTGCAGGCCGGGTGTCAGCAGCGCCGCGACGGGTTCGACCGCCAGGCACGCCCCCATCGGAAGTCCGCCGCCAAGCCCCTTCGCGAGCGTGACCACATCGGGGATGATGCCGTCATGCTGGTGGGCGAAAAACCTTCCGGTGCGGCCCATCCCGGTCTGCACCTCGTCGATCACCAACAGTGCGCCATGCGCGGCGGTGATATCTCGCGCGGCGACCAGATAGCCGTCGGGTGGGACGACAACGCCGCTCTCGCCCATGATCGGTTCGAGGAACACCGCCGCGGTGTCGTCGGATACGGCGGCCGTTAGCGCGTCGACGTCCCCGTACGGCACATGGGTGACCTCGCCGGGCAGCGGAGCGAACGGCGCCTGCTTGTCAGGCTGGCCGGTCAGCGCGAGCGAGCCCATCGTGCGGCCGTGAAACGCCCGCTGGGTGGCAACGAGTTTCGTGCGACCGGTGAGCCGGGATAGCTTGAACGCCAGCTCGTTGGCTTCGGCGCCGGAGTTGCAGAAGAACACCCGCGCGCCGTCAACGCCCCACCGGTCAACGAGGGCTTCGGCCAGCGCGACGCCGGGTTCGTGCGCATACAGGTTGGAGGTGTGGCCCAGCGTGTTCAGCTGGCGGGTCGCGGCCTCGATCACCGCGGGATGCCGGTGGCCGAGGATGTTGACCGCGATGCCGCCCAGCAGGTCGATGTAGGTCTTGCCGTCGACGTCGGCGAGCACCGCACCCTGCCCGGAGGCCAGTGCCAGCGGCGGGGTGCCATAGCTATTCATCATCACGGCGTCCCACCGCTTCAGCAGCGCCTCGGTGTGGGTCACGCGCGCACCACCGTGGTTCCGGCTCCGTCGTTGGTGAGCAACTCGACCAGCACGCCGTGCTCGACCCGGCCGTCGATGATGTGCGCGCTGGGCACCCCGCCCCCGACCGCGCGCAGACAGGCCTCGACCTTGGGCACCATGCCGGATTGCAGCGACGGCAGAAGTCCGGCCAGCTTCAGGGTGTCGATCTCGCTGACCAGCGAATCCTGGTCCGGCCAGTGCGTGTAGAGCCCTTCGACGTCGGTCAGGATGAGCAGCTTCTCGGCCTGCAGCGCCTGCGCCAGCGCGGCCGCGGCGGTGTCGGCGTTGATGTCATACACCACGCCGTCGGCGTCCGGGCCGATGGACGAGACCACCGGAATGCGCTGGGCGATGAGATCCCGTACCGCCGCTGCGTTGACGCTCAGGATGTTGCCGACCAGGCCGATGTCGGTGGGCACACCGTCGACCATGACGCTGCGGCGCACCGCGGTGAACAGCTGCGCGTCCTCGCCGGTGATGCCGACCGCGTACGGGCCGTGCGCGTTGATCAGATTCACCAATTCCCTGCCGACGTGGCCGAACAGCACCATCCGCGCGACATCGAGCACCTCAGGGGTGGTCACCCGGAAACCGCCCTTGAATTCGCTGGGGATACCGAGCCGTTCGAGCATCGCGCTGACTTGCGGGCCGCCGCCGTGTACGACGACGGGGTAGATTCCGCAGTTGCGCAGGAACACCATGTCTGCGGCGAACGCGTGCCGCAGTGTGTCGTCGAGCATCGCATGGCCGCCGTATTTCACCACGACGATCTTGTCGTGCAGGTGCTTGAGCCACGGCAACGCCTCGGCCAGCACTTTGGCCCTGACATCGCGCGTGATGGCGGCACTCATGTGGTGTAGGCGGAGTTCTCGTCAACATAGCCGTGGGACAGGTCGGTGGTGCGGATCGTGGCCCGCTGCGGACCGGCGCCCACGTCGATCACCACCTCGATGTCCCGCCCCGTCAAGTCCACATCTCGGTTGCCGGGCGCTCCGATCCTGTTGATGCAAACCGGAAAACCGTTGAACCACAACCCGATCCGGTTCGAACCCAGCGCCTCGGACGTCTTGGTGCCCACGGCGATGCCGGTGGCCCGGAACCCGCCGGGTGCGATGACGCTGTGGGTGCGCACCAGCCGGGCGCCGGCCGAGACGCCGGTCATGGCGTCACTCCGACCACAGACAGCCCTTCGGTCTCCAGCCAGCCCAGCGCGAGGTTCATCGACTGCACGGCCGCTCCGGCGGCGCCCTTGACGAGGTTGTCGATCACGCAGACGGCCACCAGCGTTTCGGAATCCTCGTCTACCGCGACCGCCATCTGCGCGGAGTTGCTGCCGATCACCGCGCCGGTACGGGGCAGCCGACCCTCCGGCAGCACGTGCACGAAAGGCTCACCGCCGTAGTGCTTTTCGTAGGCGGCCCGCAGGTGTGACGGCGCCGCAACGCAGCGGGCGGTGCAGGTGGCCAGGATGCCACGGGTCATCGGGATCAGCACCGGGGTAAACGACACCGACACATCGCGTTCGGTCACCGCCTGCAGTCCCTGGGCGATCTCGGGGGTGTGGCGGTGCACGCCGGCGATGTTATAGGCCCGCGCCGATCCGATGACCTCCGAGCCGAGCAGCTCCGTCTTGGCCGCGCGGCCGGCGCCCGACGTGCCGCTGACCGCGACCACCGTCACCGAAGGTTCGGCAAGGCCCTCGGCCACCGCGGGCACCAGCGCCAGCAGCGCCGCGGTCGGATAGCACCCCGGGACCGCGATCCGGGTGACGCCGCGCAGGCGGTCGCGGGCACCGGGCAGCTCGGGCAGACCATAGGGCCAGGTGCCCGCATGCGGGCAGCCGTAGAACCGCTCCCAAGCGGCGGCGTCGCGCAGCCGAAAGTCGCCACCACAGTCGATGATCACCGTGGCGGGACTGAGCCGCTCAGCCAGCGCGGCAGAATGGCCGGGCGGCAACGCCATGAACACCACGTCGTGACCGGCGAGCACGTTGGCGTCGGTGGATTGCAGCACTCGACTGCCAAGGGGCAGCAGGTGCGGGTGGTGTTCGGCCAGCGTGTCGCCCGCACTGTCGGCGGCGGTCAGCGCGCCGATGGTCAATCGGCCGTCGGTGTACGCCGGATGGCCCAGCAGCAGCCGCAGAATCTCCCCACCCGCATAGCCGCTGGCACCGGCCACCGCTACCGTCGTCATGCCGGCACCCGTGCCGCGGTCCGGCGGGGGACGCGGGTCGTTGGAGCGGCCGCTCCCGCTACGGCCCGGTGAATCGCTGCCCCAGGGGAGCGTTGTACAGCATTGGCGGTCACCGTTACCTCCTCAGTCGTTCGCAGTCTTCGCCAGTGGCAACGACTTTATGGCTCATCAACGTGTGGCTTCAGGGCCGTTGGTCCTCTCAGCGATATACCTAAGCCCCCGGGCTTCGCCAGCGCGCCAACGGGTCGACCTGCTCGCCACTCGAGCTGGGCGGGAAAAGCATCATCGCACCTGCTTCCCCGCCCCGGCGTGCCGCACGGCCGTCGCTGAACGCGGTCCTGCACCAGGCCGCCTAGAGCGGCAATCCGAATTGAAGGAGAAGAACGCCGAGCTGGCGGCCGAGGATGCCGAGGATGATGCGGTGCTGGCGGTCATCTCGGCGGGCTGTTGCCTCGACACCGCGGGGCGGGCTGTCGTGTGCGCCTAACTGGTCCATGGCGAGGCCGACGAGCCGGCCGCAAGGAAAAGCTGGGCAGCACCCGGCAGCGACGCTAACCGAGGAGGTGACCAAGTCTGCCAGGCCCAGGTTCGCTGAGAAATCCGTGGTCATTCGGCGTCGCAGGGTGCAGGGTGGTGCTGCTTTCGGGTGAAAACACACCGGCCACTTGGAATCCCACCATGAAAGGCGGCTGAAAAGGGCACGCATGACCGCCCATTCGATGACTTTGGACCCTACACCGACACGGTTGAAGAGCGCGACGATGATGCAACCACGAGGCGAGCTACTGAGGAGGGAAACGGCATGACCGATCCCGCTGAGCGTATCCGCCAAGCAGTCGTCGAACGAATCCGAAAGATAGTCGACGGCCACCACGCAAGCAGTGACGGTGACGATGGCCAGATGGCCTGTAGCTGTGGAGCCAAAGGGCTATCCGATCACCCTCGTCATGTCGCCGAGCAGATCGTCGACGGGTTAGACCTCAAGGCGGAGGCTGCCGAGGCTGCCGATCACGTGAAAAAGGAGATCCGCTATGCAACCGCGTGGTTTGACTGGGAGCTAACCCAGCTGGAGGGCGCTCAATGCTAAACCAATGCCATGCCAGGGTGTTTGGTCATCCGGATCTCGTTATGGTTCACTGCATCGCGCAAATGCATGAACTGTCACCGGAGCTGTATGGGCCCGGCTGAGTGCCCGCCCAAGTTGGGTGGGCATTAAGCGGTGAGAGATGCCCAGTTGGTCGGTTGTTAGCGGCCTCGGCTACCCGACGGTCCCGCGAACCGCTCAAAGCCTCGCTCCACGGTGTTGGCCGCTTTGCGCGTCCGAAACGCCGACACGATTCGTGCGATCCCGATGATGACGAGCCAGATGCCGGTGACAAGTGCAAGCACGACAATTGAACTGAACGGCCAGGCAAGCACGACAACGCCGGCCATTATGGCGATGACGCCGCCGAAGACAAGCCAGCCCCGCCCGGGGATTTGACGGACGCTGATCCCCAAGGTTGTCTCCGACACGCCTTGGAAGATAAAGCCAACCCCGATCCAGATCGCCAGTAACAGAACTGCATACCCTTGACCAAAGTGACGAAAGGCCAGCACGCCCAAGATCACCGACAGCGCGCCGCTGACAAACAGCAGGATCCGGTGGGGGACGGACACGTCGAGGGTTAACGCGAAGACCAGTTCCACGATCCCCGACAGCACCAAAAACAGGCCGAACAAGACGGCCGCTACCAGAATTGACGGGCCGGGCCAGACCAGCACCGCAACACCTAAAGCCAGGGCAGTCAATCCCGATGCCAGCTTGGCTTTCCACAGCTGCTGGAACAGGGCCGGAGATTGCAGCGTAGTCATGTCTGCTCACCTCCTCGCGGCCAGCTCAGCGCCTCGGCACGAGCCAGTTCTGCACGCACAAACGCCTGTAATGCGGCACGATGCTTTGCCCGCACGGCAGCGGCCGACTCCTCGACCCTTTTGACGAGGGCTGCGAGATCCGTCAGCGACTCCGACAATGGTTTCATGTTCTGCTCCTCCCCAGGTCCGTCGTCCTTACATCGACAAGCGTGGGCTTCCGCGAGAGCCGGACCAAGGGCAGAAAGTCACTTGATGCGCCGCCGGTATGGCGTGAAATAGGTTGCCGTGCTAAATAGCCAGCACTGCCGCCATGCTTGAGGGCCAGCGCACACCCTTGACGTGGGCACAGCCAAAGGCGTATCCACAGCCCGCATTGGGGCGGGGCGGTGCGGAAGCGGTGTGCCAGACGATCGACTAACGGGTTTATTGCCGGGCACGACGCAGTCTTTCAAGCTCGCGTGCGATCCCTGGGCTGACATCCACCGGATAGGGCCAGTCAGTGCG
>Ga0187766_10002239_pt1 | contig 11424 bp, 11 predicted proteins | sample 0216_QUI02_MP05__4_FD_132971 | JGI IMG/M metagenome (GOLD analysis project Ga0187766, IMG submission 132971) | Tropical peat soil microbial communities from peatlands in Department of Meta, Colombia - 0216_QUI02_MP05_20_MG | ecosystem: Environmental > Terrestrial > Soil > Wetlands > Peat ... | reverse complement strand
GATTCGCAGGAAACTAAATCGGCTCGAGCTCAATGTCTCGGAATTTGAGAATGAGGGTAGGCTGCAGATCGTTGACTGGTACACAGCTACGCTTGGTCAAAAGTCCAAAGAAAGACACAAGATAGACTCGTTGAAAGTTGCAGACTTGAGCATACGTTTCTCAAGTGAAGTAATGCACGAACCCCTCCAGCTTGACTGGATGAGGATCGCTGACAACATCTCTATCCTCACTAGGTTCAATGACGAGAAGATCTGTACAGAATTCATTCTCACACGCATCTTGCCAGGCCATCGATTGCGGAAGTCAACCGGTATTGCAGGTTACGCCAAAGGGATCAGCGCCGGATGGGTTTACGAGCAATTGGAAGGAGCCGTTGATGGAATTGTTGATTTCAAACTGGAAGAGGCTGATGGAGAAATGGTAAACTTTATGAGAATTAGGACCATGCGCGAAATTGGATTCCAATCTCGCTGGCATCGGCTCAAGTTAGGCGAGAATTTTGAGCTCACCATAGAGGAATAGTTGATAACTGAGCCTACCTTGCACTCTATCAACGCTAGTCACACCTTTAGGAACGATGTTCGTTGTCATCGAAGTGGCTGTAGGGTTATCAGACAAGAGGTAAAGCGCAAAGTCAGTCATCAAAGATTGAGCCGGAATGAATGTTTGGCCCGCCGGTTGATAAACGCCCAATCCTTCTAGATAGGAGCCGTCAATCGTCGAACACTGTTGATCGACCGCCGCGCCTGTCGTCCCCATCGCTCCTTGCATCGACACACAGCGGATGTCAGCGGGACGGAGTAGGAATGGCTTTTCCTCAAGCAAAATGATATTTGTATCATCTTCAATTCTTACAGTACTGGCGCGCACTCCCGACATCTGTATCTCCGGTAGGATGAGACTGAATTTGGTTGACTCATTACTGGTTGCGGGTGGCAGAAATTAACAAGTTAGTCTTCTTAGTGCTCATAGTTCCTTTACTACTTACTAGGACAGCGTACGCGAACGATCAAGCCTACACTGTACAGACTTACGGTTACAGTTGGCCACAGCAGACGATCGGAGTTGACATTCAAAATGACCCCGAGTGGGCCCACGATTTGGTAGTAGAGGGCATGATGCAATGGAACGCGGCACTTGACTGGTTTATGCGGACCTATTACCCTCAAACCCCAAGCCCGTATCAGTTAGTTGAATCCGCATCTGGACCCGTGAACGTGAGGTTCTATGCATATGATAAGAGCTACCCGTATGAAGCGATAACCTCGCCGAGTGTGAACGGAGAAGATTCATTTCACAGAATGTCAGTTAAGATCATGCTGGACGCATCGCGCAATTCTACAGACTACGTCCTCCAAGTTGTGAACCATGAGTTAGGACATGTTCTAGGTCTTATGGAAGCACCCGCGACAGAGTCTGTTGATGTAATGTGCTTTTGCCGGCTCAGTACGAGTAAGATCTCAACATTAGATCTATACGCCGTCCTGATGGGATCAAGAGACTTCAAAGGGACAGTAACTCTGCCGCAGCATATTCCCTATGATTACTATGTTGCGACGCCTGTTCCTGAATTTCAGTATACGTCAATCATTGTCACAGCTATCTCATTCTCTCTGATTCTGATACTGAGACTTCGCAAGGAGAGCTTAGTTGCTCATCATACGGTCTAGGTGAGAAGGGTACAGTTCACGAAGTCTTCAAAGAATCGTAGGCTCAACTAGCTGCTAGAATCCTCAACGCCGCTAAGAATATGTTGCAGATTGACTGCCATGAAGTTGAATGTTATGAAAGCAAACTCAATCTTGGACGCGGGCTATAGGAGTGTAGTAGACAATGGTCGAGGCCACAGTTTAGCCGTGGACCTTCCTAAAGAGGAGGGTGGGAACAACACAGGGCCAACTGCGTTGGAATTGGCCGCGATGTCTTTGGCCGGGTGCATAACCACAATCTTCAAAATGATTGCACTAAAACGCCATCTCGAATTCAGCTCACTCAGAGTAGAGCTAGATTGTGAGAAAGCAAATGATGCAACCACAATTAGTAAAGTCACAGGCACCGCTGAAATAGCGACACGAGCATCTGAGACAGAAGCTCAAACGATTTTAAACCTCACATTGAAAACCTGCTCCGTCGGCGCGTTCTTCAAAGAAGCGGGAATCCCAGTTTACTTGGACCTACGAATCAAGAAATAGAGAATGAGGGAAGAGTAAGAAAGAGAAGTACTGACGCGATCTCTCTCCACCTTGGGAATTTGGAGACGAATAGCTGCGGTCAGTATACTACCCACTTCAGAGATAGCTCAGTTCTAGCTAGGACTGAGCACGATGACTGTTCCTTTCATCCATGAGTGGTATGAGCATACGTACGTGTAGGTGCCTGGTTTTGTGAACGTGTATGTGAACGATTGGCCCGCCTCCAAGTTACCTGAATCAAAGGTTCCGTTTGTAGAGGTAACTGTATGGGGCATGTTGTCATTATTGACCCAAGTGACCGTGTTGTTGACGCCGATCACAACCACAATCTGTTGTGGGGAGTATCCTGGGGAACTTGTGTTGACTCCGGAATTTGGCAGAATGCTAACTTGAACTTGGCTGGAAACCGTGCTAGTCGAATTCGACATGGTTACGGTTGTAGAATTGGATGGAGGCATAATGGTAGAATTGAGCATAGTGAAGATGGGGAATGACGGTCTAGATTGGCTAAGGGCTGTAGCGTTTGCTGGACTCACAAATAATAGCCCGATCATCCCGGCATCAGCATGGAAGACTACATGGCAATGGAAGAGAAATACGCCGGGTTGAGTGAAGTTCACAAGCACTGAATCGGCCGTGCCCGGGGAAAGCGGTAGAGTATTCGCAGGCACCTCCTGACCTGGTGAAACCCACTCGGAAATCAAACTCATGTCATGCATATGAAAAGTGTGAACTTGATCCCCAATGTTAATGACGTTGAACCTCGCTGTTTGACCCACGTTACCTGAAAACGCTAGGTATGTCACATTTGCTTCTTTGAGGACTCCGCTTACGCCACTAGTCTCGGCAATTTTCATCAACGTTGACTCTCCTCCTGGAATTCCCATGCCATTCATGATGTAGGGGGGTGCACCGGTTCCTGTGACTTCGGGTCCCATCTCTCCCATGAAAACGACAAAATCCTTGTCGATGTGCGGTTTGTTCACCGAGTCAACAATAATCGCTCCATAAAGTCCCTGATGAATGTGGTAACTAATCATGTGATGATCTGATGAATGACAGTGGTAGAAGTAGATCCCGGGAATACTGGTGTTCAGGACGTACGTGTAGGTGCCTCCAGGAGGTATCATGGATCCTGCGCCGATTCCGGTGATGATATTCGCCTGGCTTCCATCATACTTGAAATTGTAATCGAATAGGTGAGTGTGAAAACTATGCGTGAGGTTCAGTTCGTTATGAACTGTGACCACCAAGGTATCACCAACTGTCGCGTATAATGTCGGACCAGGCACTGTTCCGTTGAATGTCCACGCGTGCCAAACCGCGTTTGCTCCTTCAGGAATGTTCGCACCTTCAATCACTAGGAAATAGTGCCGCGTAACCGGTGTGTACGACGGAATTGTCGTTTTTCCTGTTGAGAGAAAGCCTGATGCTATATCGGTTTGAAAGAACGAATAGCCGACTGCGCTTCCCAATAGTAATCCGACGAACAGCCAGACTATTGGGGAAACCCAGAACGAATCTTTACCTACCATGAGTAGTTCCTGCTGCCGAAAAGCGGTGAACCGCGGAACTTAACGGCTTTCTGAGGAGAATGAATAATCTATATAGTTACTACAGGGCGAGTCACTCTTTGAATTAGGGGAGGCGATATATATTAGACGCCTCTAACTTGCGTCCAGTACGGAACCGATGGCATGAACCAGAAGCGTTCTTCCAGGTTAGGTTTTCTCGATTCGATTTGGAAATCTGGCTATTGGAAATTCTTCGGTCCAGCAATCGTAGCGAGTGTCGCTTACGTGGACCCTGGTAATTTCGGTACCGACATTAGTGGCGGAGCGTCGTACGGTTACTTGTTGATCTGGTGCGTGGTGCTGGCGAACATGATGGCCATGCTCCTGCAGTATCTGTCCGGAAAGCTGGGATTGGCTACCGGCACGTCACTGGCTGAGGTTGTCAGGGATAAGCTGAAGGTGCGTTCTAAGATAATCCCTTACTGGTTGGCCTCTGAGGCATTTGCGGTTGCAACGGACCTGGCAGAGTTTCTAGGTGTAACCTCAGCCGTTCATCTACTCTTTGGCGTACCTCTTCTCATCTCAGTTTGGATATCGGCCGCTGATGTTGTTGTGATATACGTGTTAGCGGGAGAAAGATTCCGTCGGATTGAACTCTTCATAACCGTCTTAATCAGCACGATGAGTTTAGGGTACATTTACGAACTGTTAACGACGCAGCCTGACCCGTACAAGCTCGCTTTCCACGCTATTGTTCCAACGCTCAACACGTATGATCAGTTGTTCATCGTTGTTGGAGTTATAGGCGCGACAGTTATGCCGCACGCTCTGATCGCCCATTCATGGCTTACGAAGAATAAACTCACCAGCCACGAGGTTGAGGAGAAGAGGAAGCTATTACGCTATCACGTTTGGGATACGATAATCAATTTCTCAAACGCAAGTTTCGTGAACGTTGCCATTATGGCGATGGCCGCCGCCGCATTCTACTTTCATGGATATACGAGTGTGGCAACGATTGATGACGCATACAAGACCTTAACCCCTCTGTTCGGTGTCGTGGCGAGTTACGTGTTCGCGATCACGCTGTTTGCATCTGGTTGGTCATCGTCAACGATGAGTGTAATGGCAGGGCAGGTCATTTTCGAAGACCTTGTAGGGTTCAACGTAAACCCGTGGGTGCGAAGAATAATCATACGCTTGATTAACATAGTTCCTACGAGCATAATGATCTCGCTAGGCTATGATCCACTAGTACTGCTAGTTTACAGTCAGGTCATCCTAAGCATGTTGATTCCGCTGCCTCTGATTCCTCTCATCATCTTCACAAGCGACAGGCGACTAATGGGAGATTTCACCAATCGCAGAATCACCACATTCTTGGCTCTTATTTCAGCCACCATAATTATCGGGCTCAATGCATACCTTATTCTCACATCAATGTAGAGGAAGTTGAATGCGGAAAGACTCCAGACCGAATCCCGCCTCTGACCTTACTCGCGTCGAAGACTACTTAGAAGCGATCTACAGCCTGATGCAGAAAAAAGGTTACGCAAGAGCCGCAGATATTGCAAACCTCTTGCATGTGAAGACGCCTAGCGTCACAAACATGCTACAACGGTTAGACAAACTAGGACTCATAAGCTATGAACGGTACAGGGGCATCGCCCTGACCAACAAGGGTGAAAAGATGGCCCGTTTCACACAACAGAAACACCTCACATTAATCAAATTTCTCAGAATTCTAGGAATTGAAGAGCATACGGCGAAACTTGACGCCGAAGGCATCGAGCACCACGTCCATAGGACAACAGTCAACCAAATCAAACGTTTCGTCCACTTCGTGGACAAGCATCCGTCTTGGTTTAACACATTCAAGAAAGCAGACAGCAACTAATCGAATTCGAAGTATCCCCTCTGAGAAACGTCCTGTTTGCGGACGCAAGAGAGTCTTATTCTAAGTAGCGAGTTGTAATCGTTCTCACTGTTTCAGAGAGCGCGCTTATGAACGGCGTAGAGACATTTGGATCGAAGCTTAGAACTATCGTTAGATTATTGACGCGGAAGAAGACTAGCAATAGTTTCTGATATCGAGCTGTCACATTGTCCAGCTTGCCCAGTAGCGGGTTAAGTTTCTCAGCAGCTTCCAAGATGATCGGTGGCATGACAAGCATATTTCGTTCGGGCTCCTCCTCCGGGACGCTCTGCAATCCTTTTCGCATCTGCGAGTATAGAACACGAAAGTTTTCCCCAATGATTCCCACATAGCGAATTCTGCTATCTTTCTCGAATGCTTCTTGAGCAAACCTCTCAACATTCAATGAACAAGCCAGCAGAAGTGTGGAATCATGAAAAAGGAGATAAGACGTTTGCACCACGATAAGGAGCAAACTTACGTTTTTACTGGAGCCCTACCGAAATGTGAGAGAAATGTGAGTCGTCTGGTTATGTGATTTTTTCAATTCTGATCGAGACGAGATGAAATCTGAGCTCTCAGTCTAGCGAGTGGTCCAATTGTAGGACATCGCTCGTCGTCCACTGTCTAATCATCGTATGCGAACTCAATATTTCTCAATGTATGGTGGGATGGCCCACATTGGGGTTCCGATACAGATAGTTCGCAGGAAGGGGTAGGGTGGGAACGGTTGAGTTGGGGGCCAGTTCGGGTAGACGTACCCGTACACTTGGTAGGACCCGTCCGGTACAGTCTGGGGGAGATTCCAGACCACATAAGTCTGTCCGGTCCCTACGTAGAGGTTCACGCATGTTGTGTCGTTTGTAATCTGACCAATAACTGTCACCGGTGGGCCTTCGTTGCAGAGTAACGGGTCGAACGGGAATCCACAGTACTGTTGGTTGAACCAGATTGGGGGTGGTCCGAGGGCCGTGGTGGATGAACCTGCAGTCATGGTCGAAATTATGGTCATTGTTGCGCTAGACGTATAACCTATGCTAACTGTTGAAATCTGCATCTGAGTCACATAACTCGTGTTCGTGATCATGGTGGGACCTCGCGCTGCCAATCCAATTGCAACAATTCCCATCAATGCGAGAGCTATCATCGCAAGATAGAAGACCGTTTTCGGCATTACAACCTGATTGCCTTTTGGAGAAGCGGCTTCTTCGTGAGCTGACGCGCCGCAAACTTGACAGAAGGCTGCGACGTCAGGAATCTCTGCACCACAACTACGACAGGTCTTCATAACCGATCTTCACTTAATCACATACTTCTCGAGATTTGAGTTTACCTAGCGAAAGCGTCCTTTGCAAATGGTCAATCCTCGGTTTCTCGTCCACTTATAACCGGCTCCCAAGTTTAAGCGAAGTTTCCTTAAGCGAGAACTCGTCATCTGCGAGTGATCTTGATGAGGTTCAACACGATTGATCCGATGACGGGTCAGCCACTTGCAGAGTATGAAATGGCCACTCCTGAACAGGTCAAAGATTGCGTTCGAAAGGCGAGGGAGAGTTTCGAAAAATGGCGCGGAGTCCCGTTTTCTGAACGCGCGAAACTTCTCGCGAAGGCGGGTGCGATTCTGAAGGAGCGGAAGCGTGAGCTCGCATTCGCAATGACGAAGGAGATGGGTAAGATTATACGTGAATCAGAGGCTGAAGTGGTCAAGTGTGCGTGGGCCTTCGAATATTACGCTGAAAATGCTGAACGTTTTCTGTCCTCGGAACCTGTGCAAACAGATGCGGCTAAGAGCTATGTTGCGTTCGACCCACTGGGTGTTGTCGCTGCGATAATGCCATGGAACTTTCCAATGTGGCAACTCAGCAGATTTGCAGCTCCCGCATTAAGTGTTGGAAATACGACAGTGTTCAAACCCGCGAGCGTTACTCCTCAAAGTGGCTTGAACCTGGAGATGGCGTTCGATGACGCAGGGTTCCCAGCAGGCTGTTTCAAAACTATACTGGGCGACTCGCGAATCGCTGACCAATTGATCGATGACCCAGGAACGGACGCTGTCACCTTCACGGGTAGCGTTAGTGTAGGTATGAAAGTGGGAGAGCGGGCGGGAAGAAACTTGAAGAAGACCGTCCTAGAACTAGGAGGAAGCGACCCTTTCATCGTTCTCGGCGATGCAGATCTAGAAGCAGCAACCACAGGAGCCGTGAAAGGCCGTTTCATTAACTGCGGACAAAGTTGTATCGCAGCCAAACGTTTCATCGTTGTGAAATCCGTAGCCGACAAATTCACAGAACAGTTCGTTAGCAAAGTCAAGAAATTGAAAGTTGGCGACCCTACAGAATCGGACACGGATATTGGTCCGATGGTGCAGGAGAAAGCACTCAAAGAGGTAGATGCGCAGGTAAGAGCTTCAGTCCAAATGGGAGCAGTCCTCGAGACAGGAGGCGAAAGAATTGATCACCCAGGCTTCTTTTACTCTCCCACCGTCCTGACAAACGTGACCACGGAGATGCCAGTGATGAAGGAAGAAGTGTTCGGACCAGCTGCACCAATCTATATCGTTAGAGATAGTGAAGAAGCAATCAGGGTGGCGAACGCGTCGCCCTTCGGCTTGGGCGCGTCAATTTGGACTCAGAATCTCAGGGATGCAGAGAAATATTGCAGAGAAATCCAAAGCGGAATTGTCACAGTCAATAATATTGTCATTTCCGACCCGCGAATTCCATTCGGGGGAGTAAAGAAAAGCGGGATCGGTCGAGAACTTGGACGTAATGGACTCTTGGAATTCGCCAACGCGAAGGCAATAAGAGTGTACTGAAGCAAGATACTGTAGAAGTGCATGTTGTTCCAACGTTGAATTCTTAGTCAAGAGTGAATGAGCCGGTGCCAGAGCTTCCCGAGATCGCAATTCTCGCCAAACAGATGACCAAGCAACTCAAGGGCAAACGGATTGCTGACGTTAAGGTAACACAACCCAAATGTCTCAATATTTCAGCGAGGAGGTTTCAAAGAATCGTTGGTAAGACGATTAGTGATACGGCTGCTAAGGGGAAATGGCTTTTCACGAACCTGCACCCGGACATTCTCCTCATAAATCTGGGAATGGGTGGCGATTTAATCTACCATAGGAATGAGGCCACGATTCCGCAGAAGTATCAGCTTAGAATCTTATTCAAGGATGAGAGCGCGCTAACCGTAGCTTTCTTCTGGTTCGGCTATATTCACTTAGTACCCGAGAAAGACCTGCCCAAGCATGGCATGACTAGCAAGTTGGGGGTTCCAGCTCTTGATAAGGAACTTACCGTCGAGAGATTCACGAAAATGCTGTCAAGCAGACGCGGAGCAGTCAAGACTTTCCTTCTGGATCAGGCGAACATTTCAGGCATCGGAAACGTGTACGTCCAGGATCCGCTTTTCAAAGCCAAAATACATCCACTTCGTCTAATCCCAACCCTGACCCAACCTGAGATTCAGGCTCTCTACCGGAGTATACGTGAAGTCTTGAACCAAAGCGTGGCGTCTGGTGGGTTGCGCTATGAGAGAAATCTGTACGGTCGAAACGGGAACTACGGACCCGAACATTTTCTTATCGCATACAAGACAGGGAAACCGTGCCCAGTATGCAGAACCCGCATTGCCAAGATCAGGACAGGCAGCACAGCTAGCTACATTTGTCCACATTGTCAGAAACTCTAACCAAATGAACCACCTAAGGTGCCTGCTGTTTCTTCTTGATGCGGCTGATAAAGAGCAGCAACGCCGCAATTCCAAAGATTGATGTGACCAGGCTAAACTCGAACGCGATTGCGGGGCTCTCCAACGTCCAAAAGGCGCCGAAAATCGAGTTCGCTATGAAAGCGCAGAATCCGATCATCGTGTAATATAACGCGTAAGCGGTTCCCTTTAACTCTGATTTGGTAAAATCAGGAATGCTGGCTCGTTGCACGGTATCTGAAATCGACATGTAGGCTCCGAAAATAGCCGCGATTAAGAATCCTGAAGCAACATTAGGAGTGAGGAAAATCCCGGAAATGGAGGCGATCGTGAAGACCAGATATCCCAAGCCGAGCACGGGGAGCTTCCCCATTCTGTCCGCTAGAATTCCAGCGGGGTACCCAACTATCACTGTTGCAAAGTTCAGGAAGGCGTAGACAAGGGGAATGTAATTGGTTTGGACGCCAAGCCTGCCAGCTTCTAAGAGTATGAAGGAGAAGTTGTAGGCGCCAGCGGAAAAAATTCCCAGCGCAACGAGTAGCAATACGAAATCTCGATTGCGCAGAACCTCTTTGGCATTTTCATAGAGCCCCCGTTGTTTGATTAAGCCAGTTGCGTCGCTGACAAAAAAGACTAGGATAATGAGAGAGATGACTGCGGGTGCGAACGATAACCAGAATACGCCTCGAATGCCGATGAAAGGGATGGCGACGAAGGCGAGGAGTGGTCCAAGAACTGCGCCAACCTGATCTAGAGATTGATGCGCTCCGAAGGCTTTGCCTGCTTGCGATTTAGATACTGAATCACTTATGAGGGCGTCACGTGGAGACGTACGCGTCCCCTTTCCAGCACGGTCGACCACTCGAACGACAAAGGCTTGTTGCCACGACGTCGCTACCGCGAAGAGCGGCTTGGAGAGTGATGATAGACCGTACCCGAGTATTACGAGTGGCTTGCGATGGCCAAGCCTGTCGGTCAAGACTCCTGTGAAGACTCTGAAGATGTTGTTTACGGCCTCCGCAGACCCTTCAATAATTCCGAGAAGTTCAGCAGTGGCGCCGAGTTGAGAAACTATGAAGAACGGGAGGACGCCTAGGATCATTTCGGTAGAAATGTCTGTGAAGAGGCTTACGTAGCCTAGCCTTACAACGTTTTTGAAACCTAGTTCTTCTGTGTTCTTCGCCAATCGTGAGTTCGCCGTAAATGACGACTGGTCAGGTCTTCATTGCGTGCAGTCTCTCGCTCATGATGTCAGCCAGCTTGTCTCGCATGAGTTGAAGTTCCGTGTACGCAATTCGTTCTTGCCAATCAGCGAAGGTTCCTATTTTGCGAAGGCTCTCTACAAGTCGGATGCTGTTCTCTAAATGGCCGTCAATATTTCCATCTTCGTATCCTGTGCCGGTGAACAGTTTACTCTGCCTGGCGGACCAGTCGCAGGGCTGGTCGGCGCCGGGGATGAATTCGGGGAGGTAGTCCATGAAGGTTGTTCGATCCACGAGTGCACCAATCTTGTGGATTGAGCGGTCTCTTTGCCATGACGATTCGTCTACGCCAAACAATGGCATATCATAATTATTCGAGCAGAGGGCTGTCAGGTTTCCAAGCGCGAAGCACGTTAATGGTATGCTGTAGCTCTGGGCAATATGGTCCAGCAATTTCAAGCCTTCGAGCGAGACAAATCCGTATACAACCCACTTTCGAATTCTGGACCCAGCTTTCTCACAATGGTGCAAGACTCGTTCAATGCTAATCACTGCTGAACGACTGCTGGCTACGGTATCCTGCATCATCAGGACTATGTTACTGTTCTTCTGTAAACTGGTGAAATCTTCGTAAACGACTTCCAGCTTCTTCTGGACCATTCCGTCGTGGTCGCGGTATGAGGTGTGTGTATAGCGTGGCCGGATGTTAACGATTCTGAACGAGTTCGGGATAAGTTGTTCTGCTGCTTTGTGGAGTTGATATCCGGGTCCCGCGCGGAGGATTTGTTCGAAGAGAACTCCATCGCTTTTCGTGTCGACTTCTGCGAGTTCTAAGATAGGTTTGAGAGTGATCTCAGCGCTCTCAAGCATTAATTTCTCAAGTTCTGCT
>Ga0187766_10002237_pt1 | contig 11431 bp, 6 predicted proteins | sample 0216_QUI02_MP05__4_FD_132971 | JGI IMG/M metagenome (GOLD analysis project Ga0187766, IMG submission 132971) | Tropical peat soil microbial communities from peatlands in Department of Meta, Colombia - 0216_QUI02_MP05_20_MG | ecosystem: Environmental > Terrestrial > Soil > Wetlands > Peat ... | reverse complement strand
GGATGGAGCTGACGGCATCGCCCAACTGGACATCGCGGGAAAGAATGATGCCGTCAATGGGGCTGACGATGGTGGAATTGCGCAGATCCTCTTCAACCCGCTCCAGGGCCGCGCGCGCCTGCGCAAGCTGCGCCTCGGCCTTGGCGATGTCCGCGCGGGAAACCGCGAGGTTGCGCTGCGCGCTAATCTGTTTGTTCAAAGCGAGCTGGTAAGCCTTGTCGGCGTCTTCCACGACCGCCTTTGCAACCAGGCCGTCTTTGTACATGCTCGCCGCACGGTCCAAGGCGAGCTTCAGAAAAGGCACATCCGGCCCTTCTGCGTCCACTTTGTTGCGTTCGAGGACGGATTGGGCGCCGGTCAAGGCGGCTTCCGCCGCCTGCAGGTTGGCCTGGGCCTCTCTCACATTTGCTTCGAGCTGAACCTTGTCGAGTTCGACCAGCACTTGCCCGACTCTTACCCGGTCGCCGTAGTCCACGTGAATCTGCTTGACGATGCCGCTGGCCTTGGACTTCACCTCGACCTTGGAGAGCGGCTGGATCTTGCCGGTTGCGACCACCACGCGGGCCAGGTCGCCCCGCTCAACCGACGCCAGCTTCGAAGGGTCAATCGTCCGGCTGGGCTGCAGGGCCGCCTTCACGCCAAATCCTCCGCCCACCAGCACGACCGCTACCGCGGAGATCCACACAATCCTGCGGCGGCTCTTCCTGGCGTTCTTGCCGCTTCCATTGCCATTTCCGAGCATGACAGACCCCGCTTTCAGGCTGGCAGTTGCTATCCGTTCATACGACAGGGCAAGGGCAAATGTTCCGGTTCCATGCGATTAGACGACGGGAGACGCGAAACGTCCTGCCTCCGGGAGAATCTCCTGCCCGGCGTGGAATTGACCCGCCGCTGGGAGCGGCCTAATATGCGCGGTCAGGGCGGGGCGCTATGATCGGCCAGATTCTGGCTCACTATCGAATCCTGGGAAAGGCCGGCTCAGGGGGCATGGGAGTGGTCTACCGGGCCCGGGACGAGACCCTGGAGCGCGACGTCGCTCTGAAGGTGCTCACTCCGGGAGCGAACACGCCCGGAAACGCCCGCGAAGCATTGCTGCGCGAGGCGCGCGCCTGCTCGGCGTTGAACCATCCGAATATCTGCACGGTGTACGAGGTCGGGGAAGCCGATCAACAAGCCTACATCGCTATGGAGTTCGTCGAGGGCGAATCGCTGAACCGGCGCATCCCCGCGGACGGACTTCCGACGGAAACCGTGTTGCAGTACGGGATCGAGATTGCTTCCGCGCTGGAGCACGCGCACGAGCGAGGAATTCTTCACCGCGACCTTAAGGGCGCCAACATTCGGGTTACGCCTTCGGGGCAAGTCAAGGTCCTGGACTTCGGCCTGGCGGCGAGAATCAGGCAAGTCGCCATGAACGGCGCCACCGTGATGGAGGACTCGGCGCTCGAAACAGGCACAATCGTCGGGACACCGGCGTACATGGCGCCGGAAACGCTGCGGGGCGCGCCAGCGGACATGCGCAGCGATATCTGGTCACTGGGCGTGCTGCTGTACGAGATGGCCCAGGGAACGCCTCCTTTTCAGGGCCGCACCAAGTTCGAGCTGACGACGGCGATCCTGCGCGAGCCTCCGGCACCCCTCTCACCGCACGTCTCTCCGGGACTGCGCGCCATCATCACGCGCTGCCTGTCGAAGCAACCGGAGCAGCGTTACCAGCGTGCCAGCGAGGTCCGCGCAGCGCTGGAAGCGCTGCAGTCCCAAGGGCACACAGCCGTCGGGCAGGCTGTTGCGCCGCAGGGGAGCCGGGCCGGCTTGCTGGCGGCCGTCGGGATTGCGGTTCTGGCTTTGGTGGTGGCAGGAATCGTCGTGCTTCGGCGCAAGCCCCCGGGTGGTCCGGGCCTGCCGACGGCCGCGGAAGGGACGCTGCGCTTATTGCTGTCGTCGCAGGTTCCGCTGGGAGGTCCGGCTCTATCGCCGGACGGGAAGATGATCGCGTACATCGAGGACAAGGGTCGCCACCCGCAACTCTACGTGACGCGAATCTCCGGAGGCGATCGTGTGCAGTTGACGAACGACGATTCGGCAAAGGCAGACCCCCAGTTCGCTCCCGACGGAGAGCACGTTGCGTTTGCCAGGCGCAAGCCGAATCAGGACAGCACCGAAATCTGCATTGTTCCCACACTCGGCGGCCAGCCACTGCCCATCGTGGCGAACGCAAGCCGCCCGGCGTGGTCGCCGGACGGAAACCGCTTGGCGTTCGTCGAACGCCAACCGGGCAAGGCAGAGACGCTTTCAAGCTCCGCGGCGGACGGCGCAGGGTTGAAGGTGCTCCTCGAAGGAGACGCGGAGTTCCCGTTTTTTGGCCAGCCGAGTTGGTCTCCAGATGGCTCGACCATCGCGGTCGCCCGAAGCCGTGGGGGCGCCAGCCGCCAGGTCTGGCTACTGCCTTTGGCTGGCGGCCCGGCGCGGCCGCTGACGCATGATCCCGCCGGGGTGTACTCGGACGACCCGGTGTTCTCCCCTGACGGGCGGGGGGTGATTCACCGCTCGAGCCGCGGCGGAGCCCCGAACCTCTGGTGGCAGCCGATCGATGGCGGCCCGCCCGTTCGCCTCACCTCAGGTCCGGGGCCCGACTATACCCCGAGCGTCTCGCGAAACGGGGCGATCGCTTTCCGCAACTCGCGGTCTCATGGAATTGTGTTCTTGATGGAACTTCTCTCCGGCAAAATCTCCACGCTGATCTCCGACCGTGAGGTCCTCTGGGCGCCCGCATTCTCGCCGGACGGAAAAGAGATTGCCTACAGCCGGAGCGAGACGGACGGTGCGTGGCATATCTGGATTGTCAGCGCGAGCGGAGGCACGCCGGAACAGTTCACCCGAGGCAAGGCGTCCGAGGTTTATCCAAGGTATGCCCCTGGAGGCCAAACGATCCTTTTCCACACCTGGGGCGCGGAGAAGCCTGCGATTTGGAGGGCCCTGCGCAACGGTTCGCCGCCGGCGCAACTGAAGTTCGCGGGGGCTTCCAGCGATTCCTATGCGGATATATCGAAGGACGGCCGCTGGATTGCGTTCGCGCGCGTCGAAAACGAAGCATCTCATGTCTACATTTCGCCGATGGACGGGTCCGCCCCGCCAAGGCGTCTGACGGAAGGCCCTTCGGCTGTGCCGCGGTGGTCTCCGGACGGCAAGTGGATCACGTTCTCGGCCGACCGCGACTTTTTCAATGGCATCTGGCTGGTCCGCTCCGACGGCACGGAATTGCGCCGCTTGACGGATACCGGAGGGTGGCCCGTCTGGTGGCCGGATGGAACCCAGATCGGCTTTCAGGGGATCGGCGCAAACCAGAACGAAGAGATTCGCATCTTTTCGTTGAAGACCGGAAAGGTGACGGTTCTTCGCGGGCTCGATTTTGACGGCATCAACTTTCCATTTGATTTGTCGCCGGACGGGAAGCGGCTCGTTTCTACCAACTCCGTGCACGACACCGATGAGATTTGGCTTCTCGAACCTCCCAAGAAGTGACCCGTCGCTTAGGCAGGCGCTCCTTTACGCCTGCAAGCGTGCGCGGCGCAAGCGAAGGGCGTTGCCAATCACGGAAACCGAGCTGAAGCTCATCGCGGCGCTCGCTAGCATCGGGCTCAGCACCCATCCGAATACTCGAAAGAATGCGCCCGCAGCGATGGGAATTCCCAGCGCGTTGTAGAGAAACGCAAATACGAGATTCTGGCGGATGTTCCGCAGCGTCGCGCGGCTAAGAGCAAGCGCCCGAAGGATTCCCCGCAAGTCGCCTTTCACCAGGATGATGCCCGCGCTTTCGATGGCTACGTCCGTGCCGTCTCCCATGGCGATGCCCACGTCGGCGACGGCAAGGGCCGGGGCGTCGTTGATTCCGTCTCCAGCCATAGCTACGATGCGACCCTCCCGGCGCAGACGCTCGACAATTTCGCCCTTCTGTTGCGGCTGCACTTCCGCCTTGATCGATTCGATGCCCAGTTGTCTCGCGATCTGTTCGGCCGAGGTGCGGCGGTCGCCGGTCACCATGACCAACCGCAAGCCTGCCCTCTGCAAGGCTCGGACGGCGTCGGCTGCGCCCGGTTTGACGCGATCCGTCAGCAGGATCGCCCCACGTATCCGGCCATCCACCGCAACGTAAACTGCGCTCGCAGCGGACTCGCTTCCTTCGGGAAAAGTCATTCCGCCCTCCGGCGGGACCGGCACGCTTCGCGATTGCAGAAACCGCGCCGTACCGGCGATGACTGCCTTGGCCATAACGCGGCCCGCAACCCCGCCACCAGGAGTAGCCTCAAAATCGCTGGCCGGAACAATCGGCAGATTCTTTTCCTGCGCGGCACGCACAATCGCTCTCGCCAGGGGATGTTCGCTTGAGTGCTCGATGCTCGCCGCAAGGGAAAGCAACGCGTCCTCTGTCAAACCGCTTCCCGCAAGCCGCTCCACGCTGGCGACCTCTGGCTTGCCTTCGGTGAGGGTTCCTGTCTTGTCCAGAACCAGCGTGTCCACTTTCGCCAGCCGTTCCAGGGCTTCCGCGTTGCGAACCAAAACGCCGGACTGCGCTCCGCGGCCCACCGCAACCATGATGGACATGGGCGTCGCCAGCCCCAAGGCGCACGGACAGGCAATAATCAAAACGGAAACGGCACTCAGCAACGCGTGCGCGAAGCGTGGTTCAGGTCCCCAGAAAGTCCAGGCAGCAAAGGCGAGCGCCGCCGCTATGACGACGGCCGGGACAAACCAGGCGGAAACGCGGTCTGCAACCCGTTGCACCGGGGCGCGGCTGCGCTGCGCCTCGGCGACCATGCGCACAATCTGCGCGAGGAGCGTCTCCGCTCCCACGCGCTCCGCGCGCAGCACGAACCCGCCCAGCTGATTCAGTGTTCCGGCGATGACCTTGTCCCCGGGCGTTTTCTCGACCGGAAGCGGCTCGCCCGTCACCATGGACTCGTCGACGGTGCTGACTCCGCCCAGCACCTCGCCGTCGACGGGCACCTTCTCGCCCGGCCGCACGCGAAGCTGATCGCCCTTCTGCACGGCCTCAATCGCAACGTCCTTCTCGGTTCCATCGGCTGCGATGCGATGGGCCATCATCGGGACCAGTTCCAGCAAAGCACGGATGGCGCCGGCAGTCCGGCGACGCGCGCGGAGTTCCAGCACCTGCCCCAGAAGAACGAGCGTGGTGATTACTGCGGCGGCCTCGAAATAGACCGGAACTTCTCCCATACCGCCGCGGGCGGACGCCGGGAACCATTGAGGAAAAAGCGTGCCGACGACACTTTCCGCATAGGCCGAGCCCGTACCCAGGGAAATCAGCGTGAACATGTTGGGACTGCGATTCACCAGCGAGGCCCAAGCTCGCACGAAAAAGGGCGCTCCTCCCCACAGCACAACCGGAGTGGCCAGAGCAAACTCAATCCAAACGCGTGAGTCCCGGACCCATTCGGGCAGCCAGCGGTCACCCCACATCGCCAGCAGCAAGACCGGCACGGAAAGCGCCGCGCTGACCCAGAATCGGTGCGACATCGATGCAAGCTCGGGATCCGCCTGGGTCTCCGCCAGCACGTCCGCGGGCTCCAGAGCCATGCCGCATTCCGGGCAGGCCCCCGGCCCGAGCTGTCTTACTTCCGGGTGCATGGGGCAGGTGTAGAGGGTTCCCTTCGACCCCGCAGCCGCGGTTGTTTGCGGTTCGCGCTCGGGCGCCGGTGGCCGACTGACAAGGTATTCCTCGGGATGCGCCACGAACTTCCGCCGGCAGCCATCGCAGCAGAAGAAATACCGCGTCCCGTTGTGCTCAGAGACCGCCGCCGGGTGTTGCGGGTTCACGGCCATGCCGCAAACTGGATCGCGTTCCATGTTATTTCTGACAAAGTCCGCTTAACGCGAATGCCGGTCCATCAGGCTGACAAGCTCGCGATACATTGCCTCGGCTTCGGCCTTCGAGCCTGTTCGAATCGTCCGGCCTGCGCAGTGACGCAGGTGATTGCGCATCAGCTCCCGGCACACACTGCGCAAGGCTTCTTCCACGGAAGCAGCTTGCATCAGGATGTCTGCACAATACCGCTCCTCGGCGACCATTCTCTGCAATCCCCGCACTTGGCCCTCGACGCGCCGCAAGCGATGCAAATTTTCGGCCTTGATCTCTGGATCCACGGCCAGTGCTTTCCGTCCGCTGCGGTTCGTGCCGCAGCCGCAATTCGCCGCTGTGACGCGGCGCCGCCCTGAGCGCCGAGGGCGTCCGGGACGCGATCGCGTACGCTTCATTGGTCAGATACCCCCATGGGGTATGTATGGTAACGGATTGCGTGTGACGGGGTCAAGTCCTGGCCAACGGCACGAGGGCAAGGGCCTCAGCGGCGTGTGCTGCTATAATCCAGTGCATGACGCTCGTCGAAGTGACCTACGAACTGCAAGCTCCGCTCGGAGCCGAGCAATTGCGCCGGCTGGGCGATTTTGCCAATACCTACGGTTTGAGACGCTTCAGGGTGGATGAGGCCCAGCGGCAGCTTTCCTTCGAATATGACGCGTCCCGCCTGCGCGAAACCCAAGTCACACACGTGCTGCGAATGGCCAATATCGCCGTCACGAGGAAGATCAACTAGCCAGCGAAGTTGGGTTAGACGGCGAGCCCGGTGGGGACTTTGGCGCCGGTGGAGACGACGTCAAAAAAACGGGGCTCCCGCTTGGGTTCGGGAGCCCCGAAAGGCGCGCTCCGTTTCCGGTGTCGTTTTCACACCGGAGCGTGGGGTCATCCATCCTAGCTTCCCTCTCAGAGGCAGGTGGGAACGACCTGTTCAGAGCGACGAGCAAGCCCCTTCCCCCTCACTCGCCTTCCCGCGCAGATCGTCAACCGGAACGCGCCCACGGGCGAGGCTTGTAGCAAAGAGGGGGCCAAGCCGTTTTTTTCTGCGTTCGAGTTAAACCGCTGAATTCGCTCTGGTTAGGGGCTAATAGCCTTGCAGGATTGCAGAACTTGTCGCGGGGGCAATGCCATTCCGAAACTCCTCTCGAAACACCGTTCTGATTTGGAACCATCGCGTCCCTTTCGCCACCCAGTTCCAGAACCCGGGTAACAGTCTTTCGGCACCCCTGCACTATCGCTCCAGAGGCGCACTGACTTTGAATATCCACTCATGGCAAACCATCTTGGAAGGATACGGGGCGGCGGGCTCGTCTTGCTCGCGGCAGCCCTGGTTCTTTGCGCGAGTGCGCTTGGGGACGAAGCGCTTCGCGGGGAGCGCATCCCAAGCCCGGCGTGTTCCTGCGGTTGCGCCCAGGGACGCACGAAAACAGGCTGCACTCGGTTCTGCGGTATGCGAAGAGGAACACCGCGCCTCCCGCCGGTGAGTTGCCAGGCGGATCGCGCCCCCCGCCCTTCGCCGAACCGCAATGCCAAGCCTAGTCTGCGCCGTTCTTCTCGCTCAGAGCACGCTTCGCTGCGCCCAGGTGACTCAGGCGACCGCGGGAGCGCGCACTGAGGCGGTCTTTTCTCGCCCTGCCGCGCCCGCCTCGATTTCTCCCGTCTCCAACAGACCCGAGAGAATCTCCGGTATCTCGAAGGTTGCCCGGTTGTTCAGCGTTTGAATGTTCGCGCGATAGCGCGCCAGGGCGCCGTCCTTCAGAATCTCCTGAACGGCATGCGCGACTCCGCGGAAGTTCTTCAAAACGACCCCGACGCTCTTCTGCCGCACCCACTCCGCGTTGAATCGTTCTTGCGGCAAGGTCCAGGCATTGCACTCTATGATCACCGGGAGATTGCACGCCAGCGCTTCGGAAATACTGCCGGGGCCGGGTTTCCCGATGAAGAAATCCGCCGCGCGCATGATGCGATGCACTTCGGATGTGAAACCGACGACATGAACGGGCATGCGCCATTTCCGTGAGCGGAGTTTCGCCGCGAGGCCTTCGTTCTTGCCGCAGATCAAAATCAGCTGAACAGGCACGGCCGACGCTTCGATGCGCTCCGCGATCTTCCACATCGCGCTGGAGCCGTGCCCGCCGAAGAGAACCAAACCGGTCGGAAGGGCGGGCTCGAGGGATATTTCCCGGCGCAACTGGCCCGCTGAACTATCGACGGGTGCATAGAACTCGGGGCGGAGAATCATTCCGGAAACCCGAAAAACGTGCCGCGCGTCATGACCGAGCGCGTAAGCTTGCTGCACGGCGTGCTCGGTGCCACAAACAAAATGCTGGCTCTGCTTCTCAATCCAGAAATGTGGAGGAAAGTCCGCGAGGTCCGTGAGAATCGTTGCGAAAGGCTTCGTGCCGTTGACCGCGCGCCAGCTCTCGCACAATGCTCGATTAAAATGCGGCACAACGGAAATCAGAAGATCAGCGGAGTTGCTCCTCCAATGCGCGGTCAGCAGCTTTACCGTCGCGCGGTGATAAACCCTGATCGTTGCCTGGAGCACGCGAAGCAGGTATTCGCTGCCAAGAGTCCAGCCGTTGCGCAACAGAGCGTTGTAACATTCTTGTATTCGAAGGCCGGTGAAACGCCGCAAGACGTCGAGCGGGTCGAGAATCTGCTGCAATTGCACGAGCTCCACCTGCCAGGGTCTGTTTTGGAACTCCACCACGCGCCGCAGAGCGACGGCGGCGTTGCGGTGCCCCCCGCCAGCGTCGTGATACACAATTTGCAGTTTTTTCATACGGGCGATTTTGCCACTGTTCGAAGAGGTCTCTGCGGGAGCAATTCACCGTCCAGCCCTAGTACTTCCTAAGTGCATTGTGTTCAAGAAGTTCCGGGAGCACATTTACTCACATTTTGTTTGTGGTTCACGGCCGGTTCACACGATTTCCACAACATGTGGTCATGCGCTGCGACTTACACGTTCATTCGATTGCCTCGGGAATGTGCAACACTCCGGGCTTGCAGCGGGTGTGCCGCGAGTCCTACACCGACCCCCTGGAGCTCTACGCCCAACTGAAGCAGACCGGGATGTCGCTCATAACCATAACAGACCACGACTCGATTGAAGGGGGCGAGGTTCTGCGCCGTTATCCTGACTTTTTCCTCAGCGAAGAGGTCACCTGCAAACTGCCCAGCGGAACGGAAGCGCACCTGGGAGTCTACGGGATTACCGAACGAGATCACGTCGAAATCCAACGGCGGAGGAACGATTTTTTCGCGCTGGTCATGTATCTCGCCGACCGCGACCTTTTCTTCAGCGCAAACCACATCTTTTCGGGCCTGACCGGACGCCGGAGGCGCGAGGACTTCCATTGGTTCGCCAGTTGCGTCCCGGCTTACGAGGCCCGCAACGGGCAGATGGCGCCGGCCGCAAACGCAGCGGCGGAACGCCTCGCGTCGCGCCACGGCAAGATTACAGTCGGCGGAAGCGACGCGCACACGGCGGCCTATGCGGGCAGAACCTTCACTGAAGTCAGCGGTGCACGCAACGCGGAGGAATTCCTCGCAGGTCTGCGCGCGCGCCGTGGAGGGGTCCGCGGTGTCGACGGCAGCTATTGGAAGCTCACAGCGGACATATTTCGAATCACTTGCGAGCTTTTCCGCGAAAGACCGTCAACGTTGGCCCTTCTGCCCGTCGTTCCGCTGATGCCTGCGTTCACGCTCGGGCACTGGATCAACGAACACTTGTTTTGCCGCTTCTGGAGCACCGTGCTGGAAAGCGATCGGCGGCTCGCGGGAGACACGCTACGAGGTTGGAGAAGCCAGCCCGGATAGGAGCCATCCATGCCTGTGGCGCGCAATGTGTGGGGATTCATCGACAGCCGAGACCGGCGCCTCATGCGCCGTGTTCACCAGTGGCGTCCGCCAAGATGGATTCGCTATTGGATGGTGTCTGCGACACGGCTCGGAGACGGATGGATCTGGTACACGCTGGGCGCGATGTTGCTTTTTCTGGGCGGGCCCCAGCGCTTCGAGGCCTTGGGCTGCGCGGCCGTTGCGGCAGGCGCGAGCATCGTGCTGTTCATGCGGCTCAAACGGCTGAGCCGACGCCAGAGGCCTTGCGCGCTTGAGCCGCATTGCTGGTCACGCGTGCTTCCGCCGGATCAATTTTCGTTTCCCTCCGGTCACACGATGACCGCCTTCTCCATCGCTGTGGCCGTTAGCGCGTTCTACCCGCATCTGGAGGTAGCTCTGTTCTTTGTTGCCTGCAGTATCGCGATTTCGCGGATCGTGTTGGGGATGCACTTTCTGAGCGATGTCCTCGCGGGAGCACTTCTTGGCGCCGGCCTCGGATGCACCTCGTTGCTGCTTTTCGGGTGGAGACCGGCCTGAAATCGCGGTGCGGCCGTTTCAGAAAAAAAGCCACATCAAGCTTTTGACGCTTGCCGGCGCAAGAAGGTCGGGACGTCGAGGTCGTTCTCAGGAACCTCCGCGCCCGTGTCGCGGACGTTCTGTTGCACCTGTTGGACGACGTTGCTCACGCTGCTTGCGCCTGCAGCCGCTGCCGCCGCCGCGGCGCCTGCCGGCACCTCGCGGCCCGCGCGCCAGGTCTTCGGCAGAAACTGCTGCCGCGGCGCCGAGGCGCCGCGCTGCACCTCGCGGAAGCCCGCGGCGATAACCGTAATCTTCACCGATTCCTTCATGGCGTCGTCTTGCACCGCTCCAAAGATGATGTTGGCGCTCTCGTGCGCGGTCTTCTGGATGATGGAAGAGGCTTCGTGGATTTCGTGCAGCGTCAGGCTGGAACTGCCGCAAACATTGATGAGAATACCGTGCGCGCCCTGGATGGAATTGTCTTCCAGCAGCGGACTGGAAATGGCGCGGTTGGCGGCGTCCACCGCCCGGTTCGCTCCCGTGGCAACGGCCGTTCCCATCACCGCGTAACCCTGGCCCTGCATGATGGCCTTCACGTCCGCGAAATCGCGGTTGATGATGCCAGGCACGGTAATAATGTCCGAAATGCCCTGCACGGCCTGGCGCAGTATGTCGTCCGCAATTCGAAACGCATCGAAAAAGCTCGTACCGCGCTCGACCGTCTCCATCAGCCGTTCATTGGGAATCACGATGACGGTGTCCACGGCATTGACCAGCTCTGAAAGAGCCTGCTCCGCCTGCATCATGCGGCGTTTGCCTTCAAAGGCGAACGGCTTCGTGACTACGGCGACGGTGAGCGCGCCGAGCTCCGTTGCCAGGGACGCGAATACGGGCGCTGCGCCGCTGCCCGTGCCTCCACCGAGGCCGGACGTGATAAAAATCATGTCCGAGCCCTCGAGACACTCGATGATCTTCTCGGTGTCCTCGAGCGCAGCCTTGCGGCCGATCTCGGGATTGGCCCCCGCGCCAAGGCCTTTGGTCAGCTTGGCGCCGAGCTGCAGTTTCACCGGCGCCTGCGATAGCTTGAGTGCCTGCAGATCCGTGTTGGCCGCGATGAACTCCACGCCTTCGACCTTGGCACGGATCATGCGGTTGACGGCATTGCAGCCTCCGCCGCCGACGCCGACCACCTTGATC
>Ga0187766_10002235_pt1 | contig 11433 bp, 6 predicted proteins | sample 0216_QUI02_MP05__4_FD_132971 | JGI IMG/M metagenome (GOLD analysis project Ga0187766, IMG submission 132971) | Tropical peat soil microbial communities from peatlands in Department of Meta, Colombia - 0216_QUI02_MP05_20_MG | ecosystem: Environmental > Terrestrial > Soil > Wetlands > Peat ... | reverse complement strand
CCCGTGGTGGCGGCACTCATCTCGCCGGTCAAGCGTCCGCTGCGTGTGCGCGTCCCGGTCGCCGCGGTGATCCCCGCGGGGACGTCCGTACCTGAAGTCGCGGCTGAGCCGCCCGCATCGGTAACCGAACCTGCCGACGTCGGCACGCCCACCGCGGAACGGGCGGCCTGAGCTCATGCCGGACCCTCAGTCCGCTTCGGAGGTGGCCGCCGCGCCGCGCGCGGCGCCTTCGAGCTCGCGCATGGTCGCGAGCTACCTCACCGATGTGGAGACACTGCTCGAGGCGCAGCGCTGGGACGCGGCCCTCTGCGAGGCTTACGATCTGCCGCGGATTGCGGTCGCGCTGACCGATCCGACGCTGCAGAGCTCGGGTGAGCAGCAGAAGAGCTGGTGCGAGCAGTGGATCCGGCCCCCCGACGAGGAGGACGCGTCCGACGCCCTCGATTACGAGCGCGTCTGTCGTACCGTCTGTGAGCACATCGAGCACGAGGATGCCGCCGAGCCGAAATCGATTCCGGCCCGCGCTCTGCGGCGGCTGCGCTTGCGCCGCCACGTGCGTACCGCGCCCCGGGGTTTCTCTCACGAGTCCCGCCCGCCCGGCGATCCCGAGGCGAGCGAGAGGGCGCAGATCTGCGCCGCGCTCGTCGACGCTGCGCGCCGCTGGTATGCGCGCAGCGCCTGTCACAACTCCATCGTGCAGGCGAATCTCGCCCGGCTCGCCGTTCTGCGCTGAAGCGGCGCGTTGACGCGCCCTGCACCGGCCGGTCACGTATCAAACGTGCGCCGTCCGCTGCCTGAATAGCCGTTCAACGTCTTGCGCGCGGACGGATCATCGGTTTCCCGACCGGCATTTTTCCCTGTCGTTCACTGTTTTTTCTGGGCTTTTTCAGCAGATGGAGTGTCCTTGCTTCCGGTTGGGGCTTGGCGGAAGATAAGTGACAAGGGGAGGAGCCTAGGCGATTGAGTGAACGTTCAATGACGCACTCAAACGGGTCTCAGCGCGCGCCTGGGGTGGAGCGCGGCGCACGTCCGCCGCTGCGCGTCGGTGTCATTCTCGCGCACCATTTCACTCTGTCGGCATTCGCAGTCTTCATCGACCACCTGCGGCTCGCCGCCGACGAGGGCGACCGCAGCCGCCCGCTGCACGTGCAGTGGTCGATCATGGCGAGCCGGCCCGAGTCGGTGCCGGCGAGCTGCGGCGTCTCGCTCGAGCCGACCAGCGGCTTCCTGCCCCCCGACTCTCTCGATTATGTCGTGGTGATCGGCGGCATCCTGCACGCCGGTCCGCAGGTGGACGAGGCGACCATGCGCTACCTGCGCGAGGTCGGCTCGACCAACGTGCCGCTCATCGGCATCTGCACCGGCAGCTTCGTGTTGTGCCGCGCGGGATTGATGAAAGGGCGCCGCTCCTGCGTCAGCTGGTACCACTACCAGGACTTTCTCGAGGCGTTCCCCACCCACGAAGTGATCGCCGACCGGCTGTTTCTGGTCGACGGCCTGCGTATCACCTGCGCCGGCGGCGCAGGCGCGGCCGCGCTCGCCACGTTCCTCATCGAGCAGCATCTGGGCCGCGCGCTCGCGCAGAAGGCCAGCCAGGTGCTGCTGTTCGACCGTCCACGCCTGGGCAGCGAAGCGCAGCCCCATCCGCCGATGTCGGAGGTGGTGACCGAGCCGCGCGTGCGCCGGGCGCTGCTGCTCATGGAGCAGAATCTCGCGCGTCCCATTGCGATCGCCGCCGTCGCCGCGGAGCTGGGGCTCTCGGCCCGGCAGCTCGAGCGCTTGTGCCGGCAGCACGTCGGCATGGGACCCGCTTCGCTCTACCGTCAGCTGCGCATGCGCTACGCCAACTGGCTCATCGAGAATACCGACCGCTCGGTCACCGACATCGCCAACGAGGCGGGGTTCGCCGACTGCGCCCATTTCTCGCGCCAGTTCAAGGATACCTACGGCCTGTCGCCTTCGACCCGGCGTCTGCAGCCGCAGCGTTCCCCGAATGGCGATGCCGCGCGCGCCCGGGTATTCGAATAGCGCGTACGTGACAAAGGCTTGACGCACCCGTTCAATCGCAGGTGCGTCGGGCCGGGCTTTAATCGAGCTTGCCTGTGCCCGTCGATAGGGGAATCGATCATGCATAAGAAGCACCCTGCCCTCGCCCGCACCCACCGCTCGCCGATCTCCTGCGCCGTCGCGGCCATCATCGGCGGCGCATCGCTCGCAGCGCACGCGCAGGTGCAACCCGCGGGCGGCACCGGCGCCCAGGCCAGTGAAGCAGCCAACGAGGCTCTGGCCGAGATCACCGTCACGGCCCAGCGGCGTAATGAGCGCATGCAGGATGTGCCGATCGCGATGCAGGCCCTGACGGCCGAGGCCCTGCAACAGCTCCACGTCACGACCTTCGATGATTACCTGAAGCTTCTGCCCAACGTGAGCTCCGCCAGCAACGGGCCAGGCCAGAACGAGGTCTTCATGCGCGGCCTGAGCGCAGGCTCGCAAGCCAGTCAGGGCAGCGGCTCGACAGGCCTGTGGCCTAACGTTGCCATCTATCTGGACAACCAATCGGGCCAGCTGCCGAATCGCAACCTCGACATCTACGCGGTCGACCTGAATCGCATCGAGGTGCTGGAGGGTCCGCAGGGCACGCTGTTCGGCGCCGGCGCGCAGGCGGGGGTCATCCGCTACATCACCAATCAACCGAAGCTCGATGCCACCGAAGCGAACGTCACCGCCAGCTACGGTGTGACTGCCCACGGCGATCCGAACAGCGCCGTCAACGCCGTGCTTAACCTGCCGTTGATCGCGAGCACCATGGCGGGGCGCGTGGTCGTCTACAGCGATCATCGCGGCGGCTATATCGACAACGTGGCGGCGACCTTCACGCGCAAGAACACCGATATCGGCATCGGCTTTGCCTACTTCCCCGCCGACGCCTTGGGAAATTGTCCGGACGGCCTGCCCAATAACGGCCACTGCGTGCCGCCGGGCAGCCCGGCCATCAACAACTACAGCCTCGCCGAGAACCATTTCAACCCGGTGAGCTACCAGGGCATACGCGCCGAGCTGCTCTACAAGTTCAACGATGACTGGGATCTGCTCATCACGCAGTCCTACCAGGACATGGAGTCGCGCGGCGTCTTCTACCAGCAGCCGTTCGCCTCGGACGGTGCGCCGCTGCAGCCGCTCGAAGTGACTCTCTTCAATCCAGGCTACGACAAGGACAAGTTCGAGAGCACGGCGTGGACGGTCAACGGAAAGTTCGGCGACCTCAAGGCTGTGTATACCGGCGGCTACCTGGTGCGCCACATCGAACAGGTCGGCGATTACACCAACTACGCGCGCGGTGTCTATGCCGACTACTATCAGTGCTACGGGCCGAGTACGGCGTACTATGCCGGCTTTCCCAATCAGGCGCCGCTGCCCTCAACTTGCTACTCGCCGAGCGCCTACTGGCGCTCGCTCGAGCGCAACGAACACTTCCAGAACGAGCTGCGCTTCTCTACGCCGGACGAATGGCGCCTGCGCGGCATCGTCGGCGCCTTTTGGGAGGACAACAAGCTCTTCGACCAGACCACGTGGGCGTACAAGACCATCCCGGCGTGCACCTCGAGCGGCACGCCGGGTGTCGATCCGGGCAATACCGGCTGTCTTTCGAACGTCGGCACGATACCGGGCACTACGGTCCAGAGTCCCGGCGTGCAAGGTGACAACACCTCTTTCTATCAGGATCAGGTTCGTGAAGTTAAGCAGCTCGCCTTCTTCACCTCCTGGGACTACGACCTGATTCCCAAGACTCTGACGCTCACTGCCGGTACGCGCTATTTCCGCTTCGACAACTCCATGAAGGGCAGCGTGCTCTCGAGCTTCGGCTGCTTCCAGCGGGGACTGAACGGTTTTAACGCCACGGGCGCCAACAACGGCTGCTACATCGCCAACTCTCCGAATCCCTACCCGATACCGTCGTTCGGCTCGCTGTACTACAGCTACAACCTCGACTTCGACCATCTCAAGGACACCGAGAGCGGCTACCGGAGCCGTGTGAATCTGACCTGGCACGTCACGCCGGATGCCATGCTGTACTACACGTTCTCACAGGGCTTCCGCCCGGGCGGTTTCAACCAGAACGGCGGTGCGCCGCATGCCTATCTCAATCTGACCCAGCCTGGCGTCCCCGGAACCAACAACTTCGCGCAGTACATCATCCCGAGCTCCTACCACTCCGACGATCTGACGAACAATGAGATCGGCTGGAAGACCGAATTCCTGAACCACCGCGTGCAATGGAACGGAGCCATCTACCGCGAGAACTGGAACAACGTGCAGATCGAGTTCTTCAATCCCGGTGTGGTCGGCAATCTCTTCTACGACACCAACGGGCAGAACTTCGTGATCAAGGGGCTGGAGACGTCGTTGGTGGCGCGGATTATCGACGGTTTGACCGTTCAGGGAGCCGCCGCGTGGAATCATAGCGAGCAGACCAACGCACCCTCGCTGCTCGTGAACAATCCCGCCGCCCCCGGCTTTGGCACGCCGATCACCAACGCCTGCAACCTGTTCCTGTTCGTTTGCTCGGCGGTATCCAACCCATTCGGCACCGTCGGCTCGCCGAGCGCCGATGCGCCGCCGATGCAGTTCAACCTGCACGCGCGCTACCAGTGGAACATTGCCGGGTACGTGCCCTACATTCAGGCAGGCATGAGTCACACCGGACATTCCTTCACCCAGGCGGGCGCAAATCCCAACTACCACCTCGGGGGAACGGTGAGTACCTCAAGAGGCCGGTTCGAGAATCCCGCCTATTCGATCTACGATGCTTCGATGGGCGTCGCCAAGGATGCCTGGTACTTCGCTCTGTCCGCCGAGAACCTCAGCAATTCGAACGCCAGTACTTTCGTCAGCTCTCAGCAGTTCATCACCGCGCAAACGCCGCTGCGGCCGAGGGTGATCACCGGTACCTTCGGTTATCAGTTCTGAGGGCAAGCCCCGCCGCCGAACGGGCGGCGTAACATAGGGGCGTGTCGGCAGTAGAACTCGAGGTTCGGCGCATCCGCGAGCTCGTGAAGGAACGCGAGCTCGCGCCAGCGCTGTCCGCCACGGAGGCACTGCTCGCCACCGTACCCGAGAATCGTGACGTGCTCTACCTGCGAGCGCGCGCGCAGCGCCTCTCGGGTGCCACCGCAGCGGCGCTTGCCACCCTCGCCGAGCTCGAGCGGCTCCACCCGCGCTTCAGCCGCCTGTACGAGGAGCGCGGCCTGTGCCATGTGGTGCTGAAGGAAGCGCCGCAGGCGATCAGCGCACTGCTCGAGGCGGTACACATCAACCCGGCGCTGCCTGCGAGTTGGAGCATGCTCGAAGGCCTCTATCGGATGACCGGCCAGGCCGCCAACGCCGCCGCGGCGGCCGCCCACGTCGCAACGCTGAAACAGCTCCCTTCCGAGGTGGTGGCTGCAACCGGCCTCTTCTCCGACGGGGAGCTCGGAGCGGCCGAGGAGCTGGTACGCGCCTTCCTCCTGAGGCACGGCCATCACGTCGAGGCCATGAGGCTCCTGGCGCGCATCGGTATCGAGCGCGATGTGCTCGATGACGCGCAGCTGCTCCTCGAGGGAGTACTCGAGCTGGCGCCGGACTATCAGGCCGCGCGCGCCGACTACGTACGGGTCCTCAACGAGCGCCACCTCTACAAAGAGGCCCGGGAGCAGGCCGCCAGGCTCCTCGCCACCGATCCCGCCAATCGCGACTTCCGCACCGTCCATGCACTCACCTCCGTCGGGCTCGGCCAACACGAGCGTGCGATCGGCGAATACCGCGGCCTGCTCGAGGGCGCCGCGCAGCCTGCGGAGCTGCATCTGTCGATCGCGCACTCGCTCAAGACTCTCGGACGCACCAGCGAAGCCATCGGGGAGTATCGGGCCGCGGCCGCGGCCCGCCCCGGCTTCGGCGATGCCTACTGGAGTCTCGCCAATCTCAAGACCTACCGCTTCGAGGAGGCGGAGGTCGCCGCCATGCGCGCCGCCGAGGCCGCTCCCCTCACCTCCCTCGTCGACCGCTACCACCTGTGCTTCGCGCTCGGCAAGGCCCTCGAGGACGCCGGCGAGTTCGCGCAATCCTTCCGCTTCTACGAGCGCGGCAACGCGCTGCGCCGCGATGCCAGCCGTTACCGCCCCGAGGCGCACGAGGAGAATACGCGGCTGCAGAAGGCAGTCTGCACGCCGGAGCTCTTCGCCCGTCACGCCGGCGGCGGCGCGACGGCGGCGGATCCGATCTTCATCGTCGGCCTGCCGCGCTCGGGTTCGACGCTGATTGAGCAGATCCTCGCGTCGCATTCACAGGTCGAGGGCACTCATGAGCTCGCCGACGTCCCGCGCATCGTCGCCGGGCTCCGGGGCCGCGAGGCCGATGCCGGAAATCCGCACTATCCGGACGCACTCGGGCGGATGAGCGACGGCGATTTCCGCCGCCTTGGCGAGAAGTACCTCGGCGACACGCGCGTCTACCGCACCGGCAAGCCGCGCTTCATCGACAAGATGCCGAACAACTTCCGCCACATCGGCCTCATCCACCTCATGATGCCGAACGCCACGATCATCGACGCAAGGCGCGAGCCGATGGCCTGCTGCTTCGGGAACTTCAAGCAGCTGTTCGCCAGCGGGCAGGAGTTCACCTACGGGATCGAGGACATCGCGCGCTACTACCGCACTTACCTCGAGCTGATGCGCCACTGGGACCGCGTGCTGCCGGGGCGCGTGCTGCGCGTCGAGCACGAGGACCTGGTCGAAGATCTCGAGGGCAATGTGCGCCGCATACTCCGGCACTGCGGCCTCGCCTGGGAGCCGGCCTGCGTCGAGTTCTACAAGACCGAGCGCAGCGTCAGGACCGCGAGCTCGGAGCAGGTGCGCCAGCCGATCTATCGCGAAGGCCTCGACCAGTGGCGCCACTACGAGCCGTGGCTCGGGACGCTCCGCGCGGCGCTCGGGGATGCGCTTAGCGCGTACCGCGAATGACGGCGCCTAGCGCTGCGCGCTCTCCCAGGCGGGCGCCAAGTAGTAGGGCGCGCTCGACGGCGGCAGCAGCGCGCGGCCGCGGATGTGGTCGGCGGCTTTTTCCGCCAGCATGATGGTCGGCGCGTTGAGATTGCCGGTGGTGATCGAGGGCATGATCGAGGAGTCGACGACCCGCAGCGCCTGCGTGCCGATGACGCGCGCCTGCGCATCCACCACCGCGAGCGGGTCCGACGCCCGCCCCATTCTGCAGCTGCACGACGGGTGGAAGGCACTCTCCACCTTGGCGCGGACGAAGGCGTCGATCTGCTCGTCGCTCTGCACGCTCTCGCCCGGCTGGATCTCCCGGCCGCGGTAGCGGGCGAAGGCCGGCTGCGCAAAGATCTCGCGGGTCAGGCGCACGCAGGCGCGCATCTCCGCCCAGTCCTCCGGCTGCGACATGTAGTTGAAGAAGACGCGCGGCTTCTCCAGCGGATCCGCGGACTTCAGCCGCACCCAGCCCTTGCTGTGCGAGCGCATCGGTCCGGCGTGCGCCTGGAAGCCGTGCTCGCGCGCGAGCGAGGAGCCGTCGTAGCTCACCGCCATCGGCAGAAAATGGAACTGAATGTCCGGGTAGCGCACCCCGGCGCGGCTGCGGATGAAGCCGCCGGTCTCGAAGTGATTGGTGCCGCCGAGTCCGTCGTGGCGCAGCAGCCAGCGCAGGCCGATGAGCGCTTTGCTCCAGGGGTTCATCTGCGAGTAGAGCGTAATCGGCTCCCGGCAGGCCACCTGAAAATAGAACTCCAGATGATCCTGCAGGTTCTCACCGACTCCGGGGAGCTCGTGCACGACGCTGATGCCGTGCTGGGCGAGCTCGGCCCGCGGTCCCACGCCGGAGAGCTTGAGCAGCTGCGGCGAGTTCACCGGGCCGCCGCACAGCAGCACTTCGCGCCGCACCAGCACATCGTGCAGCGCCTCGCCCCGGCGGTAGCGCACGCCGATCGCGCGCCGCCCGTCGAAGAGAATGCGCGTCGCGAGCGCGTGAGTGCGCACCGCGAGGTTGGTGCGCTCCATCGCCGGCCGCAGATAGGCGTTGGCGGCGCTGCAGCGCCGGCCGGCGCCGATCGTCATCTCGAGATAGCCGAAGCCCTCCTGCTGGAAACCGTTCACGTCGTCGGTGAGGGGGTAGCCGGCCTGACGTCCGGCTTCGAGCCAGGCGGCGTGCAAGGGGTTCTCCAGCAGTCCGCGGCGCGTCGAGAGCGGTCCGTCTGCGCCGCGGTAGTCGTTGCCGCCCCCGGCGCGGCTCTCGGCGCGCCTGAAGTACGGCAGCACGTCGCGGTAGCTCCAGCCCGAGGCCCCCTCGGCCTCCCAGCGCTCGTAGTCGAGCGCGTTGCCGCGCACGTACACCATGCCGTTGACCGAGGAGGAGCCCCCCAGCACCTTGCCGCGCGGCGTGTGCAGGCGGCGGCCGTTCAACTGAGGCTCGCTCTCGGTGTAGTAGCCCCAGTCGTACTTCGGCATGTTCATCGGGATCGACAGCGCGCTCGGCATCTGGATCCAGACCGAGCGATCCGAGCCGCCGTACTCGAGCAGCAGCACCTGATCGCGCCCGTCCTCGGTGAGACGGTCCGCGAGCACGCAGCCGGCCGAGCCGGCGCCGACGATCACGTAGTCGACGGTTTCCTGCGCCACGCCGCAGCCCTCAGTAGGGCGACTCGACGTCGCTCATGGCGACGTAGACGCTCTTCAGCTGGGTGTAGTGCTCGATGGCGGCGCGGCCGTTCTCGCGCCCGAGCCCCGACATCTTCACGCCGCCGAACGGCAGCTCGATCGGGGTCACGTTGTAGTGGTTGATCCAGCAGGTACCGGCCTGCAGTTGCGCGATCACGCGATGGGCGCGCGTGACATCGTTGGTGAACACCCCGGCCGCGAGCCCGAACTCGGTGGCGTTGGCGCGCGCGATCACCTCGTCCTCGTCGGCGAACTCCAGCACCGACATGACCGGGCCGAAGATCTCCCGCCGCACGATATCCATATCGTCGTGACAGTAGTCGAACACGGTGGGCGCGACGAAGCAGCCGCCGGCGAGCTCCCCGCTCGTCACCCGCGTGCCGCCGACGACCAGCCGCGCGCCCTGGGCGCGGCCCCGGGCGATGAAGCCCAGTACCTTTTCCATGTGCTCCGCGGAGATCAGCGCGCCGACCTGGGTACGCGGATCCAGCGGATCGCCGACGCGCAGCGCCGCGGTACGCTCGCGCAGCCGCTCGACGAAGGCGGCGTGGATGCTCCTGTGAACGAACACGCGCGTGCCGTTCGAGCATACTTCGCCGGCGGAGTAGAAATTCCCGAGCAGCGCGCCGGCGACCGCGTTGTCGATCTTCGCGTCCTCGAACACGATGAGCGGCGACTTGCCGCCGAGCTCGAGCGTCACCTGCTTGAGAGTCGCGGCCGCCTCGGCCATGACTGCCTTGCCGGTTCCCACCTCGCCCGTGAGCGAGACCTTGCGGATGCCGGGGTGTCGCGTCAGCAGGCGTCCGGTCTCGGCGAAGCCCTGCACGACCTGGAACACTCCCTCGGGCAGCCCCGCCTCGCGGTAGATTTCGGCGAGCTTGATCGCGGTGAGCGGCGTGAGCTCGGCGGGCTTGAAGATCATGGCGTTGCCACAGGCGAGCGCCGGCGCCGACTTCCAGCAGGCGATCTGCAACGGATAATTCCAGGCTCCGATCCCCGCCACGACTCCGAGCGGCTCGCGCCGGGTGTAGCCGAAGGCTTTCGGTCCGAGATCGATGTGCTCGCCCGCAAGCCCCGCCGCAAGTCCCGCGAAGTACTCGAGGCACTCCGCGCCCGAGATCACATCGACCGCGCGCGTCTCCTGGATGGGCTTGCCGGTGTTGCGCGTCTCGAGCTCCGCCAGCGCGTCGTTGCGCTCGCGCAGCAGCCGCGCCGCGCGCTGCAGTACGCGGCCGCGCTCGGCGCCCGTCAGGGCCCGCCAGTCCTTCTGCGCCAGCCGTGCCCGCTCGACCGCGGCGTTCACCTGCGTCGGGCCATCCACCGGGAGGACCGCCAGCTGCGCGCCCGTCGCCGGATTGATGACGCGGATCGCGTGCTCCGCATCCGCCGCCCGCTGCGCTCCGCGGTCGGAAGCCGCGTGCGCCGTGTCGGCGGCCGAGACGCGCGCCAGCTCGTGCAGCCGGCCGTCGACGAATGCGCTGAGCAGCGCCCGCGCGCTCTCGCTGTCGGCTTCCTGCCATTCCGACAGCGCGGCGCGCAGCCATACGCCGTCGATCATGGCGGCGATCATCGCCGCGAGGCTGCCGGCCGCCTCGGCCGGGATCATCCGCCGCAGGTCGCTGTGCAGATTCGACAACATGCGCCGCTGATACGCCTTCTGCACCCGCTTCAGTCCCTGGAAATGCAGCACCTGGCCCCAGAAGGCGAGCCAGGCGTTGCCCGTGCGCCGGTCGAAATTCTCAGGCCCCAGGTTGGCATCGATGACCGCCTGCACGCGGGCGCGCGGCGTGCGCGCGAGCGCGAATCGCTCGCGCATGCGCACCGCCACCACACGGGCGAGCGTGCGGAAGGCAGCCTCGAGGAGTGCGTCCTTATCGCCGAAGTAATGCGCCACGAGCCCCGGCGAGACTCCGGCCCGGCCCGCGATCTCGGCGAGAGTCGTCCCGACGAAGCCCACTTCGGCGAGACTGTCGATGGTCACGTCGATGAGCTGGGCGCGGCGGGCGTCTTCCAATTCATCGCGTGGCACGGCGGAGGGGCCGTGACGGGAGTCTCTGAAAGACATTGACTGCCTGTTCAATGTGGGACTCGTTCGGCCTCGCCCCGGAACGGGGAAGCGCCCTGAGACGCCCGGTTTACGCCGGGAACACCCCGTGGCGGCTCAGTGACTTGCCCGGCTTATGGAACTTGACACGTGATCGATTAAACGGCTATTCAAGCTCAAGGGGATGATGAAGTCGGCTGCCGCTTCGGTCAAGTGCGCCTGACGATGAAGAAATCCGACATCGAAAGGACAACTGTGGAGAACAAAGCGAGCGGGCGGCACGACAGCGGCATGGAGCACTTCGGATACAAGGAGTCGCTGGCCCGCAGCATCGGAGCCTTCGGCAGCTTCGCGGCCGGCGTCAGCTACATCTCGATACTGACCGGCACATTCCAGCTCTTTTACTTCGGGTTCGGCACTGCCGGGCCGGCGTACCTCTGGTCGTGGCCGATGGTGCTCGTCGGCCAGCTGGCGGTCGCGCTGTGTTTCATGGAGCTCTCGGCCAAGTACCCGATCGCCGGATCGGTCTACAACTGGTCGAAGCTCCTCGGCAGCCGGATCGTCGGCTGGTCTTCGGGCTGGCTGATGCTGACTGCATCGATCGTCACCCTGTCGGCCGTGGTGCTGGCGCTGCAGCTCAACCTGCCGCGGCTGTGGAGCGGCTTCCAGATCGTGGGCGACGGCAGT
>Ga0187766_10002233_pt1 | contig 11436 bp, 10 predicted proteins | sample 0216_QUI02_MP05__4_FD_132971 | JGI IMG/M metagenome (GOLD analysis project Ga0187766, IMG submission 132971) | Tropical peat soil microbial communities from peatlands in Department of Meta, Colombia - 0216_QUI02_MP05_20_MG | ecosystem: Environmental > Terrestrial > Soil > Wetlands > Peat ... | reverse complement strand
TACACCGACACCAAGACCGAGGGCGTGTACCGCTGCCGCGCGTGCGGCGCGGAGCTGTTCCGCTCGGACGCGAAGTTCGAGTCGCACTGCGGCTGGCCGTCGTTCTACCAGCCGACCGAGTCGGACGCCGTGGTCCTCATCGAGGACCGCTCGCTCGGGACGACCCGTACCGAGGTGCGCTGCGCCCGGTGCGACTCGCACCTGGGCCACGTGTTCACCGGGGAAGGCTACGACGTCCCCACCGACCAGCGCTGGTGCATCAACTCGATCTCGCTGACCCTGGAGCCGGCTGCCTGATCTATGGCGCGAGTAACAGGTGGCTGCCGTTACTTTGACTGCCTCGTGCTAGTCGGGGTTTCTGCTGTCGTAGCGGCGGGCGCGCTTGGTCGCGCCGCGGTTGCGCTTGGCCTCCAGGCGTCGCTCGTTCGCGGCCCGGCTGGGCCTGGTCGGGACGCGCGGGCGCTGCGGCGGGGCGATCCCGTCTCGGAGCAGAGCGGCCAGCCGGGCGCGGGCGGCCTGTCGGTTGGCCAGCTGGCTGCGCTGCTCGGACGCGGCCACGGTCAGGACCCCGCCGGCCAGCCGCCCGGACAGCCGCTCGGCGATCCTGGCCCGGGCCCATGGCGGCAGCGTGGGCGAGCGTTCGACGTCGAAGGAGAGCTCGACCCGGCTGTCGGCGGTGTTGACCGACTGGCCGCCGGGTCCGGATGACCGGGAGAAGCGCTCGTGCAGTTCGGCAGGCGGGATCCGCAGCCAGCCGTTCACCTGGAGGTCGTCGGGCACGTCTCGACGTTAACCCGTGCCGCCCCGGTCGCGCTCGTACCGGGTCCGGGAGCGCACGATCGCCGGTGGCATCTCCGGCCGCTCAGGCCAGGTCGGCGACGAGCCCGCGCACCGGCTTGCGGCGGCCGGTATAGAAGGGGATCTCCACGCGGGTGTGCATCCGGGCCTCGGCGCCGCGCAGGTGACGCATCAGGTCCACGATCCGGTGCAGCTCATCGGCTTCGAAGGCCAGAATCCACTCATAGTCGTTGAGCGAAAAGCACGCGACCGTGTTGGCCCTGACGTCGGGGTACTCGCGCGCCATCATCCCGTGCTCGGCGAGCATCCGGCGGCGTTCGGCGGGATCGAGCAGGTACCACTGGTAGGAGCGGACGAACGGGTACACGCTCAGGTACCCGCGCGGCTCTTCCTCGGCCAGGAAGGCCGGGATATGGCTCTTGTTGAACTCGGCCGGCCGGTGCAGTGCCATCACCGACCAGACCGGCTCGCTGCGTCGTCCGAGCCGGGTCCGGCGGAAGCGGACGTACAGTTCCTGCAGCTCATCCGAGGTCGGCGCGATCCACCAGAACATGTAGTCCGCGTCGGCCCGGAAGCCCTGGATGTCGTAGCAGCCGCGGGTGACGATGCCCTTATCGGCCGCCTGGTCGAGCAGATCGGCCACTTCGTCCGCGTCGTTCCCGCGCTCGCCGGCGTCCAGGCCGGCCCGGTCGGATACCCGGAACACCGACCACATCGTGTACCGGACCAGCTCGTTGAGATCGCGTGCCTTCGGCCGCCGGGCCGCCTCCGCGGCCCCGGCGCCCGTGGTACCCGGCTCGGTCATCGCGCGTTCGTCAGCCATGCCCACCATTGTCCGCCACGACGAGACCGGGCCGGCACCGTCACGGCCTGACGTCTAGAAAGGTCATCACCTGACTGACCGCGGCCCGGGCCGTAGAGATGCAGGCCGGTATCCCGACCCCGTCGTAGGCCGCGCCGCAGACCGCCAGGCCAGGCTGGGACGCGACCGCGGCCCGGATCCTCGTGACCCGGTCCAGATGCCCGACCGTGTACTGCGGCAGTGCGCCGCCCCAGCGGGTCACGCGGCTGGCCACCGGCGCGCCGCGGACCCCGGTCGCCTCCGCGAACTCGGCCGCGGCCAGCGCCGCGAGATCATCGTCGGCGCGCTGCAGCACGGCCTCCTCGCCGATGCGGCCGACCGAGCAACGCACGATCTCCAGCGGTGAGCCGGCCCGCGCGGTCGCGAAGGCCAGGTGCGGCCACTTGACGGTGGAGAAGGTGACCGCCTTCACGGCCCGCCCGTCCAGGGCCGGGACCAGGTACCCGCTCCACCCGAGCGCGGCCAGGCCTGCACCGGGAAAGGCGGAACGCGGGTACGCCAGCGTGACGATCGCCATGCTCGCGTAGCTGATCTCGGTGAACGCCGTGACGGCGGCCGATGCGCCCGGCACGGCGGCCAGGAGCCGGCCGGCCGGCCGCGCCGGGACGGCGAGGATCACCGCGTCGGCCTCCAGGTGTTCCCGAGCGGCCGCGGACCCGACGGTGAGCCGCCAGCCCCGCGGGCCGGGTGACCCGCGTGACAGCTCGCGCGCCATCGCGGATGTCCGGATCTCGGCGCCCGATGCTTTCGCCAGGTACAAGGGCAGCATCCCCAGTCCGCCGGCGAGCGTGGTGAATATCTGTCCGCCCGACCGCGTGCCCGCGGCGGGCGTTTCGTCCTGGTCGCCGGCCGGGGCCGGCAGCAGCGTGCGCGCCGCCTCGGCCAGCGACCGGTACCGCCGCGAGGCGGCCGACAGCGCGGGCAACGTCGCGTCGAAGGACAAGTCCGCGGAACGCCCGGCGTAGACCCCGCCAAGCAGCGGGTCGACCAGCCGGTCGACGACCTCCGCGCCGAACCGGGCTCCGACGTACCCGGCCACCGGCACGTCGCCGTCGCGGGCCGTCGGCGGCAGCACGAGGTCCTGACGAGCCCGGGCGACCCCTTCGCCGGTCAGCACCCCGGACTCGGCCAGTTCGGCCAGGTCGGACGGCACGCCCATGAACTGCCGCCGGGGCAGCGGGCGCATCGCGCCGAGGGTCCAGATCGCCGGCGACGTGGTCCCCGGCCCGACGCGCTCACCGCCGAGCCCGGCCTGGGCGATCAGTCCGGTTCCCTCCGGGCGCGTGACGAGCAGTGCCTCGGCTCCCTCGTCGACGGCGACGCCGGCGATCTCGGACGCGGACAGCTTGCCGCCCAGCCGCGGCGACCCCTCCAGCACGGTGACCCGTACCGCCTCGTCCCTGAGGAAGACTGCCGCCGCCAGCCCGGCGATCCCGCCGCCCACGATCACCACGTGCGGCTGCGTGCTGGTGGGGTCCATGCCTCCCAGCCTGGCAGACGCCGCCCGCTGAGGCGTACCGAGGGGCGGACGTCCGGATGACGGGCCCTGACCGGAGGCCGGATGACGGGCCCTGACCGGAGGGCCGATGACGGGCCCTGACCGAAGGGCGGACGGCCCGATGACGGGCCGTGACCGGGGTGCGGCCGTGCCGCCGCGCGATCGTGACCACGGCAGCGGAACCGCCGCGCGCCCGGCCGCCGTCACACCCGCATGATGAACACACTGAGCTTGAACCGCCGGTCCGCGCGGACCAGGCGCATACGATCCGGCGCCGCCGCTCTGGCCATCGGCGGTGCCATGCTCGCCGGGGGAGTGTTCCTGGCCGGATGCTCCGGCGGCTCGGCCAGCTCATCCGGCGCGGCCGGGGCCCCGGCCGCGCCGGGCGCCGCCGCGCGCGCCGCACCCGGAGCGGCGCTCGCCGCGCCTGCCCCCTATGCCGCGGCCGGCAGCGCCGCCGCGAAGTCGTCCAGCGCGGGAACCACGGTCCGGCTGGCTCCGGCCAGCGACATCATCTACACCGCGGAGCTGACCGTGCGGGCGGCCAACGTCGCTGCCGCCGCCGCCAGGGCCGCGCTGATCGCCGAGGGCGCGGGTGGTTACGTCTCGAACGAGACCACTTCGGCCGACCCGGACCACCCGTCCGAGGCCACCGCCACCGTGCAGCTGAAAATCCCGGTCGCGTCCTACCCGGCCACGCTCGGGCAACTCGCGGGCAGCCTGGGCACCCAGCTGTCGCTCCAGGAGCAGGCCCAGGATGTCACCGAGCAGGTCGCCGACGTGAACAGCCAGGTCATCTCCGATGAGGCGGCCATCGCACAGCTCCGGGCGCTGCTCTCGCACGCGGGCTCGGTTGGTGACCTGCTCACCGTGCAGAACCAGATCAACGACGAGGAATCCTCCCTGGAGGCGCTGCAGGCTCAGCAGCGGGCCCTCAGCCACGAGACCACCTACGCGACGGTGACCCTCACCATCGTGGGCCCGAAGGCCAAGCCGATCGCGCACCCCCGCCCGGCCCCGCCCAGCCTGGCGGGCGGCCTCGGGGCCGGCTGGCATGCGCTGCGGGTCACGGTGTCCTGGATCCTCGCCTTCCTCGGCGCCGTAGCGCCGTTCGCCGCGGTCGCGGCCCTGGCCGGATTCGTGACCTACCGGGGCTGGCGCTGGCTGACCCGCCGCAGGCCCGCAGCCGAGCCGGCTTCGCCGGAGAGCTAACCGGGACCCGAGCGTTAGGCAAGAACCGACTCGCGAGCGTTATCCAGGGACCGGCTAGCGAGCACGGGCCTTTGGGCCGTGCGAAAAGCTCAGGGCGTTGCGGGATTCGGCTGGATCGACTCGGCATGTACCAGGTCAGTGAGCCTGGCCAGCACGCCGGGGTCGGTTTCCGGCAGCACGCCGTGCCCCAGGTTGAACACGTGTCCCTCCGCGGTGCGGCCGCGCACGAGCACGTCCCTGGCCCGCTGTTCGATGACCTCCCAGGGCGCCAGCAGGACCGCCGGGTCCAGGTTGCCCTGCAGGGCCTTGCCCGGTTCCACCCGCCGCGCGGCCTCATCCAGCGGGATCCGCCAGTCAACCCCGACCACATCGGCGCCGGCCTCGCCCATCAGGCCCAGCAGCTCGCCGGTTCCCACTCCGAAGTGGATCTTCGGTACGCCCGAGGACCGGAGCGCGGCGAAGATCTGGCTGGTATGCGGCAGGATCGCGTGCCGGTAGTCATCCGGCGCGACCGCGCCCACCCACGAGTCGAAGAGCTGGACGGCCGACGCGCCCGCCGCGACCTGGATCTGCAGGAACGAGGTCGTGATGTCGGCCAGGCGGCCGAGCAGCGCGTGCCACAGCTCCGGATCGCCGTACATCAGCGCCTTGGTCCGGTCGTGATTCTTGGACGGCCCGCCTTCGACCAGGTAGGACGCGAGCGTGAACGGCCCGCCCGCGAAGCCGATCAGCGGACGAACGTCCAGCTCGGCCACGAGCATCTGGACCGCTTCGGTGACGTAGGGCACGTCACCAGGCTCGAGCGCGCGCAGCCGCCCCAGATCCGCCGGACTCCGCACCGGAGTGCCCACCACCGGACCGACGCCCGGCTTGATATCGACGTCGATTCCCACCGCGCGCAGGGGTATCACGATGTCGCTGAACAGGATGGCCGCGTCCACGTCATACCGGCGGAGCGGCTGCAGGGTGATCTCGGTAATCACCTCGGGGCGCGTGCACGATTCGAGCATCGAGAGGCCCTTGCGGACCTTGCGGTACTCCGGCAGCGAGCGGCCTGCCTGCCGCATGTACCAGACCGGCGTATGGGGAACTGGCTGCCTCCGGCAGGCCTGCAGGAAGGCGGACTCCGCCTGGCGCACGGTCACGTCAGGGATCGTCTCACACCGGCGTACATCGAGGATCGGATCGTTTCCCGAAACCGCCCCCGGCGCTGGCTAGACACGCCGCCGCAGATCCCACGAATAGCCGGCTGGCCATGCCACTATCGGCAGCAACCCCGATTTCTCCCCACGCCGGTCCCGGGTTGCGCCGCACCGAGGAGGTCGCCAGGATGACGCATCTGACCAGGTACTGCACCCGATGCAGCGACGAGCGGCTGTTCGAGCAGATGCATGCCGAGCCGGACGGCTGCCCGGATGCACCGGGGGGCGACTGCCCGGAGTGGGGTTGTTCGGTGTGCGGCGATGCCCTGTTCATCGGCTCGCCGGTACCCGAGCATGTCGCCGGCAGCAGCACGTCAAGGGCCGCATAACCGGGCGGATCCCTCCCGGCTCTAGGCTGAACTAGAACCAGTCAATTCGCATGAAACACGGTGTTTCGGCATGAATCTACCCGGCGTCGCGTGAGAAGCGGATGAGCGACACGTACGCTCGGATCATGAGGCCAGCTGACGGGCCAGGAAATCGGCGCGCGACGCGACCGACGGCGGCACGACGAGCGGGTGCGGCGCCCAGTCCCGCGGAAGCGCCGCCGCGGGCTCGCCGCACGCCAACGGGCAGCGCGGGCCCTCCTACGGAAGGTTCTCCCGCCGAGGCGACGTTCGGAGCGGCCGTGGCCGCCTTCGTGGCGGGACGGGATGCCCAGTCCGAGCGCGACCTCCTGTTCGAGGACGTCCCGGCGCCGAAGCGCCTGGCGCCTTACGCCACGGCGATAGCCGCTACCGTCCAGCGGGACGGCGCGGACGTGGCCTGGGGGCGGCTGGTGCTGTTGTACGACCCGGGCGGCCAGGAAGGCTGGGATGGCGTATTCCGGCTGGTAGCGTACATCCGGGCCGAGGTGGAACCGGAGATCGCGGCCGATCCGCTGCTCGGCGAGGTCGGCTGGAGCTGGCTCTGCGAAGCCCTTGACGCGCACGTGCCTGGCTACGCGGTGCCCAGCGGCACGGTGACCAGGGTCATCACCGAAGGCTTCGGGGCCAAGCGGGACGAGCTTCCGCTCACCGGTTTCGAGCTGCGTGCCTCCTGGTCCCCGGCCGGGCCCGCGGGAGCGGCGAGCCGGAAGGGATCGGCCGGGGACAACGGCGCGAGCGGCAGCGACCTGGACGCCCTCGACCTGTCAGCGCACATCGCGGCCTGGTGCGATTGCCTGTCCGCCGCGGCCGGCCTGGAACCCCAGGGCACCCGGGCGCTGCGGCCGCCGGGGCGAGGGTGAGCGCAGGCCAACAGGTCGGCGGGTCCGGCGCCTCCGTCCCGTTGCTCGAGCCTCGGGACGGCCTGCCGTCCGTCGTCGAGACCGGCGCGGCCCTGGCCGACGTCACTGACCGGCTCGCGCACGGCCACGGACCCGTCGCGGTCGACGCCGAACGGGCGTCCGGCTACCGCTACGGGCAGCGTGCCTACCTGGTCCAGCTGCGCCGGGCCGGGGCGGGCACGGTGCTCATCGATCCCGTCGCCTGCCCCGAACTGGCCGGCGTGGATGCCGCGCTGCAGGACGCGGAGGCCATCCTGCACGCGGCGTCGCAGGACCTGCCCTGCCTGGCCGAGATCGGCTTCCGGCCGCGGCAGTTGTTCGATACCGAGCTGGCCGGGCGGCTGCTCGGCTACCCGAGGGTGGCCCTCGGCACCCTGGTCGAGGAGGTGCTCGGGTTCCACCTGGAAAAGGGCCATTCGGCGGCCGACTGGTCGGCCCGCCCGCTGCGCGAAGAGCTGCTGCGGTATGCGGCGCTCGACGTCGAGGTGCTCATCGAGCTGCGGGACGCGCTCGCGGCCGAGCTCGCCGAGCAGGGCAAGACCGAATGGGCCCGCCAGGAATTCGCAGCGGTGCTCGCGGCCAAGCCGGCCGCGCCACGGTCGGATCCGTGGCGCCGCACCTCGGGCATCCACCGGGTGCCGTCCCGCCGCGGCCTGGCCGTGGTACGCGAGCTGTGGACGGCCAGGGACAGGATCGCCCAGGCCGCGGACCTGTCACCGCGGCGCGTCCTGCCCGACGCCGCTATCATCGAGGCGGCCAGGACGTTCCCGGCCAATGCCGCGCAGCTGTCCCGGATCAGCGGCTTCACCGGCCGCCAGGCCCGGCGGCACGAGAAGGAATGGCTGGCGGCGATCGGCCGGGCGCGGGCCAGCGCCGACACCGAACTGCCCGACGCCGCCGGCGGGCAGGTGCCCAACGGGCCGCCGCCCGCGCATCGGTGGGCCGAGCGCGATCCCGCCGCCGCGGCTCGCCTGGCGGCGGCGCGCGCGGCGGTGGCGGCCATCGCCGAAGCCAGTAGGCTGCCAGTGGAGAACTTGCTGGCCCCCGATGCCCTGCGCAGGCTCAGCTGGGACCCCCCGCAGCCATCCGACACCGAGACGGTCACCCTGGCGCTCGCCGGGTACGGAGCACGACCCTGGCAGATCGAGCTCACCGCGGGGCCCCTCGCCCAGGCGCTGAGCTCCGGGGGCAGCGAGGAACTGAACACGGAAGACGGCTGAGCATGGGAATTCTGGCTAGCGGGACACCCTCCGGAGGGACTCCGCTACCTGGCTTCCTCAGCTCCGTGGCCGGCCCGGTCGATCACTATGGCTACTGGGCCATCGCCTTGCTGCTGCTGCTGGAGAACATCGGCATCCCGGTGATTCCCGGTGAGTTCGCGATGATCGCCGGGGCCATCTTCGCCGGTACCGGCCGGGCCGGACTGAACGTCGTCGGGGTCGGCATCGTCGCAGTCACCGCGGCGATCATCGGAGCCGAGATCGGCTACCTGATCGGCCGGTTCGCCGGTCGCGAGCTGATCCTGCACTACGGCAAGTACGTCTTTATCAAACCGCACCACCTGGACCGGGCGGAGGCGATCGTGGACCGCTACGGCGGCATCGTCGTCGTCATCGCCAGGTTCATCGTGGGGCTGCGCGAGGCCAACGGCCTCATCGCGGGCATCAGCCAGATGCGCGCGCTCACCTTCAGCTTCTTCAACGTGATCGGAGCGTGCGCCTGGGTCGCCACCTGGGTGACGCTCGGATACGTCGCGGGCGACCACATCGACACGATCTACAGCGACGTCAACCGCTATGCCCTGTACGTGCTCCTCGCCGTCGCCGTGGCCCTGATCAGCTACGTCGGCTGGCGCCTGGTGCGCCGCCGGCTCCGGGCCGACGACGAGACTCCTGAAGCCGCTGGCACTGAGCAATCCCCCGACCCTCAACAGACGGCCGCAATTCACCAGGGCAGTGACGCTGCGGAGGCGGACGGGACCGGGCAAACCCCGGAGATACAACTCGGTCCCGTTAGTCCGGAACGGTCCACGCCCCAGGGCAACCCTCAGAGCTCGTAGCGTTCCAGGCCGGCCAGCTCCCCCGCGGCGACGTGCACGACATAGAAGGAGCCCTTGGGCAGCGAGGCGTCCGCGTCCGTGACTGCGGGCGGCACGCCGAGCGCCGAGCACGCCGCAGCCAGCGCCACCGGCAGGTTCTCCCGGTGCAGGCAGACGACGGCCGGCTCCGCGGCCGCCACGAGGTCGCGGATGAGGTGCCGGACGCGGTCAGCCTGGCCCGTTCGGTCAAAGGAAATATCGCCGTCGCGGCCGGATACCGTCAATGTGGCCTCAGCCTCGACCGGTCCCCCGTACGCAGCCGCGTACGGACGGACGGTCTGCAGGCACCGCAGGGCAGCGGAACTGATCACCCGGGCGCGCGGTGCGAAGCAGGACAGCAGGTCGGCCAGGAGCACCGCGTCTACCGAGCCTTCGGCATCCAGCGGACGGAGCAGGTCATCGCCGGGCCAGCTGCCCTTCTGGCCCGCCGAGGCGTGCCTGACCAGGATCAACGGCACAGTCTGGCGCGGCCGCAGGCTCGCGATCACGTCCGCGTCGTGCGGATAGCTGAGCCGCTCCCGCTCCTGCGGCCACGGCAGCCAGGCCACCGCGTCGATCTCGTGACTGGCCGCGGCCTGGTCGCCGGCGCTGAGGGCCGACCAGTAGTCGACCTGCTTGGGCCGGCCACTGACGGCATATTCCACCGTCCGCAGCCGGGGGCCCAGCACAGGACGCACGCTGGTCTCCTCGTGAACCTCCCGTACCACGGTGAGCAGCACGTGCTCCCCCGGTTCGCGCTTGCCCTTGGGCAGCGACCAGTCGTCGTACTTAGGCCGGTGCACCAGCAGCACCTCAACCTCGTCCGGCTCGTCGGACGCTGGCCGCCACACCACCGCCCCCGCCGCCAGGATCGCCTCGCTCACCGGGCCGGGATCACCGCCTTGCGCCGCACCGGGTGAACATCACCGGCCACGCCGTCAGCCTGACTCATCGGCCGAACGGAGCCGCCGCTGGACGACCAGGGTCTCCTGGATGTCTCGCAGCGCGTTCCCCGACTCGTCAAGGTTGTGCCGCGTCCAGTAGCCGTCCGGCCTGAGCCACCAGGACGAGGTGGCGTCGTCCAGGCCGAGGTCGAGCAGCCCGCGCAGCCGCCGCTGGTGACCGGAATCGGTCACCAGCACCAACAGTTCCACCCGGCGGTCCAGGTTCCGGTGCATCAGGTCGGCGCTGCCGATGAAGACCTGGCTGTCCTCGCCCTCGCCGGCGCCGAACGCGTAGATGCGCGAATGCTCGAGGAACCGGCCCACCACACTGCGGACCCTGATGTTCTCCGACAGTCCGGGGATGCCAGGTCGCAGCGCGCAGATGCTGCGTACCCACAGGTCGACCGGGACGCCGGCGCGCGAAGCCCGGTACAGCGCGTCGATCACCACCTCGTCGACCAGGGCGTTGCACTTGAACGCGATCCTGGCGGGCTGGCCCGCGCGCTGCCGCTCCACCTGATGGTCGATCCGGCTCACGATGCCGTTGCGCAGCGATTCCGGCGCGACCAGCAGCCTGCGGTACGAGCCAGGCCTGCTGTACCCGGTCAGGTGGTTGAACAGCGCGGTGACGTCCTCACCGACCGCTGGATCGGCGGTCAGCAGGCCGAAGTCCTCGTATACCCGGGCCGTGGTCGGGTGGTAATTGCCGGTACCGAGGTGGCAGTACCGGCGCAACGTCCCGTCGCCTTCCTGGCGCACGATGAGCGCCATCTTGCAGTGCGTCTTGAGGCCGACGACTCCGTAGACGACGTGGCAGCCCGCCTCCTCCAGCTTGCGGGCCCAGGTGATGTTGGCGCGCTCGTCGAACCTGGCCTTGATCTCCACCACCACGACGACCTGCTTGCCCGCCTCGGCCGCCTCGATGAGCGCGTCCACGATGGGCGACTGGCCGCTGGTCCGGTACAGCGTCTGCTTGATCGCCAGCACGCCCGGGTCCTCGGCGGCCTCCTCGATCAGCCGCTCGACCGACGCGGCGAACGAGTCATAGGGGTGCTGGACCAGGATGTCGCGTTCGGCGATAGCGGTGAAGATGCTGCCGTCCTGCGAGACCGCCAGACTGGACGGAACGAACGCCGGGTAGCGCAGCTCGCCGATGTTCAGGTCCGCGATCGCGAACAGCCCGCTCAGGTCGAGCGGCCCCGGCACCCGGTACACGGCCCGGGCGTCGATGTCGAGCTCGGTGACCAGCCGTTCCAGCACGTCGGCCGACATGGTCTCCTCGACCTCGAGCCGCACCGCGGGCTCGAACCTGCGCCGCACCAGCTCCCGCTCCATCGCCTGCAGCAGGTTCTCGGTGAGGTCCTCGTCGACCTCGAGGTCCCTGATGCGGGTGACCCGGAACACGTAGTGCTCGATCACTTCCACGCCGCCGAACAGGTCGGTCATGTGCGCGGCGATGACGTCCTCGATCGGCACGTACCTGTTCTGCGACACCGCGAGGAACCTGGGCAGCAGCGGCGGCACCTTGACCCGGGCGAACACCGTGGCGTCCGTCCTGGGGTCGGCGATCATGACG
>Ga0187766_10002232_pt1 | contig 11437 bp, 8 predicted proteins | sample 0216_QUI02_MP05__4_FD_132971 | JGI IMG/M metagenome (GOLD analysis project Ga0187766, IMG submission 132971) | Tropical peat soil microbial communities from peatlands in Department of Meta, Colombia - 0216_QUI02_MP05_20_MG | ecosystem: Environmental > Terrestrial > Soil > Wetlands > Peat ... | reverse complement strand
TCGCCGCGGCGCCGACGATCAGCGCGCCAAAGATCGCGTAGAACGTCTTTGCCTCTTTGAAGCTGCGGTGCAGCGAGCTGCTCATGCCGAACACGTCGCCGAACGCGTAGCTGGTCGACAAGGTCAGCGCGCCGGCGCCGATCAGCGATGCGTTCAGCAGCACGAGCGCAAAGAACGCCGCGGCGGCGCCTCCAACCGTGTGATCGAGCGCCGTCGCGGTGCCTCCCGCGTCGGTGAACTGGCCGAAGTACTTGGTGCCCTCGAACGCGAACGCCGACACGCCGACCAGCGCCGCGGCGCCGATCACGACGACGAACGCCCCGATCCACGTGTCGAGTCGCTCGTAGTTGATCCACCGGGGGGTGATCCGCTTGTCGATGACGTTCGACTGCTGGAAGAACAGCTGCCACGGCGCGACCGTGGTGCCGACGATCCCGATCATCAGCAGCACCGAGGTCGAGTTCGCACCGCCGTAGATGCCGGGCACGACGAAGTCCTTGAAGAACGGCCCCCACTTCGGGCCCGACATGAAGAACAGCGGGATCACGAGGAAGTTCGCGAACACGAACACGAACATCGCACGCTCCCATTTGCGGAAGCTGCCGGTCGTCGTGATCGCGACTAACGCGACCGCGGCGATTGGCACGGCGATGTACTCGGAGATGCCGAAGTAACCGAGCGCCAGGCTGACGCCGATGAACTCGGTCACGATCGTCAGGAAGTTGAGCAGGAACAGGTCGCCGACGGAGAAGCACCCCCAGAAGCGGCCGAAGCGCTCGTTGATCAGCCGCGCGTGACCGACGCCGGTCACCGCACCGAGGCGGACAACCATCTCCTGGTTGACGATCAGCACCGGGATCAGCAGGATCAACACCCACAGCAGGCTGGTGCCGTAGTTCTGGCCCGCCTGCGAGTAGGTCGCGACGCCGCCCGCGTCGTTGTCGCCGACCATCACAATCAGCCCGGGACCGATGATCGCCAGCAGCGCCAGCGCGCGCGCGCGCACCGTGCGGTGCGCCTCCTCGTGCTCTCTCAGCGTCCCGAACGCACCCTGGATGTCGCCGACGTGCGCGGAGTCGAGCACGAAGCGCTCGCGCGGCGGAGCCGACGGCGTCGGCGTCTCAGTCGACGGCGTCGACCGCTCGCTCGTCATCTGCTCGACCTCCTTTCACCGTCCCAGCTCTGCCGCGACCGGGCGGAGGTCACCAGCTAGGTCCCGGGATTAATTCCCGGCGCGCGAAGTGACACCTTCACCACTGGCCGCGAACCTGATACTTCGCGGTAGCTCGTCTCTATCTGGATGTACGTCGTGGTGGGTCATCGGCAATCTGCAATGCCGCGAACGTGGCCGGTTCAGACTACCAGCGTGCCGCCCGAGGTACCACCGCTGTCCACTTTCACATCTGCGTCACATTTGCGCGCCCCGCGCGCGGTAACTCTGCCCCCGGCCGTGTGCTCGCTCCGCCTCGCCCGGACCCGGGCGGCGAGTGCTAGCTGGGTGCTGGCTGCGCCCGGCCGCGGCCGGGAGTGCTAGCTGCGCCCGGCCCCGGCTCGCCAGCGCCACTCCTCCGGGAGCAGCCGCTCGAGCACGTCGTCGACCGCGATGATGCCCACCGGCTTGCCGTCACCATCGAGCACCGGCATCGCAACCAGGTTGTAGTCGGTCATCAGCCGCGCGACCTCCGGCATTTCCGCCTCCGCGGGGACCGCGGGCGTGTTCGTCACCTCGATCAGGTCGGCGACGCACTCCTGCTCGTCGGCGCGCAGCAACTCGGGCAGCGAGGCGACACCGACGAGCTTGCCCTGCTCGTCGACGACGCACACGATCGAGATCTGCTGCGGCCCGAGCTCCCCCAACCGCACGCGCGCCAGCGCGTCCGCGACCCTGGCGTCCGACGGCACGGAGATGAAATCCGGATTCATCATGCCACCGGCCACCTCCGGGTTGTAACCCAGCAGCTTCTTGACCTTCCGTTGCTTGGCCACGGGAAGCAGGTTGAGGATCGGGATCCGCCGGTCCTGCTCGATGTCCATCAGCAGGTCGGCGGCGTCGTCGCTCGCCATCCGCGCCAACACGCCGGCGGCCTCGTCGTCGGATCGCTCGCGCAGGAACTCCACCTGGTGCTCGTCGTCGAGCTCTTCGAACACGTCCGCCTCGAGCTCCTTGTCCTGACCGACGGCCTCGAGGATCTCCTCCCCTTCCTCGTGCGACGCGGCTTCCACGAGGTCCGCGATCTGCGCGGGATGAAGGCGGATGATCCGCCGGCCGGCAAGCTTCAGTCGCGAGGTCGGCACGTGACTGAACAACGGCTCCATGTCTCGCCATGGCACGAACTCGCGGTGCTCGGTGTCATGTCCGCGGAACCGTCGCGGCATGAACCTCCACAGCCGCGGTCCCAGGGTTGGATCGATGCCCGCCACGCGCCAGGTGCCGTCCTCGCGCACGAGCTCCACCTCGCGCGCCTTGACCAGACGTGCGGTGGCGACGTTGATCAGGCTGCGGTCGAGCAGGTCCGCGCGCAGCAGCACCTCGCCCGGACGGCGCTCGAAGTGGGCCAGGTTCAGCTTGGTCGTGGACGTCCGGACCTCGTCGGGGCCGAGCTGCTCGATGCGGTCGATCGGAACGAACAGCTCGCGCCCGCCGATCTTTGCCTTCAGCCCCACCACCAGCGGCAGCTGGTCGGCATGGGCAAGGCTCGCAACCACGTCCTGAACCTGCCCGAGACGTTCTCCGGCAGAGTCGAGCAGTGGGCTCCCCGCTACCGACGAGACATGAACGATCGCATCGGCCATAGGTCGGTGTTGCGCGCAAAGCGTATCGCGCTCGCGACGGGTCGCATGAAAAGAATGCGCGACGAGAATCCGCGGCGTCTCACCACCCGAATTCGAATTACGTCACCAGGATCCGCGCGGCCAGGACGGCCGCGTTGCGAGCGTTGTCGACGCCGACGCACGCCACCGGAACGCCGGGCGGCATCTGGGCGATCGCCAGCAGCGCATCGAGCCCGCCGGCGACCGAGGTGCGGCTGGTCAGCGGGACGCCGATCACCGGCAGCTCGCAGTGCGCCGCGATGACCCCGGGCAGCGCCGCGGACAGGCCCGCGCCGGCGATGATCACTCGCAGGCCGCGAAGCCGGGCGTTGCGCGCGTAGTCCGCGACCTTGTCCGGCTCGCGGTGAGCCGACATCACTCGCACCTCGGAGCGAATCCCGCGTTCGGTCAGCTCGTCTCGGGCCGCCTGCATCGTCGGCAAGTCGCTCTTCGAGCCCGTCACGATCCCGACCAGCGGCCCGCCGACCCCGAGCTGCTCGAGCTCGGGCGCCGGGTCGGCGAGCACGGGCGGCTCGCCCTGGCTCATCGCGGTACCGCTCGCAGCGCGATGTCGCGCCGGAGTTGCTTGCCGTCGAACGCGATCACGTCGGCGGCAGAATAGGCGGCGGCGCGCGCGGCAGCCGCGTCGTCGCCGAGCGCGGTCACGCTCAGCACCCGGCCACCGGCGGTCACGATCTGCCCCGTCTCCGAGCGCGCGGTCCCAGCATGCGTCACGTACACGTCCGGTGCAACCGCGTCCAGGCCCGTGATCACGTCACCTGCGGAGGACGAACCGGGGTACCCGGCGCTCGCGAGGACGACGGTAACGGCCGTCTGCGGCGCCCACTCGAGCCGCGCCGCCGGTAGCCCGCCGGGCTGCATTGCCGCCTCGAGCAGCGCAAGCAGATCCGATCGCATGCGCGGCAGGATCGCCTGCGTCTCGGGATCGCCGAAGCGCACATTGAACTCCAGCACGCGGGGCCCGTCGCGGGTCATCATCAAGCCCGCGTACAGCACCCCGTGGAACGGGATCCCGCGGCGGGCGAGCTCGTCCAGCACCGGCTGGTGCACGGCTCGGCAGATCTCGTCCGCGCGCTGCGCGTCGACCGCCGGGACCGGCGAGTAGGAGCCCATGCCGCCGGTGTTCGGCCCCCGATCGCCGTCGAAGATCCGCTTGTAGTCCTGCGCCGAGGCGAGCGGAAGCGCGGTCGCGCCGTCGCATAGCGCCAGCAGCGACAGCTCCTCGCCCTCTAGGTGCTGTTCGATCACCACCCGCTCGGTGCCGAAGCGGCGCTCGACGAGCAACCGGTGCAGGGCCTCGCGTGCCTCGCGTTCGTCTCGAGCGATCACCACGCCCTTGCCCGCCGCCAGGCCGTCGGCCTTGACCACTGCGGGATACCGGCCGATCGCCCGCATCCCCGAGTGCGGCTCGGCGACGACGGTGTACGCGGCCGTCGGCACGCCGGCGGCCGCCATCACCTCCTTGCAGAACGCCTTCGAGCCCTCGAGCTTGGCCGCCGCGGCGGTCGGCCCGAAGCAGCGAACGCCCGCGTCCGCGAGCGCGTCCCCAATGCCGCGCACGAGCGGCGCCTCGGGGCCGACGACCACGAGATCGACGCGGTCGTCGCGGGCGGCTCGCACGATCCCGTCGATGTCCTCGGCGGCGACCTCGATCAGGCGTGCATCCGCCTCGATTCCGGCGTTGCCCGGCGCGCACAAGAGCTCCGGCGTGCGCGGCGAGCAGGTGAGCGCGTGGATCAGCGCGTGCTCGCGCGCACCGGATCCGACCACGAGCACTCGTGGCCGGTCCCGCGGGAGCACGCGCGGCGGATGCGATCGGGCCGTCCCGGGTCCCCTGGGCGGAAACGTCTGCGCTGTTCCCTCCGGAGGATCAGATCGCGCCAATGAAGTCGTCGATCGGGATCGCGCTGAGCGTTTCGTACTTGGCCGTCCCGCGCGAGCCGAGCTCGAGCGACACCCGCGCGATCGTCTTCTCGTCCGGCGCCTCGACGACGTTGATGAAGTCGAACTGGCCGAGCGTCGCCCACTGCGCCTTGACGGTCGCGCCGAGCTGCTCGACCTCGCGGTTGACCTCGCGGATCCGGGCGGGGTTGTTCTTGATCGTCGACACGCCCTCGGGCGTGAGCGTCGAAAGCATGATGTACGTCGGCATCTGGTCTCCTTGTCGTGTCCGTGGCCCGGTCTGCATGAGAAAGGTCCGAATGGCGACCATAATCTCATGCAGACCGGGCCTTTAGGGCCCAGGGGCTCTTACACGCCAGCCGTGGCTTGCGCCCGGCCGAGGACGATTGCGCCGCCATCGGCATCGACTCGCACCGTGTCGCCGGCGACAAACCGGCCCTCGAGCATCGCCAGCGCGAGCGGGTCGACGAGTCGCTTCTGGATCACCCGCTTCAGCGGCCGCGCGCCGTACGTCGGGTCGTAGCCGAGGTTGCCGAGCAGCGATCGCGCCTCGTCGGTGAGCTCGATCTCGATCTCGCGCTCGCGCACCCGCGCGACCAGGCCCGCGACTTGCAGCTCCACGATCTCCATGATCTGCTCCCGGCTCAGCGGCTGGAACTCGACGATGTCATCGAGCCGGTTGATGAACTCCGGCTTGAAGTGCATCTCGACCCCGGCCCGGCCCCCGGGGATGTTGGAGGTCATGATCAGCACCGCGTTCTTGAACGAAACGGTGCGGCCGTGGCCGTCGGTCAGGCGGCCGTCGTCCATCACCTGAAGCAGCGTGTTGAACACGTCCGGGTGGGCCTTCTCGATCTCGTCGAGCAGCACCACGCAGTACGGCCGCCGACGGACCGCCTCGGTCAGCTGGCCGCCCTCGTCGTAGCCGACGTAGCCGGGCGGCGCCCCGACCAGGCGCGAGACGGCGTGCTTCTCCATGTACTCGGACATGTCGAGACGGACCATCGCGTCCTGGGTGTCGAACATGAACTCCGCCAGCGCCCGCGCGAGCTCGGTCTTGCCGACGCCCGTCGGCCCGAGGAACAGGAACGTGCCGATCGGGCGGTTCGGATCCTGGAGCCCCGCGCGTGAGCGCCGCAGCGCGCTCGCGACCGCGGACACCGCCTCGTCCTGGCCCATCACGCGCTCGTGGAGCCGATCCTCCATGTGCACGAGCTTGTCGATCTCGCCCTCCATCAGGCGCGCGACGGGAATCCCGGTCCACTTGGCGACGACCTCGGCGACGTCCTCGGCGTCCACCTCCTCCTTGAGGAACTTCGGAGCGGCGCCGCCGGCGGCCGCTGAGGCCTCGGCGCTCTCTGCCGTCTCGAGCTGCTTCTCGAGCTCGGGAATGGTGCCGTACTGGAGCTCGGCGGCGCGACCGAGATCGGCCTCGCGCTGCGCGCGCTCGAGCTCGATCCGCGCCTGCTCGATCCGCTCATGCAGCTCCGCCACGGCGCCGATCGTCTCCTTCTCGCGCTGCCACTCGGCGTGCATCGCGGCGGAGCGCTCCCGCTCCTCGGCGAGCGCCCGCTCGAGCTGCCCGCGCCGTGCCACCGTCCCCGGGTCGTCGTCATCTGAGGACCCGAGCGACTGCAGCTCGATCTCAAGCTGCATGATGTGGCGGTCGACCTCGTCGATCTCGGTCGGCTTGGAGTCGATCTCCATCCTGATCCGCGACGCCGCCTCGTCGACCAGGTCGATCGCCTTGTCCGGCAGGAAGCGATCGGCGATGTAGCGATGGCTCAGGGTCGCCGCGGCGACCAGCGCCGAGTCCTGGATCCGCACCTTGTGATGGACCTGGTAGCGCTCCTTCAACCCGCGCAGAATCGCGATCGTGTCCTCTACCGTCGGCTCGCCGACGTACACCGGCTGGAAGCGCCGCTCGAGCGCCGCGTCCTTCTCGATGTGCTTGCGGTACTCGTCGAGCGTGGTCGCGCCGATGCACCGCAGCTCGCCCCGGGCGAGCATCGGCTTGAGCATGTTGCCCGCGTCGATCGCGCCCTCCGCCGCGCCCGCGCCGACGATCGTGTGCAGCTCGTCGATGAACACGATGATCTGCCCGTGGGCGCTCGAGATCTCCTTCAGCACCGCCTTCAGCCGATCCTCGAACTCCCCCCGGTATTTGGAGCCGGCGACCATCGCGCCGATGTCGAGCGACACGAGCTTGCGCTCGCGGAGGCCCTCGGGCACGTCGCCGTCGACGATCCGCTGCGCGAGCCCCTCGACGATCGCCGTCTTGCCCACGCCCGGCTCGCCGATCAGCACCGGGTTGTTCTTGGTCCGCCGCGACAGCACCTGGATCACGCGGCGGATCTCGTCGTCGCGCCCGATCACCGGGTCGAGCTTGCCCTGAGCGGCCGCCTCGGTCAGATCACGTCCGAAGCGCTCGAGCGCCTGATACTTGTCCTCGGGGTTCTGATCGGTCACCCGATGCGCACCGCGGACCTCGGCCAGCGCCTTGAGCAGCTGCTCGCGCGTGGCGCCGACCGCGCGCAACGCGTCCCCGGCCCCGCCGGGGTGGGCGGCGATCGCGAGCATCAGGTGCTCGGTCGAGACGTACTCGTCCTGCAGCTCGCGCATCTCCTGCTCGGCGCTGCGCAGGATCTGGACCAGCTCGCTCGAGCCACCCGCAGGCTCCGCGGAGCCGCCACCGCTCAGCTTCGGCAGCGCGTCGAGCGCCGCGCCGAGCGCCTGGCGGACGGCGGTCGGATCGACGCCGAGCTTGCGCAGCACGGGCACGACAACGCCGGCGTCCTGCTCGAGCAGCACCGCGAGCAGGTGCTCGGGCGTGGTCTGCGGATTGCGGCGCTGATCGGCGAGCCGCTGAGCTGCCTGAAGCGCCTCCTGTGACTTGATCGTGAAACGGTCGAGTTGCATGAATTCTGAATCGCCTTCGATGTCTGAGTCGTGTTCGCTTTCCTAACCACCCTCGGCTGCAAAAGCGCAAGGGCTGCGAAATCTAAGCCTTAACGACTTAGATTATTGCACATCATACCGCGATCGTGATCGTCTTTGGTGGGGACTCGCGCTAGATGCTCCCGCCCGCGTCGACAATCGCACCACGACCTCGACGGAGATCGGCTCGTGGCCGCCCGAGGCGGGCCGAAGGCTGCCCAGCTGCCGCGGGCCGAGCTCGGCGTCGGGCGCCTCGAAGCCGTCGGCCGATGCCGCCCCGCCCGGCACGGCTGCCAACGCCGCGGCCGGCAGGGATGAGAGCCGCAGCCGCGTGTCACGGCGCGGACGGCCTACCCCGTGCGCTCGACCGGGATCTTGACGCGCTCCAGATCGGCCGTTCGCACGATCTCGCCGCCACCGGCGTACGGCACGATCTCGGCGCGCAGCTCACGGCGCAGCGCCTCGAGCCGCTCGACCTCCGCCTTCAGCTCCCCCGCGCGGCGCTCGAGGGCCGCCACCTTGCGGACCATCGACCCAAGCTGCTCCTCGAGCTCGAACACGCGCTCGACCCCCGCCAGGTTCATCCCGAGCTCGGCGGTCATCTCCTGGATGCGACGCAGCCGCGCGACGTCCTTGTGCGAGTACAGCCGGGTGCCCTTGGGCGAGCGCTTGGGCTCGATCAGCCCTCGTGCCTCGTACATCCGCAGCGTCTGTGGATGCATGTCGGCCAGTTCGGCCGCCACCGAGATCATGAACACGCCGCGGTCCGAGGACACCTCGACGCGGGTGGTGGTGCTCGTCACCCGGGTGGTCGCGCCGATCCGGCCCAGGCTCCTTGCCTGACGTTCGGCCAGCAGCTGCTTGCGCGACGCCCCGCCGTCGGCTCTTCCTCGGCGCGCCGCCATCAGCTCTTTCCTGCCGCCCCGGCGAACAGCTTCGCGCGCGGATCTCCGTTCATCACCTCGGATAGCTTGTCGATCGCCTCGGACTGTTCGGGCGACAGCGACGATGGCACGTCGATCACGAACCGGTAGTGGATGTCGCCGCGGCCCTTGCCGCTGAGGTGCTGCGGCCCTTCGCCCCGCAATCGCTGGACGGTGCCGTGCTTGGTCCCGGCCGCGACCCGCAGGCGCTTGGTGCCGTTGAGGGTCGGCACTTCGATCACCCCGCCGCGCACGGCCTCTGGGATCGTGAGCGGCACCTCGACCTCGAGGTTGTCGCCGAGCCGCTTGAACACGGGCGACTCCTTGACGCGCGTGATCACGTACAGGTCACCGGGCGGCGCGCCGCGCATGCCCGCCTCGCCCTTGCCGGCGAGCCGGATCCGGCTGCCGTCACGGACGCCGGCGGGGATGTTGACCCGCAGCCGGCGGACGCTGCGCTGCGCGCCGCTGCCGCCGCACGTGGAGCACGGATCCTCGATCATCGTTCCCGAGCCGTGGCAGTTCGAGCACGGCTGCGAGATCGAGAAGATCCCCTGGCTCTGGGCCTCGACGCCGCGGCCCTCACAGACCGGGCAGACCTTGGGCGTCGTGCCGGGCCTGGCGCCCGACCCACCGCACGTCGGACACGGCTGCGAGGTCGGCACCGACAGCGGCACCTGCGCCCCATGCACGGCCTGATCGAACGTGAGCGAGACCTCGGTCTCCAGGTCGCGGCCGCGCTGCTGCTGCGCTCGCCCGCCGCGCCCGCCTGCGGTCCGTCCGCCGGCGCCGCCGAACAGGTTCGAGAGGATGTCACCGAAGCTGCCGCCGAACGAGCTCGGGTCGAACCCGCCGGGCACGCCGAAGCCGCCGAACGGACCGCCGCCGCGGTCGTACTCCTTGCGCTTGTCGGGATCCGACAGGACGTCGTAGGCCTGCGAGATCTCCTTGAAGCGCTCCTCCGCCTTCTTGTCGCCGCTGTTGCGGTCCGGGTGATACTTCCGCGCGAGCTTGCGATAGGACTTCTTGATCTCCTCGTCGGACGCGTTCTTGCCGACTCCGAGGGTCTTGTAGTAGTCAGGCCTGCCTGCCATCACTCACCGCCTCTTCAACCTGCCACAACCACCATCGCCGGGCGCAGCACGCTGTCGCCCAGCCGGTATCCGCGCTGATAGACCTCGACGATCGTGCCCGCCTCCGTCCCCTCGACGGGCTGTTGCGCAACGGCCTCGTGCCGCTCGGGATCGAACGGCTCGCCCCCCGGCGAGTAGCACTCGATCCCGACCCGCGCGAGCGCCGCGAGCACGCCCGCGTGCACGAGCTTGATCCCCGAAGCGAGCATCTCGGCGCCGTTGTCGCCGTCGCTGGCGGTCTGCGCAGCCGCCAGCGCGCGATCGAGGTCGTCGACCGCGGGCAGCAGCTCACGCGCCAGCTTGACCACGCCGCGCTCCTGGGCCGCGGCAGCATCCCGCGCCGCCCGCTTGCGATAGTTCTCGAAGTCGGCCTGCGTCCGCTGCGCGAGCTCGAGGTACTCCTGGGCCTTCTCGGCCTTTGCCGCCAGCTCCTCGAGGTCGCGGGCGACCCGAGCCTGATGCTCCGCCGCCTCCTCAGGCTCGGGAGAGAAAGCCGCCGCGTCCTCCTGCCCTTCCTCCAGCGAAGGTGCGGATGAGGGGTCCGGCGCCGCGGCGGCGTCGTCCGGAGCCCCGCCGACGCCCGGCTCGGGGGGCGCGACCGCGTCCGAGGCCTCTCGAGGCGGGGCCTCGGATGTGGGTGCGCCCCGCGAGTCGCGAAGCAACTCGCGCTCCCGGGGGACACTCCGGTTGTCGTTCTCGTAGGTCATCGCTTACTTGCCCTCATCCACGACTTCCGCGTCGACCACGTCCTCGGCCCCCGCGCCGTTGCCCTCGGCGCCCGAACCGTCGGTCGACCCACCCGTCGCCGCGTGCTCCTGGGCACGCTGGTACATCGCCTCGGAGACCTTGTGGAACGCGGTCTGGAGCGCCTCCGTCTTGGCCCGGATCTCGGCCGTGTCGTTGGAGCTCAGCACGCCGCGGACGTCCTGGATCGCCGCCTCGATCTCCTGCCTGGAGCCGGCGTCGACGTTGTCGCCAAGCTCCTTGAGCTGGCGCTCGGCCTGATAGGCGGCGTTCTCGGCGTTGTTCCGCGCCTCCGCGAGCTCGCGCTGGCGGCGGTCCTCCTCGGCGTGCGCCTCGGCGTCGCTCACCATCCGCTTGATCTCCTCCTCGGAGAGCCCGGAGCCGGCCTTGATCTCGATCTTCTGCTCCTTGCCGGTGCCGAGGTCCTTGGCGGACACGTTGAGGATCCCGTTGGCGTCGATGTCGAACGCAACCTCGATCTGCGGAATCCCCCGCGGCGCCGGCGGAATCCCGGTCAGCTGGAACTTGCCCAGCGACTTGTTGTACGCCGCCATCTCGCGCTCGCCCTGGAGCACGTGGATCTCGACGCTCGGCTGATTGTCATCGGCCGTCGAGAAGATCTCCGACTTGCGCGTCGGGATCGTCGTGTTGCGCTCGATCAGCTTGGTCATCACGCCGCCCTTGGTCTCGATCCCGAGCGTCAGCGGCGTGACGTCGAGCAGCAGCACGTCCTTGACCTCGCCGGCCAGCACGCCGGCCTGGATCGCCGCACCGACCGCCACCACCTCATCGGGGTTGACGCCCCGGTGGGGCTCCTTGCCGGTCAGCTCCTTGACCTTCTCCTGCACCGCGGGCATCCGCGTCATCCCGCCCACGAGCACCACGTGATCGATCGTCGAGACGCCCTTGTCCTTGGCGTCGTCGAGCGCCTGGCGAACCGGCGCGACGGTGCGGTCGAGCAGCGAC
>Ga0187766_10002230_pt1 | contig 11442 bp, 11 predicted proteins | sample 0216_QUI02_MP05__4_FD_132971 | JGI IMG/M metagenome (GOLD analysis project Ga0187766, IMG submission 132971) | Tropical peat soil microbial communities from peatlands in Department of Meta, Colombia - 0216_QUI02_MP05_20_MG | ecosystem: Environmental > Terrestrial > Soil > Wetlands > Peat ... | reverse complement strand
GAATCCTGCGACTAGTCTCGGTGAACGTCGGCAGGACTCAAGAAATCGGCAGCCGTCAAGGAAAGGCCATTCTCTCTTCCATCATGAAGGTGCCCGTCGCGGGTCAGGTGGCCGTCAGGAAGCTGAACCTCGACGGAGACGAACAGGCAGACCTCAGTGTCCATGGAGGCGTGGAAAAAGCCGTCTACGCGTACCCTTCAGAGCACTATGCGTACTGGAAGACCAGGTTCCCCGGCATGACGATGCCTTGGGGTACATTCGGCGAGAACTTCACCACCGAGGGGGTGCTCGAAGATGAGGTTCACGTCGGCGACCGACTCAAGGTGGGCACCGCGGCATTCGAAGTGACAAGGCCGCGATTCCCATGCTTCAAGCTGGGAATCAGATTCGGCACTCAGGCAATGGTCAAGCTGTTTCTTGAATCCGAGCGGACGGGGTTCTACCTCAAAGTCTTGCAGGAGGGATCGGTTCGGACAGGGGATTCAATTGGCCGCACGCGGTCAGATCCCTCCTCGCCTACGATTGCCTCTGTAGTCCGGGCGCGAAGAAACGCAGAGTGAGCGGGTCAGTATCGAGGCATCCCCGGGTCGACCTCCTCGGCCCAGGCTCTTATCCCCCCAGTGAGGTTTCTGACTTTCGTGAAGCCCCGCCCTGTGAGAAACTCCGCGGCCCTTGCGCTCCGTATGCCCACATGGCAGTACACGACGATGTCGTCGTCCCTCCCAAGCTCGCCAAGTCTTCGTTCTAGCTCCCCGATGGGAATCAGCTTTGAACCGTCTATGCTGCACACCTCATGCTCAAACGGCTCCCTGACGTCTAGGAGAAGCAGCTCCGACCCATTTTCCATCAGCTGCTTCAACGACCTCGGGGACAGCTCATCGACGTTGAACGAACGCCTTATGCCGCAGAATTCGTCATAGTCTATCAGCTTCGTTATGGTCGGGGTGGGGCCGCACACAGGGCAGTTGGCATTCTTCCGCACTTTCACCTCGTTGAAGGACATGTCAGTTGCGCTGAACAGGAGGAGCCTCCCAACAAGAGACTGCCCGTTTCCGATCATGAGGTTAAGCGCCTGAGCGGCCTGTATGCTCCCCATTATCCCGGGAAGGACTCCCAGAACCCCTGCGATGGCGCAGCTCTGCACAGTCTCAGGGGGAGGCGGCGCCGGGAAGAGGCATCTGTAGCAGGGCCCCTTCTCGGAGTAGAAGACCGAAGCCTGGCCATCGAACCTGAAGATGCTGGAATAGATGTCGGGTTTCCGCTGCAGCACACACGCGTCATTGATAAGGTATCGGGCGGGAAAGTTGTCGGTGCAGTCGACGACCACCTGATATCCTGCGAGCACGTCAAGCGCATTGGACGAGTCAAGCTTCAGCGAGTGAGTTGTGACAGAGACGTGCGGGTTTACGCTGCGCAATCGTTCGCCTAGCACATCCACCTTGGCTCTTCCGAGGTCAGATTCAGAATAGATGGTCTGGCGATGCAGATTGCTGAGCTCCACGACGTCGTTGTCTACAATCCCAATCCGCCCCACCCCCGCTGCAGCCAGGTAGACCGAAGCTGGAATGCCCAACCCCCCTGCGCCCACAATCACCACGCTCGAATTCTTGAGCCTCTTTTGCCCCCTCTGGCCGACTTCGGGGAGCACTAGCTGCCTGCTGTATCTCTCGACCTCGGCACGTGAGAGCCCTGTTTGCTCTGATGATTCCGGCAACCTGGTTGCTCCGTCTTGGGCCCCCGAGCTCGATAAAAGATTTCGGGAAACTCAGTGCGAGTCGCCGACAACAGCGTTCCATATATATCGCGCCGCGCCTGCCATGGCGTTTGATTAGGGTGCGCCTTGCAGGCCAGTTGAAAGACCTTGCAAAGGGGGCCCAGGAGGTCGACTTGGTCTCGGCGGAAAACCTGAACGGCATGGTCGAAGAGTTGGACTCTGCCTTCCCGGGGATTGGAAGGAGAATAGTCGATGACCAAGGAAGGATAAGGACGTACGTCAACGTGTTCGTTAACTCAGAGAATTCAAGAGCCCTAGAGAACGAAAAGACCAGGTTGAAGGACGGGGACGTGGTGCACATCCTCCCTTCAATCGCCGGCGGCTAGGGAGAGGAGACACTTGGATCATCATCGCGATATGGTCCTCCTTGTTGGAACCAGGAAGGGCGCCTTCATCTTCACATCCGACTCTTCTCGGAGGCATTGGAAGGTCTCCGGTCCTCATTTGAAGGGGAACGAAGTCTACCACATGTCCTACGACAGGAGGAACGGGACAATTCTGGCGTCCGTGATAAGCAGCCACTGGGGGCCGACGGTCGCTCGGAGTAACGACTTGGGCGTCCAGTGGAAGGAGTCCAAGACTCCCCCAAAGTTTCCGAAAGGCACAGGACTCTCGGTAACTAGGCTCTGGCAGATTCGGCCTGGGACGGCTGATGAGCCAGGACTTGTCTATGCGGGGGTGGAGCCTGCCTGTCTTTTCAGGTCGGAGGACGGAGGGGAGACCTGGGCCGTGAACCATGCGCTGTTGGAACACAAGACGAGGAAGAAATGGACTCCAGGGGGAGGCGGGCTTTGCCTCCACACTATTCTCGTCGACCGCAAGAAGCCGAAGAGGATGCACATCGCCATCTCGTCGGTCGGCACCCTGCGCACGGACGACGGTGGAGAGAGCTGGAAGTTCCAGAACAAGGGAGTCCTCGCCGACTTTCTCCCAGAAGGCAGGAAGTATCCCGAGTATGGCCAGTGCGTGCACAAGCTCGCCGCCAATCCAGAGAGACCAGGCGTGATCTTCCATCAGAACCATTGCGGGGTGTACCGCAGCGATGACGCAGGAGAGAACTGGGTCGACATCCGGAACAACCTGCCGTCTCGTTTCGGCTTCCCGATTGCAGCAGACGCGAACGACCACAGGCGAGCCTATGTGGCTCCTTTGGAGGGAGACTTTTCTCGCATCCCTCCCGACGGCCACTTCGCCGTCTGGGGGACCGACAACTCTGGAAAGGAATGGTTCAAGCTCGACAGGGGACTCCCTTCCGCTTCGTACTTCACCGTGCTTAGAGAAGGGATGGTAGCGGACGAAGAGGACCCCTGCGGCGTCTACTTCGGCACGACCACTGGACAGCTGTTCACGAGTCCGAATCAGGGTGGAACCTGGCAGAAAGTCACTGACAGTCTGCCCCCAATCCTGTCAGTCTCGGTCTCTCGTACCTAGGTTCTCAACTGGGAGGCTCATCCTATTTTGGTGGGGAGCGGGCTGTTATTCCCCCGTCGATGATGTAAAGCTGCCCCGCAAGCCTGCCGTCGCCCTCCTCCTGGCTCGTGAATACCACGTCGATGCCCAACTGATTGGCGAATTGCGCATAGCTGGTAACAAATTCCTCCCTCCTGTAGATGCTCGAGAAGACCTCGTCGACAAGTATCGCCCGGGGGGCAGCGAGCAATGCCGTGGCGAGGGCCACCCGCTCTCGCATTCCGAGGCTCAGCTTTCTCACGTTCCCCCCGAAGTCGATCCCGAGCTCGGATTTCACCTTGGAAACCTCCCCTGCGCCGGGCCTCCTCCCTCGTATCTTCGCTCCCCAGGCGAGATGAGATTCCACATCGAGGTGAAGGAAGGCAGAGTTAGGCGTGACAAGCACAACTCCTCTTTTCTCCACTGGAAGTCGAGTGACGTCGACCCCGCCCACTCTGACGAACCCCGCACTCGGTTGGATGAACCCGGCGATTATCTTCATGAGAGAAGACTTCCCCGCCCCGTTCCTGCCGGCTACGCAGGTGACTCCGCTTGCTTCAATGTCTGCGTCAATCCGGAGGCTCCCCACCATGGCCTTCAATTTCGCTTCAATCAACTATCTCTCAACCCTTCGGGCGATGTGGCCGGCCAGGGTGATTGGCAATGCAACTAGGATCATGGCCGCCGACGCTGTTACCGCTGCGTTCAACCCCCCCGGAAGCGCCCCACTGAACAACTGGAATATTGTCACCGAGGCCGGGCTGACCCCGTAGAAGGGGAACTGCAAGACATAGAATGCTATGATGGAGATCGAACCAAACTCTCCTAGCGCCCTGCTCATCGCCACCAGTGCCGCACTGGTAACCCCCCTTTTCGAGTCGGGCAGTACGACGGCGTAAAGAGCCCTGAGTCTCGAGGCCCCCATTCCCATGGCGAAATCCTCGGCCCCAGCGTCTCTCGACTCGAAGTATGGTTGCATCGACTTCACGTAAATCGGCGCCGACATGATGACAAGTGCGACAACAAGGCCCAGGATGGTGTTGAAGAAATTGACTCCGAGGAACAGCAAGAACTGTCCAGTCGCCGTCAACGGGCTGTCGAGTATCAACAGGGCGACACCGATAATCGGGTGGGGGATCCCGACTGGAACGTCGACCAGGGCCTCCAGGATCGCGTCATTGCTCCTCGCAAGGTAGTAAGCCAAAGGGGTGAACATCGCTATGTCGACGATTGCGGCCACAGCTGACGACACGACCGAGAGTTCGATCGATCGGAGAATCGCCACCGTAAATCCTGACGATGTCCGAAGAGGGCCAAGCCCATAGTAGAGCAGCACTATGATTGGCACAACAAGGACTAATGCGGCTGCGAGCGAGACAATCCTTAGCCAGTTCAAGCTTGGCACAGGCTGCTAGGGAAGACTGCCAGCCTCGGTCACCAAGCCCTCGGAGACAAGTTGGGATATAGACGTTGGTGGGGTGACATTGCTGTAGAGCCTAGCCGGGGTGAAGGGCTGAAGGCCATAGGCGGAAAGCGTCCCGGCGTTCTTGACCACGTAGGAGACGAACTGCAGGGCTTCGGCGGCGTTCGTGCTGCTCAGCGGAACGGTAACGCACAGAACAATCGGGGCTCCCGTCGTCACCCCTGCAGAGTCCTTGTAGCTGAACTTGGAATAGAGTGCTCCCAGCGCCGGGTCTCCGAGGTTCACGTGCCGGTCGAGGGAGATGTACGCCAGATGGTCCCCGATCGCTGCTGATTTGTAGATGAAAAGGAACTGTATTTGTCCTGACTGCAACGGGGCGACGAGCGCAGCGGCATGCGCCCCGGTCACGTTCGCTCCCGCGCCTAGCAAGGAATCTGCAAATGCGCCCTGGTTGCCCCCAGAGTATAGAAAGCCTGCAGCCTCCAGCACGAGCCAGCCGCGCAGGCCAGCGGGGTCGGCGACAGGGTCCGATATGCCGACCTTTGCCGCACCGGCGGTGAGCGAGGTGAAGAACGCGTTCCAATCGGACGTGGTGTTTGATTCAGCCGCGGTATTGCCCTCAGCGACGATACCCGTCGCTGAGGTCGTGTTCGAATAAGCAATGACCATCTGGTCCGAGGCGAACCCAACTGCCCAGTTCGAAGAGAGGTTCTTCAGGTAGCCCGGACCAGTGGCGGAAAGGGCCACGGAGACGAAAACGTCATCAGGCGCTCCTGCCGCAATTTGGTTCGCGTCGGCGAACGAGCCGCCGGACTTCACCGGAGCGACCGGGATACCCGAGCTCTGCGAAAAGCCGTTGAGGAGGGCAGTGGTCTCCGAGGCGTAGGCGTCGGCCGAGAATGAAATCAGGGGGCTAGGAGCGGACGCAGTACTTGTCGTAACCCCTGAACCCCTGGAATACGCGTACACGAAAGTGCCGACGATGATGATTATGACCACAGCAAAGACAACGATGAGCGTGGACCTGCTTCTCTTCTGCGGCTCCAAGGGCTTGTTATGCAAGCCATTGCATAACGCAATATATGCCTATCGTTCAAGCTAAGGTTTAAGTCTCGGATAGCGGAATTGACATTCAAGTTGGCCGGGAGGAGGGGCGCTGAGAGGCACGTCGTCCCCCATCCTTCCCTCGAGACCGGCGGCACAACAATCCTTGATGAAACAGACGCTCGCCTGTTGAGGCGCGTTCAGGAGACAGGGTCACTTACCGTGGCCGCGAGGATGGTTGGGGTATCCTACAGGAATGCGTGGGATCGCATAAAGAAAGTCGAATCTAGACTGGGCAAGCGCGTCTTGGAGACAAGCAGCGGAGGGTCCGCCGGTGGAAGCTCCGCTCTCACCCCTGAGGGTCTGGCCCTCTTCAAGGAGTTCAGGAGAATGAGAAAGTATCTTTTCAACGCGTTGGAGGACCAAGAATATGCGGGAAACGTGCGATACAAGCTTAGTGCGAGGAACGTCATCAGGGGGAGAGTGACGCATATTGAGAGAGGCGACATCACGTCCAAGATCAGGATGGACTCCAGGAATCCCATCAAGCTCACTTCGATTATCTCAAATGATGCGGTCGACGACCTTGGCCTCAGAATAGGGGACGAAGTCGACGCAGTGGTGAAATCCACAGAGGTCATGATTGCCAAGCAGGACGCATTTTCGAGCAGGGAGACAAGGAAAGGCCACTGACCCGAGCCTCCGGCCGGACCACATCCAACGAATAAATAGCTTCACGGCCTGTTGAACGTGCATGTCCTCAGACGCGAAACTGGAAGAGACAATTAGGGAGCACGTCAAGAAAAGGCACGAGGCCAGCGACAGAGAGTTCCTCTTCGGGTCTGAGCGGGTGGATCTGAGACGCATCAACCACTTGGCGCTCGAAGCGCAGAAGAGGGGGTTCACGTTCCTCGTCGACGAGCCTGAAGAAAGAGGGGGCACAGACAAAGGTCCGAACCCGCTGGCATACTTCCTTGCGGGGGCAGCCTCCTGCCTGATGAATCAGTACCTTACCGACGCTGTCTACCGGGGGGTGAAACTGGAAGGCATCGAGTTGACCGCCAGAGGTCACTTCGACAGGCGGATGGGGGGTTCTTTCACCGAGATAGTCTACGACCTTCGACTCATGAGCCCATCATCCGAGGAGGCAGTAGTTTCCCTCTCGAGGGAGGCTGAAGATATGTGCTACGCACATCAAACGCTCATGAAGGCGGGAGTGAAGGTAACCACCAACCTCTTCCTGAATGGGAAGCTCGTCAGCTGACCGACCGCTTCAGTCTTAGCCTTCTCCTCGTCTTGGTCTCCGCGACGACCTTTCCGCGCTTAATCACAGCCAGGCGCGCAGGTTGGAGCCTCAGAGCTTCGTGGACCGTCTCTGCATCCAGGAGCACGAGGTCTGCCCAATTCCCGACGCCAATTCCGTAGCTGTCCAGCCTCATCCCCTTGGCAGGACCTGAGCTGACCATGTCAAATGCCCACTCTAACTCCTGAGGAGTGCCCAGGTGCGCGGCGTGGCAGACAACGAAGGCTAGCTCCAGCATGTCTCCCCTCCCGAAGGGATAGTAGGGGTCGTCGATATCGTCCTGACCGACCGCGACGTTGACCCCTGCCTCCACGAACTCTCTGATTCTTGTCACCCCCCTCCTGACCGGGTGACCGCCCGTCCTCCCATACATGAAAAGGCTGACATGCGAATTTTCCACTACAGTCAACCCCGCCTTCTTGGCAAGGCTCACAATTCGGCCCGCATAGGCTTCGTCCGGAGAGTCAAGTCCGCCTCTGCAATGCGATGCGGCGACGCGCCCCTTGAATCCCCGTCTGATGGCGGTTTTCAGGAAGTACTCGATGTTCCTTGAGCTTGGGTCCGTGTTGTCGTCGATGAGGGCGTGGACATCTTTGCCATACTTCTCCGCAATGTCGAACACCAGGTCCGTGTGCCTGGCCGCTGCTTCCCTGTCCTTCTCGTACCAGGGGATTCCGCCCACGACGTCCGCGCCCAGGTCCATGCTTTTCTCGAGGAGCTCCTCCGTCCCCTCGTCTCGGAGTATCCCTTCCTGAGGGAAAGCCACCACCTGCAGGTCTATCGCGTCCCTGACCATCCCCCTGAGCTTAAGGAGACTTTTCACCGCCAGCAGACCCCCAACGGTGTCCACATCAGCGAACGCCCTGATTGCTGTTGTGCCCGCCTGAACGGAGGTGGCGACGGCCTCCCCGGCCCTCTCGAGAATGTCCGATTCCGTGAACCTCTCCTTCACCCTTGTCGCCGCAGGAATTGCTTCTGGGGAGCCTTTGCTTGCCTCCTCCCACACCTCGGCCCAGGCGCCGGTCAGGCATTTGTCCAGGTGGCAGTGGATGTTGGCGAAGCCTGGGACGAGGAGTCTTCCGCCTGCGTCGATTTCTTTCGCCGAGTCCCCTCGGATTCTGCGAGCAACGACGGCAATCCTCCCGTCCTGAATCCCGACATCCCGCAGCCCTTCAAGTCCCCTGAGCCTCGAATTTCGAATGAGAAGGTCCAAGACTCGGAATCGTCTGCCGATGCTCGATATATCACTCTGTCCCTCGTCGCCCCCACAGATGGCTTCACAAGAACAGCCCGGAGCGCCTAGCTGCGGGTCCTGAATCTTGGCCGCCACGCTTCTCGACTGCACCTTGGCGCATCCGACGAAGGACAACGACAAGGGCGACCGCCGCTATTGCCGCCCCGGACAGCGCCAGCTCAGCGGTCGTGTAGTTGGGGCCTGGGAGTGGCGCCCTGGCATCAAAGACTGTGATCTGATGGTAATTCGTAGCGAAAAGTTCTCCCGTGGCGTTGTCCACGGCGAGTCCCGCGGGCGCGCTGGTCACGATGAAAGTCCGTCCGACTGCCCCCTGTGAATTCAGCTCGATTATTGAGCCGCCAGGGGAGGAGGATACGAAGACTCTCCCCGTCGTCTGGTCTGCCACTATGACTGAAGTTGAGTTCTGGCCAGACGGCGCAACCTGCGTCTCCTTCACAACCGAGTCTGACCTCGCGTCCACCACCTCAACAAAGTTCGTCCCTGTCGATGCGTAAAGCATCTGCGTGCTCTGTGCGAGGGCCAGCTCGGACGGGCAACACCTGGGAACGCTGAGGGTACCCGTTATATTGAGCGAGGGCGGAAGGATGAAGATTGTGCGAAGCACATAGTTGCCCACGTAGAGCATCCCGCTGACGGGGTCGACCGCGATGCTCCCTGCTTCACCTCCCACGGTCGCGTTCGCCACTTCGCGCCCCGACGTCGGGTCGACGGCGTAAACGGCGCCGCCGGAGGTGAAGAACAGGTCGTGCGACACGGGGTACCCGTCGGCCATAAAGATAATCGGCCGACCGAGAAGCATCCTCCCCACGAAGGCCTGAGCTCCAGGGTCGAACACCTCGATGGAGTCATTTCCGGCCACGTATACATCGCCATTCCAGCCGTCCTGTACCATCGCTCCGGGGGTCACATTCAGCGGCAAAACCCTCAGCAGGGCGCGACTCGTGACGTTTACTACTCCAAAGGAGAATCCTGTAGGAGGATAGATTCCGGAGGTCGCATCCACGTAGACCAGCCCGCGTTGACCGTCCACCACCACAGACAGGGGCCACGACCTGCCGTACTGAATTGCGAGGGGGTATGACTGTGCCTGCAGCGACTGTGTCGCGAGCAGGACCAGAACCAACACTGTCATGGCGTGTGCTTTCCTCCGCCCAGCGGAGACACTACCAGCATTCGACCGCGAGGATTGATCCCTTCTGTCCGTAGGCTTCCCACTCACCATGCGCGGAGGTCATCTTTAACAATGCGTGGCCGGGCCGAAATCCTCTGTTCGACCTTGACTCAGGTGCAACCGCCTGAACCGAAGACCCTTTCTGGGATAGAAGCCGGCCGCCTTCACTCTCCCGGAGAACGCCCGCCCCTAGATGAGAAGCCCGGAGAGTATCCATACACCAGAGGGATCTACCCAGAAATGTACCGCAAGAGGCTCTGGACCATGAGGGAGTATTCGGGCTTTGGGACCTCCTCCGACACCAACAAGAGACTGAAGTTCATGCTCGAACAGGGGCAGACGGGCCTCAGCCTGGCCTTTGATTTGCCAACCCAGCTGGGTCTGGATTCTGAAAACCCTCGGTCGATGGGCGAGATAGGGAGGGTAGGAGTTGCCGTGAGTGTCCTTGGCGACATGGGAGAGATATTCGAAGGAATAGACCTAGGCAAGGTCAGCACATCCATGACGATCAACGCGACTGCCCCAGTCTTGTTCTCGATGTATGCTGCGGTAGCCGAGGATTCAGGGGTCCCCAAGGCTGAGGTCAGAGGGACCGTTCAGAACGACATCCTGAAGGAGTTCATTGCTAGGAACACGTACATCTTCCCTCCGGAACCTTCCCTCTCGCTGGCCATGGACCTCGTCGAGTACTCTGTGAAGAACTATCCTAAGTGGCATCCCATAAGCATCAGCGGGTACCACATTCGAGAGGCAGGCTCCACCGCGGTCCAGGAGCTGGCCTTCACCTTCTCCGATGCGATCACATACACCAACGCCGCGCTCTCAAGGGGACTCACTGTAGACCAGTTCGCTCCACACTTCTCCTTCTTCTTCGCGGCCAACAACGACTTCATCGAGGAAGTGGCGAAGTTCAGGGCAGCCAGAAGAATCTGGGCGAGGATAATGAGGGAGAGATTTGGAGCCAGGGACGAAGAGTCGACCAAACTGAAATTCCACACACAGACAGCCGGCGAGACCCTCACAGCCCAGGACCCCGAGAACAACGTAGTCAGAGTGGCCATTCAGGCGCTTGCCGCGGTGCTGGGCGGGACTCAGTCCTTGCACACCAACTCGATGGACGAGGCCCTCTCTCTCCCTGCGGAGGACTCCGCTCGGCTGGCCCTCAGGACACAGCAGGTGATAGCCAACGAGTCAGGGGTCACTCTCACCGCGGACCCGCTGGGAGGGTCGTACTATGTAGAGTACCTGACAGACAAGCTTGAGAGACTTGCTTTCGACGAAATCGAACGCATTGAGAAGAGCGGGGGGATGCTGAAGGCAATTGAAAGCGGATACGTCAAGCGGGAAATCCTCGAATCCGCCTACCAGAAGCAAATGGACATAGAAAGGAAGCGGAGAATCATAGTCGGGGTCAACGCCTTCCAGCCGTCGCACCCGTCAAGGAGGAAAGTTCAGGTTCTCCCGGAGCGGCTACAGACCGAGAGGGTGCGGAAACTCAAGCTGGCAAAAAAGAGGCGAGACGCGAGCTCAGTGGAAGAGAGGCTCGAAGGTCTAAAGAGCTCCGCGCAGAAGAAAGAGAACCTCCTTCCTTCGATCTTTGACGCGACCAGAGTCGGATGCACTGTAGGTGAGGTCAGCGACGCACTTAGAGAGATCTACGGAGTCTACAGGGCGAGGCCGCCCTTCTAGGTGATAGACCTTGAAGTTCGACCACGTCGGCATCGCCGTGCGGAGCATAGAGCAGACCCTAGCCCTTTACACCAAACTCGGGGATTTCGAGGTGAGGCGGACCGAAGTGCCCGGCCAGAGGGTGAAGATTGCAATGCTCAGAGCTGGGGAGACGTCGGTCGAGTTGCTCGAACCGACGAGCGATGAGAGCGGCATGGCCAAGTTCCTCAAGGAAAGGGGGGAGGGCCTTCACCACATCGCATTCGCTGTCGACGACATTGAGGCGAGCATGAACGATCTGAAGGAGAAGGGTTTCCGCTTTATCTACGACAAGCCCGCCGATGGCAAGTTCGGG
>Ga0187766_10002229_pt1 | contig 11442 bp, 9 predicted proteins | sample 0216_QUI02_MP05__4_FD_132971 | JGI IMG/M metagenome (GOLD analysis project Ga0187766, IMG submission 132971) | Tropical peat soil microbial communities from peatlands in Department of Meta, Colombia - 0216_QUI02_MP05_20_MG | ecosystem: Environmental > Terrestrial > Soil > Wetlands > Peat ... | reverse complement strand
TGCCCACAACCCATCGTCGGCCGGGCCGATGCTGCGCTGGTCGGCCACCTTGAAGTAACGGATCTCCTCTATCGTGTCGCCGAAGAACTCGACCCGCAGGGGGTGTTCCTCGGTGGGCGGGAACACGTCGACGATTCCGCCGCGAACCGCGATCTCACCGCGGATGGTCACCAGGTCCGCACGGGTGTAGCCGATCTCGACCAGCCTGGCCAGCAGATCATCGAGCTCGCACTCCTGGCCCGCCTCGAGCATGACAGGCTCAAGGTCACCGAGCCCGGCCACGATGGGCTGCAGCAGGCTTCGCACCGGCGCCACGACCACCGCAAGGGGCCCGTTCGGCTGGCCCGGGTCGGCGGGGTGAGCGAGCCGCCGCAGCACGGCGATCCGCTGCCCGACGGTATCTGACCGCGGGGACAGCCGCTCGTGCGGAAGGGTTTCCCAGCCGGGGAAGCAGGCCACGCTGCCTGCGGGGAGAAACGAGCCGAGGGCCGCGGCCAGATCGTCCGCCTCGCGGGCCGTAGCCGTCACCGCGAGCACGAAGCGTGCTGGCCCTGCCCCGTGAAGCGCCGTTGCGCGGGTAAGTGCCGCGGCGACCACTGGCCGCAGCGTCGGCGGCGCGACCAGGTCTTCCCCGGTGAGCGTGGCAGCATCACGCTCCACGCTCGAGGCAGCGTCGTCATCGTATTCCGCACGGGTAACTACGTTATGTAGTTGCGGATCATCGTCGAGGATAGTGAGCAGTCCGGCGAGGCTCATGATGTCCCTGTGATAGCTGTTCGCCCCTTGTCCTGGCTACCCGGGTCCGGCGGCTGCGCCGTTTCATGACCGCCCGAGCTCTCGCGACCTGGTTCGGGCAGCATGAACCGGCCGAGCATGGCCCGCCCGGCTTATTCGCGAACTGTTCAATCTTATCCGCCCGGCGCGATCGCGGGCCCGGCGGGCGCCGTCCCAGGATGTCCAGAGGGCTAGGCCCGCAGCCTGGCGGTCCGCCGCAGCCGCGCCAGAATTGCCCGCAGGTCACCATCGTCCAGCAGATATGCGACTACACCGAACGCGACGGCCGCGCAGCACGCTGATAGCAGGGCCGCTCCGAAGGCCAGCAGCTTGTGGTTCACCGGGACCGCGATGCTTACGGCCACGCCGACTGCGGCACCCACAACTCCGCCGGCCAGCCCCGTCAGCGCCGCACGGCGGACACCTTGTACGGCGGCCCGGCCGCGGATCCGGCGGGTAACTACCACGAGCGGTATGGCTACCAGGGTCTGCCCGATGGTAGTGCCCAGGGCGAGGGCGGCCACCACCAGTCGGGCCGGCACCAGCCCGGCCAGCACCACGTCTGCCACGATCACCAGCAGCCAGCTGCCGCCCATCGCCACGGCTGCGACCTTGAGCCGCCCGAGGGCGAACATCACCCGCGACATGTTCGTGATCACGCCGTAGCCTGCCAGGCCGGGAGCAAACATGGCGAATCCCCAGGCCAGCTCCGATATCTGATCTGGCTGCTTGGCCAGGACGTGGGCAGCGGGGATGGCGATCGCCGCGATCGCCGCCGAACCGAGCCACGACATGAGGATGACAGCTCGCGTCGATCCGGCGCAGGTCTGATCGAAGACCGGCCCTTCGCGCGCGGACAGCACCGGGAACGCGCTGATGGCGATCGACAGCGCCAGTACGGCGTAAACGGAGGTGTACGCCTGAAAGGCGTAGTTGAAGACCACGACCGCGCCGGTGGTTCCCCGCCCGTTGGCCAGCGCGATGAACACGATGTTCGCCACATCGTAGGCGGCAAGCTCGATGACGCCGACCATCGCCAGGCCGCCCGCGCGGCGCGCAACCCCGTCCGGGAACCGCAGCGTAGGCCGGAGGCGTAGGTGCAGCCGCCACGTGGGAATCAGGGCCACCAGGACCAGGGCCGCGACGCCCAGCGTAGTCCCCACCGACAGGACAAGTTCGGCCGAGAGGGACAGCCGGGCCAGCGGCAGACCCTTGTCCAGGGACGCGAAGGCGAAATAAGCACCGATGACCACGAGACTGGAAATCGCCGGCCCCAGGGCCGGCGCGGTGAACCGGCGGTACGCCTGTAGCAGTCCGTAGAGAACGACCGAGACCCCGTACAGGACGATCTGAGGGGCGAACACGGCCAGCATGCTGCTCGTGGTGCCGACCACGTCGGTCCGGACGCAGTGATTGTTCGGATTGGCGGGATTGAGCAGCGACGCGATCGGCCGGGCGATTGCCGCGATGACCACGGTAAGCGGTACCGATATGATAAGAGCCGAGGTCAGCAGGGCTGAGGAGATCCGGCTGACCTGCGTTTTCCCTGCTGGGTCAAATGCGGTCCGCTCCGCCGAGCGGGCCAGTACCGGGACCATGGCGCTCGTCAGGGCGCCTCCCAGGACCAGCTCGTAAACGAGGTTGGGTACCTGGTAGGCGGTGATGTACGCCGTGCCCAGGCAGCTCGCGCCGATTTTCTGCGAAAACACGAGCGTACGTGCGAGCCCCAGCACCCGGGCCAGGATCGTGATACCGCCGATGAGCAATGCGCCGCGGGCGATCCCCGTAGCGGGCCGGTTGGCCAGGTCAGAGTTCGCTGGCTCCGTAATACCGGAACCTGTGTTGGCCCGCACAGCCAGCTCCTGACCTTCCCTGCCCCCAAGGCCGCTGCGGCTACCGGCCGGCCGACTTCGTAGTCGGCGATAACCGGCACCTGGTAAGACGATGCGCGGTCCGGCCGACAGGAGTGCATCATTCGAAGAGCCGGTCGCGCGGTCTCACCGGAACACCAGCGTAGCTAGGCGGGCCGGCGCGAGGCAATCCGCTCACTGGCACGGCGGACACGGCGCTGCCCGACGCCCACTGTGATGATTTATGACGTGATGCTTTATGTGCGCAGATGCCCACAACAGGGTGTTTTACGTGATAAGAAAAACGAAAGGACGTGCTCGGAGGCGCAGCTGTCTGCTCAATCACCGTCCGGACTGCCCGCGGAGCTACCGGACTGGCCCGTGTGCACGCTCGATGAGGCGCAGCTGGGCGATCTCGAGCTACTCACCTGGGGCGTCTTCGCGCCGCTGCGCGGCTTCATGGGCGCCGCCGACGTGGCCGCGGTCACGGAGCGCGGCATGCTGGCCGACGGCACGGAATGGCCGGTTCCGGTGACGCTTGAGGTGACCGCCGAGACAGTACCGGCGGATGCCGACCACCTGGTATTGCAGGATCAGGAGGCATCACCGCTGGCCGTGCTGTCAATCACCGAACGGACAGCAGTAGCCGGGCCCCGCGACGACGGTCACCCGGTCACGGTACGCCTCGCCGGCCAGGTAACGGCGCTCCGCGAGCCCGAACACGGGCCATTCCGTCAGCTACGACGGCGGCCGGACGAGGTACGCGACGCGGTCTCCGGCAGCAACGTGCTCGCCTACGCGACCCGGCGGCCGCTGAACCTGCGCCATATCGGCCAGCTGCGCCACTACGCCGGCCAGCTGAACGCGCGACTGCTCCTGCTGCCGCTGATCGGCGGGCCGGCCGAGGTGGTCACCCGGCCGGAGGCACTTGTCCGGGCCGTGCTCGCGGCCAGGCAGCACCTTCCGGCTGGCACGCTCGTCGTGCCCATGCCGCTGGCCCGCCGATCGGCTGGCCCGGCTGCCGACCTGCGCGCTCACGCGGTCGTAGCCGCCGCCTACGGCGCCACGCACCTGCTGGCCGACGTTTCCGACGGGCCGGATGTGGCGGGTTCGCCGGCCGGGGCGAAGAACGGCACGGTGGCGCTGCCTGGAGTACCGATACCGGTTATCAGGGCCGGCGAGTGGGCCTACGATCCGCTGTCGGAGGTGTGGCGGCCGCTCGCCCTGATCGAACCCGGAGCCGAACAGGGCGAGCTGACCGACGCCGAGCTCCGCACGCTGCTCGATTCCGGTGAGGAGGTTCCGCTCTGGTTCGCTCCGCAGAGCGTGGCGCGTGAACTGCGGCGAGCCCGCCCGCCGCGGGGCGAGCGCGGACTGGTGATCTTCTTCACCGGCCTTTCCGGTTCCGGTAAGTCCACCATCGCCCGTGGGCTGGCCGAGGCGCTCACCGAGCGAGGGGACCGCACCGTCTCGCTGCTAGACGGCGACCACGTACGGCAGCTCCTTTCGGCCGGGCTGACCTTTTCCCGCGCCGATCGTGATCTCAACATCGCGCGCATCGGTTATGTCGCGGCCGAGGTCGCCAGGCACGGCGGCATAGCCATCTGCGCTCCGATAGCGCCCTACGCCGAGGCGCGCGCGACCGCCAGGAAGCTGATCGCCGAGGTCGGCGACTTCTTGCTCGTCTACGTCTCGACGCCGATTGAGGTATGCGCGGCACGCGACCGCAAGGGGCTCTACGCCAGGGCACGCGCGGGCCTGATCAAAGGCTTCACCGGGGTGTCCGATCCTTACGAGGCACCGCGTGACGCCGATCTGGTGCTTGATACCTCGGCCGTGACCCGCGATCAGGCCGTCAGCGCGGTACTGAGGCTGCTGATCACGGGGGGGTGGCTGCCCGACGCGCCAGATGAGCCGGACGGTTCTAGGGACTCCAGGTCACCGGCGTCCACGGTCCGGCTGGGCCCTGCCGTCCGGAAGCTGTAGGTCAGGCGCCTCGCGGGTTCGGTCGCCAGGCTCAATCCGGACGCGTCACCGTCAGGCTCAGTCGTCGACGGTCACGTCTTCGTCCTCGGCCCGGGCACCCTGCTCGATCCTGGCGCGAAATCCCGCCGCCCGCTGGCGCGCGTTCCTGATCCGTGCCATCAGCGCGCTTGACATCAGGTCCCGCTGCCTGGAAAGCAGCACGAAGCTGACTATCCCGCTCACCACGAACGCGAGCGCAAGCAGCAGCAGCCCGCGCGCACCTGCCAGGTAGAGCAGGAACACCGAGATGACGAGCAGCAGGATCCGCGCGCAGGTGTAGGCAAGTGTGGCACGCATGACAACCCCAGCATAAAAGCTGCCGGGACGACCTGGGGCCGGTCAATCCGCAGCGAGGACGCTCGCCAGCAGCTCCGGGCTGATGTTGCCGCCGGAGAGCACGGCTACCGGTGTCCTGGCCTCCGGCAGCTCGTGCCGGCGGAACAGGCAAGCCGCGACTGCGGCCGCCCCGCCAGGCTCCGCGATGAGGCGGGCCTGCCGGGCCAGCCTGGCGACCGCGGAGAGCATCTCGTCCTCGGACACGGTGATGATGTCGGTCACGAGTTCGCGGATGTGCGCGAACGGCAAGGTTCCGACCCGCTCCACCCGCAGCGCGTCCGCGATCGTGCGCTGGACATCGGCTGCGGGCCAAGCAACCGGCTCGCCGTGGCGGAGGGAGTCCCGGGCATCGGCGGCGAGTTCGGGTTCAACGCCGACCACCGCCGCCCCCGGGCAGGACGCCCGCACGGCCGCCGCAATGCCCGAGATCAGCCCGCCCCCGCTGACCGGCACCACGATGAGTTCAGCCTGAGGGCAGTCGGCCGCGATCTCCAGCCCGATCGTGCCCTGCCCGGCGATGACCGTCCGGTCGTCAAATGGCGGGATCAGCACGTACCCGTGCCTGGCCACAAGCTCGGCGGCGGCGGCGGCGCGCGCCGACAGGGTTGGCGCCGCCGTGACCAGCTCGGCGCCGTAGTACTCGATCGCATCGGTCTTGACCTTCGGGGCCGTACTGGGCACCACCACCACCGCGCGGACGCCGAGCAGGGCCGCGGCGTAGGCCACCGCATGACCATGATTCCCGCTCGAATGGGCGATGACCCCGCGCTTCCTGGCATCCTGGCCGGCGGCTCTGATCGCGGCGTAGGCGCCCCGCAGCTTGAATGAGCCGGTCGGCTGGAGCGATTCGGGCTTGACCAGAAGTCCGTGTCTCAGCCGCGGGAACGGGACGAGTGGCGTGCGGACCACCACCGGTGCGAGCAGCCGGGCAGCTTGCCGTATCTCAGCAACGCTGACCAGACCGGGCCGGACCCCATCCATCTCTTATCCTCCGGAAGCGACAAAACACCTGCATTCTCGTGCTGCTACTACTGAAAGTCGTGTTTCGGCTACTAAACGGTTCGCCACTGTCAGCTAATGGCCGATCTAATTTCCAGAAATCTAGGTAGAAAGTACTCGTACAGCGCCAAACTAGAGGGACATCTGACCCGAGGCACGAGGTAGACAGTCGGAGGGGCTGAACGTGGACGGCAACAACGAACGCCTGCTTACGCCGGGAGAGGTTGCGGCACTGTTCCGGGTGGACCCGAAGACAGTCACGCGCTGGGCGGCCTCCGGGCGGATCACGAGCATCCGTACTCCAGGCGGGCATCGTAGATTCCGCGAGTCCGAAGTGCGCGCGCTGCTGCGCGGCGAGGTCGAACCGTCACCGCAAGGTCACCCCGCCGCCTGACGGGCCACCCACACCGTGGCGCCCACACCGCACCGGTGGCGCCCACGCCGCACCGGTGGCGCCCACAGCGGACGGTCGCGCCCATGCCGGACCGGTCGCGCGCACACCCGGTTGCGCCTATACCGGCCCGGTTGCGCCTACACCGGACCGGTTGCGCCTACACCGGACCGGTCGGGCCCGCACCAATCTGGTAGCCCCGACACCGCTCCGACGACGCCCAGACCGCACTGGTGGTGCCTAGATACATGGCCGCCGCGCGACCTCGGAGCGGCCGCCGTGGCCGCCCTCGTGGTGATCGTCGGGCATAGCTGACTGCCTGGAAAGCGGCAGACACGCGGCGCAACTAGCGAGATCGTCCCGCCAGACTGACCGTAATTGCTCCACGACGGTCAGGACTCGTCGTCCGCGGAATCCGTCCACGTGTGTTCGCCATTGCGCCTAGCGAACTCGAGAAACTCCTGGCGGAGCGCCTCGTCATCCTGCCGCCACCGATCGCGGCGCTGCTCGGCTTCCTCGGGTGTAATGGCTCCCGCGGCCAGTCGGGAATAGTCGGCGTCCTGCGGCCCGATCTCCACGTAGACGTCGCCGAAGACGCGCCCGTCATGACCGATCGCGCTCTGCGGAACCTTGAGATTCCCGTTCGGCAGTCGTATGACAAACATCGCCCGATCACCCTAGATGCCATAGCGCCGGTTGAAATAAAGCATGACCCTCAGCGCAGTCCGTGTGTCGCCGCCCAGCATGTCCACCAGCGCCGGCCGTTGACTCGACGCAATCGCGGCAAATGCGTCCGCGAAGAACTCCTTGCGTCCTAGGCCACCGGGCTGCCGGTGGAAATCGCTCGCAAGATGCGGCTGGCACTGATCGTAGAGGACGCGGAACTCCGCTGAGTCAGATTGCCATTTATCCGGCGGGCTGTCCAGATCATCAAGTGCGTGTCCGACCTCATGGCACATCACATCGGGGGTCGGGGAAGGTTGCGAGCCGACGACGATCTTTCGTTCGCCGTACGCGCCCGCGCAGTCATCCCACGATGCCTGCCCTGAGGGTAGCCGGACGCCACGCAGTCCGGTCATCTCATCGAGCTCCGGGACGCCACCCGGCCCGACGAAGATCGAGTCGAGCGCGTCGGCGAGCCTTTCCTTAATCCGGTCGGGAAGCTCGGCCAGCCGGTCGACTGCCGCCACAACCTCTGCGGGCGGCGGCGCGACCGCGGTATCCCATTGCCGCCAGAGGATAGCTTCCAGCGAGCCGCAGTTCCTGCGGCCGTCCGCGGATCGTGGCCGCTCCCGAGGATGCGGCTCCGCGAACGGCAGTCCCATGCGAAGCGCCGCCCGGCCCGCTGCGGACGGCCTCCCGTACTCGCCGGGCTGGCGCGGGACGCCGGTTGCGGCGCGAGCTAGAGCCTCAGCGCGGACGTCAGGCACGCCTGCCCCCGCCGTACCGGCCAGGTCTGGCGCTGTCGCTGCGTCATACCGGTTCTGACGGGGGATGGGAGCTGCCGACACCGGTCTAAGCGCCTCACCGGCGCCGATCGCCGCGGCGTCGTCAGGTGCCTCGCGCACCCGCGCCCTTCCTGTACCGGCCCGCACCGCGGACGGGCCGGAACCTCCGGGGGCTGACCGGGGCGACGCACCGTGACCGAACGGGGCCCCCGGTGCGTGCACCCTCTCCGGCGGGGGCGTCGCGGCGCGAACGCCCGTCCCATGTGACCCGCCAGGCGCGGGGAGTCCGCTCAATTCGGGCGACGTGTCGTGGCCGGACGCACGTCGCTGCCCCCTGCGGTGCCTTCCCTGAGGGCCATTACCGGCGGCCGTCGCGGATCGACGGGGATGGGCGAGCCTGCGGATGCGGTCCAGCAACCCTAGCCGCATACCGTCTCCTGCTCTCGTGCTCTGACGGTCAGCGTATGCCGAGACCGCGCGCCACGTCACCCGATGTCCGTAATGGCCGACCGCGTCCGGTTGGAGTAACGGTTGATTCAATCCGCCACGCGGCATCGATACCTGCCGCTAGGCTGCCGCCATGTTGCTGTCCGGTGCGCTATTTGCCCTGTTCATGACGGGCTTCTGGCTCTACTGCCTGACAGACGCCATTCTGACCCCGGCACCCGAATGCAAGGGCCTGACCAAGCCGATCTGGATCGTCATCATTGTCGTTACCTTCATCTGCGGCGCGCTCGCCTGGCTGATCGTGCGGCAGCCGGCGCGCGACTCATCCAGGCCGCTGACGCCGGGGCCGCGCCGGGATCCGGACCGCTCCCACGACGCGGACCAACTCGGCCGCATGCTCTGGACGGACGCGGACGATGCCGTAGCGCGTCATCCGGCTGGACGATCGAGGGCGGGCGACGCGGTGACCGCGCCCAAGGGCCCGGACGATGACGCCGAGTTCCTTCGCGCGCTTGACCGGGCCATCCACGGGAACTGGCAGGCTGGCGGAGAGGTCTGATAGCAGGCCGGCGGCCAGACCACGAGGTCGGGGGCGTGCCGGGTCGCCGGGACCGGGCAGGTGTCAGCTCACGCCGGAGTAGGAGTGCAGCCCGGCGATGAATACCTGCACCACAAGGATGTTGAATATCAGGCTGGCGAAGCCGAGCAGCTGAATGTAGTGGGCGCGCCGACCGCGCCAGCCGGCGGTGGCCCTGGCGTGTAGGTACGCGGCATACAGCACCCAGGTGATGAACGCCCACGTCTCCACCGGGTCCCAGCCCCAGTAGCGGCCCCAGGCCTGGTCCGCCCAGATCGCTCCCGCGATGACGCCGAAGGTCCAGACCGGGAAGCCGAACACGACGGTCCGATAGGTGAGCCTGTCGAGTTGTTCGATGCTGGGCAGGCGCTGCACGATTCCGTTGCCCGGCGCGGCCCGTCCGGCCGCGACCCGCCGGGCGTACCGGTCGACCGCGAGGTAGACGACGCCGAGCACCGCCGCGACGAAGAAGATGCCGGTCGCCACGGTCATCGCAGTGACGTGAATATCCAGCCAGTAGGACTGCAGCGCGGGAACCAGCTCGCCAGCCGCGGTGTAGATAAGCGTTTCCGCGAGCCCGAGTGCCACCACGACCGCGCCCATGACGAAAACGCCCAGCGCCCAGGCCCGGTAACGGATCATGGCGAACACGAAGAAGATAGCGGCGACGCAGGTCAGCGCGGTGACGAATTCGTACATGTTGCCCCAGGGCGCCCTGTGCACCGCCAGCCCGCGGGTCACCACGGCCACCGTGTGCGCGGCAACCCCGGCAACGCTGAGCGCCATGGCCGCCTCGACCCACGGACCGGCCTGACGGATCGCGCGCAGCGCGGGGACGGCCAGCTCGGGCATCGAGTCCGGCACGCCGGAACCGCCCGCGGCAGCGTCGGTCTCCACGCCGCCCTTCGGGCCCGCGCCACCTGTCGGGCGGTCACCACGTGTCGGGCGGTCACCACCTGTCGGGCGGTCACCACCGGTCGGGTCGTCAGCACCGGTCGGGCCGTCACTATCTGACGGTCCGTCACCGCCGGTCGCGACGCTGGCCGCACCCACGGTGACTAGGGCGGCGGCCCGCTCCTGGGCTTGCTGCGCGCGTGCCGCGTCCGCTCGCCGCGGCCGCCCGAAGGCGAAGTCGCCGGCGAACGCAACCACCGAGAGGGAGTAGATGACCAGCGCTGCGATCATGAAGTCGTTGCTGACGTGGCCCAGGGCAAGGTTGACGGGCACAGCAGTTCAATCTCCCTCTTGTTGATCGTGCGCTGCTTGATCATCATGCGTCGCTTGATCGCGCGGCGCCTGATCCTGTGTCACTGGCTCGTCGGCTTGATCCCGTGTCACTGGATCGTTTGGTTGATCCCGTGTCACTGGCTCGTCGGCTTGATCCCGTGTCACTGGATCGTTTGGTTGATCCCGTGTCACTGGATCATCGGCTTGATCCTGTGTCACTGGACCGGCGGCTTCCTCGCGGGTCACTGGATCAGCAGCCGGATCGATCGCCGCCTGGGCGTGCGCCGCCTGACTGTGCGCCGCTTGACTATGCGCCGCTTGGATGTGACCCGGTTGGGCGTGCGCCGCCCGGTTGTGCGCCGACCTCAGCTCGGCGGCCAGTGACGCGAACTCCGCCTCGAAGCCACCGCTGGCGTCAGTCCGCGCGAGCCCGCCGACCTGCACCGTACTGCCCGGCCCGCCCGCGCGGGCGCGGACGAAGACCCGCCTGCGCCGGACCATGAACGAGAGCAGCAGGCCGCCTAGGGCGGCGATGCCGCAGACCAGGGCGGGCACCTGGCCCGGGTCGTGGGTAATGGCCAGGCTGACCCATGGCCGGTAGCCGGTGAACGTCAGGGTGCCCTGGCCGTCTGGCAGCGTGAGTGACTGGCCGGGCTGCAGCAGCTGCGGATCGGCGGTCAGGCGCCGCATCCCGGCGGTATCCATCTGATAGACGGACTGCGGGGTACCGGAGTTCATGCCGAGGTTCCCGGCGTAGGCGATCAGGCTCACCACCGGGTTGTCTGCGGCGGGGAACGCCGACTCAAGGGTGCCGCCGACGTCGACGGCGGTCGGAACGAAGACGCCAGTAAAGCCGAGCTGCTGCGGCTGTGCGTCGGGGACCTTCACCACGCCCTCGGAGAGGAAGTTCCCTGAGCTGCCGGAGATGAAGGGCGTGGCCCCGTCGTACACCACCTGCCCGCGCGCATCGGTCACCCGGAACGCCGGAGCGTACCCGTGCCCGATCAGGTACACCTTGGCCCCGTCGACCGACAGCGGGCGGTTGACCTCCAGGTTGTCCGTCCGGGTCGGCCCGCCGGGATGCGCGGTGTAGCTGACCTGCGCGTCGAACGAGGCGGGCTGCCCCCGCTGTGGCCCCGAGGTGATGTAGCTGGCGTTGAACTGGTTCAGCGTGATGGTGAACGGGCCGAGGTCAGCGTCGGTCACGAACCGGCCGGGATAGAACTCGTCCAGCGCACTCGCGGTGTCGGCGAAGGTATCCCCCTGCACGAGCAGCCGGTCGGCCTTGTAGCCGAACAGCCCGCCCAGCGCGACCGACACGAGCACTCCGAGCAACGCCAGGTGGAAGAGCAGGTTGCCGGCCTCCCG
>Ga0187766_10002228_pt1 | contig 11443 bp, 15 predicted proteins | sample 0216_QUI02_MP05__4_FD_132971 | JGI IMG/M metagenome (GOLD analysis project Ga0187766, IMG submission 132971) | Tropical peat soil microbial communities from peatlands in Department of Meta, Colombia - 0216_QUI02_MP05_20_MG | ecosystem: Environmental > Terrestrial > Soil > Wetlands > Peat ... | reverse complement strand
GGCTGCTGAAAAAGGCCCATCTGCGGCGTTGGCGCGCTCGCGCACTCCCTGCGGCGTACCCGGCGTACGCCTCAGTCGGCGCTTCGCGCGCCGCCTTGCACCTGGACCTTTTTGAGCAGCCTGGGTACGAGCGAGTCTTTCAGCAACCTGCTAGAACACGATGGGCCGACAAGGGCCGTGACGCGGCACCCGCGGCACGGCCCTTGTCGCGTCCCGAACGCCCGCCCATGTCCTCTCGCCGGCTGTTCCTGTCCTCGGCGATCGCGTGCCTCGCGTTGGCGGGCGTGGGTGCCCCGCCCCGCGCCCAGGCCGGCACCGCGCGATTCATCCCATGGAAAGACGCCGGCACCCCGCCGCTGGCCCTCAAGGATCCCGCCGGCGCGCCCCACGCCCTCGCCGACTACCGCGGGAAAATCGTCCTGGTGAACTTCTGGGCCACCTGGTGCGATCCGTGCCGCGAGGAAATGCCTTCCATGCAGCGGCTGAAGGAACGGCTCGCCGACCGGCGGTTCGCGATCCTCGCCGTGAACTACGGGGAATCGCAAGAGAAGGTGGCCGAATTCCTGAAACGTGTGCCGCTCGATCTCCAGATGCTCCTCGATCCGGGCCAGGAGACGGCGAGGGCCTGGAAGGTCCGCATCCTTCCCGTGAGCTTCCTGCTCGACGCGGGGGGCCGTGTCCGTTACAGCGTCATCGGTGAGATAGACTGGGAGGGCCCTGAAGCCGTGAACGCCGTTCGGCGCCTCTTGCGCTCCACGGCCGGGGCCCCGTAACACACGGGGCCCGTCCCCGTACCGTGCCGACGCGTCCGGGCCGTCCTCGCCGTCCAGCTTCGCCGCCGCCTGCTATCGGCTCTCCGACGCTGCGGATACCGGACCCCCTCGGTGCTCCGGCGGTTCATTTCATACAGCTGCCCAGCGCCATACTCTTGCCCGCCTGCACGAAGCCGCCGTCGAGGTCCTTGGGCCTGGGTGAGGGTCCCCGCGCGACCGTTTGACATGCCACCACCCAAGTGGTAGGCACTCTAGCATATTCGTGTTCGGTCGGAAGAGGAGCGCCCATGGGCCCGCACATCGATTCGCGCGTTCAGATCGGTCATGTGCACCTGAAGGTGGCCGATCTCGAACGGGCGCTGGCATTTTATTGCGGCGTGCTCGGGTTCGAGCTGATGCAACGGATGGGCCCGGCGGCGGCCTTCATCAGCGCGGGGGGCTACCACCACCATATCGGCTTGAACACGTGGGACAGTCGCGGGGGGTCGCCGCCGCCGCCGGGCACCACGGGGCTCTACCACCTGGCCATTCGGTATCCGGATCGGCGGGCGTTGGCGGATGCGCTCCGGCGCCTGGCGGCCGCGAAGGTCCCCCTGGAGGGGGCCAGCGACCATGGCGTGAGCGAAGCCCTGTACCTTCGCGACCCGGATGACAACGGCGTGGAGCTGTACTGGGACCGCCCGGCGGCCGAGTGGCCCCGGACCCCCGACGGGCAGCTCGCGATGTACACCAAACCGCTCGATCTCGCGTCACTCCTGGCCGCGGGGGAGGGGGGACAGTGAGCGGCACGTTTTGAGGCACGGGGCGAGGGGCGATGATCGATGCGGGTTTCCCTCGCGGCGCTGTTTGTCCCGCAAGCGACCCGCACCGGAGCGCCGCTTCTCGTTCCCGGAAGGACCTTCGGTCCTGATGATGTTCAAGCACCTGGCGCTCCACGACTGCTTTCACGGGTACCGCGTCGAGGAGCTCCTCCTTCGCAAAGAGTGGCCGCCCCCCTCCCCATTCTGGAGGCCCACTGATCCTCCCGGCCCAACAGGCGGCCACGCCGTCGCGCCGTCGCGCACAGTGCCGTCGCTCCACCCGATGGACCGCACTCCCTGAGCGGTGAGGACCTTGCCATGAGTGATAACGCCATCGCCATCGAACCGCGGAAACGGATCGCGCTCGTCGCCCACGACAACAAGAAGCGGGACCTCCTGGAGTGGGCGCAGTTCAACCGCGACCTCCTCGCACAGCATGAACTGTTCGCCACCGGCACCACCGGCACGTTCCTCGAGGAGGCCCTCCGCACGCCCATCGTGAAGCTCCAGAGCGGTCCGCTCGGGGGCGACCAGCAGATCGGCGCCAAGATCGCCGAGGGCACCATCGACTTCGTCATCTTCTTCTGGGACCCCCTGGAGCCGCAACCTCACGATCCCGACGTGAAGGCCCTCCTCAGGATCGCGGTCGTCTGGAACATCCCGGTCGCCTGCAACCGCGCTTCCGCCGACTTCATGATCTCGTCCCCATTGATGTCGTCGGCCTACGAACGCCTCCTGCCGGACTACGAGAGCTATCGCGAACGGCTGCAAAAGCGCCCGGACGCCTAGCAGGCTGCTGAAAAAGGCCCATCTGCGGCGTTGGCGCGCTCGCGCGGCGCTGCGACGTAAGGACCCAGTACGCCTCGCGCCTCGCATCGCGCGCCGCCTTGCATCTGGACCTTTTTGAGCAGCCTGCGGAAAGGTGGGTTTTTCAGCATCCTGCTAGCCCCGCGATCCGGCGGGACGTGCCCGCGGCACGTCGCGCTGCACTGAACTCGAGGCCGTTAGCCCGGATTCTCCGGGCGGATTTTCGCGAGGAATCCGGGAACGTCCAACGACCGATTACCCAAGTTGTCGAAAGCTGAAGGGGGGATCGGAGGAACCTGACAAGTCGAGATTAGATGCGGCCTCGCGCGGCTCAGGTGCGCTTTCTCCCGGGGCCTCCGCAGCGAAGCGGCGCCGGAGAAGGGCGAACGGTTGGCTCAAGCGGCTGGCTGGACGAACTCGCGTAGGGCGGCCTCGATCTCCCAGGGAAATGCCGTGCCGAGGAAGCGCCGCACGACACGCCCTCGCTCAAACACGAGGATCGTCGGCAGGCAGGTGATGCCGTAGCGGACCGCCTCTGCGGGCGAGACGGAGCGGCGGAGGGGGGCAAGCGCTTAGCGCGCCGATCGGTACGGGGGGCGGGCCAGCGAGGTGAAGAGGGCGGAGGCGGCCACCAGGATCGCGCTGGCGGCGAAGATGGCCCGGTAGCTGCGGGTGAGGTCGAAAGCCAGGCCGCCGGCGTAGGATCCCAGGCCCCCGGCGAAGTGGTGGAACATGTTGCCGGCCCCGAAGATGGCCCCCTGGTAGGCCGGGCCGAAGAGGTTCCCCACGAAGGTGGAGGTGAGGGGGGCCGTGGTGAAGAACGTGGCGCCGAAGAGGGCGGCGAAGAGGTACAGTTGCCACGTGTTCCGGACCAGCAGCAGGAACGCGAGGGAGGCGGCCCGGAGCAGGTAGGTGGCCACCAGGGCCCGGCGCGTGCCCACCCGGTCCGCCAGGGAGCCGGCCAGCAGGATGCCGGCGATGTTCGCCGCGCCCCAGAGGGTGACGGCGTTCGCCGCCACGGACTGGGACAGACCCAGGTCCGTGGCGAAGGGCGGCAGGTGCGTGGTGAGCAGGAAGTCCGTGAACCCGCAGCCCACGTACCCGCCCGCCATCCACCAGAAGGCCGGCGTGCCCATGGCCACCCTCTGCGTCAGCGAGTGGGCCAGGTCCAGCGAAGGGACGGGAGAGCCCGGCCCGGCGTGCAGCGGGGGCGGGTCGTGCAGCCAGGCGGCGATGAGAACGAAGAACAGGACCAGCAGCCCGGCCAGCAGCAGGTAGGTGCGCCGCCACCCGACGGCCTCGGTGGCGTGCGCCGCCACCTGCGTGAACATCAGGTGCCCCAGGGAGAACCCGCAGGCCCCCACCGCCATGACGAAGCCCCGCTGCCCGGGGAACCACCGGCTGATGTGGACGGAGATGGGAAGGATGCTGGTGCCCGTGTAGCCGGCGGCGGCCACCACGCCGTACAGCAGGATGAGCTGCCAGGGCGTGTGCACGCGGCCCACGAGCCCCGTGCCCAGCGCCATCACGAGCATGGAGGGGAGGATCACCCGCCGGGGACCGAAGCGATCCACCAGGCGCCCGAAGAAGGGCTGGGCCAGGCCGTATACCAGCAGGCTGGCCGTGGAGGCCAGGGCCAGGGTACCGCGGTCCCATCCAAATTCCAGGAGCATCGGCTTGAAGAGGATGCCGAAGGAGAAGTTCACGCCGGTGCAGACGAAGAGGACGGTGAACCCGGCCCCCAGGGCAGACCAGGCCCCGCGGCGGGCGGCGGGGTGCGCGCCGGCCTCCATCAGGCCAGCAGCATCACGCCGGCCACGATGAGGGCCGCGCCCAGGGCCTTCGCCGCCGCGATCGGCTCGCCCAGCACCAGCACGCTCAGGACCACCGGGACTTTCCCTCCGCCCGGCCTGACTGGCCCGTGGCCACCGCCACCCCGGCCATGCAGGCAGCGATGAAGACCGTGGGCACCAGGAGGACGAGCAAGGGCGTGGCCCCTCGGAGCGCCAGCTTCGCGAACAGGGGCGTGGTCCCCCACAGCAGCACCGAGAGGAACACGAGGGGCAGCAACGGCATGACGCCTCCTCCGCCGGGATGAGCACCCGGACTGCCGCCGGCCGGCACCACGGCCGCCCGATTATATCCGAAGCCGGGGCCGGCGCGAACGATTCTCGCGGCTGGCCCGGGGAGGTCTCGGCGCGGCCGTAGAGACGGACCGGGGAGTTGTGTAGGGGATGGGTGGGGGATGCGGGTGGCGGCCCACTTCATCCGTGAGCCGTCGGGCGATCTGCCCCCGGCCCTCAGGGGCTCTGCGTCTGCAGGACCGCCTCGAGGTAGGCGCGGCTGTGCGGGCCCTCCCACTCCCGGAGCCCGATGGCCTTCCACAGGATTCGACCCTCGCGGTCCAGCAGGAAGCTCACCGGGAGGCCCCGCACCGCGAACCGTCTGCTGGTGGACCCGTCCGCGTCCAGGACGGCCGGGAAGCTGAGGCGGAGTTCCTTCATGAAGGCCTCCACCTGCGCCTTGGAGTCCCTCACGTTCACCGCCACGATGGCCAACCCCCGATCCCGGTAGGCCCGCAGGAGGCGCTCCATGGCCGGCATCTCCTCCCGGCACGGCACGCACCAAACGGCCCAGAAGTTCAGGAAGACCACCTTGCCCCGAAGGTCGGCCAGCCTCAGCACCTGGCCGCTCGGTTCCGGGAGCGCCAGCGCCGGCGCCGGGAGCGGCTCCGCAGGCACCTGAACCCTAAGGGCTTCCAGGTGATCGTCCAGGCTGTCGGCGCGGGCCGGAGCGCCGGCCATCGCGGCCCCGGCCAGGAGGCAGGCCGCAAGGAAGGCCCGGGATGCACAGCGCCCCGGATCGGCCTCGGCCCCGAGGCCCTCACGGCGCGCGATTCTCGAGATGCGATGGGCGGCTTGGGGCATGGCTGGGATGGAGGGTTACGGCCCCGCGCTGCGGCGGAGTTGATCCGCGGCCTCCGCGAGGGCGCGGAGCTTCCGGAACGCCACCTCCGGCGTCCCCACCGGCCGGTCGGCGAAGGTCCCGAAGCCGCAGTCGGGATTCAGGAACACCCGTTCGGCCCCCACCACGTCCGCCGCCTCGCGCACCCTCTTCACGATCTCGTCCGGCGTTTCCACGTCGTGGGTTCGGGGGTTGACAGCCCCGAGGCCGATCTGCGCGCCCGAGGGGAGGCCGCGGAGCGCCTCGGGCGACCCGGCGCGGGGCGTGGCGTACTCCAGGACGAACTGCCGGACCTTCATGCGGCTGAAATACGGGATCAGCGGATCGTAGGGGCCCTGCAGCAGGACCTCCTCCTTCTGGCTCCAGTTCCCCCGGCAGACGTGCAGCGCCACGATGGGCCCCTCGATCCCGTCCACCACGCGGTTGATCAGGTCGACGGCGAAGTCCAGCTCCCCTTCGGGGCTGGCGCTGGCCGCCAGCGCCGCGCACATGAAGGTGCGTGTGGCCGACTTGCCGGCGAAGACCAGTTCGGTGAGCACCGGCTCGTCGAACTGCACCATCTCGGCCCCCGCCGCGACCAGCGCCCGCAGCTCCGCCCGCAGGATCCCCACGATGTCCTCGGCCAGGGACTCCCGCGTGGGATAGGCCGTTTCCGACAGGTTCTTCACCCAGGTCGAACGGCTCAGCAAGTACGGGCCGGGGAGCGTGATCTTCACCGGTTTCCGGGTATGCTCCCTGAGGAACCGGAGGTCATCGAGGGCCAGCGGATCCCGGGGCCGGAGCTTGCCCACCACCGTCGGGTTCTTGATGGCGAAGGCCGGCACGTCCAGGGCGCTCAGCAGGGTCTCGAAGGCCGCCTTGTCCTCCACGTACTCCAGAAGCTCCGCCATCGTCATCAGGCGGATCCCATCCATCCGGTCGCAGATGAAGGAGTAGAAGTTGTCGCGGCGCTGCTCCCCGTCCGAGACGATGTCCACCCCCGCGTCCTCCTGGTACTTGATGGCCAGGAGGGTCGCCTCGTCCTGGAGGGCGCGCAGGTCGGGCCGCTTCCGCTTCATGGCCTCCAGCAGCCACGACGGGCGGGGCCAACTCCCCACGACGGTGACCGGATACAGCGGCCAGCGCGACATATGGTCCCTTGACTATCGGGCCTCGTGGGCCGCCGAGGGGGTCCTACGGCCCATGAAGGCCCGGACCAGCCGGCTGCACGGTGGTACCCAGCGCCACCGAGCGACCCCGGCGAAGTCCTAGATCCACAACACCCAGGCGTCCTGCATGTTCTTCATGAGCCAGTCGCCGCCGGCTAGCTCCACCCACTCGTGCTTGTCGCGACCCGACGCACCGAAGTACTCCGCGCAGGGTGGGCAGACCCCGAACCAACCGCCTTTCTCCCGGATCTTGGTCATGAGCTGGAGGGCGTTACCGAACTTCTTGTAGATCGGCGACTCGATCCGCTCGGTCTTGGTCTTGTTGACGAGGTCGGCCCCCTCCAGAGTCATCCACACGTGGACCTTTCCCCAGCCCTTGTCCGCAACCACCTGCGCCATCAAGAGGCCGAAGATCGCGCGGTTCGGGTCGTTCCCCCCGTGGGTGATGACGAAGACGTACTTCCCCTTCTTGTCCGCTTGCGCCTCCGCCGGGCCTGCGAACATGGCGCTCAGGCCGGCGAGCCCCATGGCCGCGCCCAGCCCCTTCAGGAAGTCCCGCTTCCCTTCGCCCTCGCCCATGCCGTCGGGGATCATCTCTCGCGTGTCAGCCATGGCGCTCCCTCCTACTGGCTCCGAGCATTGCAGTGGACCTGGCACAATACGCAGGTGACGCTCGGCCAGCATGGGCCGTGGCCGTCCGGTCGGCTAGGCCCGCTTCAAGGCGACCTGAACCGGAACGTGACGAACGAGGGATTGGGTGAGGGGAGACCGGAGCAGGGTCTCTTCCCAAAGGGCCTGGAGGGCGTCCTCCTCGGCGTCGGCCTCCACGTAAAGGGTCCCCTCGACTCTCTTCAACCCGGGATGACCCTGCGCCTCGATGCCGAGAAACACCAGGATGTTGTCGGCCTGCGCCTTGAGAGAGACCTCAAGGTTATGGACGGCGATGCCCCGGCGGGACGCCCGCCACTGGAAGCCAACGGCAAGACACCCGCCGAGGGCCGCCAGCAGGTACTCCACGGCGCTGGGCGCGGGATCGCGGGTTTCGAAACTCGCCGGCTGGCCCACGTCGAACGCGTGATTGCGCACGAAGGCCTTGGCCTGCATGCCCTCGGTCCACCGCACGCGCGCCGTCCAGGCGAACGACCTGGCCCTCTCCAGGTCCGCCGTGAGCGCTTCGTCCGCCGCCTTCTTGCGGATGAAGTAGCTGGACGAGGTCCCCTCGCCCGGCCGCACGTCCAGCAGCGTGTGGCCCACCAGGCGGCACCACGCCGGCAGGTCCTCCTTGACGCTGGTTTCCCGGCTGCGGACTTCCAGCACGCCGCCCGCCAGGACCGGCCGCATCGCGTCGCGGATGATCAGCAGGAGGCCGCTGCCGCAGTCCAGGTCCCCGCCGTCGCACACGGCGTCCGCGGTCGGGACGTTCCCGCCGGCATCCATGGCTGGCCCACCGTGGTCCGGATCAGTACGTGATGCAGGGCTCACCGTTGCCGAGGAACTCCACCAGCTTCGCCCCGCCCACGATGGTCGCCCCCGGAACCAGGTTGTTCTCGTCCAGCTTGCGCCGCTTGAAGCACGGCGAGCAGACGAAGACCTTCCCGCCGGCCTTCACGAAGTTGTCCATCAGGTCCTTGAGGGGCGCGAACCCCTCCTCGCGGATGTCGTCGGCGTATCCCTTCTGGGACAGGTGGACCCCCTCCGTGCTCAGGAAGACCATCGTTTCCTTCTCGGACGCCACCGCCGCGTTGGCCACCACGAAGGCCACCGTCGCCTTGTCCCGGTTGTCCTTGGCATGCGTGAGGCTGACGCAGAATTTTCCCGCCATGGCTCAGCCCTCCTTTCGCCGGATCCAGTAGTCCGGATGTTCCGCCCGCAGCAGCGTGTGGCCCGTCAGCCGGCACCACGCCGGCATGTCCTCCGGGGCGCCGGGGTCGCGCGCCGTGACCTTCAGCACCGCCCCCGGGCCCACGGCCTGGAGGCGCCGGCGGAGTTCCAGCACCAGGTCACCGCAGCCCATGTCGCCGGCATCCCACTCGGCGTCGTGCCCCCCCGCTCCCGGAGATGCCACGGTTCCCTCGTCTCCCGCCGCCGACGGCGCGCCCGCCGCGGCCGGCCAGAGGCACCCCGGGGCCGCCGCCGCGTCGAACCCCTCCCGGCGGCTGGCCCATTCCCAGCCGGCCCGGTAGCACTCGTGACGATCGATGTAAGCGTAGAGGTGGTCCCGAAACTCCTCGCCCTCGCGTCCCAGCGCCGCCGCCAGACAGCCCACGCAGCGCGGAGCGTTCTTGAACCCCATGGCCAGGCTGATCACCGCCGCGTGGCCGCACAGGGCCGCCGCGCAGTCGGTGCACCGGGCGCCCTGCGCCCGCTCCAGGAACGACAGCACCCCCTCCGTGCGGAGGGATTCCGCCGAGCCCAGCGCATCATCCATGACGCATTCCCGCCATCGGCCAAGGGGCCGGGGGCGCGGGGATCCGCCTCAGGGCTCGCGATAGGTCAGCTTGCGCGTCCACCCGCTGCCTTCGGGCAGCACCTTCCCGTCCACCTCCACGTACGCCTTGGGCAGCGCGTTCACGGGCTCGCCATCCTGTTTCGGGCTCATGGTGAGGTCCCGGTTCCGCGACCAGACGACGCGCCGTTCGTCCAGGTTCCCGAAGTAGTAATCGACCTTGGCCGGGTCCTTGCCGAAGGTCCCGTCCGAGGCGGTCAGGCGCACCAGCCGCTCGTTCTCGGCGGTGATGGGATAGTCGCCCTCGTACAGGTCGGCCACCGCCACGTCGTGGTGCACCCAGCCCAGCCCGGGGGCGTAGAACTCAGCCCAGCAGTGGTAGCTCTGGTCCTGATCCTGGGCCCGCAGGTCCGGCTTCAGGAAGGAGCCGTACACGATCTGCGTGGGGATTCCCTTGGCCCGCGCCAGCGAGGCCCAGAGGGATTCGAAGTCCGTGCAGTTGCCGGTACGGAACTGCAGGCAGTAGGTGGTGCTCCCCACCGGCGAGGCCTTCTTGTTCTTCGGGTCCTTGACCCAGTAGTCCACGTTCTCCAGCACCCAGTCGTAGAGCTTCCGCGCCATGCGGACGGGGTTGGTCTCGTTCCCCACGATCTGATCCGCGAGCTTGCGGATCTCGTCGTCGATCACCACGTACTTGTTGGCCTCGAGGTACTTGGCGAAGCGCTCCCGGTCCCCCGCCGTCAGGGGGCCGGCCTTGCCGGCATCCACGTGGTCGCGGATTTCCGACCGCGTGAGCCCAAACGTCTCCACCACGGCGATCTCCTGCTCCTTGGGATCCTGGACCTCCAGGTAGAGCACCCGGCTCCCCTCGGAATCTTGGGTGATCCGATAGGGGTAGGGGGCCTCGATCTTGAGGTCGCGCACCTGCTGCGCCGGGTCGTTGTCCTGGGGGAGGGCCAGCCAGGCGCGCAGCCGATGGGTTCCCGCGGGGACCTTGATCTTGACCTCGTTGCGCAGCTCGAAGGTGGCCTGACGGAGGGGCGGGTTGTCCTTTTTCTCGGGCTCGGCACCGGCGAATCCTGCCGCCAGGCCCAGCGCCAAGGCCAGACACGGGATCACCGCCAAGCGGGACAGGGAGAGGCTCCTCGACATCGCGGTCTCCTCCTTCCGTTGGGACCCGTCCGTGGGTTCGGGCGGGCGGGCGCACACGGCCCGGGGAAATGGGCCATTAGAATACCCGGAGTATTGCCGATAATACAAATCGAAAATACAAATGGATGGCCGAGGCGTTATCGGGGCGCAAGCCGGGCGTCTGCCCTCTTCCGGATATCCCCCGCCTGGGGTATAGTATCTTGTCCTCTAGGAGCGCATGCGATGCGCGCGGTCCCTCCATCACCAAGACGCGCCTGGATGCTGGCCGCGGGCCCGGCGGCCGTGGCCCTCCTGCTGGTGGCCGCCGTCTCCGCCCCGGCGGCGACCGACCCGTTCGAGGCCATGGAGGTCCAGCGGCCGGCGCGCCAGGTCGCGGCCCCGACGTTTCGCTTGAAGACGCCGGAGGGCAAGCCGCTGGCCCTGGAGGACGAACGGGGGAAGGTCGTCGCGTTCTACTTCTGGCGCACCTGGTGACCCTACTGCCGGCGGGAGTTGCCCGCCATGGTCAAGCTCGAGGCAGAGTTCCGGAGGGACGGCCTAGTGCTCCTGGGGATCACCAATGAATCGGCGAGCCTGGTCCACGGTTTCTTCAAGAAGGAGGGATACCAGTTCACCACCGTGCTGGACTCCCAGGACGACGTCTCGGACGAGTACCTGTTTTCCTCCACGCCCACCATCGTCTTCATCGGCCGCCGCGGCCAGGTGCTGGGCCGGGTGATCGGCGCCCGCAACTGGGACAGCGCCGACGGCCGCGCCTTCCTGCGCCACCTCCTGGCGCTTCCCTGAGGGCCGACGTATAAGGTCCTGCGAAACCGTGACAAGATGCTAAAAATCCGATTCGGGGCCAGGCTGCTCAAAAAGGTCCAGATGCAAGGCGGCGCGCGACGCGAGGCGCGAGGCGTACTGGGTCCGTACGTCGCAGCGGCGCGCGAGCGCGCCAACGCCGCAGATGGGCCTTTTTCAGCAGCCTGTTAAGATGAGCGTCGCGCTCGCCATCCTCCCCGACGGCCGCGAGCTGCAGGTGGCCCCCGGCACCTCGATCCTGCGCGCCGCCCACGCGGCCGGCATCGACATTACGGCCACGTGCGGCGGCAGGGGGCGCTGCACCTCGTGCCGGGTGAAGTTCGTCCGGGGCACCGTGCCCCCGCCCACCATCATGGACGAGCTACAGCTCGGGGACGACCTGGTGCGGGAGGGGTACCGTCTCTCCTGCCAGTGCAAGGTCACGGAGCCCGTCGCCGTGCAGGTGGCCCCCCCGCTGGATGAGCAGGCCTTCCAGATCCTGGGCGCGGACCGCCGGGTGCGGGACGTGGGGCGGGTCGCCATCGAGTCCGGGATCGCCAAGCAGGTGGT
>Ga0187766_10002227_pt1 | contig 11447 bp, 13 predicted proteins | sample 0216_QUI02_MP05__4_FD_132971 | JGI IMG/M metagenome (GOLD analysis project Ga0187766, IMG submission 132971) | Tropical peat soil microbial communities from peatlands in Department of Meta, Colombia - 0216_QUI02_MP05_20_MG | ecosystem: Environmental > Terrestrial > Soil > Wetlands > Peat ... | reverse complement strand
CTGTCATGGTGTGGGTTGGCTTTCCGCGGGCACGCCGCTCGAAACAGTCTCGCTGGCCGGGCTCTCGTTCCCAAAGCGATCCACGGCGGTTACGGCGTAGAAATACGGGTGGCCCGTTTGGACATTCATATCGCGAAAGGCAGGGGTGAGAAGCAGTTCCGGATTCAGGTGCACTCCTTGACTGCCGGCTTCGTCGCTTCGATAGACGTTGTAACCAGCAACATCGGTTTCAGGGCTGATGGCCCAGGAGAGCTCGAGGTGAGCAGGCGTGTCGGCCTCGCGCGGGACCACTGCCACGACCAGACCCAGAGGAGCGGCGGGCGGAAAAGTATCGCGCGGCGTGATCGTCACAAGATTCGAGTCCGCAGATTCAAGCGCTTCCACACCTGATCCGACGACGCTTCGGACCGAGTAGAGATACGTTTTGCCGAACTCAAACTGCGCATCCTCAAAAGCTGGAGATTCGCTTTCACCAATTTTTGCCAGTGGCGTCCGGGAACTTTCCCCGCTCGATACTTCGGCTCGATACATTCGGTAGCCCGTAACCGGAGGGGAGGAGCCCGTCAGAGTTTTCGCCGGCGCCGTCCAGCTCAGCACGATCGCCGATGGGGTGACCCGTGTCTGTAAGTCCGCAATGGGTTCAAAGGCGGGGCGTATCAAAAGATAGGCGACATTGGAGGATTCGGAGTCTTTCTTTACAGAGGCGCGCGTCCGGACGCTGTAGGAGGCGCCGGCGACGTTGCGTTGTGCAAAATCTTGCGGTTCAAGCGAGTCGACGTAGCGCACATGTCCCTGTGAGGCATATTGGCTCGCTTCGGCGGAAGGAACTGTCACGAGCAAGCTCATGTGCGCTTCCGAATCTGCACCCGGCGCGCCGATGCCCCTGTAGATCTCAATCGCTAAAGGATCGCTCAGCGGGCGGCGGTCCACGGTCTCGGTGGGAAGCGTGAAGGTGAGAACGACCTGGTTGGCTGTCTGCTCGGCGCGGAGGTCGGTCACAGCCTCGGCCACCGGCGGCTTTCGCTCCACCGGTTCACTGGGCGAGGCACAACCGCCCAAGACCTGAGACAGGACAAAGAGAGCCATGGCCAGATGGAAAACGCTTCCGTGTGCATACGGATTCTCGAAGAGCTCCGGCAGTGGCGCTCCGATTCCGTTTTGCATTTTCACGTTTCTAGAGAATGTAGCGGCTTAGATCTTGGTCCTTTACGATCTCCGCAAGCTGCTTCTGAACATAGGAGGCATCCAGCTTCACCGTTTTCTTCTTCATTTCGGGGGCTTCGAAGGAGATCTCCTCAAGGACTTTTTCGAGGATCGTGTGCAGACGCCGCGCTCCGATATTCTCGGTTTGCTCGTTGACCTTGGCCGCAAATCGGGCGATGGCGGCGACGGCGTCCTCGCCGAACGAGAGTTTGAGGCCTTCGGTATCGAGCAGCGCCACGTACTGCTTAATGAGTGCATTCTTCGGTTCCGTGAGGATGCGGACGAAGTCGGCTTCGGTCAGCGAGCCCAGCTCGACGCGAATCGGAAAGCGCCCTTGTAGTTCCGGGATGAGGTCGGAAGGCTTTGAGGTGTGAAAGGCGCCCGCCGCAATGAAGAGAATGTGGTCGGTGCGAACCATGCCGTAGCGAGTGTTGACGGTTGTGCCTTCCACGATCGGCAGAATGTCGCGTTGGACGCCCTCGCGGGACACGTCTGGACCGTGTCCGGATTCGCGTCCGGCGATCTTATCGATCTCGTCAATAAATAGAATCCCCATCTGCTCGACGCGGTCCACCGCGATTCGCGTCACCTGGTCCATGTCGATCATCCGATTTTCCTCTTCTTGAATGAGGTAATCGAACGCTTCCGACACGGTCATCTTGCGCTTCTTTTTCTGCTGCCCAAACATGCCGGAGAGCATGTCCTTGACGTTGATGTCCATTTCCTCGACGCCTTGGTTGGTGATGATTTCAAACGAGGGCATCGAGCGCTCGCGGACCTCGACTTCGACCAGTCGCTGGTCGAGTTTTCCTTCCCGGAGTTGGGCGCGAAGTTTATCGCGGGTTCGCTGCGCCTGCTCGCGGCGCTGAGCCTCCCCCGGTTGGGCAGGATCGGCGGAAACCGACGAGGGGGGCAAAAGCAGATCGAGCAGACGCTCCTCGGCCGCCTGCTCGGCTCGTTCCGCGACCTCATCGAGCTTTTCTTCGCGAACCATGTCGATGGCTGTTTCGACCAGGTCACGAACCATCGATTCCACGTCGCGGCCCACGTAACCGACTTCGGTGTATTTCGAGGCTTCCACCTTCACAAACGGGCAGCCCGCCAGGCGCGCCAGCCGCCGAGCAATCTCCGTCTTTCCCACGCCGGTGGGGCCGATCATGAGGATATTCTTGGGCAGAATGTCTTCCGCCATCTCGGGCTGCAATTTCTGGCGTCGCACGCGATTGCGCAGAGCGATGGCGACGGCTTTCTTCGCCGCATTTTGGCCGACGATGTATTTATCCAGCTCGACGACGATTTCCCGCGGAGTCAGTTCATCGAACGAAGGTAGGACCTCCGCTTCTTCGGTCTGCTGGTCGCCAGACAAGTAGATCACCATGACTTTCTCCGACCGCCGCCTACAGCTCTTCAATGCTGAAGTTGGCGTTCGTGAAAATACAGATTTCACTCGCCAAGCGCATCGCTTCCTGCGCAATGTCCTTGGCGTTCATCTTGGTGTGCTTGGCAAGAACGCGTGCGGCCGAAACTGCGTAAGGCCCACCCGAGCCAATGGCGCAAATGCCATCGTCCGGCTCGATCACATCGCCATTGCCGGAAAGCAGGAATGTTCCCTTGGCATCGGCCACGATCAAAAGCGCGTCGAGGTGGCGAAGCGATCGGTCGGTGCGCCACTCTTTCGCCAGTTCCACGGCGCTCCGCGCCAGGTTCCCGTGATATTCCTGCAGCTTATTTTCAAAGCGGGCAAACAGCGAGAGAGCGTCCGCGGTGCTACCGGCAAAGCCGGCCAGGATCTTGTCGTTAAAGAGGCGGCGCGTCTTCCTGGCGCTATGCTTAATGACGGTTTCTCCCAGAGTGACCTGCCCGTCGGCTGCCAGGACGACTTTGTTGTCCTTGCGGACACACAGGACCGTGGTGCCGTGCACCTGGGGCGATTTTCCATAAGGCGCCATCCCGCGATTATACTCCGCGCCGCGGAAATCACGTATCGGCCATCGGTGGCCTGTTGTTATCAATGATCGGTTTCCTGGTAGAGCTTTACTACTCGTTGGACGAGGAGGAGTTTTTCTTCTTGTCTTTTGCTTCCTTTTCCATCTCTTTCTTGCCAACCTGCGACCAGCGCTGATCGAGGGACTCCTTGGTGAAGAGCGAATCGGATAGATTCGTGTTGTATTCGCATTTGTCGAAAAAGACCTGAAAAATCTTGATCCCGTTGCGCTCACGAGTGACTTGATACGCCGTTTGGATGTCATTGATCGGATGGTAGTTTGAGTAGTACTCGATCTCCTTCATCCGTAGGTGCGTCTTGGGGTCGTTGTTGTCGCTGGTCTTGCGAACCGGCAGGTGCGTGCTGGTTTGAAAAGCGATCCGGATCGTTCGATTCTCGCCATCGATGAGTTCGACCCAGTCGGCTTGCCATCCATCGAGGACGTCGGTTCCGCCATACCGAAACGTCATATCCGGCTCGTGGATGCGGTGGCGCAGGATGTTGTCGAGATCCTTTTTAACGGTTGCTTGGAAGGCGGCCAGATCGACCTGCGGCGCATTGGAAACGCCTCCGCGGTCAAGTTCCCAACCTTGGTCGCCGTTGTACACCTCAATAATGTTCCGCTTGGGCAGATTCTCCTGCCGTTCCTTCCAGGGAGGGATCGTGTAGTCGATGAACTGGCCAAACCCGGTGAGTTGGCCCGAGTGGTCGAAGGTTCCGATCCGGCCGGTGCAGGTGGTGTCGTGAACGTTCAGATACGCGGCGCCACCTAGGGCATCGATCGCCTGATTCAACAGCTGCTTGGCCTTGGCAGCGCTCTCCTCCGGCATCAGGAGCTCATCCTCCTGAGCCCGCATAGCCACCGGCGAGGCGAAGCTAACCCCGACGAGGGCCAACACAACCAAAACGCGTCGCCACGTCATCCGCACAGAAAAGAGCCCCCGTTCACATTGATCACTTCACCGGTGATGAAGGTTGCCAGGTCAGAAACGGCAAACAGGATCGGGCCCGCCACCTCCTCTGGTGTGGCCACACGATTGAGGGGATATGCGGCAAGCCATCGCTTCCACTTGTCTTTGGAGGCCGGTTTCAAAATATCTGTATCGACGAAACCCGGAGCCACACAGTTCACCAGGATGTTGTGGCCTGCCAGTTCAGCCGAGAGCGCCTTGGCCAAGCTGATCACTCCGCCCTTGGTTGCCGAATAGTGCGAATGGAGCGGTGTGCCCCGCTGGCCAGCCACTGAGCTTACGGCCACGATCCGGCCACCGCCTTGCGAGATCATATGGGGGATCGTGAAGTGTATCACCGTGTAGACGCCCTTCAAATTGACCCGCACCATCTCATCCCAATCGCGCTCGGTGAGATGTTCGATGGTGATGTCCTCACTGTTCCACACGCCCGCGTTCGCCACCAGAATATCGATTCGCCCAAGGCGGTCGCGTGCGAACTCGATAAGCCTTTTGGCATCCGCCATGCTCCCCGAATCGGCCTTGAATGATTCGATGCGCGTGCCGTGTTTTCGCGCCTCCTGTCCGACCTGCGTGGCGGCTTCGCGGTCTCGACGATAGCTGAAGACTACGTCAGCGCCCGCCCGAGCGAACAGCTTCACGGTCGCCGCGCCAATACCGCGCGAGCCGCCGGTAACCACCGCTGCCTTGCCTGCCAGCGAAATCATCGTCCCCTCAGACGGGAATCCACCCGGTGTGGCAGAATGCCCGAGAATCAGGTTTTAAAAACGGGCCAAGCCGAGCACAACCGCCCGCTAGGCTCGAGCGGGCATCTTTCGCAGGCCCGCAACGGCAATCAGGTCGCTGAACAACCCCCGCGCGATGGGGTCGGTTTCATCCATCCGTTCAGGATGCCATTGGACGCCCATCACCCAGTTGGCGTGGTTACTCCATTCGATCGCTTCAATGACACCGTCGCTTGCCCGCGATACGACGCGCAAGTTGCGGCCAGGATCACAAATCGACTGATGGTGAGAGCTGTTCACCAGCGCCTCGTGCGCGGCCGCGATCTGAGCAAGACGCGAGTTCGGTTCAATCCGAACGCCATGCCTCCGCTCTGGAGCCTCAGGCCCGTCATCCCAGTCATGCTCGATCATTCGCCCGAGCTCGCTCGGAATGTCCTGAATCAGTGTGCCTGAGCAAAAGACATTCAGGCTCTGCAGCCCGTAGCAGATCGCAACAATCGGCTTCTGCTCGGCAAGGCAGTGCTCGAGCAAAGCAAAATCGGTTCGCTCCCGGTCGGAGTCCGGATCGACGCATTTGGCGTGCCTCGCCGCCTTGAAATGCGCAGGATTGACGTCGGCCGGGCTGCCCGGCAAGAGCAAACCGTCCAGGGTTCGCGCGATTTTCTCCAGGTGTGCCCGGGAGAGCCCAAGCGAAAGGATCACGCTCTCGGCCCCGGCTCGCCTGACCGACTCAATATACTTCTCCAGCTTGCCAAAATCGCCCGTAAGTTCTTCTTTTCGAGTGCGATAAGGAATGCCTATTCTGGGCTTCGAGTCATCGCGCGCCATCATCAGTGTGTCATCGTATCATCGCGGCTTTCGCTCGGCAACCTGCTGCCCTGGTCCGCGGAAACGGAAACGTACCCTGTGGGGCTGTCAGAACCCGGTTCGATCCAGCGCCTGCTTAACAGAGCTCTGCGGATAGCGGTATCAAGCGAGACGGAGGCGGGGAGCCTTCTGGGTGCGCTACAGGCTTTCGCGGCGGATGGGTACCGAGCCAATCCCCGTAGTTCTGCTTAATCTGGTCGATGTGGTGAGGGATGTGGCGTTCCTGTCGCTCGATCCATTTTTCGAGGCTGATTTTGCCTTCTTGGCGATGCTCGAGCGTGTGCAGCCACACCGGCTCGGGAAGCGTCACGACCAAGCTGTAGGTCATTCTGCGCAGTCGGCGGATAATCTCGAGCGCTTCTCGGGTACTCTGATGGAAATAGCCCAGCGAGGCCGCCCATTTCTGTGGGTCGAAATCGGGAATCGCTACTCCCGGCTCTGCAATCAGGTGGCGGCAGCAAACATAGGAGCTGGCCTCGCTGTCCGCCAAATGGACGATAATTTCGTGGATGCTCCAGCGATCGGACGAAGGCTTGTAGAGCCACATCTTCTTCGGAAGCTGGCGCAGAACCAGGGAAAGCAGGACAGGCGCCCGGCCAAACGACTCAACGACCTGTCGCCGTTCGTCTCGCGTCATCGGTCACCCCACTGCTTCTGCTGATGGTGTTAGACGTACGAAAGATGGTTTCGCTGCTCACGTCATTCGTTTCGGAAATAGCGAAAATGGCGCAGTTCCGGTAAAGGGTGGGCTAAACCGCGCTCCAAGATTACGGAGAGTCCGGCTACGGTTTCTGGGAGGTTTTTGCTGGCCCGGAAGTTTGCGTGGGAACCTGTGCGGCTCCCCCGGTCCGATGATGCTTCGTCCAATAGGAGCGAAGGTCCCCGACCAGGTAGAGGGAGCCCGTGGCGAAGACGATATCGTCTCGTGCAGCGATGCCGAGGGCATGCTCGAGAGCCTCGGCAGGATCAGGAATGATGACCGAGCTTTTCGCAAGGTGCCCGGTCATTTCCGCAAGGAGCGGGGCCGAAATCGCGCGAGGCTGAAGAGGCTGGGTAAGAATCACCACGTCGGCTTTGGGAAAGAGCAACCCCGCAATTTCATCGACCGCCTTGTCGCGCATCGCGCCGTAAACCAGCAGAATGCGCCGGCCTTGGAGATTGTCCTTCCAGAAGGATAACAGCTGATTTGCACCCGAGGGGTTGTGCGCGCCATCCAGATAGACGGTGGGGTGCTCCTGAAGTCGCTCCAGTCGTCCGGGCCAGCGGGCCGACCGAATCCCCTGCTCAATCGCTTTGCTGGTCACACCGAAACCGCGTTCGGCGACGAGCTCGGCGGCGGTGGCCGCCACCAGGGCGTTGCGTATTTGGAACTGACCGGCAAGCGCCGGTTCCAGCGCGATCTCCGAGTCAGCCGACCGTGCGACGGCACGATAGCAGCCGCTCGAGGTTCCCATCAGTTCGACCTGCCAGGTCTCATCAACCTCCACAAGCCGCGCCCCTACCTGGTGGCAACGGCGCCGAATCACGTCGCGCGCTTGGGGTCTTTCGACCGAACTCGCAACCCAGGCACCGGGCTTGATGATCCCCGCTTTTTCTGCCGCGATCTCAGCGAGGGAGTAGCCGAGAAAACTCTCGTGGTCGAAGTCGATGGAAGTGAGGATGGCGACCTCGGGCTCTACGATATTGGTTGCGTCAAGCCTTCCGCCCAAGCCGACTTCGTAGACCGCAAAATTGACGCGTGCATCGGTAAAAGCGACGAAGGCCAGCGCCGTGAGGCACTCAAAGTAGGTGGGGTGCGCGGCGAGCTTGCCAGTTGCGAGTAGTGATTCAATCACGGCCTCGACCCGCGTCCATGCGGCGGCAAACGCATCGTCCGATACCTCTTCGCCGTCGATCCGCACGCGCTCGTTGATCCGCTCGAGATGTGGCGAGGTGTAAAGGCCGGTGCGAAAACCGGAAAGCCGAACGATGGACTCAAAGATGGCGGCGGTCGATCCCTTGCCGTTCGTGCCCGCGATATGGACACAGGGGGAAGCGCGATGAGGATGACCTAGAACCTCAGCGAGCGTGGCAATATTGGCGAGGCCAAACTTTTGGACGCGGGCTTGCTGGGGCGCAGCCAGTTCCCGCCCCAGCGCCATCAGGGCCCGAACGGACTCCTCATAGGTCATATTCAATCTAGGAAAAAGGAAAGCGCCTGCGCAATGTAGGACTTCAAATCTCTGCGGGAGACGATCGCGTCAAGAAAACCATGATCGAGAAGGAATTCCGCGGTTTGGAATCCGTCGGGAAGTTTCTGGCGAATCGTTTGCTCGATCACGCGGGGCCCTGCGAAGCCGATCATCGCCCCCGGCTCGGCTATGTTCAGGTCACCCAACATGGCATAGCTGGCGCTGACGCCACCCGTAGTGGGGTCGGTCAGAACGGAAATGAATGGCACGCGCGCGTCATCGAGCCGCGCCAGAGCCGTCCCCACCTTGGCGAGCTGCATCAAGCTGACCGCACCCTCCATCATGCGCGCGCCCGCCGAACAGGAAACGATCACGAGCGGAGTCTTCTGTGCGAGCGAGAGCTCAATGGCGCGTGTAACTTTTTCACCGACCACCGCACCCATCGAGCCTCCGATAAAGCCGAACTCCATCGAGCAGCAGATTACCGGCCTACCAGCGAGGGTTCCTTGGGCCGTCATGATCGCGTCCTTCATGCCCAGCTTTTCCTGCGCTTCCTGAAGCCGCTGCGCGTAAGGCCGCGTGTCGGTAAAATGCAAGGGGTCGCTCGAGGCCAGTTCGGCGTCGTGCTCAATCCAGTTACCATCATCGAGCAGGAGCTCAAGTCTTCGGCTCGCGCCTAGGCGGAAATGGTGCTCACACTTGGGGCAGACCTCCCAGTTGCTCTCCAGGTCCTTTTTCCAAATGATGGCGCGGCACGCGTTGCACTTGGTCCAAAGGCCTTCGGTGCGGACACGGCGCTCATCGGCGGGCGTCGGGTTTTCGATCGCGCCCTTTTGTCGCTTAAACCAGGTCATTGAAAACGCCCCTCACCTAGCGTAGCGCCTCACCGGCCGCCTCTAATAATCAATTCCGCGCTGGGCCAGGATGCCCTTCGTGTAGGGATGCTTCAGTTCCTTCATTTCTGTAACCAAATCTGCCGCTTCGACAAGTTTCGGATGGGCATTTCGTCCCGTGCAGATCACGTGCACGCGTTCCGGCCGCTGGAGGAGCGACTGGACGACGCCATCCGCATCCAGCATTTTGTAGCTGATCACATAATTGATCTCGTCCAGAATCACGAGGTCGTAGCCCTCGCCATAGATTTGAGCGCGTCCGTATTCCCACGCCTCTTGGCACAAGCGAATATCCTCGGGATCGGTCTCTGCCCCACCAATCTTGACGAAACCTCGGCCCATCGGACGAATTTCGAACTTATCGTCGCCCAGCATCTTGGCCGCGTCGAGCTCGCCATAGTGCCAGGAGCCTTTGATGAACTGCACCATCAGCACGCGCAGGCCCTGGCCCACGGCGCGAAACCCGGTTCCCAGGGCGCAGGTCGTCTTACCCTTGCCTGGCCCGGTGTAAACGATCAAGAGTCCCTTCGCTTCCGGCATCGATCGTTATCCTGAAACAGTTTCCCATAGTGGCCAGAGCGCCGCGAAAGGTCAAGTCGAACGCATTCCATCACTTCCTGCTCAGCATCCCGCACCGGTAAGCTCATCCAGGGCCACTCGCGAACGTGCGCCAGCCACACCACCTATTTCGAATACGGGTGGCCAGCGAGAATGGCCAAGGCCCGGTAGATCTGCTCTGCCAGCACCACGCGTGCCAACTCATGTTGCATGGTCAGCCTGGACAGCGAGATCTTCTGTTCGGCCTGCGCACGAAGTTCGTCGGGAAACCCCTCTGCGTTCCCGCACAGAAAGACGATCTCGCGACGGCCGCGGTCGCGAAGATCGCCAAGCCAACGCGCAAATCGTTCGGACGAAAATTGTTGGCCGGCTGGATCCACGAGCACGGTGAGCGCGCCGGGATGGGATTTTAGCTTGCGCTCAAGGGCGGGCGAGGTGTCGCCGAACTCCGCTACCTCAATCTCGGTGTAGTGCCCGATGCGCCGAACATACTCCTCCAGCAGCAGGCGAGTTTCCGGGCGACGAGTTTTGCCGAGCATGACCAGCAGGATGCGCATCCGCTACATAAGCCCGAATTTCTTGCGCTTGTCGAGAAGTGTCTTACGGCTGATCCCCAGGATTTGGGCGGCCTCTCCGATCTTGTAATGGACCGCCTCCAGCGTTGCCTGAATCGCCTCTCGCTCGATTTCTTCTAAGGCCTTCAGGCCCGCCGCGGCCCCGCGTCCTCCGCCTCCGGCTTTAGCGATCTGCGGGAAATCCTCGACCGTGAGCACGGGTCTTTTCAGAAAGACCAGGGCATGCTCGATCGCGTTTTTCAGCTCCCGAACGTTCCCGGGCCAGGAATACGTTTCCAGAAGCCGTAGCGCGTCGGGTTCGAGCTCGGCGCCGGCGTGGCCGTGGACGGGCGCCAGCCGCGTGAGAAAGTAGCCTGCCAGCGGCGCGATGTCGGCTCTGCGCTCGCGCAGCGGCGGTACCGGAATGCCCAGCACATTCAAACGGAAGAAAAGGTCCTCCCGAAATCGTCCGGTTCGAACGGCCTTTTCTAAATCCGTATTGGTCAGGGCCATGAGCCGCGCATCCAGATGAAGGGTTTCCGTGCCGCCGAGCCGGGCAAACGTTCGCTCTTCGACGACGCGCAATAGCTTGGCCTGAGTTCCCGGCGTGAGCGCGGCAACCTCATCGAGCACGACGGTACCGCCCAGCGCCAACTCGAAGCGGCCCGGCTTGCGCCCGATGGCGCCCGTGAACGCCCCGCGCTCGTGGCCGAAAAGTTCCGATTCGACAAGCTCGGCCGGCAAGCTGGCGCAGTCAATCTTCAACAGGGGGGCATCGCGTCGTGATCCCTGCTCGTGAATCCAACGGGCGAGTTGATCTTTTCCCGTGCCGCTTTCTCCGGTGATGAGAACTGTGGTCGGCGTGTCGGCGATTCTCTTGGCAATCTCGAGGACACCGAGAGAAGCCGGATCGACCCCAACCCAAAGCACGCTCGCCTCGTTCATGGTTGAATCGTGTCGGTTTGAGATTCGCTGTGCGGCCCGGCAGGTGTCCCCGATGAGGGAAAGTCGACGCGTTCCGCCGTGCGCCAGAGCCGCTCCAGATCGTAGTATTGGCGGGCTCGTTCGCTGAAGATATGCACGACGAAATCTGCGTAATCAAGCAGGACCCATTCCGCGCCGGCCTTTCCTTCGCGATGCATCAGGCGCACGCCTTGCTCGTCGAGCCGCCGTTCGATCGCTTCGCTGATGGCCTTTATCTGCGGCTGGCTACGTCCAGAGGCGAGCACGAAATAGTCGGCAAAAGCACCGGAAAGTTTCAGCACCGTGATATCCACGGCCTGCTTGTCCTGGGCCGCTTCCACGACCCAGCGGACTTCGGAGCGAAGGGTGTCCTGTTTCACCGGTACAGGGCCTGACCGAGAATGTATTCCTCCACCCGTGCCGGCACAAGCCCGTGGATCGACTGCTTTCGCCCCAGTCGCTCGCGCACCTCGGTCGATGAAACGTGGCATGCGACGGTGCTCAGCAAGTGGACGGCCGATTTTCGTAGCGCAATCTTGTGCGGATCCGCCGACGCCG
>Ga0187766_10002226_pt1 | contig 11450 bp, 9 predicted proteins | sample 0216_QUI02_MP05__4_FD_132971 | JGI IMG/M metagenome (GOLD analysis project Ga0187766, IMG submission 132971) | Tropical peat soil microbial communities from peatlands in Department of Meta, Colombia - 0216_QUI02_MP05_20_MG | ecosystem: Environmental > Terrestrial > Soil > Wetlands > Peat ... | reverse complement strand
CATTTACTGCTTGGGGTGATCGCTGAGAGGCACGGTGTCGGGGCGAGGGTGCTCGAGAGCCTCGGCGTCAGCGACGAGGCGGTGCGCGGCGAGCTGCTCCTCCGCCACCCGCAGGGCGATCGCCCGAGTGACGGCCCGTTGCCGTTCAACGACGAGGGCAAGAGCGTGCTGGAGCGCTCGCTCGTCAAAGCCAAGAACCTGGGCGATTCTCGGATCCAGACCGAGCACATGCTGCTTGCGCTGTTGTCGACCGAACCGCGTAGCGCAGCGCATCTGCTCGAATGTCTCGGCGTCCGGGCCAGTCGCGTGCAGCGCGAGGTGCTGCGCGTCGCAACCGAGCGGCGCGGATGGATGGCCGAGGTGAACAAGCCGACGTTCGGTAAGTGGGAGACACTCGGTCCGACAGGCGAGGTGCGCAGCGTGCTCGTCGCCGCGGCGGAGTTGGCGGTCGAGTGCGGTCGCTCGCACATCGAGCTGGCAGACGTCGTGTTCGCGATCTGCGAAGACCACAACGCGATGCCATTGCTGGCCGAACTCGGGCTCCGGATCGAGCGGGTGCCGGAGCTGCTTGAGCGCCATCGCGCGCTGCGCCGGCCACCTGCCCCTGGCGAGTCCAACTGATCGGCGCAGACGGTTAGTGCCGAGCACAGATCGAGTGCCGGTATTCATCGCTCGCCGCATTCGTCTCGCTGTGTGCGTTCTCGGTGATCGCGCCGATCTGGCGGGGCTGGATTGCTTGGGGAGGTAGAAGTCGCAGCGGGCGCTCGCCATCCGGTGCGGGCATTGCTCGAAGAAGGTGTAGCTGCAGTAGCCGTGTCCGAGCTCGTACAACTCGAACACTCCCGCCCCCGGCCGCTTGGCCGTTGGTGATCGCGTCGCGGTCGAGGAGGACCTCGATCGCGCGGACGTTGCGGGCGATTCGAGATGCAAGTCGCGCGCAGGTCAGGTAGGCCAGCGCCATCACGAGCTGGCGGTACTGCGCGTCGCTCTCACGCAGCACGCCGAGCCACGCCGCACGATCCCACGCCCAGAAAACTGGTCGCGGTCGACACTCAGAACCCGGTGTTCGCCAGGTTGTTTGCTCGCTTCCACGCCGAGGCGCGCGAACTCAATTTATACAGCGATGACAAATTTCCGTACGTCACGACCGTCAAGGAACTCAAGAAACACACGAAGAGATATGAGATCCTCCAGCTGTGACTCGCGCTGAGCGCACGTTCAATCTGCTCGGAGTCGTGCTCCCGTTCGTCGGCGTGCTGGTGGCCGTCGTGTTGTTGTGGAACCGCGCCGTCGACGCGACCGATCTCGCAATCCTGGCCGCGATGTACCTGCTCACGGGCCTCGGCGTGACGGTCGGCTTCCACCGGCTCCTGACCCACCGTGCGTTCCAGACCTACCCGTGGCTCGAGCGCCTATTCGCCGTGCTGGGATCGCTGTCAGTGGAGGGTTCGGTGCTGGACTGGGTCGCCGACCACCGCAAGCATCACGCTCACACCGACCGCGAGGGAGACCCCCACAGCCCCCACGTGGGCCACGGCAGCGGGCTGCCGGGGCTCTGGCATGCCCACGTGGGGTGGCTGTTCGAGACTCAGGGGCAGGCCGACTGGAAGCGCTACGCCGCCGAGCTGTACGAGGACCCCGCGATGCGCACGATCAGCCGGCGCTTCCCGTGGTTCGCCCTGGTGTCGCTGCTGATCCCGACCGTCGCGGGCTTTTTGCTGGACGGCTTCACGCTCCGGGGCGCGGCGCTCGGGCTCGTATGGGGAGGTCTGGTCAGGATCTTCTTTGTTCACCACGTCACCTGGTCGGTGAACTCCGTGTGCCACTTCTTCGGCCGTCGGCGGTTCGATATCGAGGACCGCTCGACGAACGTGGCCTGGCTGTCGCTCGTGTCGCTGGGCGAGTCGTGGCACCACAACCACCACGCGTTCCCCCGCTCGGCCTATCACGGTCTGGGTCGCTGGGAGCTCGACCCCTCGGGCCTGATCATCTCGGCCCTCGCTCGATTCGGGCTGGCCTGGAACGTCGTGCGGATCGCGCCCGAGCGCCAGCGCGCCAAGACGCTGGTCGCCTCGCAGACGTAGCGCCGCGCGCCGGTCGGCGCGGACGCTCAGCTGCTGCTGCTCTCGGCGGGCGCGCCTGACCGCCCGCGCGCGGCTCAGATATCTGTCTCCCGCGGCGCATAGCGGTGATGCAGCATCAGCGCGTTCCCGTCCGGATCGGCGAAGATCGCCATGTGGCACACGCCGGTGTCGACCGTCTCCCCCTGGAAGCTGACGCCGCGCTGTTCGAGCATCCGACGCGAAGCGGCGACGTCGTCGACGTGCAGCGCGACCGGGTTGCGGTTGACGTGGTGCTCGAGGCCCATCTTCTCGGCGTCGTACAAGCTCAGCGTCACGTTGCCGGTCTCGAACTCGGCGAAGTTGCGCTCCTCGATGAAGACGGATCGCGGCAACCCGAGCGTGTCGCCGTAGAACGCAACCGCGGTGAGCAGGTTGTGGGTCGGGACGCCGACGAAGTCGACGGCACGAACGAACTCGGGGGTGGTTCTCATCGTGCACTCCTGATCGCGTGTTTGTTGGGTGCAATCATGGCTCGCGCTCCGGTCCGGTCGTGGATCAGCGGCTAGGACCGGGCGCCCGCGGGGGTCGCCTCCACGAGCTGTCGCGCCCTCATCTTCGCGGCTCGTACGGCCTCGGTAAGCGTGTCGATGTCGTACACACCGTAATGACGGCGCCCGTTGATGAAGAACGTCGGCGTGCCAGATACCCCGCTCTCGTCCGCGCTCGTGACGTCGTCACTGACACGGGGCGCGTACACCCGCCGACGCAACTCGTCCCTGAAACGGTCGACGTCCAGGCCCAGGTCCTCGGCGTAGCGGGCGAGGTCGCGCGGCGTGAGCTCGCCTTGGTGGCTGAGCAGGGTGTCGTACATCTCCCAGAACTGGCCTTGGGCCGCCGCCGCCTCGGATGCCTCCGCGGCCAGCTGAGCGCTGGGGTGGACGTCGTTGAGCGGTAGGTGTCGCCATACATAGCGCACGTCGCTGCCGACTGACGACAGCAGCTCGCGGATCACCTGCTCCGCCTGGCCGCAGTACGGGCACTCGAAATCCCCGTACTCCAGCAGCGTCACAGGTGCGTCGTCCGGACCACGGGCGTGATCACGGCTGGGGTCGACGTCGTCCACGAGGTCGAGGATGTCCTCGGCGGTACGGCCGACCTGGCGCGCGCGCACAGAGCTCGGCAGTCTCCTGACGACGGCGAACACGGCCCACGCCGCCAGCGGCGCGAGTACGACCGACCCGAGCGCGCCAAGCCTCGCTTCATTCAGCCGCTCGCCGGTGAACGCCAGACTTGAGATCAGCAGCGAGACGGTGAACCCGACCCCGGCGCAGGCGCCACCTCCCACGAGCAGCGGTCCGCTCAGAGGCGAGCGGGGCCCGCGCAGGGCTGGTCGCGACGCGAGCCACGACCCCGTGAAGATGCCGATCGGCTTGCCGACCACGTATCCGACGAGGATTCCGAGCGTGATCGGCGATGTGATCGCGTCACCGAGCAGCTTCGCCGTCAGGTGGATGCCCGCATTCGCGAGCGCGAACAGCGGCACGATCACGTAGCTGGTCCACGGGTGCAGGTCGTACTGAATGCGCTCGTTGGGCGAGATCGCCGACAGCAGGCTCTGTTGCGCCGAGCGCGCCAGCTCCGGCGTCGGTTGCTCGCGAAACGAACGCGTCAACGCGGTCGCTCGCTCGAGGTCTTCGCGCGACGGCGGGTACGCACTGGTCGCCAGGCCGATCGCCAGCCCCGAGATCACCGGGTCGATGCCCGACTTGAACATCGCTACCCACAGCGCGACCGCGACCACGATCGACAGCGTTTTGCGCCCGCCGGGCACGTAGCGCAACGCCAGCAACAGCCCGAACAGCGCGACCGACGCCGTCAGCGCGGGGACCGATACGTGCTCCGTATACACGGTTGCGATCACCAGCAGCGCCGCCAGATCGTCGACCACGGCCAGCGTCAGCAGGAACACGCGCAACCGCGTCGCCGTGCGGGGCGTCAGCAGCGCCACCACGCCGAGCGCGAACGCGGTGTCGGTCGACATCGCCGCGCCCCAATCGTGCGTGCCGGCGCCGCCGGCGTTGAACGCGAGGTAGATCAGGATCGGGACCGTGATGCCCCCGATCGCGGCAACCACCGGGATCGCCAGCCGTCGTCGCTCCCGCAGCTCGCCGAGATCGAGCTCGCGCTTGGCCTCCAACCCCACGACGAGGAAGAACAACGTCATCAACCCCTCGTTGACCCAATGACGCAGGTCGGCGGAGATCCCGTGGCCGCCGACGCTGATCACGAGCTTGGTCGTCCACACCGACTCGTACGAGTGCCACCAGGGCGAGCTCGCCCACAGCAACGCAGCGATCGCCGCCGCGAGCATCACCGCCGCGCCGCCGGTCTCCGTGCTCAGGAAGCTCCGCACCGGCGCGGCGAGGTTGCGCGCCCACGCGGTCCGGCCGCCGTAGGAGATGAGCTGTGCGTCGGTAGTCATCGCCGTGCGATTATGCGAAGTAAAGCTCGCGCCACGGCCTCGCCGCGGGTCGGGTCAGGCGTACGATCCTCGCACTTCCGACCCGCGTGTCAACGGATCGCGTCCCAGGGCTTTTCGCCCCCGTCGCCAGCTACCGGCGCCCGGGATCGACCGCGCTGCGCCAGCGCGATTTCGGGAGGTTGATCGGCTCACACGGCCGCAGCTGATCGGCTCACACAGCCGCAGCCGATCGGCTCACACGGCCGCAGCCGATCGGCTCACACGGCCGCAGCCGATCGGCTCACACGAGCTCGGCCCATCGGGCGCGGCCGGGCGTCCCGGCGAGCCCCCGGTCCGAGCCCGCTACCGCTCACCGCCGCGAGCCCGAACGGTCAGCGCCCGTCGCCGGCCCGCCATCATGCGCCCGTCCCAGCCTGCGCCCTGCGCGCGCACCGCCCTCGGTTTCGTATCATCGAGCTTGAGCGGGCGCGTTGATTCACGGATGCGATTCATACTGAACATCATCTGGCTGGTGCTGGCCGGTATTTGGCTGGCGCTCGCGTATGTCCTCGCCGCGGTGATCTGCTTCATCTTGATCATCACGATTCCGTTCGGCATCGCGTCGATGCGAATCGCCTTGTATGCGCTCTGGCCGTTCGGCAGGACCGTGGTCAAACGGCCCGACGCCGGGATCGCGTCGGGGATCGGCAACGTGCTCTGGATCGTGCTCTGCGGCTGGTGGCTGGCGCTAGGTCACCTGATCACGGGGATCGCGTTATGCCTGACGATCATCGGGATTCCGCTCGGGCTGGCCAACTTCAAGCTGATCCCCGTATCGCTGCTGCCGCTCGGTCGTGAGATCGTGTCGGTCGATCAGGCCCGGGCGATGGGCGCGACGATCATCTAATCGGCGTTCGCTGACGGCCGCTCGGGCTGCGAGGTGGCCGTCGGGCGGCAGTCTCTCAGCTTGCTTGCGCTCGCCGACCCGGCGGCTACGGCTTCTTGGTCACCAACTTGCCGGAGGGCGTGATCACGTACCACAGGCCACCGTTCAGGTTGAGCGCCTGTCCGGTCGCCTGCCCGGAACTAGTGTCCGAAACGTACGTGTACAGCGGCCAACCGGCGTAGGTGATCACCTGCCCGCCCGAGGGGTTCGGATCGCTGCCCAGCAGTGATTGCTTCACGGCCCCGACGGCGACCGCCTTCTGCCCACTCGGCAGCGACAGCGGCGGCCAGACGCTCGCACAGGCGCCGGTGCAAGTGACCTTCTTCGCATTGTCCGGGCTGAAGACGTACAGCGTCCGTCCCTGAGAATTGACAAGCACCGCGCCGAGACCCGTGACCGTGCCGGTCGAGACCTTGACCCCGCCGGTGGCCGCCGCGCTCTTGGTTCCCGTTGCAGTGGCGCTCGTCGCGGTGGCCGCCGTGCTCGTCGCGCTGGTTGCGCTGGCCGCACTGCTGGCGGATGAACTGCTCGAGCTTCCGCACGCTGCAACCGCCAGCGACGCCGTGATCGCGGTGAGGAGTGCCGTTAGTTTGCTCATCCAAGCCTCCGATCGCTAACGAGTTGGCACTTCGGCGCTACTGGATAACGCTAGCAAAAGGTTGTCCGCCTGGCACCCGTTTGTTTACCTAATCGAAACCTAATCGAATCCGAACCGGCGGTAAACGGTCGCGTCGCTCATGGCGCCGGGGCGATGACCCACAGCGCCTCGCAGCGCTCGCGGCGGGACGCGTTGCGATACGTGTGCGGCACCCGCCCGGGAAACGTGACGCAGTCACCGGCGCGAAGCAGACAGCTCTCGCCCTCGAGCTCGAGCTCGAGGCTTCCGGTGAGGACCGTGACGAACTCCGTGCCGCCGTGCAGCGCGTGCTCCTCACTGTCGGCGTCGGCTCCTGGCGCCAGCACGACCTTGAACGCACGCAGGCCGTTCACGCCCGCGGGGGTTTGGAGAACGTGCCGGAGGCGGCCGCCGGCGAAGTCGATCACGGGCGCCTCCTCTGCCCGGACGACCGTGGTCGGCGGATCCTCGAACAAGGTCGTGATCGGGGTTCGCAGCACGTCGCAGATCCGCAGCAGGGTTGCGATCGAGACGGAGGCCTGATCGCGCTCGAGGCGCGATACGAAGCCCTTCGTCAGGTCCGCGGCGTCGGCAACCTGCGCGATCGTGAGGTTGCGCGCCCTGCGCAGCGCGCGCAGCCGGGGCCCCACGCGAGCGGTGCGCGAGTCCGACCCCGCCCCGGAGCTGTCGGCACTGGGTGAGGGTCGTGCGCGAGCCGGACGGTCTGGCCTACCGCTACGACGAGCTGTGGCGTTCGATCCCGTGATCATCGGGACGGACTCGCGGCGGTTACGGCACGCCGAGCGATTTCAGCATTGCCGCAGCCGGGAGGTTGTGCAGGAGAGTACAGGTGTTTCACTCCAGTATCCGTGGTTCGGGCGCAACCCGGCGCGAGAAGAGTTTATTCATGCGAAACACGCGTGCCTACAGACCGGGCATGGGATCGCTGTCACAGCCCCGTCGACCACCTCGTCAAGCCGGGTAGCAGCGACGAGAGGAGCCGACATGGGGGGGCCGAGGTTCGCGTCGTGACCCCGGTCGAGGATCTCCGGGAGACCTGCCGCCGGTGTCGTCGAGCTCGCATGATCACGGCCCGTAGGCGATGATCACGGCGTGATCGACCCGGCCCCCGACCCCGCCCTCGGTGTCGTCGACGAGCTCCCGCGGATCCCAGCCTCGTCGGGCGCGTTGCTGTTCGACGCGGCGGGGCGGCTGCTGATCCTCAAGCCGACCTACAAGAAGGGGTGGACGATTCCCGGCGGGCAGATCAGCGCGGACGGCGAGTCGCCGTGGGACGCCTGCCGGCGCGAGACGCTCGAGGAGTGCGGGCTGGACGTCGAGCACGGTCGGCTCGCGTGCGTCGACTTCCTGCGGCCGAAGACGAACCGGCCGGGCGGAGTCCGGTTCGTGTTCGATTGCGGAACGCTCACCGACGGCCAGCGCAGCGCGATCAGACTGCAGGAGACCGAGATCGAAGATCACCGGTTCGCGGAGCTGGCCGAGGCGCTCGCGCTTCTCAGCGGGCCGCTTCGGCGCCGCGTGTCGGCTGTTGTCGGTTGCACCGAGCACTGCGTCTACCTCGAGGATGGCCGTCCCGTCGCCAGCGTTGAGAGCTAGTTCGCGCCCGCCGGCGGACTTGCGCTCGCGGTAGCTTTGGCGCAGGTGACTGACTCCGACGTACTCTGGCGCTTGTGACCGACTCCCACACGCGCCGACCGGTGATCCTGGCCGTTGATGACGAGCCCGCCGTGCTGGCAGCGGTGAGCCGGGACCTGCGCCGCGGGTTTGGCGAGCGCTACCGGATCATGCGCGCCCCCTCGGGCGCCGAGGCGCTGGAGCTCCTCGGTCAGATCCGGACACGCGGGGAGCAGGTGGCCTTGTTGGTCGCTGACCAGCGGATGCCCGCGATGTCGGGGACCGACTATCTGGCGCGGGCGCGGCCGATCGTGCCCGAAGCCAAGCGCGTGCTGCTCACGGCGTACGCAGACACCGAGGCCGCGATCGCGGCGATCAACGAGGTCTCGCTCGACTACTACCTGCTGAAGCCGTGGGATCCGCCGGAGGAGCTGCTGTTCCCAGTCGTTGAGGACCTGCTGACGACGTGGGAGGCGGGAGCGGCGCTCGAGGCGGGCGGCGTCCGCGTGATCGGCCATCGCTTCTCCAAGCAGACGCACGAGATCCGCGACTTCCTGGCCCGCAACCGCGTTCCGGCCCGATGGCTCGACGTCGAGCGCGACGCAGACGCGCGCGAGCTGCTGACCGTCGCGGGGGTCGATGCCGAGCGGCTGCCGCTGGCGTTGCTGGAGGACGGCTCGATCCTCGAGCAGCCGACGATCCTCGAGCTGGCCGAGCGGCTCGGCATCGCCGCCGGTCCGTCCAAGGAGCACTACGACCTGGTGATCGTCGGCGGCGGGCCGGCCGGCCTGGCGGCCGCGGTCTACGGCGCGTCGGAGGGGCTGCGAACGGTGATGGTCGAGCGTGAGGCTCCCGGCGGGCAGGCGGGACAGTCGAGCCGGATCGAGAACTATCTGGGGTTCCCGAACGGGCTGTCCGGCTCTGATCTTGCGCGGCGTGCTACCACCCAGGCGCGGCGGCTGGGGGCTGAGCTGCTGACCGTTCAGGACGCCGACGCGTTGCGCGTGGAGGGGGCCGGGCGGATCGTGCAGCTGTCCGCCGGCGGAGAGCTCAGCTCCAACTGCGTGCTGGTCGCCTCCGGGGTCACGTACCGTCAACTCGACGCGACCGGATTCGCGCAGTACACGGGAGCGGGGATCTACTACGGCGCGGCGCTGGTCGAGGCGCGCGCATGCGCCGACCAACACGTGGTCGTGATCGGCGGCGCCAACTCGGCCGGGCAGGCCGCGGTGTACTTCTCGGGCTACGCGGCGCGGGTTTCGTTGCTGGTCCGCGCCGACTCGCTGGCCAAGTCGATGTCGCAATATCTGATCGAACAAATCGAGAAGCTGGCCAACATCGATGTGCGGACACGGTCGCAGGCGATCGCCGCCGAGGGGAGCAACGGACGGCTGAGGGCGTTGAAGATCCGCGACGGCGACGGGCGCGAGTCGCTCGAACCGGTCGACGCCTGTTTCGTGTTCATCGGCGCCCTGCCCCGGACGGACTGGCTCGAGGGAGTGGTCGCTCGCGACGAGCGCGGCTTCATCCTCGCCGGGCTCGACGCGCGCGGGCGCGGATGGCCGCTCAAGCGCGACCCGTACCTGCTCGAGACCAGCGTGCCGGGCGTGTTCGTGGCGGGAGACGTCCGCGCGCGGTCGATCAAACGGGTCGCCAGCGCCGTAGGCGAGGGTTCGATGGCGGTGTCGCTGATCCACGAGTACCTGGCCGGCGGATGAACCATCCAACGGTCGAGCAACTGCGGCCGATCGACCTGTTCGACGAGCTCGACGACGCCGAGGTCGCGCGCTTTGCCGAGGCCGCTGAGCTTCGTCAGTTACCGCCGGGCGCCGCGATCGCCGATCAGGACCGGCCGGCGCACTTCCTGCTGCTGCTCAGCGGTTCGATGGACATCGTCGTCCTCGATTCCGCGGGCCGGCCCGAGCCAGTCGGCAGGCAGACGGCGCCGACCTGGGCCGGGGCGATCCTCGCGGTCACGGGCGGCGTCTCATCGGTCACCATCCGCGCCGCGACCGAGGTGACCGTCGCCGAGATCGCGCCGCAGGCATTCATCGAGCTGGTGCTCGCCCACCGCCGCGTGTTCGAGCGCGTGATGAGCCAGGTGCGCCCGGTAGTGGGCCGGATCGCGGCACTCGAGCAGAACCGCGAGCGGCTCGCGTCGCTCGGGACGATGGCCGCGGGCCTCGCCCACGAGCTCAACAACCCCGCGGCGGCCGCGAGACGGGCGGCGGCCGACCTGGCCGACGCGCTCGAGGTCCTCGGCTCGACGATCGGCCATTTCGTCGAGTTCGGCGTGGAGCGTGAAGAGGCCCGGCAGCTCGTCGAGCTGAAACGCCGGGCGCTGGCGCAACGAGACGCGGGCGCTCGGCGCGACCCGCTCGCGGAGGCCGATGCAGAGGATGAGCTGCTGACGGCGCTCGAGGACCTCGACGTTCCGGAGCCGTGGCGGCTGACCGAGCCGCTTGTCTCGGCGGGAGTCGACGGCGCGTGGCTGCGTCGCGTCCGGGAGCTCGCGGGGCCCGCCACCCCGGCCGCGCTCCGCTGGGTGGCCGCCTCGCTGACGGCGCGCAACCTGGCCGACGAGCTCGCCGAGTCGACAAACCGGATCAGCGCCCTCGTGGCCGCGGTCAAGTCGTACGCGTACATGGACCGCGGCGAACTCGTCGAGACCGATATTCACGAGGGACTCGAGACGACGCTCACGGTGCTCGGTCACAAGCTCAAGCACACCGAGATCGAGGTCGTCCGCCGCTACGACCGCTCACTTCCGAAGCTGACCGTGCGCGGAGGCGAGCTCAATCAAGTCTGGACGAATCTGATCGACAACGCGATCTACGCGCTCGGCGATCGCGGCACGATCACGATCGGCACCGCTCTCGACGGGCCATGCGTTCGCGTCGACATCGCCGACGACGGGCCGGGGATCGCGCCCGGCGTGCGCCCCCACATCTTCGATCCGTTCTTCACCACCAAGGACGTGGGCGAGGGAACCGGCCTCGGGCTCGACACCGCCCGCCGAATCGTCGTGGAGCGGCATCGGGGCAGCATCGACGTCGACAGCGAGCCCGGCCGAACCGTGTTCCACGTGTGGCTGCCGCTGGAGCGGACCGCGCCCTGACGATCCGCTTGCGAGCCCGCCCCGGGACGCGAGCCGGCGAAGGGTCGATGTTGGGCGGTGGTCCGGGGTCGCGTGCGATCCCCTCCGTCCGCGTCGCGCGCGATTCCGTCCGTCCGGCCGTGTGCGACGCGCTGGGCGAGCACCGCCGTCCCCACGACCTGCATGAGCGCCCAAAGCGGTCGCACCCTTGGCGGCTTTGGGTGCTCGTACATGACATGGATGCACGGTCGCCACAAATCGCCGCCGCCCGCACCGCGTTGGGGCCTCGTGCAGGTCGCGTCACCCGGCCGGACGGATCAGAGCAAGCCAGTGGCGACGTGCCCGTCAACCGCGCCCACACACGCGTGTGATTTGGGCGCACCGTCGCTCGACGCCGGCCCGCCGAGCGCTCCGCTATGTCCGAGCGCCCTCCGGCGCCTCGCTGGGCCAACGGGTAACGCGCACCGACCCGGACTGATGGCTACCCACTCACTGCCACTGGCTCTGGCTCCCCCCCTGCTGCTCCTGGTCACCGTAGCCACCCTGACCACCCTGCTCGCCGTAGCCACCACCCCCCTGCTGCTCCTGGTCACCGTAGCCACCCTGACCACCCTGCTCGCCGTTGCCACCCT
>Ga0187766_10002225_pt1 | contig 11451 bp, 8 predicted proteins | sample 0216_QUI02_MP05__4_FD_132971 | JGI IMG/M metagenome (GOLD analysis project Ga0187766, IMG submission 132971) | Tropical peat soil microbial communities from peatlands in Department of Meta, Colombia - 0216_QUI02_MP05_20_MG | ecosystem: Environmental > Terrestrial > Soil > Wetlands > Peat ... | reverse complement strand
TGCCGCGATTGCGTTTTTCGTAAATCAAAATTGTTCGGCAGAGCGGTCGCCGGACTTGCTTCTGCGCATCTGGCCAAAAATTGTCACAACGATCGAGCCGATGGGATGCGTGCCCAAAGAACGTCACGAAGATGAACGAAAATACGCTTGCAACCGCGCGCCCCCGTCTTAAATGACCTGACATACACGCAATGTCGCGCGGCAACGCGGTGATCTCGTTGGCCGGGCGGTCATTCGCGCACGGGCAAAACGTCGGTGGAGGGACGAATTGCATGAAATCGGAACAGAGGATCTGGGAGACGGCGTCCACGCTTGTGGATTTTGCAGGTGACAGAGCGCCCTCTTATGCGTCGAAATGGGCACATCAATTGCTTGAAGCCGGCGATGTAGAAGCTCGGGCCAACTGGATGAGGGTAATGGTCGCGTGCAAAGTCATTCTCGCAAAAGACGAGATTTCGCAGCGCGAGTAAACACCGCACATCTGAGAGACCTACTTCGATTCGAGCACCGCAATCCCATCCCAGGATGGACCTGGCGGCGTAGCAGAGAGGCGGCGCGCGCGCTCGACGAAAATCCGCGACGGCGTGTCGCCGGCGGCAAGTTCCTCGAAGAGGGTCGCGGCGGCTTCGAACTGGCGTGCGCGGTACGCGGCGAGTGCGGAGGAAAAGGTGTCCCTGAGCTTGAGTTTATCCGCGCTCATTGCGTCCGCAACCGCAAGCGGCTCGAATATCGATACCGCACTTTCGCGCCCTACCACGCGAACGCGGTCGATTTCGCGCCACTCAATCGAATTGCCCACGGCCACGCGCGTCGGCTCAGCCGCGAGGATCGTGGTACCGTAGGTCTTGTTCGCTCCCTCGAGGCGCGCCGCCAAATTCACGATATCGCCCATCGCCGTGTAATTGAACCGACGGCGAGACCCGATGTTTCCCACGAGCGCTTCGCCCGTCCCGAGTCCGATTCGCGCTTGCAATTGATGACCATGGAATTCCGGCGTGTCGCGGTTGAGAGCGACGAGCCGTTCACGGCATCGGAGAGCCGCCCGCACGGCGTGCTCGGCGTGCTTGGCGTCATCCAGCGGTGCGCCGAAAACAGCCGAAATCGCATCACCCACGAACTTGTCGACAAACCCACCCTCCGACTCGATGATGTCGGTCATCGCCGTGAGGTACGAATTCATGAGCGTCACCAGCTGGCTTGGCGCGAGACGCTCGGAGAGATTCGTAAACCCCGCGAGATCGGAAAAGAGCACGGTCACCTTGCGCAGCTCCCCGCCGAGCTCGGGTTGTCGATCCGACTCGAGCATTCGATCGATGAGGGCGGGGGCCAAATAGAGACTGAAGCTGCTCCGTAGTAATCGCCGATCCCTGTCTGTCACGGCAAATCGATATCCGAGCAGGAGTGCCGTGGCGAGCGCTGCACCGAGCGGAGGAGCCACGAGAGGAACAACCACGTCGTGCGCGAAGGCGAACGTCGCGATTCCGATCCACAGCACGCTTCCGCCCACGAGAACCCCACCCGCGGCTAACGGCCGGAGCGCCATCGTTGCCACGGCACCGCCCAGCGTCACCAGGAGAAGAAGTATGAACGGCGCTGGCGGAGCGGGTTCGTAAAGCCCATCGCCGCGCAGGAGATTATCGACCGCTGTCGCGAGCACGAAAACTCCGGGAATCGAGTCGCGCACGAGGTCGCTGCGAAAGAGATCGCGCATCGGCGGCAAGGCACACCGCTCGCCGGAGCTTGGGTGGTCGGGTTCCGTGATGAACCGCATCGAGGTAAGTTTGCGGTCCTCCACATCGAGCACGCCGCCAACAAGCACGACCTTGCCGGCAAAATGCTCCTGGAAGAATGCGGCGTTTCCGGCTGCGGCACAGGCATGGAGGTCCGCGAGGGAATAGGAAGGGATTGCATCCCCGCCTTCGAAATTGACCAGCATGGATTTGTGCGCGGAGCCCGGGATTTCGTAGCCCCCCAGTGCCAAGGCACCCGAACGGGTCGGCTGGGGACTGGCGCCAAGGGCGCGTGCCGCAAGCTCGAGCGCCATCGACGGCTCGGTTCGCGTGCCGCCCTCTGGATTCTCGCGCTCGAATGTGAGCGGGATCTTCCGGATTACGCCGTCATCATCGGTGAAGAGGTTGGTTGAGCGGATGTTCTTTTGGTTTCCGACCGCAAAGCTTTGGGCGGGAAACGGATGGATGGGAAAGCGCTGGTGCTGTGCTTCACCCAGGACGATCTTTCCCTCTTTGGCGGCGTTCTGTAGGGCAAGCAAGAAGTCACGGTCGAAGCCGGGAACGTAACGCTCGACGGACGCTGGGAAAATCGCATCGAACCCGACGACCTTCACGTTTGCGGCGACGATTGCGTCAAGGACCGATGCGATCTCGCGCGTCCAGAGCGCCTGCGGGATTTCAGCAAAGGGCGGGGTGTGGAAAGTCTCTTCGTCGATTGCAACGACGACGGCGGGCGAGGTGGCTGGATCGTAGCGGACGGATACCACCTTGCTTCGGAGCCAGAACAGAAAATCGATCGAAATCCCAGAAAGCCGCGTCGTCGGGCCGAGGCTCATCCCGACGCTCACGGCGAAAGCGACCAGGACGGCCACGGCCCAATCCCGGCGCCGATGGGAGCCCTTGGCGCTGCTCCGCCTAGAGCTGGAGGAGCCTTGCTGCAAACGCAACCTCGCCCGGTTGGGCCAGTGGGTCGATCTTGAAGACGACGCTGCGACCCTTGACGCTCGCCCGATAGACCCCGCCCGGCGCCAGCGCCACCTCGTGCTTCGCGCAGTCGTAGAATTTCCCGCGCATGAGCTCCTTCGCAGGCAAATCGAGCTCGATCTTTTCGCCCGCCTCATCGAGACGTTCGATAACGAGCTTTCCGCCACCGCGAAGGTCGATAAGCGGGCTTAGCCCATAAAGAGTGCGCTCGATGGGAAACTCGGCCGTCCGCACACCCGGCTTCGGTGGCGCACGAAACACGACGACGCCGCTATTTGCGGCTTGCTCGGTCGTCAGATGAAGATGACCGCCGTCGCATTCGACCTTTTCGCGCTGTACCGTGCCGCCAACGACATCGCTTTGATCCGTGCGGATCGTTACCACGCCGCCGGTAATCTTTTCCCGCGTGCAGGAGTGAAAATAGCTGATGATGAGCCTATCCGAGGCGCCTAGTTGAATCACTTTGCCGCTCGAGAGATAATCCATGACCGCGACCCCCGCGGGCTTTCCGGATATATCTTCGACCATTGCGACGGGATCACCCGCCGCTGCAGGCGGCGCTAGAAACGAGGCGCCGAACAGAAGGGAAAACACCGTCAAATGCCATCTCGCCATGACACATGCCTCGACTGAATCGAAGTGTTCCTAGCTTTACTCCCGCGACTTCTCCCGCAACCGTCCCGGCATAGTCTCGCCTTCTCACACTTATTCTGGCAGCTCAACCGCCTCGACCCCGCCCACCGTCTCCGACGAGGGAAAAAGGCGCCCAGAAGATCGGGTGAGCGTAGCTGAAAAGGGGGTGGTCTTGTGATGAATCGACGAAGCCAGGGCCGTCGATGAGCTCGAGCATCGACTGGCGCAACGCTTGGGCTCGGGAAAGTCCCGCCGGGTCCACTTCATGACGAAACAGGGCAGTCGTAAGCGCTTGTGCGGAGTTTGTTTCCACCGGCCAATTCGATACCAACACCGCTCGCGTCCCCGCATAGAAAAACGCCAAGCCCAACCCCGAGACCGCATCGGCGCCAGCACCGTTGCCCGCGGCCGTATTGCATGCCGAAAGCACCACCCATTCCGCGTTGAGTTTCAAGTCGAGAATCTTGCTGGTCGTCAGCAATCCATCCCCACTCACGCCAGCGACTTCCGGGGATGAAAGTGCCAGCGCCGGCTCCATAAGCCCGTCGAGATCGCCGGGAACGAGGCCATGCGTCGCGAACATAATCACCCGGCGATCATCGAGCTTCATGGTTCGCACCATATGCTCGTTGGCGCGCAACCCGAGAATCACGTCGGCACGCGGGTCCGCCTTGAGCGCTATTGCGACTTGACGCACTTCCTCGGCTGTTTCCGGAAGGCGAGGCAGCAATCCCAATTCGGCTTTATTGACCGTCTCGGTCTTTGGAACGCTCCGCAAATGCAAGGGCACGCCGCGGGTTACGAGCTTCCCCGCCCCGCCTCGGCTCTGAAGTGCGGCCATTTGCGTTCCACCAGCACCGGCTTCGCCCTGTGCTGCCTCTTTGGCGTTGAACCACGGATCGCCAAAGCCGATGAAGGGCTTCGGTGCCGCCTTGCTCGCTTGCGAGGAGCGCAGTGCGGTGAGCGACGCGACGGACGGAAGTGCGTCGATCGCGACATCGCGAATCAACCACGGCACCTTTTTGTAACGAAAGAACGGCGTTTGACCCTCCCCCTCGGGCTCGAGGCTCGTTGGCGTCGTCACCAGGAGGCCGAGTGGCAATTGCGCCAAAGCGCCGTGCGCGACGACAAGGATGCTCTTGGCACCCTTCCAGCCCGCTTCGACGGGCTTGAGCAATAGCGTAAACAGCTTGTAGGCAAGCGCCACATTGAAGGGCGGTATCTCGCCCAAGGTCGAGGCGTTCGGGTCGAGCGATTTGCGCAATTCGCCCACGACAGCCTCAAGCTCGTTCCTCGTCAGAGCAACGGCGGCGAAGGCGGCGGGACCGTCTTTTCGCACCGCCCAGACGTAAGTGCGCTCTTTTGCGGTGTAAGTGGCAAGCAGCGCTTCGTCCGGTTCGAGTGTTGCCTGTGCCTGGGCGATCGTCGCGGGTTTGGGGTCAATCAAATTCACGTAATCGGGAAAGCGCTTTTCGATCTCAGTGCGGATCGTCGCACGCGCTGCGCGCAATTGGTCGATCTGACCCCGAAGGGATTCGACCGCTTTCGGATCCTGCTGATCGGATGGCATCTCGATGATATCGGATATCGTCCCATTCAGGGTCACGATCTGGCGCTGGGCGTCCTGTTCGCGGCGCACGAGGTCGGCGAGTGCCGGATCGCCAACGGCCGAGCGTGCTGCGGAGGCGGTCAGCGCGCGCTGCACCGCGCGCCCCCGTGCCGCGTCAGCGATCCGGAACGCCTCGGCATAAGAGTCACGGGCGTTTTCGCCGTTCTGATTGGCCAAGACGTCGAGATAGCCCTCGAGTATCCGGTGAAAGCGTATCTCCTGGCCAGTGCCCCCGCTTTCGTCCTCGATGACTTGACGCGAACCCTGCAGGAGGATCGCTACAGCCGAGGCAAATTCCGGCAGCGCTTCGTTTCCCTTTCCGGTCGCCGCGAGTGCAAGGGCGTGGAAGCCGTGTGCTTCGCCCGTGTTGTAGTGCTTATCGCCCAACGCCTTCGTGCGGTATTGTACGGCGTGCTGAGCAATTTCGAGTGCCGCATCGTAGCGTTTGCCCTCGACCAGTGCGTAAGCATAGTTCAAATCGCCGCCTATCAATCGTCGCTGCAATTGCGGGTCTTTCGAGAGTGCCTGCTCAATTGCGTCGTATTGCGCCAGCGCGTCGGCCCAGCGCTGCTCGATAACGAGCACGTCGGCAAGATTTCGACGTGCGGCGTTGAGCGAGAGCGAGCTTGGCTCATGCCCCGCGCGGACGAGTGTGTCGATCGCGACGCGCTGCAGCTTTTCCGCCTCCGGATAACGACCTTGCTGGGCGATGATGAACCCCAACGCTTCGATCAGGAACGCCGTCTCCTGGCTGTAGCGGCCGCGGATGTGCAATTGATCGAGCAACGCCTTGCGCACTTCGATCTCGCCTTCCACGAGACGACCTTGCTGTGCCAGGTTGAGTGCCAAGTCGCGGATCACGAAATCACGGCCCGTCTCGAAGTATCCTGCCGGAAATTGCACGTCCCAGTGCTTGGCATCCTCGACCAGGGCGGTTTCCTCGGCGACGGCGCGTCGGTAAAAAGGCTCGGCCTCGGCGAATTTGCCTTGGCCCTGGAGGAATATCGCGCGGCTCCAATCGACCAGCGCCTTAAAAAGATTGATACGCGCTTGCGCTCGTGGGCCTTTCCACGAGGGAACTCGTGCTAGGGCCGCTTCGCCCTTGTCGAGCCATGATTTTGCTGCGTTCATATCGCCAAGACGAACGTTCAGGTCCGTGAGATGGTAATAATGCGAGAAAACAGCCCCGCGCAGGCTCGGCGTGCTTTCCGCAAAGCCGGCAGCCTCTTCGTGAAGTTTTAAAGCCACCCGCAAATGCCCGAATTTCTGCTCCGCACTCGCGAGGAAATTGACGTACTCGTTATACTTGTCGGGGTAGGTATCGCGAATTGGGCGAATGATCTGGACGGCTTCGCCAAAGTCCGCGACCGATTGATCGGCGCGCCCGATGGCGCTGGCTCCCGAACCGCGCTCCGCGTAGAACTGCGCCGCTTCCGCGCCACTTAGACCTGCGGGGGGCGTCGTGTCGGCCTTGATTTTCTCGGCTGCCAGCCTGGTGGCATCCGGCTTTTCCTGATCGAGGACTGCGGTAATGTCGGAGATCGTGCGCGGCGGGGGTGCTGAAGTACCATTCTCAGCCGCCGAAGTGATCTTGCGCGCTTCGTCGATGGAGACGGCAGGCGCCTGCGCGGGTGCGGACGGGTCGGCGCCACTTGCTGCAGGCCCGCCACCTGACGGCTGGACGGCCTCGGTACGATTTTTCTCCCCGGCTTGGGAGGTTGCGAGGGCAACCTGGACGATGATTGCCGCAACTGCCAACGCCCCCAGTCCATACCGGACCGACGAAAGTGCGTACGCCTTGCGAAAATCAAGGAACCTCATGGCCGTCCCCCGGACCATTAAGCCCTCATTCCAATCCCTGCGAATATCTTAGTTTTATCGGCCACCATTAAAAAGGCCGCCCCTGGTCCTTGCACCTCCCTTCCCTCGCCCGAATCTTACCATGCCCGATTTGCCTGTCTGTGCGCGAGCGCACAGGCGGCCACGAGTCCCGCATTCAAGGGCCGATATGCAGCATGACGACGAGCCTTATCTCGTTGCCCTTGAGGTCGAGAGGTGGCGGTTGGAAAGGGGCGCTTTGTTGAATCATCTGCATGCCGGCCCTGTCGAGGAGATCGGCACCCGAAGACTGTAACAGACGCAAGCGAAGCAGGTGACCCTGGCGGTCGATGAAGATCGCGTATTGTGCCGTTCCGCTGATGCCAAGCGAACGAGCTTCGGGCGGGTAAACGCGGTTACGGTCAATGTCCTGCCGGATCTTCTCGAGATAGCGATCGCCCCCGCCCTGGCCGGGCTGAAGCTCTGTGCTGGTTTCGGCGGTCCTTGCGGGCGGCCTTTGGGGCGAGGTCTCGGCATCCGGAGCCGTCGGATTCGGAGGTGGCGCTGGCTTGAGCTGCGGCAACGGCTCCAGGGAGGCGATCGCCTCGTTCGCGTGTGGATCGACGGTGGGCGATTTGACGGGCGGGTTTGCAGGTGCTGCGACGGCGTCCGGTGCTTCAGGTGCCGCAGGGATGCCTTGCGCCGGCGTTTCGCGCGCCGGTTCGGCCTTTTGCGGTGGTGCAGCCGGCGGTTCTGGCGCTGGTTCCTCGCTTGTTTTTGTCTTCTCTGTCGGCAGGCGCCCTGCTTCTCGATCGGGATCATTGCCCGACACGCTCACGCGAACTTGCGCGTTTTCCAGGGGGATCGTTTGCGGCGCACTTGGCGTTTTGGCGGGAGGTTGGGGCGGGGGCGCCATGACGAGGTCGACGGCGATGGTTGGCGTCGGCGGCAATACCTCCATGGGGAAATGAACGAGCAGGAGCGCAATCACGACCGCGTGAAGTAGAAATGCGCTGCTTCGCGCAAGGGCGCGTCGACGCCAAGCCCAAGTGTCCTTCGACGATTGGACTGCGAATATCCGTGTCGCAACCAGTCGCCTCGCCGTTGAAACCCCGGGCATGCCCAGCGTCTCCGCATCCGCGCCCGCCTTACGATCGAGCGAATGCCAAAATTGCACAGACTTCACTGGCCGGCACAAACCTCAACGCTACTGGTTCCACCCGTGCATTTGGATTTGTTCGGGAAATACCACGCCGGGGCCGACTCGCCAGGTGTATCGAACGGCCCCGCAGGCAGTGTTTTGCCCTGTTCCTTCGCCTCCGCCTCATCGACAGCATTCACGACAGTCCAAAGCTTCGCCTGTGTCTTTGCCCGAGCATCTCGCTCGCTCGCATTATCGGATTTGCCGCTCTGAGCAATGTCGCCGGGAGAGGGTTTGAGAATGCGAACGATTTGGCCATAAACCTTTGCCAGGTCACCCGTGTAGGAATCGCCGTTCTCCATGACGACCGTCGGCGCGTCGATGCAAATCTCCAACTGCATATCAGTGAGATTCCTGATCCGCACATGGAGGTCGTCGCCTAATCCCTCCAGCTGGATCATGTGCCGAGAAAGCGCTGATTGAAGCGTGACTGGTGCGCCATCCTGAACTTTGACGACGGCCGTACCCAAGGTGGGCGGCGCACTGCCCAAAATCGCTCCAGATGCCGGTGCTGCCCTTGACTGGTCGAGGCAAAATGCGCTCACGTCGTCGTAGCCGCCAGGTGCAAGCTTGTGGCAACCGGGACCAATGACCATCCTTTGTGAACCGGCGGTCGAGCCCGCCATAGCGGCGTAGCTATCCGGCGTCACCAGGCTTGACGCGAGAGCGACCATGACAACGCCCATTCCGGCTCGCAGCGCCTGCCCTGCCAATCCACGCCTCACGACATCAACCTCCTGACTGGATATGATATATCTAGCCGGCATTGTCGAGAAACCCGGCGCATGCCGTCGCCACCTCGACATCCCCGCATGAGAAATGGCGGGTCGCTCCAACAGGCCAAAACGGGCCTGTTACCGGGCGACGGCATCGCATATGTTTAGCCCACTCGCGCAGGCAGCGAAATTGCGACACCTTCCGGCCTGCCAGGACCTTTGAGCGGTGCGAATCCGGCGTGCGCGGCCATAGTATTCTTCTCGTCCTTCAAGAGGCCCTGCGTTCAACGGCAGCCGCTACCCTGCTCGCCGCGATCTGGATTTTCCCAGCGCATGCACATCCGCATGTGTGGATCGGCGCTGACGTGGCCCTCCAATTTAAGGACAAGAGGGTCGCTGCGATGAAGATAACGTGGGTATTCGACGATATCTTTACCGAGTCGACGATAGAGGATTTCGGAAAAAAAGAGAGAGGCAAGATCGATCAGTCGGAGCTGAAGGAGCTGGTGGCGGCAAGCTCGAAGTCGCTCAAGAAGTACAGCTATTTCACATATCTTCAGATCGACGGCAAACGGCGGACCGTGACCGAAGTGCAGGACTTCACGGCTGAAATCGCAGATGGCCTGCTCGTCTATCACTTCACCGTACCCGTCGATCCTCCCGTGGATCCCCGCGTCCAGCCCTTTGAGTTCCTGCTTTACGACGAGACCTATTACGTCTATCTCGCCATGGCGAAAGGCCACAAGGTCACGTATGAAGGCGACGCTCCAGCCGACTGCAAAGAAACGCGCTCGACGGACACGACAACGCCGCTCTATTTCGGCTACGACTATCCGACCTTGATCAGGATATCTTGCAAATGAAGCGTTACCGCCATCTGCTCGTTACCAGCGCTATTTTTCTCCTGCTCGTCGCATGTTTGGCCGCATTGGCGAGCACGGATGTCGGTGCTGCGGGCAGCTTGCACCCGGCGATTGCATGGATCAATGCAGTCCAGCGCAGTCTGTACGAGATCCTGGCCAACGCGGTGCGCCACGCGCATGAGCGGTCGTCGCCTTGGCCCCTGCTCGTGCTATTCGCTGTCTCATTCGCGTATGGCGTGCTCCACGCGGTCGGGCCAGGCCACGGAAAGATCGTGATCTCATCTTATCTTGTGGCGAGTGGAAGCCAGGCGCGGAAGGGCCTTCTGATTTCGTTCGCCTCGGCACTTGTCCAAGCGGCGTCGGCGATTATCCTCGTCGGCGTTTTGGCTCTGGCGCTCAACCTCACGCGAATGGAGGTCGACCAGAAAGGTCAGCTCCTCGAGGAGGCCAGCTACGCCTTGATCATCCTACTCGGTGTGTGGATGCTCGTCTCAACCTTTCGCGCCGGAGCCCATTGCGCGCACCTTCACGCCCATCATGGAGCGGACGCTCGTCACGACCAACACATCCACGAAGACTCCGAGGGGACGCCTTCATCCGCAATCGAGTTCGGCCCGCTTCGGCACGACTGGCGCCATTACCTCGCGGTCATATTCGCGACGGGAATACGACCCTGCAGCGGCGCCATTCTTGTTCTTCTTTTCTGCTTGGCGCAAAAAATATTCGTGGCGGGAATCGTGGCGACATTTGTGATGGCGCTCGGCACTAGCATAACGATTTCCGCTCTAGCGTTACTTGCCGTGGCGTCGCGCCGAACCGCCCTTAGCGTTGCCGCCGGGGATTCCGAGTGGCAATCGCGGATCCACATCGGACTTTCGGCACTCAGTGCGGTCATCGTGGTCGCTGCCGGCTGTGTCCTCCTATTTGCGAGTTTATCCCAGCCGCTGTCGCTCTGAAGTTCAAACGAGATTTGGCAAGGAGGCCAGATCAGGGTTTGCGCCGGAGGAGAACCTCGGCCACTTCGATTCGGTAAGCGAGGACCGCGGGCAATAGGGCGCCAAGGAGACACGCGCCAAGCGCGAGGAGTGGTATATAAATCTCCGCCTCCGCAAGCGTACTGCCGTCGAGCGCCATAGCGCCTGCCTCAGGAACCAACTTTCCGATCAGCCCGGCGCCGGCGTGTCCGAGCATAATCCCGATCACGGCGGCGGAAAAGGCCACGATCACCCCCTCGACAAGAACGAGCCACAAAAGTCCTGCTGGCGAAGCCCCCAGGGCGCGCATTATCGCAAAATCGTATCGCCGTTTGCGCATAGCGTTGAAAAGTGCAGTGCAAACACCCAGCGCCGACATTGCAATAAAAACGCCCGCCATGACGCGCAGCATGTCGCCACCCGCGCCGACGAATGCGAGAAACCGCGTCGCCTCTTGCTGCGGTGACGCCCATTGCAACGTCGGGCGTCGGTCGACGTATTGCTCAAGCCTATCCAATGAGGCCGGGGACTTGAGCCGGATCAGCATTGCGGTTACTTCCCTAAGCGAATTCCCCACGGAACCGTCCCCTTCGGGGCTCGCTTCCGAGCTGCCGCCGAAGATCATCGATTTCGCATGGGCATACTGTACCTCATGTACCCGCCACACGCTTTCGACCGACGTCAAGACGAGCCGGTCGATAAGGGTCCCCGTTTCACCGAGGATGCCGACGACGCGGTAGGGTGTATCCTTATGTTCGTCGCCTCCGCCGAAGACGCCGTGGATGCCGACGAAACTGTCACCAATTCTTAAGCGCGATCTTTTCGCAACCGTAGCACCCAAGACGGCTTCAAGCGGAATCGTCCAGAACCGGCCGCTGTTCAATTTTGCGCCATATTGGGCGGAATAATCCGGCTCGGTTCCG
>Ga0187766_10002223_pt1 | contig 11452 bp, 12 predicted proteins | sample 0216_QUI02_MP05__4_FD_132971 | JGI IMG/M metagenome (GOLD analysis project Ga0187766, IMG submission 132971) | Tropical peat soil microbial communities from peatlands in Department of Meta, Colombia - 0216_QUI02_MP05_20_MG | ecosystem: Environmental > Terrestrial > Soil > Wetlands > Peat ... | reverse complement strand
GTCGTCGACGTGGGTCGCGCCTTTGGCATAGATCGCGTCCGTTGCCGCCTTCGCCACCTCGAGCTCAGTCAACCCCTCCCTCAGAATCGCCGGGAACTCCTCGAAGGCCCTGCTTAGGATTTCTGACGACTTCTTCAACAGCTTCACCTCCGCTTCGTCCTTCACCTCCCTCATCCCCTGGAGTATGCGCTCGGCGTTCCTGAACTTCGGGGTCGCCTTCTCCGTAAGAACGTCCAGGTATTGGAAAGGCGCCCTCCCTTCGACCCCCCACTTCCCTTCCAGCTCCACACCCTTCGCCGCCTTGGATATAGCGCGCTCTGAGCCTTCAGAGTCGGTCCATGCGTGGATTTTCATCCGCACAGGGCCGCTGGCGTAGGGGCCTGACTCGAAGGTCGGGGCTATCAGGTGAGGCTCCCCGTCGACAGGGACCAGGAGCATGAACGGCCTTTCGAGTAGCAACGAGTTGACGCCCGTAAAGTACGTCATGTTCGGGCCTGGCACTATTATTGCCCCTCGCAGGCCCTTTCTGTCCAGGCGCTTCCTGAGCGTCTCCAGTCTCCTGCTGTAGATTGCTTCTCGCTTCATTCCCACCTTTGACATTAGGATACACCGTTAATATGTCGTCTTCCGGCGCCGCGGCTCGTTTTGGGCCTCAAAGAGACATTTGTTCTGCCGCTGGCAAAGAGATGGATTTCAGGGGTCAACATGGACTCCGCAATGCAGGACGCAAAGAAGGCGAACTCAAAGGGAATAGGCGTCCTCGTGAATTTCCTCGGGGAGGAGATCAAGGACCCCGCCGAGGCAGACGCACACACGGCCGAGTACCTCAGGCTTCAGCAAACCATGGCCGACCAAAGCATCAACGGGTTTGCTTCCGTTAAGCTCACGCAGCTGGGTCTAGGCTCCGACGAGCGGGGAACAGTCAATCGTTTGGAGAAGATTGCGATCAACGCGGACCGCCTGAATCAACTCCTGTGGGTGGACATGGAGAACTCCCCGGTCATAGACGCGACCCTCCAGATCTACCTGGACGCACTCTCCAGGCACCCCCGTATGGGTATCGCCCTTCAGGCCTACACCAGGCGTAGCGAGGCCGACCTGAAGAAGATCCTCGACGCCGGGGGGACCGTCCGCCTGGTGAAGGGAGCATATCGGGAGAGCCACGATTTCATCTATCCCACCAAGAAAGAGGTCAACGACAACTTCACCAAGCTTCTCGGCATTCTCTTCGAGAGCGGGGACAGGTTCGCCATCGGGACCCACGACTCCGCGCTCATAGACAGGGCGAAGGAGCTGGCGGGCTCGAGGAAGGTGGACTTCCGATTCGAACTCCTCAAGGGAATAAGGGATGAGCTGAAGCTGGAGCTCGTCAAATCAGGCTACAAGGTGTTCGAGTACCTCCCCTACGGGGACAGGTGGTACGCCTACTCGAAGCGGAGGATTACCGAGCACCCGAGCAACATCTGGCTCCTGCTGAGATCCCTCGTCTAGACCACATATCGCGGGTAGCCGGCGTTGATAAGCGGCTCAACTTGAATAGACTACGCTCGCAAAATACCCCGTGGAGATTGAAGGGCAACAGGCACGAATACAATGCCCGAATATCAAAAAGGACAAGTCTGGGGAGCTCTCCGCAAGGCGTGGAAGGGGTACCGGATTGCGAAGGTCCAGGGCGACAGCGCCCGCATGAGGGAATATGCGACCCGCATCAGGACCCTCCAAGGCCAGCTTGGCGTTCCACAGGCAAGCTTTCCGAACGTAGGACTATAGAGGAGCTTCGCTCCTCTCTCCCTTTTTAATCGGTCCCGGCCAGTTCTTTTTCTATTTCTTCCAGGATCTCTCCGACTACCTGCTTCTGGAGCCCGAGGGACGCGCTGATCTCCGTTATCCCGTCCCCCTCCTCCCTCATCAGGTATCTCAGGATCTTCCTCCGGTCGACGCTCGGGAGCGAAGTGGTTATCCTCGCAGCCTCCCTCAGGGCCAGGCTCCTGATGTACAGCAGCACGGCCCTCTCCTCTTCCATGTCCTTCAGCTTCTTGTCGACTTCGGCGACCACCTGAGTGAGCGGCCTTATCCTGGACGCGCCGTCGGGGTACCTCAGCACCCCCCCGACTTGTGCAGCCATCTGGGCCCTTCCCTCGCTCTCTTGAACTCCCGGAACCGCCCCGAACGAGAACATCCGGGCCCTGAAAAGGTTGGGGGCCAGGTCTATCGTCACAGAGAAACTCTTCTTCAGAAGATACTCCTTTCTCGGCGGCCCTCTCGGGCTGTCCTGGGCGATGGTGCTGACCAGGCCGGCATCCTCCATGGAGATCAGGTGCTTCGCCACCAACTGCTGGCTTATCCCCAGCTCCTTGGAGAGCTGCAGCTGGTAGTTCGGCTCTTCGCTCAGCCTCGCGATGATCCTCCGCCGGATCGGGTTTTCTACTGTCCCCAGCACTGCGTCGAGTTCAGATTGGCTCAAGGGTCATACACCAATGGTTGTATACGCCAGCTTTCTCGTATAAATATGTTCTCGGCGCGGAGGCGTCATGAAACCCGCGCCCTCTGCCCATGTACACGGGACGATCAGTTCGCGCCAGCTTTCCGAAAAGACATGGCCTGATTTCGAGAAGCTCTTCGCAGCAAACGGGGGCGTCTGGGGAGGGTGCTGGTGCATGTTCTACCACAAGCCAGGCAGGTTCGACTCAAGGGCCTACGACGAGAACATGGAGGCGAAGCGCCTTCTCACGGCTGAAGGGAAGGCCCATGGGACCATCGTCTTCTGTGGAAGGGATCCGGTCGGATGGTGCCAGTTCGGGCCGAAGGAGGAGCTCAGCCGAATCGACAGGAAGAAGGGGTACAGGCCAACTTCGCCCGACGCCTGGAGAGTCACCTGCCTGTTCATCGCTCCGGGTCACCGCAGGTCCGGTCTTGCGACCTACGCCGTGAGAGAGTCGGTCAGGGCGATGAAGAAGGCAGGGGTCAGAACTGTGGAGGCCTACCCCGTCGAAGGAGAGCGCTCAGCCACCCTGCTCTGGAGCGGTACCCCGAACCTCTTCGAGGAGATTGGCTTCTCCAGGGGGGCCGCCCTCGGCAGCAAGAGCTCGATCTATGCCCTGCGCCTTGCCAGACAACTGACGAAGTGAAGGGAGAGCGAATCCACCTGCCCCTTTCAAAGGGAAGAGATTCACACGAAGTGGACGTGACGCTCCGAAAAGCCTAGATTAGACCGTCCGGATAGCGCTGGTGCACACGGTAGGCGACTCAGGATGAAAGTGTTCCAGCAGCTGTCGGCGAAATGCGCATGCGAGGTCTGCGGTGAGGGATGCCTCTGCGGGGATTGTGCCGCCTGCTCTAACCACATCCTCGACAGGAACATCTCGAGAAATGCAAAGACCATTTCTGTTGTGGCATGCCTGGCCATCGTTTTGGGAGGTTTCGTCTTTCTTGCCCCAGTTGTGACCTTGGGCCAGACCCCCACTGTAACCGAGACCTTCTTCCTCAGGGTTCAGCAGTCGCAGATTGCGACCGCGCCTATGGGATCGATATCCTACTGCCTGTTCGGTGAAGGTGCCCTGCTGATCAACGGTACCTACTATCCGAGCGCTGCAACGAACCAATCAGGCACCCACATCTGCAGCCATAAGTAACGCGCTCTGACTTTTCGCGGCATCTCTCCCCCGGGCCTCGTTCCCGGCGGGCACCAGCACGCTTTTCGGCGACCCATTGCCGGGCCGCGACCGGCATGGCCAAGTTTCCAAGCGAAGACTGGGTGAAGGCGTACATGGAGAAGCTGAACTCCAACGCCGCCTACGCGGACGCGGGAAAGAATTGGGAGGGCGCCATGACGTTCGTTGTGCAGAAGGATGCCGCCTTCGACAGGGATGCGTACATCTACCTCGACCTGTACCACGGCAAGTGCAGAGACGCCAAGTTCTCCTTCGCAGAGTCTGAGCTCCCCGTCCCCGAGTACAAGTACAGCGGACCGTTCACCAACTGGAGGAAGCTCATCAACAAGGAGATCGACCCGATCCAGGGGCTCCTCATAGGCAAGTTCAAGCTTCAGGGCTCAATGATGAAGGTGATGAGGTTCACCAAGGCGGCAAAGGAAATGGTGAACACGACCGCCCTGGTGCAGACAGAGTTCTGATGGCGGGGAATGTGGTACTTCAGGTCCCCGGAGATCGTGTTCGGCGAGGACTCGGTCTCATTCCTCTCATCTCTTGATATCAGAAAGGCCGCAATAATCACGGACAGGAATCTACTCCGGACGGACATCCCCGGTTTCGTCGTTAAGGCGCTCCCTCCCGGGACGGAGTCAATGGTCCTAGGGGACGTCTCCGAAGAGCCGCCCCTCTCTGAGATGACCGCCCACCTCGAACGCGTCAGGGAGTTCTCCCCAGACTGGTTCCTAGCGGTGGGGGGAGGGTCGGCCATGGACGCGGCCAAGATACTCTTCGCCCTCTACGAGCGCCCTGACCTAACGGTATACGACATCACGCCGCTCGTCACGCTGGGGCTGAGGAAGAAAAGCAGGCTCATCGCGATACCCACCACAAGCGGGACCGGTTCGGAGTGCACCTGGGCGGCAATGCTCACCGTAGAAGGGGAGAGCAGGAAGCACGAGCTCGCCTCTCCCGAGATCCTCCCCGACTACGCCATACTGGACCCATCCTTCGTCGTCTCCCTGCCGCCCGAGCAAACCAGAAACACGGCATCAGACGCCATCGCGCACGCAGTCGAGGCCTACGGGAGCACATGGCGCAACCCATTTTCTGACGCCATGGCGGAAAAGGCGCTGGAGCTCGTTCTTGGAGGCATAGGCGGAGTGATCAGGGACCCAAAGAATCTGGAGCTCAGGAACCAAGTGCACATCGGAGCTTCAATGGCCGGGCTTTCCTTCTCCAACTCGCAGATCGGCTTGGTTCACGCCCTCGGCCACGCCCTCGGCGCCCGGTTCAAGACGCCGCACGGGAAGGCCGTCGCCTTGTTCCTGCCCCACGTCGTCTCGTTCAACTATGACGCATGCCCCGAGAGGTACGACCGACTAAACAGGCTGGTCCCGGAAGAGTTCAGGGGGGCCACGCTCTCCGACTCCCTGGAGAACACGCTTGGGGCCATCGGCCAGGCAAGGAACGGGATGGAGGCGGGGATTGCAGAGGGGGAGTACCGGGAGAATCTCGACACCCTCGTCACGCTTGCCTCCGAGTCGAATGGTATGGTAACTAACCCCAGGGACTCGGGCTCGGAGGACCTAAGGAAGCTTTTCATCAGCGCATACGAGCAGGTCAGACCATGAAGGAGAGATACGGGAACGTCATAGGGGGCCAAGAGGACTTCGAAGGGGACGAGGTAATGCTAAGGAGTCCCGCCGACGGTTCATTGGTCACCGCCGTCGTTCATGCAGATCAAGCCAAGACCAAAGAAGCGATCGATGCCGCCGAGGACGCGTACAAGAGATGGTCGAAGGCAAGCATGGTGGAAAGGCAGGACCTGCTTCTGAAGCTCGCAGACAAGGTACAATCGAGAGCCGAGGAGTATTCGATGCTCGAGTCCTTGGAAACGGGAAAGACGATCAGGCAGAGCACCATCATGGACCTTCCCATCGGAATCGAACACATCAGATTCTTCGGGTCGACCAAGGATTTCCCCTCCAGCCGAGAGATCGAGCATCCAGAGTACCCGGGAACGAGAGGGATCGTCCAGTATGCTCCCATGGGGGTTGTGGGAGCCATCGTGCCCTGGAACCTCCCATTCGTCCTGGCGGTATGGAAGGTTGCACCAGCACTGCTCGAAGGCAACACGGTTGTGCTGAAGCCCTCCCACTACACTCCGCTCACCGCCCTCGAGCTCGCGAATGACGCCAAAGCGGTAGGCTTCCCAGATGGAGTTCTGAACACCGTAACGGGAGCCGGCGCTTCTGTGGGGCAGGCGCTTGTGTCGAGCCCAAAGGTCAACATGATCAGTTTCACGGGCTCCACGGCGACGGGGGAAAGGCTGATGTCGAACTCGGGAGGAGTCAAGAAGTTCACCATGGAGCTGGGAGGCAAGTCCCCCAACATAGTCTTTGAAGATGCCAACCTGGAGAAGGCGGTCAAGGGGGTCCTGTTCGGTATCTATCTCAACTCGGGCCAAATCTGCGAGTCGGGGAGCAGGCTCATCGTTCAGTCTTCCATCAAGGACAAGTTCCTGGTCAAGCTGAGAGAGGGCATCGAGAAGATGAGGGCAGGGAACCCTCTCCAGATGGACACCGACGTAAGCGCGATAACCACAGAGGAACAGAGGAAGAAAATCGAGACTATGGTCGAAGGCGGAATAGAGGATGGCGCGCACCTGTTCTATCAGAAGCAGATTTCGCAGCTCGTACCGAAGGGGGGCTACTACTACGCCCCCAGCCTGCTGACAGAAGTCCCCCGAGACGCACAGATCGCCAGGGAGGAGGTGTTCGGTCCCGTGCTCGTGGCCCTCGAGTTCGGAGGCGAAGACGAGGCCGTCGAGATCGCGAATGACACAGAGTACGGACTAGCAGCAGGGGTGTGGTCACAGAACCTGGACAAGGCCAAGAGGGTGGCTAGCAGGATCGACTCGGGCACGGTCTGGATCAACACCTATCGCTTGGCCTCTGCCGCAGCGCCGAGGGGCGGATTCAAGAAGAGCGGCATAGGGAGGGAGCTCGGGCTCGAAGGGACGATGGAGTTCACTCAGACCAGGCACATCTTCGTGAACGAGGGGGCCGACATTGACGATGTGGCCTACGGACTGCTCCTTCCTGAATAGCCCTGTGGTAGCGGCCCAGGGAATCTGTTGTATTCCTGATCGGGCCCCATGAGGGGATGCGCTTGGTCCGGCTGAGGGTAAACGCGGGAGGCGAAGCGATCCAGAGAGGCTATACGAACCAGGGACCGTTCTCGTTCCCGAAAATCGTGTCCCCCCGTTAAGAGTCGGACGATCGCATTTCGTAGCCTGCCATGATGATCATTGTCCGCATATTCCCGAGGGGGGAGCTCAAGGAAACATGGAACAGGGTCATCGGCAACCTCGAAAGACTGTCAAATGACCGCTGCGTCCCACTCTACCTGTCGCAACGGGAGGAGGAGAACTTCATGACCCTCATCTACGACGTCGAGGACGTCGACGCCTTCGCCGACATCGTCGCCAAGAACATCCCTTCGCTGCTGCACCCCGAGAAGACAAGAACCATCACGCTTCTCAAGCCAGTCTTCTTTCCCGCGCCGAAGGACAGGCCCCCAAACCTGGAGAGGTTCCAGGTTTCCATCAGAGCCACCCCAGAGGAGGTGGCCAACATCTTCAGTCGCATCGTTCACCTCGATTATCCGAAGGACGCCTTCCCGACCTACACTGCGTACTCCTTCGGCGAAGACGACATACTCACGTCGATGCTTTCCCAGAACAGGGGCAGGCTTGAGCAGTTCGTGAACGAGGAGCTCCGCCCGCTGCGAGGGGTGATTAGCGCTTCCGTCGGCCACATCGACAAGTCGAAACGTGTCGCGCCTGAGGAGATGTGGAAGAAGTACAGAGAGAGCCGGTATACATTCAGACCCAGGGCCAAGTTCGAAGAATACGACTTCCTAGAATATGCGACCTCGCCCGGAGTGCCTCCGGGAGAAGCCGAGACTTCGAGCTTCTGGTGACGGCCGCTTGATCACTCCTTTCAGTCACGGTTCCTGAACCCACGGGAGCATTCTGCGGGCAGCGACTGTCCTGAGAAGCGGGCCCGGTGCGATTTGAACGCACGACCTACAGCTCCCTCCGATCGGTCGTAGGAGGCTGCCGCGCTATCCGTATTTCGCTCGAACACCGATCTGCGCTACGGGCCCAACCTCGGGCCGAAAAGAACCAGAATATTACCTGTTCTCATCGGACTAGATCGAACTCGATTTCCAGCTCTCGTTTCGAGTTCCTGTATCTCGCCTTCCCGAGCTTCATTTTCCCGATTTGCAGCGTGTTTTCAACGTGGCGCTCGTTGCAACTGTTCACGTTCCAGTCTGGAATCCTCACTATGTGCAGCCTGTTGGTGCCGGGAGGGAGCGGGAAGAGGTCGTAGATGACGTCCCCGAAGTGCCCCTCGGCTTCCGCCCTCTCCATCTCGAACTCGAGAACCTCGGCCCCCTCGGCGACCTTGTCATTAGCCGCCTTCTCGATGCGCCTCATCTCTTCGTCCGTCGGTCTCCTCTCGCACTGGACCGTCAGCCTCCCGTGGCCACCCGAGACATAGACTGACGCGGTCTTCTTGGTGCCAAGCACCCGTTCCGCTGCCCCCTTGACCACATGGAGGCCCGAGTGCGTTCTGATTTCCTCAGAGCTCAACTAGAGCCTCGTTGCTATCCTGTAGAAGTCGGCCATCTTCGTCTGGATCCCATAGCGCTTCTCATTCCCTCTCATGTACCAGTAGATGGACAGAAGAGTTGGCCACATCTTCATGAGGCTGAACCTGTTTTCAACCTTCGCCTTGATGAACTCGTACACTTTGGCGTAGATCGCGAAGTGATCCAGCACTGCCTTCCTGTACGCCTCCCTGTCACCCATATGGTCTACAAACAGGTTCACACACTGCATGCTCGGGATGATCCCCTCTCCCAGCATTGGGTACACCGTGCCGATGCTCTCACCGACGCCGACCACCTTGCCGTCGAAGAACGGCTCTGCGAACTTCGGCGGAGTAACCCTCACCGGTCTTCCGATCCTCCTAAGGACTTCGCAGTGGTACTTGTTGACGAATTCGTCCAGCTCGTAGCGGTATCTCCCCAGGAGGTCGCCGGCCCCCACGTGGGCCATACCGTCCCCCAAGGGGAAGTACCACCAGTATCCCGTCAGCCCGTGATATGGCCTTATGACGAAATCATCGTAGGGCAGGTCCTTCGACTTCACCTGATATTCAAGAGAGGGGATGAGTAGGTCGCCCTTGATCTTTGGAAGGAGTGACCTGTGCATTCCTGTCGCGTCGACAACCGTGTCGAAACCTGCGAGCCCCCCATCCACTTCCTTGACCTGCGCCCCCCAGTGTACCTTCTTACCTTTCAGCATGTCCTCGGTGAGCCTGTGCTTGTCGTAGGTCACTAGGCCCGTCAGATTGATGTTAAGCTCCTCGTCCCCAAGGTCGACCCGCATCTTCCTCCCCTTGTGCAGAACGTAGTCATCGAAGCTGAAACCCGCCTGCTTCACCATGTCCCGAATGAAGGGCTGGCTTGTGCCCCAGGCGCAGACTGTGTACCAGTTCTTCTCCGTCTTCATCTCGAAGGCTTCAGCCTCGACGCCCGCAGGGAGGCGGTTCATCAGGTAGGCCCCTGCGACGCCTGCGCCGACGACTGCGAGCTTCAAGGATGGTAAGACCATTAGCCGGCGTCTCATGGCGTTATTCTAGTTGTCGCTTCAGCCAATCCGGCTAAGGGAGAGATTCAAATAGAGCGGTAACCTGAGTAAACGTGGTATATCTATTGGCAAAGCAGCAATCTGCATCGAAGGTCGTCAAGGTAAGCGACGATACCCACGCCAAGCTCGTCGCCCTCGCGAAGTGGGGGGAACCCCTGGACCAGGTTATCCACCGTCTAGTGACACAATCGAAGGGCCTGGAGGACGTCGTTACGGGGCAGAGCTCGATTTGCTTCATCGACGGTGTCCAGGGCAGACTTCTGTACAGAGGATACGACATCGTCGACCTCGCCTCCAAGTCCACCTACGAAGAGACAACGTTCCTCCTCTGGAACGGGCACCTCCCAACCGCATCGGAACTCCACGACTTCTCCAGTGAGCTCAGCGCGAAAAGAGCCGTACCGGGGGGAGTGCTGTCAATCCTGTCAGGCCTTCCGACGAACTGTGACGCCATGGATGCGCTGCGCGTAGGAGTCGCCTCCTTGGGTATCTTCGACGACCCGATGTATCCGCCTCAGGAGAAAGCTCAGTCCATCGCTGCGAAAATGGCGACGCTTGTCGCCGCCATCCACAGACTCAAGCACAACCAGGAGGTCCTCGCCCCAAGGGATGACCTCGGATACGCCGCGAACCTGCTATACATGGTGACCGGGGAGAAGCCGCACAAGGATGACGAGCGGCTGATGGACGCGCTGCTCATCCTCCACGCGGATCACGAGTTGAATGCTTCCACTTTCACAGCTAGGGTCATCGCCTCGACACTCTCAGACGTCTACTCGGCCGTGACCGGGGCGGTGGGCGCCCTCAAGGGACCTCTCCACGGCGGGGCCAACGAGAAGGTCGTCGAGATGACTATCGAAATAGGGACGCCCGAGAATGCCGAGTCCTACGTCGACGCCATGCTCGCCAGGCGGCAGAAGATCATGGGATTCGGTCACAGGGTGTACAAGACCATGGATCCGAGGGCTGCCATCCTCAAGGACATGGCTCAACACTTCACAAAGTCCGAGAAGGAGAAGAAGGTGTTCCAGATACTGGAGAAGACTGAGGAGATGATGGAGACCTGGAAGAACCTCTATCCCAACGTTGACCTCTACTCAGGGCTGGCGCTGAACCACGTGGGCGTACCAAGCTACCTCTTCACGCCTGTTTTCGCAGTAGGACGCGCACCTGGCTGGCTGGCGCACATCCTGGAGCAGTACGCTGACAACAGGCTAATCAGGCCGAGGGCGGAGTACATCGGTCCGACCCGTGCAGAGTATGTCTCCATCGAACACAGGGCAGCACCAGCGGTAATGAAGCATTGAGGGTCGAGGCACTCGTCAAGCGCTCACCGGTGACAATTAGCCCGGGGGCAACCATCCGCCAGGCCGCAGAAGTCTTCGCCAGGGAGAGGATTGGCCTGCTGGTCATTGCGGGATCTGTCAGCCCGGTAAAGGCGCAGGCGGTCATATCGGAGCGGGACATAGTCCGCGCCGTTGCCAAGGGGACTGCGCTCACCGCTCCGCTGGAGACCGTCGCAACCAAGAAGCTGATCAGCGTCAGGCGCTCGGACCGAGCGTCCAAGGCCGTCCGGCTGATGGTGGACAACGGGATCAGACACCTTGTGGTCGAGAACGACGACGGAACCCTCTTCGGGGTCCTGTCTATCAGGGACTTCTTCCGAGAGGCGAAGCTCCTCGACGGCTTCCTCAAGGCTGAAGCAGAGGAGACCCACGGCGTCGACTGAGATCTGGCCCTGTTTCATGCAAACCTCCAACGCCAAGGTCAGGCCATTCTCGGAGGAATTCAAGGCTCGGCTTGCAGAGTCTAGGAACAGGACGTAGGGGAGTCCGTTACAGGAAGACGCACGCTGCGAAGAAGTAATCTCCTAGCGGCGTGTGTAGATCGAGAGCGCTGGGAAGTCCAGTCGATACTCCGCCTGGCGGGGTGGCGTACTCTGCTCCTGCGCAGATGAACAACCATGAACCGGACCCGTAGGTGTTTACCACGTGGCAGTTTCCCGCTTGTCCGGTACAGGCTCCGCCCAACGGAATGAATGGAACTCCGACTGTCCCCAGTACTAGCAAGAGAGTCAGGG
>Ga0187766_10002222_pt1 | contig 11455 bp, 8 predicted proteins | sample 0216_QUI02_MP05__4_FD_132971 | JGI IMG/M metagenome (GOLD analysis project Ga0187766, IMG submission 132971) | Tropical peat soil microbial communities from peatlands in Department of Meta, Colombia - 0216_QUI02_MP05_20_MG | ecosystem: Environmental > Terrestrial > Soil > Wetlands > Peat ... | reverse complement strand
CTCTTCGACGGCGACGGCCGACTGGTCGTGTCGCGCGAGGACATCGGCCGGCACAACGCGGTGGACAAGGTCATCGGCCACATGGTGCTCTCGCGCCTCATCCCGCTCGACCGGCACGTCCTCATGGTCAGCGGGCGCGCGAGCTTCGAGATCATGCAGAAGGCGCTGATGGCGCGCATCCCGATCGTCGCCGCGGTCTCGGCGCCGTCGAGCATGGCCGTCGAGATGGCGGTGGCCGCCGGCATGACCCTGGTGGGATTCGCCCGGAAGGGCAACTTCAACATCTACGCGGGGGCTCACCGGGTGAGCCCGGTTCCCCGCTCGGCATTCGCGCCCCGGGAGGCCTGAACGATGCGGGAGATCAACCGGAGGGACTTCCTGAAGGTCGCCGGCGCGTCGAGCGCCGGCGCCGTGGCGGTCAGCTCGCTGGGCTTCGACCTGGCGCAGGCGGTCGAGGTGAAGCAGCGGCTGCGCATCGCAGGCGCCCGCGAGGTGCACTCGCTCTGCCCCTACTGCGCGGTGGGCTGCTCGGTGGTGGCCTTCACCAGGCAGGACGCGCAGGGTCGCACCGAGCTGCTCCAGATCGAGGGAGATCCGGACAGCCCGATCAACGAGGGGCGGCTCTGCCCCAAGGGCGCGACCTCGATGCAGCTGGCGGTGTCGAGCCGGCGCGTCGAGAAGCCGCTCTACCGCGCTCCGGGAAGCGACCACTGGGAGGAGATCGGCTGGGACGCCATGCTCGACCGGCTCGCCCAGCGGATCAAGGAGTCGCGCGACGCCACCTTCGTCGCCCAGGACGCCAAGGGCAACACCGTCAACCGCTGCGAGGGCGTCGCCTTCGCAGGCGGGGCCGCCTTCAGCAGCGAGGAGGGCTATCTGGCCGCCAAGCTCATGCGCGGGCTTGGCGTGGTCTTCTTAGAACAGCAGGCCCGCGTCTGACACGGCCCCACGGTCGTCAGTCTGGCGGCCACATTCGGGCGGGGCGCGATGACGAACCACTGGCGTGACATCGCGCTCGCCGACGTCATCATGATCAACGGCGCCAATCCCGCCGAAGCCCATCCGGTGGGATTTCAGTGGTTCACGAAGGCCAAGCTGGATCCGCGGCGCGGGCCGGGGTCGGGCGGAGGGGCGAAGATCATCCACGTCGACCCGCGGTTCACCCGGACCTCCGCGGTGGCCGACGTGTACGCGCGCATCCGCACGGGCACGGACGTCGCCCTGTTCGGCGGCCTCATCAACTACGTCCTCGAGCACAACCTCATTCACCACGACTATGTCCGCTACTACACCAACGCCTCCTTCCTGGTGAAGGAGGGCTACGAGTTCCACGACGGCCTGTTCGCCGGCTACGACCCCCAGAAGCGCGCCTACGACGTCTCGGCCTGGGCCTACGAGACGGACGCCGCGGCCACCGCCACCCTCGAGAAGGCGCAGGCCGCCGCGGTGACCAAGGGCGAGGCGCGGCCCGGCGCCGGCATCGCCATCGCCAAGCGCGACATGCAGCTCGAGCATCCGCGCTCGGTGTTCCAGCTCCTCCGCAAGCACTACACCCGCTACACCCCCGAGATGGTCGCCTCCATCACCGGAATCCCCGCCGAGCAGTTCCTGGAGATCGCCAAGATCGTGGGGGAGATGGGACGGCCGGACAAGGTCATGACCATCGTCTACGCGGTGGGGCTCACCCATCACACCACGGGCGGTCAGCTCATCCGCAGCGCCGCGCTCCTGCAGCTCCTCCTCGGCAACATGGGGCGGCCGGGAGGGGGCATGAACGCCGAGCGCGGCCACGCCAACATCCAGGGCAACACCGACAACGCCATCTCCTGGGAGATCCTCCCCGGCTACCTGCGCATCCCGGCGCCGGGGCAGAAGAACCTCGACGACTACGTCGCCCAGAGCGCACCCAAGAAGTTCGACGCGAACTCCTGGAACTTCTTCGGCACCAACTACCGCAAGTTCATGGTCAGCCTCCTCAAGACCTGGTACGGGGGGGCGGCCACCGCGGACAACGAGTTCGCCTTCGACTTCCTTCCCAAGCCCGCCACCAACTCGTCGTGGATCACCATCTACGATCAGGCCCTCAAGGGCAAGATGCACGGCCTGATCCTCTCCGGCATGACCGCCACCAGCATCGGCCCCGACTCCAACCAGGTCATGCAGGCCCTCGCCAACCTCAAGTGGCTAGTGGTGATGGATCCCCTCCCCACCACGAGCTCGGAGTTCTGGCGGCGGCCCGGCGTCGACCCCAAGACCATCCCGACCGAAGTGTTCATGGTGCCGACCACGCACTGGATCGAGAAAGACGGCTCCTTCGTGAACAGCGGCCGGTGGGGACAGTGGAAGGATCAGGTCATCGCCCCGGACGGGCAGGCCCGGCACGACCACTGGATTCTCGCCGACCTCTTCCAGCGGGTGAAGAAGCTCTACCAGCAGCAGGGGGGCAAGGTGCCGGAGCCGGTGATGGCTCTCACCCTGGGCTACAAGGATCCCCTCAAGCCCGAGCTCGACGAGATCGCCCAGGAGGTCAACGGCTTCGACCTCGGCACGGGCAAGCGCCTCGACACCTTCGGCAAGCTGAAGGACGACGGCACCACCACCGCGGGCAACTGGATCTACACCGGCTCCTATCCGGAGGGCGGCAACCTGATGAAGCGCCGCAACGGGGTCCAGGATCCGGCCAAGAACGATCCGACCGGCATGGGTTACTACCACGGGTGGGCCTGGAGCTGGCCGCTCAACCGGCGCGTCCTCTACAACCGCGCCTCGGCCGATCTCGACGGCCGTCCGTGGGATCCCGCGCGGCCCGGCATCCAGTGGAACGCCGAGCAGAAGAAGTGGGTCGGCGACGTGCCCGACTACCCACCGACCATGGAGCCGCGCGACCCCAAGGCGTGGGGCCCGTTCATCATGAACAGCGAGGGCGTGGCCCGGATCTTCTCCAACTCGATGCTCGACGGCCCGCTGCCCGAGCACTACGAGCCGATCGAGTCCCCCATCCCCAACCCGCTGCATCCGGACCAGTCGGAGTCCCCGGTGGCCTTCCTCTACGACAAGCAGGCCGGCCGCGCCGATCGCTTCGGCACCGTCAAGGAGTATCCCTACGTGGCCACCTCGTACCGGCTCACCGAGCACGAGCACTACGTCACCCAGCACGTGCCGCTTCTCGTCGGGCTGCAGCCGCAGCCCTTCGTGGAGGTGCCCGAGGAGCTGGCCAACGAGAAGCAGATCAAGAACGGGGATCGCGTCCGCGTCTTCTCCAAGAGGGGAAAGATCGAGGTGGCCGCCATCGTGACCAGGCGCCTGGGCGCGGTCCAGGTGGGCGGCAAGAAGGTCTACCAGATCGGCATCCCGATTCACTGGGGATTCGTCGGCATCGCGGCGGACCGCGACCCCACCAAGGGAGCCAACTGGCTCGCCAACGCCCTGACGCCCTTCGTCGGCGACGCGAATTCCCGGACGCCGGAGTTCAAGGCGTTCCTCGTCAACATCGAGAAGGTCTGATGGCTCCCCTCCTGTCGACGAGGCCGGGAACCGGGGCGTGGGCGGAGCGGCGCCGCCGAGTCCGGGAACTGCTCGATCGCTATCCGTTCGCCACCTCGATGCTGAAGCTCTACGCGGGGCTGCTCGACGCGCAGGAGCGCGCGTTCGCCCTCGCCCTCGAGGATCAGCCGGCCCCCGACGAGGTCGCCCGCTACGTCGCCGAGCGGGTCTTGGCCAGCATTGTCGAGGAGACGGTGGCCGGGGCCCCGCCCGCCCTGGCCGAGGCGAGCCGGATCCGCTTCGCGGCGGGAGGGCTCGAGGCGCTCGTCGGCGACTGGCTCGCCGGCGAGATCCAGCCCGCGGTGGACACCTACCTGGCCCGAGCCGCGGCGGGCCCGGTGCTGGAGGCGCTGGGGCGGGCGGCCGGGCAGGCGTGCCGCGGGCCGCGGCACGCCGGCCACTGCCCGACGTGCGGCGGACGCCCGCAGGTCTCCTGTCTCGCCGACTCCGGCGAGTCCCTCGTCACCGTGCCCCGCTACCTGGTGTGCTGCCGCTGCAGCACGCGATGGATCCACGAGCGCATGGCCTGCCCGGCCTGCGGCGAGCGCTCCACCGCGAAGCTGCCGATCTACAGCGACGGGGCCGAGCTGCCGCACATCCGCGCCGAGGCCTGCGAGACCTGCCGCCAGTACGTGCTCACCGTCGATCTCCGCAAGGATGCCGGCGGCGTCCCGCTCGTGGACGAACTGGCCGCGCTCCCCCTCGACCTCCACGTGCAGGAGCGCGGGTTCACCAAGATCGTGCCCAACCTGATGGGGATCGGATAGGAGAGCCCGCCATGGCCCGCACCGTCGGCTTCTTCACCGACACCACGCTCTGCATCGGGTGCAAGGCGTGCGAGGTCGCCTGCAAGGAGTGGAACCAGCTCCCCGGCCACCCGCCGAAGTTCCTCGACAGCTTCGACAACACCGGCCGGCTCGACGAGCAGAACTGGCGCCACGTGCAGTTCCACGAGCGGAAGACGCCGAGCGGGCAGGTCGCGTGGAGCATGATGAGCGATGTCTGCAAGCACTGCGCGATGGCCAGCTGCATGGAGGTGTGCCCGACCAACGCGATCATCCGCACGGAGTTCGACACCGTCTACATCCAGCCCGAGGTCTGCAACGGCTGCCGGGACTGCATCGCCGCCTGCCCGTACCACGTGATCGGCTTCAACGAGGAGACCGGGCTCGCCCAGAAGTGCACGTTCTGCTACAGCCGGCTCCAGAACAACCTCACGCCGGCCTGCGCCAAGGCCTGCCCGACCGAATCGATCAAGTTCGGTGAGCTCGGCCAGATGCGCGAGGTCGCCGCCGCCCGGCTCCGCACGCTCCACGCGCAGGGCGTGTCCAGCGCCCAGCTCTACGGCGAGCGGGAATACGGCGGGCTCCACGCCCTCTTCCTCCTCACCGACACCCCCGAGTCCTACGGGCTGCCCGGCACGGCGAGCGCGGTGCTGCCCAGCCGCAACAACTTCCGGAGCTACCTCGGCTCGCTGGTGACGGCCGTCCTGGGCGTGGTCGGTGCCGTGCTCGCGTTCCGCGAGCGCGGCCGGGAGGACTAGCCGCCATGGTGGAGCACTTCGCCGCCCCGCCGCAGTGGGAGTGGTACATCGTCTGGTACTTCTTCCTCGGCGGCATCGCCGGGGGCGCCTATGCGCTCGGCGCCATCCTCCGGCTGCTCGGCACTCCCCGCGACGAGGCCGCCGCCCGGCTGGCCTTCCTCGTCGCGTTCCCGGCCATGGCCATCTGCCCGCTCCTCCTCACCCTCGATCTCGGCCGGCCGCTCCGCTTCTGGCACATGCTGGTCGACAGCCGCACCCTCGGCCTCAACTTCAAGTACTGGTCCCCGATGTCGGTGGGCGCCTGGGCGCTCTTCGTCTTCGGCGCCTTCGCCACGGTGTCGTTCATCGACGCCCTGGTGCTGGAGGGCTGGCTCGGCCATCCCGTCGCGGTGCGGGTGAGCCGCTTCCTGAGGGAGGGCGCCGGGCGCCTCTTCGTCGCGGTGGGAGCCGTGCTCGGGCTGTTCCTGGCGGGATACACGGGGGTGCTGCTCAGCGTCAGCAACCAGCCGATCTGGAGCGACACGTGGGCGCTCGGCGGGCTCTTTCTGGCCTCGGGGCTGAGCGCCGCCGCGGCCGCCATCGCGCTGGTCGCCCACGCCAGGCCCGACGGCGAGGCGGCCCGCCGCAAGCTGTCGCGGGCCGATCGCTACTTCATCGCCCTCGAGCTGCTCCTGCTGGTGGTCTTCTTCGCGACGCTGGGCTCGGCGGCCTCGCGGTTCTTCGCCGGCCAGTGGATCGCCCTCTGGGTGATCGTCCTGGCGGGGACGCTGGCGCCCTTGGCCATGCGCGGATCCGGCCAGCGTGGATCGAGCGTGCTGGCATGTCTGCTCGTCCTGCTCGGCGGCCTGGCGCTGCGCATCGTCGTCGTGTTCGGAGCCCAGATCTGACCCTGCGGATCGGCGTCCAGCTCCCCGGCGGCGTCGACGACGCCGGCGACTACCTGGCCGACGCCCGGGCGCTGGACGCCGCCGGCGTCGATTCCCTGTGGGTGGACGGCGCCGAGCACGAGCCCTGGTTGCTGCTCGCCGCGATCGCCGCGGTGACCGGCAGAGCGCGGCTGGTGGCGCCGATCTCCGGCTCCGGCGCCCGCCTGGCCTCGAGCCTGGCGACCCTCGACCGGCTGTCCCGGGGGCGCCTCGCGCTCAAGCTCGCGGCGTCGGCCCTCGCGCCGGCCGACAGCTCCGGCCCGCTCATCGAGCTGGTCAGGCGCTCGGCCAGCTGCCCGCTGTTCGTCGAGATCAGCGGCGAGGAGCAAGCCAGCGCGGCGGCGCGGGTCAGCGACGGCCTCGTGGGCCACCTCGACTCGCCGGCGGCCTGCCGTGCAGCCGTCGAGTCTGCCCGCGAGCAGCCGCCGCGGCCGAGCGCCTTCGAGACCTGGGCTCGCGTCAAGCTCCCGCCCGACCGGGAACAGTGGCGCCAGGCCCTCCAGCAGTACGCCGCGGCCGGGATCACCGGCCTCCTCGTCGAGGCCGACCCGCGACTCCTCGACATCCTCCGCAACGCAGACGAGGAAGACGACCGCTCCGACCTCGGCCTCGCCCAGGGCTGACCGTCCCTCCCAGCCCCCGACGACCGATCCCACTGAACCGGGTCGGGTCCGCCGAGCGACTTCCCCACCCCGTCTATCTCAAGAACCAACACAGGGCGGGCTCCCCACCTCGCCGGATGATGGTTTTCGAACCAGCGATACGAGCCCGAGGTCACTGCCGGCAGGCCTTCTGAGCAAAGGTCGAGTTCGCTCCGGCCGGCCCCATACTCGAATACGAGCAGGCGGACCGGGCCGCCGATCTCGGCGGGGCGTCGGAGGTGCGGCGCATTTCCGCCGGCTGCAAGGCGCCGAAGGGGAGTGAGCAGGTCCGCTCCGGTTGACCCGTTCCCCACCCACAAAAACAGACGCCGCACACTACCCAGATTGGGAACTCCTCGACCACCGTCCGAAGCCACTGTCGGTCGTGGTCAGAGGAGCGGACCTGCTCACTCCCCTTCGGCGCCTCCGGTGAGAGCAGGAGATTTTCGACGATCGCGGTCAGAGGACCGAACCTGCCCGCTCCTCTTCGGCACCCTCCGTGAAAGCGAGGAGTTCCCGACCGCCTCCCGAAAAATCCCGCGGTCGTGGTCAGAGGAGCGGCCCTGCTCGCTTCTGCGTCCCTCAGCCCGCGAGAAGTGGCGGCGCTACTCCACTAGCGCAGCGCCCTTGCCGCGGCCAGGAGCTCCTCGTCGGTCGGGAACTTGCCGAGGCCGGTCACACCCTCGCCGGCCGTCTCGATGTTGGCCCATCGCACGATTCCCGCGCGATCCACGAGAAACTGCCCCTTGATCTGAGGAAACTGCCGCTCGGCGTCCTGGCGATCGACCTCCGACGGGGTGAAGCCGTCGATCTTGTCCAGCGCCGGCATCGCCGCCGTGGGCGGCAGAGGCTCCGGCAGCTCGCCCGAGGGATTGATGGCGGTGTTCTGGAGCGCCGCCATGAGCTCGGGCGTGACCGGCAGCCGGGGAAGTCCGAAGGCGCGATGGGTGACCAGCTCGGGATCGGCGGCGAGGGGCGCGCGCGTCGGGCGGAACTTGAAATACAGGCGGGCGTTCTCCGGGCTGGTGGCCACGATGGCGAGCGTCTCGACGCCCGCGGCCTTGAGCTTCTCGGTGGTGACGCCGAGCTGGGCGATGGCGCGCCGGCAGAACGGGCAGTAGAGTCCCCTGAACATCGCGAGCAGCACCGGGCTCCGTCCGCGGTAGTCGTCGAGCGACACGGTTCCGTCGCGTCCCACCGCGGCCAGCGTGAAGTCAGGAGCGGGGTCGCCGGGCTTGAGGGGCGAGCGATCAGCGGGAGCCGTCATCAATTTCCCTCCGTCGGGGGTCGGGTGTTCACGTCGAATCGTCGATCGCTCAGCCCAGGAACGGCAGCAGCACGAGCGAGTCGGGGTCGAGCCCGCCGCGCGCGCACACTTCCTGGGCGAGCGTCAGATAGCGCTCTGCCTCGGCCGGCTGGCCGAGGTCCAGATGAATCGTAGCCAACCCATCGTAGCACGGGAACAGAAGCTGCGGCTCGCCGGCCGACTCGACGAGGTCGAGGGCCTCGCGATAGCACTCGAGCGCGGGGCTCACGTCTCCGTGGCACTGGTAGATCTGGCCGAGGACGATCAGGGGCACGGCGAGATGGTCGAGCTGGCCGAGCTGGCGGTCGAGCTCGATGGCCGCCTGGGCCGCCTCGATGCCCTCTGCCTCGCAGCGATCGGTGAGCGCGCAGTAGGCCACCGCGAGATTGGCATACAGCCTCGACTGGACACCGAGATCGCCGATCCGCTTGGCCGTCTCGAGGCCGAGCAGACAGGTGGAGATCCCCCGCGACGGGTCGAGCGTGCTGTAGAGGATGCCGAGGTTGGTGTAGCCGCGGCAGGCCGCCTGGAGGAGGTTCTGCTCGAGGGCCACGGCGATGCTGCCCTCGATGTGGGCGACCGCTTCCTCGCTCCGGCCGGTCCTCGCTAGGGCGACGCCCACCGTGTTGCGCGCGTGAGCGATCACCGCCGCCGCCTCGCGGGGCGCCTCGGGATCGGCCTCGCCGGCCAGCCCCTCCGCCAGCGCGAGCGCCCGCTCCCCCCACTCGATCGCGCGCTGGTTGTCGCCGCTGCGGAACGCGAGTCGCCCCATCTCCTGATAGAGATGGGCGGACTCCACGTCGTCGCCTCCTCCCTCGAGCAGCGCGAGCCCCGACCGGAAGCACTCGAGCGCGCCCTCGCGCTCCCCGGCGTCCCAGCGCAGCCCGCCGACCTTGCGGTGACAGCGCGCCTGGCCCCGGCGGTCCCCGGCCTCGGCGAAGCCGGATCGCGCAGTGTCGTAGTGCTCCCGGGCCTCCGCGCGGCGGCCCAGCGTGGCCAGCAGATCGCCGAGGCGCTCGCGCACCGGGATCTCCTCGCCCGTCGCCCCGGACTCGCGCAGCGTGCGCAGCGCCCGCGAGTAGTTCCGGACGGCGTCCTCGTTGGCGTACACGGCCCGCGCCCGGTCGCCCGCCGTGACGAGGAAGCGCGCCCCGCGGCGGCGGTCCGTTCCGAGGCTCCCGTGATGACCGAGCGCCTCGATGTCCTCGAGCCGGCTCGGCTGGCCACCGCAGAGCGCCTCGAGGGCCTGCGCCGCGCGATCGTGCGCTTCCGTCCGGCGCGCCACGAGGAGGTTCTGGTACACGACCTCCTGGACGAGGGCCTGGGTGAATCGATATCTCGTCCCCGCCGTCACGGCCTGGCCGGGCGCGGGCGGGGCCTCCTCGATCAGGTCCGCGCCCCGCAGGACGGCGATGGACTCGTCGAGGCGCTCGGGCGATCCCGTCATCGCCCGCAGCGCGTCGCGGCCGAAGACGAGCCCCAGCACGGCGGCCTCCTGGAGGAGACGGCGCGGCTCGGCGGGAAGGCGGTCGGCGCGGGACAGCAGCATTCCCTGGATGGTGGGCGGCACGTCGATCGCGGCGGATGCGCCGCTCAAGATCCATCCCGACGGGCCCCGCGCCAGGGCGCCGGAGGCGACGAGCGCGCGCACGATCTCCACGAGGTAGAGCGGGTTGCCGCCCGCGCGCTCGACGACGAGCGCGCGAAGCCCGGCCGGCAACGCCTGGCCCGCCGACTCCAGCACCCCCTCGACCAGCGCGAGACCGGCCGCGTCGTCGAGCGGGGAGAGGTGGATGTCGGCGCGGGCGGCCCGGCTGCTCAGCGCGGACTCGCCGTCGAACCCCGGCCGATAGGTGGCGACGAGGAGCATCGGGCGGTCGCAGAGCTGGTCGGCCAGGAAGCGGAGGAGATCGATGGAGGCGCTGTCCGCCCAGTGCAGGTTCTCGACGACGAGGACGAGAGGGGCCTTCTGGAGGCGTCGGTCGATCACCAGGCGCGTGGCGAGGAAGATCTGCCGCCGGAGCTGTTCGGGCTCGAGGTGGCCCAGCGCCTCGCCCGACTCGATGCCGAGCATGTGGGCCAGGGCCGGGGCCAGGCGCTCGGCCTCGAGCTCGTCGCATCCGAGCTCGCGGAGCCCGGCGCGCAGCCTGGCCACGGTCGCGTCGAGCGCGTCCGCGGGGTCGAGCTGGAACCCGTCCCTGAGAAAGGCGCCCAGCACCCCGTACGCCTGCTCTCCGAACGGGCTGCAGACCACGCGCCGGAGGGCGACGCGCTCCAGCCGCCCGCTCGTCCCGAGGGCGGCCAGGAGCTCGGCGACCAGCCGCGACTTGCCGATTCCCGCGTCGCCCTCGATCCCCACCACCTGGGCGCGCCCCGCGCTCGCCCGCGCGAAGGCCGCCTGCAGCTCGTCCAGCTCCCGCCCGCGCCCGACGAGGGGCGACGCGAGCCCCTGTCCTGCGCCCGGCGCCGCATCGGACAGACCGCGGAGCCGCCAGACCTCGACCGGCGCCGCCTTGCCCTTGAGGGAGAGCGGCGGCAGCGGGTCGAAGGCGAACGCGTGAGCGGCGAGGCGCTGCGTCGCCCCGCTGACCAGGATCTGACCGTCCTCCGAGGCGGAGAGGAGCCGGGCGGCGGTGTTCACGGTGTCGCCGGTGACGGCGTAGGCGGCATCGGCGGCACCGAGCCGACCGGCCACCACCGGACCCGTGTTGATCCCGAGGTGGAGCCGGACCGGCCCGCCGAAGCAGATCTCCCAGCGACCGCTGAGGGCCCCCATGCGCTCCAGCATCGCGAGCCCCGCCCGCAGCGCCCGCTCGGGGTCGTCCTCGTGGGCCACCGGCGCGCCGAACACCGCCATGACGGCGTCGCCGACGAACTTCTCGACGAAGCCTCCGTACTGCTCGACGGCCTCGGCGAGCATCGCGAACAGATCGTTCTGGAACGCGCGCACGTCCTCCGGGTCCAGCCGTTCGCCGAGCGCGGTGAATCCCGAGACGTCGGCGAACAGCACGGTCACGAGCCGGCGATCGGCCTCGGACGCGGGCGGCGGGACACTCGGGCGCACCGGCGGCGACACGGGCGCGGCGACCGGCGTCCCCTCGAGGGGCGCGCCGCACTTGGGGCAGAACGCGAAGTCGGGCGGGCACGTGAACCCGCAGCCGGCACAGCTCCGGCTCAGGCGCCGGCCGCACTTCGGGCAGAAGGCGAAGTCCGGCGCCGCGTCGAAGCCGCATCCCGAGCAGCGCCCCTGTCCGCTCACCGCCACCATTCTAACGGGTACGGCCCCCCGGCCGGCGGCCCCGCTTCGTCATGGGCCGGCCAGGAGCCGGCGGTAGAGCTCGACGAGGCGGTCGTTCTGCCTCTCGAGGTCGTAGTGCTCGAGGATGTGGGCGCGCCCGGCCCGGCCCATGCGCTCGCGGAGTCCGGCATCGTCGACCAGACGGCCCAGTCGCCCGGCCAGCGCCTCGACATCCCGCTCCGGAACCAGAAATCCTGT
>Ga0187766_10002221_pt1 | contig 11457 bp, 10 predicted proteins | sample 0216_QUI02_MP05__4_FD_132971 | JGI IMG/M metagenome (GOLD analysis project Ga0187766, IMG submission 132971) | Tropical peat soil microbial communities from peatlands in Department of Meta, Colombia - 0216_QUI02_MP05_20_MG | ecosystem: Environmental > Terrestrial > Soil > Wetlands > Peat ... | reverse complement strand
GGGGTCAACGCCATGATGAAGTGTGCGGCGGCACTCCCTCGCTCTGTCGCGGGCCTCGCCCAAACTAAAATCGTGTACACTACCGAGACCCATCTCACGGCGGCGGCCGTCCCGCATGTAGCGGAACACCCAGGACTTTGTGCCTTCCTTTGATACTTGAAGATAAAGTCCACTGCCGTCAGCATGGTGCCCGGGCTTCGCGTTCTTGACCTTAAGAAGCGTGAGCTGGTTCCGTTTCATTTTTCCTACCCATCAATTGTTCGTAGATTGTACGAGACAACTCAAGGACGGGTCAAGACAGTGAAACCGTTGAAATAGATTGGTTCTATGGGTAAAATGCGTTCGAAAACAATGCCTACGCGCAGTCTCCTTCTCCTCACGGTGTTTTCCGTCGCGGCCCTCGCCGTGCTGATCGGACTCGGCGTCTGGCAGTTGCAGCGGCTTCAATGGAAAGAGAGCCTCATCGCCGAGATCGAAATGCGCACCAAGGCGGAACCGATCTCGCTCCAAGAGGCTGTGACGCGTGCGCGGGCCGGCGAAGATATGAGCTATGTGCGCGTGCGCGTCGATGGCCGCTTCGACAACGGCAAGGAGCGCTATCTATTTGCCGTATCCGACGGAACGCCCGGCTGGCACGTCATTACACCGCTCACCACGTCGGAAGGGGAAGTGGTGCTGATCGACCGGGGCTTCGTGTCCGACGCATTCAGAGATCCGGCTTCACGGCCGCAAGGAGAGCTTACCGATGCGGTCACCGTCACCGGACCCGCGCGGCCTCCAGAAAGCCAGGGGCTGTTCATCCCGGACAATGAAATCGAGCAGAATCGGTGGTTCTGGGGCGACCTTTTTGCCATGGCCAAATCCATGTTCGGCGGCGTGGCCGGCACCAAAGACGTGGCGCCATTCTTTCTGGAGGCAGAGTGGAGCGATATTCCAGGCGGTTGGCCGCTAGGCGGTCAGACCAGGCTTGATCTCCCCAACAACCACCTGCAATACGCGATCACTTGGTTTGCTCTCGCCCTTTGTCTTGTGGTCATCTATGTCATCTATGTGCGGACACGATGGAAGGCGGCGTAGCGGCCGTCTCTAATTGTGGGCCAATGTTCGTGGTCCCTCCTTGGCCTTAGAGGACAGTTCGTGAGGTATGTGAGCACACGGGGCGAAGCCCCAGCGCTTCCCTTTGAAGGGGCGTTGCTCGCAGGTCTTGCCCGCGACGGCGGGCTCACTATGCCTGAGGTCTGGCCGCAGCTTTCACCTACCGAGATCGCGATGCTCGCTGGCCTCGACTACGCAGAAGCGGCCTACCGCATCATGCGCCCTTATCTTGAGGGCGACCCGAGCCTCGCTGATTTGCAAGCCGTGCTTGATGAGGCCTATGCCGGCTTCCACCACCCGGCTATCGCGCCGCTCCGCCAGATCGGGCCGGCGAGTTGGCTGCTTGAGCTGTTTCACGGCCCGACGCTTGCCTTCAAGGATCTCGCCATGCAGGTGGTGGCAAGGCTCATGGACCGCGCTCTTTCTAGGCGCGGCGCCCGCGCCACCGTGGTCGGCGCTACCTCCGGCGATACCGGCGCAGCGGCGATCGAGGCCTTCCGCGGCCTCGACATGATCGACGTTTTCATCCTGCACCCGAAGGGGCGGGTGACCGAGGTGCAGCGCCGGCAAATGACGAGCGCGCGCGAGCCAAACGTGCACAACATTGCCGTGGAAGGCACGTTCGACAACTGCCAGGGCCTTGTGAAGGCGCTGTTCAACGATGCGGGCTTGCGCGACGCCCTTTCTCTCACTGGGGTCAATTCGATCAACTTCGCCCGCATACTTGCTCAGATCGTCTATTATTTCACTTCAGCAGTAGCACTCGGGAGCCCCTACCGCGCCGTCTCCTTCGCCGTACCCACCGGAAATTTCGGTGATATTTTCGCAGGTTACGCTGCCCATGCCATGGGCTTACCGGTCGCTCGCCTCGTTATTGCCACGAACCTCAACGACAGTCTCCCCCGCGCCTTGTCGACGGGGATCTACGAGCCAAGAGGCGTGATCGTCACCTCCAGCCCGAGCATGGACATTCAGTTTGCGAGCAATTTCGAGCGGCTTCTGTTCGAGCTCGCCGGCCGTGACGGCGCCCGCGTCAGGGGGCGCATGGACGCGCTTCGGCGCACAGGAGCCTTTCATTTGGAAGCGGGGGAGCTTGCCGAGATGCGCGCTCTCTTCGCCGCTCATTCGACTGACGAGCACGAGACCGAGATGACCATCAGAAGCCTGTTCGATGAAGCCGGCGTGATGATCGATCCGCACACCGCCGTCGGCCTCGCCGCGGCGGCTAAGGAAAGCGTGGGCACCCCTATGATCGTATTGTCGACCGCCCATGCCGCAAAGTTCCCGGAAGTCATCGAGTGCGCCCTCGGCCGCCTGCCGGAGCAGCCCGAACGGCTCAAGGCAAAGCTCGACCAAGAGGAGCGCCTAACCGTGCTGCCCAACGACTATGGCGCGGTCGCCGGCTTCATCTCGACCCACGCCCATGCCAAGGCACATGCGGGAGCCAGGAGCACGAAAAAGGCTCGCACCGAGGTCGGCGCGTGAGTGTCGAGCTGTCCAGGCTTGCCAATGGCCTCACGGTGGTGAGCCATGCCAGGGCCGACGTGGAGACCATCTCGCTCGGGATCTGGGTCGGGGCTGGGAGCCGCAGTGAAAGCTTGCCCGAGCACGGCATCGCCCATTTCCTCGAACATATGGCTTTCAAGGGCACCGCCCGGCGCAGCGCGCAAGAGATTGCCGAGGAGGTTGAGGCCGTGGGCGGCGAGTTGAACGCCGCGACTGGCGTTGATTCGACGGCTTACTATGCGCGGGTGCTACACCAAGACATGGGGCTCGCCCTCGATATTTTGAGCGACATCATCCTTGCCCCACGCTTCGATCGCATCGAGCTCGCCCGCGAGCGCGACGTGATCCTCCAGGAGATCGCCTCTGCACTGGATTCCCCCGAAGACATGGTGTTCGATCTCGTTCAGTCGACGGCATTTCCTGATCAGCCAGCCGGGAGACCGATCCTCGGCACCGCCAAGAGCGTAAAAGGCTTCAAGTCGACCCATCTCAAAGGCTATCTCACGACCCATTATCACGCGCCGAACATGGTGCTTGCCGCCGCCGGTGCCGTCCATCACGGCGCTCTCCTCGCCGAAGCTGAGCGCCTGCTCGGGCCCCTTGGCTCGGGCACGGCCCCTGAGCCTGCGCCAGCCCTTTATCGTGGCGGCGTGGCGCGCTCTGAGAAGTCCTTCGAGCAGACCCATATGGTGCTCGCCTTCGAAGCGCCGCCCTATCGCCATGCCGACTATTTTACGACGCAAGTCTGTGCCGGCGCGCTGGGCGGCGGCATGTCCTCGCGCCTCTTCCAGGAGGTGCGCGAGCGGCGCGGGCTCTGCTACGCGATTCATGCCTTCGCCTCGGGCCTTTCCGACGCCGGCATGTTCGCGGTCTACGCGGCTTGCGGGCCAGACCGTGCTGATCAGCTTCTGGCCGTGGTCCGGGACGAGCTCTTACGCGCTGCCGACGGCGGCTTTAGCGAGGAGGAGGTTGGCCGCGTCAAGGCCCAGCTCAAAATGGGCCTGCTTGCCGGGCTTGAAAGCAGCGGTACGCGGGCCGAGCAACTCGCGCGGCAAATCCTCATTCACGGCCGTCCGCTCTCAACCCAAGAGCTGATCGGGAAGGTCGAGAGCGTGACACCGGCTGAGGCGCAAGCCATGGCCGAGCGCCTCCTTGCTTCGCCTGTGAGCCTCGCCACGGTGGGGCCAATTCTTCATGTTGCAAGATTCGATAGCCTCGCGGCAAAATTCACCCTGGCCTCGAGCCAGGCGGCCTGAGGAGCATTGAGACCATGGCGTTGCTGCGTACCGCCACCTCGACCGATCTGGGACCGGTTATCCTATCAGAGCGCGTGCATCTGCGCACGCCGCAGATGTCGGACTATCCAGATTGGACGGAGCTTCGCGCCGCGAGCCGCGACTTTCTCACGCCCTGGGAACCGCTTTGGGCCACAGATGAGCTGACCCGCGCCTCCTTCCGGCGCCGCGTCCGCCACTATATGCGTGACCTCCGCGAGGACATGGGCTATGCGCTCTTCATCTTCTCGGCCGCGAGCGGCTCGCTCGTCGGTGGCCTTACCCTTTGCAATGTGCGCCGCGGGGTAACTCAAGCCTGCACACTAGGCTACTGGATCGGTGCGCCCTACGCCCGCAAGGGTTACATGACGGCGGCCGTCCGCGCCGTTGTCCCTTTTGTATTCGATTCGCTTGAGCTGCACCGGCTCGAGGCGGCTTGCCTACCAGCCAATGCCGCCTCCATCAAGCTCTTGGAGAGGACTGGCTTCACTCGCGAAGGGATGGCGCGACGCTATCTGAAGATCAACGGCGCGTGGCAGGACCACCTGCTTTACGCGCTGCTTGATAGCGACGGGCGCCGTTAGGAGCGCGATCGGGGGCGTCATTGAGAGACGGCAAGGAGACGGGAGTGGGCTGCGCGATAAAAGGTGGTGCGGCAAGGGGCTGGGGCGCCTGGTTTGCCTGTCTCACCATGCTCCTCCTCGTCGTTTGCATGAGCCTCATGCCTTGGTCGCAGTCCATCGCCCACGCTTTAGAGGCCGTCGTCGTCAAGCCCGAGCAGGAGAGGCTCGACATCACTGCGCTCGGCGAGCTCTATGAAGGGCGCGGCGACCACCTGCAAATCGACACGGCGCCGGGCCAGGACGGCTACATCGGGCGCATGGCGGTGCAGGCCACGACGCCCGACACCAATCCCGGCTGGCTCGTCTTCGCGCTTTCCAACCCCACCACCGAGCGCATCACCCGATGGCTCGTCGCGCCCCGCTACACGCTGGCCAATTCGCGCGTGCTGTCGCCAGAGCTCGACGCCGGCCGCGTCGCCGCAATCACGCCGTCTCTGGGCTTCAGGCCGGAGCGCATGAAGAGCGACCGCGCCGACATGTTCCGCTTGAGCCTCGATCCGGGGCAGACCGTCACTTTCGCCGCAGAGATGAGCTCGCGGCAGGTGCCAGGCCTTATGCTGTGGAACCCTGAAGTCTATCAAGCCAAGCAGCAGGACCGCATGCTGTTCAACGGCGTGCTCCTCGGCATCACCGGACTCCTCGCCATCTTCCTGACCGCGATCTTCGCCGCAAACCACAGGGCCATCTTCCCGGCAACCGCGCTCGTGGCCTGGGCGGTGCTCGCCTATTTCTGTGTGGACTTCGGATTTTGGAGCAAGCTGTTCCCGGTCGAGGCGAACCACGTCGCGGTCTATCGCGCCGCCGCCGAGGCCGCGGTAGCTGCGAGCCTCGTGCTCTTTCTCTATGCCTTTTTACGCATCGGGCTTTGGCATGGCTGGATCAAAACGCTGTTCTGGTGCTGGATCGCGGCCCAATTCGGCCTTGTCGTTTTCGCGGTCATCGATCCGCAGCTTGCCTCTGGGCTCGCTCGCTGCTCCATGGTGGGCATTGGTGCGATCGGCACTTGCCTGATCGTTTATCTCGCGCTTCGCGGCCAGGATCGCGCGCTTCTCCTCATTCCAAGCTGGATGCTGCTGCTCGTGTGGCTGTTCGGGGCCGCCATGATCGTGCTCGGTAAGCTGTCCGGCGACATTGTTGTCACGGGCCTCGCCGCTGGCCTCGTCCTCATCCTCGTGCTGCTCGGTTTTACCGTGACGCAATTTGCCTTCCGCTCCACCGGCGGCCCGCTTCAGCTTGGGCCGGTAAGCGAGGTGCAGATGAAGTCGCTTGCCGTCGATGGTTCCGGCGCGGCCGTCTGGCAGTGGAACGCCGGCAAGGACCACATCACCGTTGATCAGGAGGTCGAGGAGGCGCTCGGCGTGCCTCCCGGCACGCTCGATACGACCGTCGACCACTTCCTCCAGCACATGCACGCCGCCGACCGCGAGCGCTTCCGCTTGATGATCTGGTCGCTAAAGGAGAATCAGGGCGGCGATCTACAAACCGAATTTCGCCTCAAGCGCCAGGACGGCAGCTATCTCTGGTATGAGCTTCGCGCGCGCGCGGCACCGAGCGAGAATACGCGGCTGCTCCGCTGCGTAGGACTGATGCGTGACATCACGAGCCTCAAGCGGTCGCATGAGCGGCTGATGTATGACGCCGTGCATGACAATTTGACCAGCTTGCCGAACCGCGAGCTGTTAATGGACCGCCTGCAAGGTGCAATTACGCGAGCGCGCGAGGGGCAGGCCAACCGTCCTACGGTGATGTTCATCGACATCGACCACTTCAAGAACGTCAATAAGAGCTTCGGCCTCGCCGTCGGCGACAGCATGCTGTTGACCCTTGGGCGCCGGCTCGTGCGCCACCTCAATCCGCAAGACACGCTTGCCCGCCTCGGCGGCGACCAGTTCGTCATCCTCATGATCTCCGAGACCGATCCACGTCAGGTCGCTACGCTTGCCGAGCGCGTGCGGCGCGCGCTCCGCACGCCCATGAAGATCGGCGGCAATGAGATCGTGCTCACCGCCTCGATAGGTATCGTCGTCGATGACGGGGTGCAGGCGACGGCCCAGGATTTGTTGCACGAAGGCGAGATCGCGATGCTCCGGGCCAAACGCACTGGCGCCGACCGTATCGAGATCTTCAGCGCCTCCATGCGGGGCGAGGACGAAAGCCGGCTGCCGCTCGAAAGCGATCTCAGAAAGGCGCTCGAGAGGCGACAGATCACGGTACTATACCAGCCGATCACCCGCCTTGCCTCGAACCAGCTCGCGGGGTTCGAGGCACTACTCCGCTGGGATCACCCCACGCGCGGCCGCCTCGGCGCCGACGAGTTCATGCCCGTCGCCGAAGAGACCGGGCTCATCGGTGAGCTTGGCAGCTATGTGTTGGGACAGGCTTTGGAGGAGGCGAGCCGCTGGCACAAGGTACTGCCGCGCGAGCGCAACCCGCTCTTCGTCAGCGTGAATGTGCCGAGCCGCCAGCTCTTCCGCCAGGACTTGGTGCAGGAGATCAGGCTGATGCTCGCCAAGGAGGCGGTGCCCAAGGGAACTTTGAAGCTTGAGATCGCCGAGTCGCTGGTCATGGAGAACCCAGAGCGCGCCGTGGAAATTCTGTCCTGGCTCAAAACCTTCGGTGCAAGCCTCGCGCTTGATGATTTCGGCACCGGATATTGCTCCTTAAGTTATCTGCACCGCTTCCCGTGCGACACCATCAAGATCGACCGCTCGCTCGTGCGTGACAGCGGGCTCAACGGCTCGACGCCCATGATCTTGCGCTCGATCATCGCGCTTTCCCACGAGCTCGGCAAAGAGGTTGTGGCTGAAGGCGTCGAGACCGCCGCCGACGCGACCTATCTGCGCTCGATCGGCTGCGAATACGGCCAGGGCTTCTATTACGGCGAGCCAATGTCGCCGAAAGAAGTGGCCGACCTCCTGTCGGCGCTTGCAAGCCACCGCAAGCGGCAGCAGCGCGAGCGTTCAAGGGCGGCAGCGAGAGGGAATGTCGCGCCGGTTGCGAAGCCCATGGCGCCTGCCGCACCACCCCAGCCGAAGCCCGCACCCTCAGGCGTGACCTGAGTCGTTAACCAGGCGCAAAGGGTCGATGCCGATCTTGCCGAGCACGCGGTTATATTTGCGGTCGACCTCGGAATCGAAGATCAGCTCGGGGTCCGCCGCGCAATGCAGCCAGCCATTGGCCTGGATCTCGCTTTCGAGTTGCCCCGGCGCCCACCCGGCATAGCCGAGCGCAAGTAGCGCCTTGTCGGGCCCGGTGCCCTTGGCGATGTCGCGCAAAATGTCGATGGTGGCAGTGAGAGACACGCCTTCATCGATGGGAAGCGTGCTCTCCTTCTTGAAATAGTCCGCGCTGTGCAGGACAAAACCGCGGCCGGTCTCCACCGGCCCGCCGAGATGCACCGCCATGGCGCCGAGCCCCATTGGCAGTCTTATGCGCTCCTTCGGCGGAACGATGTTGAGCTGCTCCAAGAGCTCCGTGAAACTGATATTGGGCGCGCGGTGATTGATGATGATGCCCATGGCGCCGTCGGCCGAGTGCGCGCACATATAGATCACGGCGCGGGCAAAACGCGGATCGCCCATCGCCGGCATGGCCACAAGTAAGCTGCCGTCGAGATATCCGTCACGCTGACGCTTCGGTGGAGTGGAACGCGGCATAAGACAAGACTACAGGCGAGGTCCGCCGGTTGGGAAGAGGCAATGGGCAAATAACGTGCTTGCAACCCATTGGTCGCTTGGGTCACGAAAGAGTGACGCTTTAATGTTGAGCGTTGTGGTCGCGCGCCACAATCGTTGCCGCTAGACTGGCGCCGAACTTGAACCTAAAGGACATGATGATCGAATTCTTACCGACGATGCCCTCCGTCCGCTTGCTTGGCGGCGCTTTCGCCTCGACTATATGCCTCGCGCTCGCGGGCACCTGCTTCGCCGCCTCTCCCGGCGAGTCACCCTGGGTGAAGGAAAGCTACTCGAGGGTGAGGCTGGTTAGCGGCACTGGCGCAGGCGACGGCCAACAATTTGCCGGCGTCCAGATCCGCCTCGATCCAGGTTGGAAGACCTATTGGCGGACCCCCGGCGACTCCGGCGTGCCGCCGAGCTTCGACTGGTCCGGATCGAAGAACGTGAAGCAGGCGCAAGTGCTCTATCCGGCGCCGCGCCGCTTTGCCGATGCGAGCGGCACGGCCATCGGCTACGAAGAGGAGGTGGTGTTCCCGGTGATAGTCACGCCATTGCGTCCCGACCAGCCGGTCGAGCTCAAGCTCAATCTGGGCTACGGTCTGTGCAAGACCCTGTGCATCCCGAACGAGGCGAGTCTCAGCATCGAGCTCCCGCCGCAAATGGCCGCGGGGCACGGGGATGATCTCTTGCTTACGCGTTTCGTCGATCTTGTGCCAAAGCCCGCCGAGCCGGACAAGCTGCCCGCGCTTGGCGGCGTTGAGGCAAAGCTCGATGGCGCTAACTCCAAGCTCATCATCTATGCGCACTTTCCGGACGGGGCCACCGGCACTGACCTCTTTATCGAGGCTCCGGGCGGTGCCTTCATCCCCGTGCCGAAGGCCCTCGGCCCGCTCGAAGGCGTCCAGCAGCGCTTCGTGGTGAGCTTCGCGTCTTCCGCTGAAGTGGCAGCGCTTAAGGGCAAGTCCCTGACGCTGACGCTTATTTCGGACGAAGGCGCCCGGGAAGCAAGCTGGACGCTTGAGTAGCGTCTCGTCTTCGGCTTGCTATTGAAGCCCGGCAGCAAGCTGCCTTGGCCCTCGCCGATTAAGCCGGTATGGTCCTGCCAAAGCCGAGCGACGCGGAGGTAGCCATGAGTATTGGAGTCGGAGACCCCCTGCCCGAAGCCACTTTCCGCGTGCTCGGGACCGAGGGCATCGAGAAATTGACCACGTTTGACGTCTTTGCCGGCAAGAAGGTGGTGCTGTTCGCAGTTCCGGGCGCCTTCACGCCGACCTGCCACCTCAAACACCTTCCCGGATTTGTCGATAATGCCGACGCCTTCAAGAAGAAGGGCGTGCACACCGTGGCCTGCGTCGCAGTGAACGATCCCTTCGTGCTCGATGCTTGGTCGAAGGCTGTCGGCGGTAGGGGCAAGGTGCTGTTTCTCTCCGACGGCAATGGCGATTTCACCGAGGCGATCGGCCTAGAGTTCGACGGAAGCGGCATCGGGCTTGGCATACGCTCCAAGCGCTACGCGATGCTGGTCGACGATGGCCTAGTGAAGGTACTCAAGGTGGAAGACTCTCCCGGCGTCGCCGACGTAAGCACCGCCGAGAAGCTGCTCGCCACGATTTAGGCACTAGCATCACCTCGGCCCTTGCGGTGCAGCAATGGGGCCATGCCCTCGCGTGCGAGCTCATCGGCGCGCTCGTTCTCGTCATGGCCGTGGTGGCCTTTGACCCAGTGCCAGCGGATGTGGTGCCGCTCCGCCGCCCGCTCGAGCCGCTGCCACAGCTCGATATTGCGCACGGACTTGCGGTCGGCGGTCCGCCAGCCATTCCGTTTCCAACCTTTGATCCAGCTTGTGATGCCGCCGCGGAGGTAGTTTGAGTCGGTGTAAAGATCGACGTCAGAGGGTGCCTTCAAGGCTTCGAGCGCAACGATAGCTGCGATGAGCTCCATGCGATTGTTGGTGGTGAGCTGCTCGCCGCCCTTCAGCTCCTTGCGGTGCTGTCCGGACTGAAGAATGACGCCCCAGCCGCCTGGCCCCGGATTGCCGGAGCAGGCCCCGTCGGTGTGGATCACCACCCTGGGCTTGTCGCTCAACCTTCAATGCTCCCGAGCCCGTAGTCGCGATGGGACTCCACCTTCCGGTGGAATCTGAGCTTGCGCAAATATTCGTTCGGGTCCTTCCGCTTGACCAGGGCCTCGCCGTCGGTGTTGAGCCAGTCGTAGCTGCGAGTAAGCAGGAAGCGGAGCGCGGCGCCACGCGCAAGCGTCGGAAGCGCGGCGAGCTCCGCCGCGGCCAGCGGCCGCACACCCTCATATGCCTGCAGGAACGCCCGCGCCTTGGTGATGTTGAAACTCGCATCCGACTCGAAGCACCAGGCATTGAGGCAGATGGTGATGTCGTAAGCGAGCATGTCGTTGCAGGCGAAGTAGAAGTCGATCAGGCCGGACACCTGCTGGCCGAGAAAGAATACGTTGTCGGGAAAGAGATCGGCGTGGATCACGCCTTGCGGCAATCCGCTCGGCCAAGCCTTTTCAATATAGGCAAGCTCTTTGCCGATCTCGCCCGCAAGACCTGGAATGATCGTATCGGCACGATCGCCAATCGCGTTGAACAACGGCGCCCAGCCGCCAAGCGACAGGCCGTTCGCGCGGGTTTGGGGAAAGCTCTCGCCCGCGACATGAAATTGCCCGAGCGACTTGCCAAGACTTGCGCATTGCTCTATCGAAGCGCGCCGCACTGAGACGCCATCGAGAAAGGTGATGAGCGCCGCTGGCCTGCCGGCAAGTTTGCGCAACGTCCGCCCCTCCCGGTCATGAACCGGAAGCGGACAGGAGATACCGCGGGCGGCAAGGTGCTCCATCAGCGCGAGGAAATAGGGGAGGTCCTTCGGCGCCACGCGCTTCTCGTAGAGCGTCAAGATGTAGCGCCCGGCCTCAGTCTGCACCAGGTAGTTGGAGTTCTCGATGCCCTCGGCGATCCCCTTGCAGGAGGTGAGCGTGCCTATGTCGTAGCTGGCGATGAATGCATCAAGCTCTTCATCGGCGACCTCGGTATAGACTGCCATGCTAGAACGCCGGCATGTCTCGAAGCTGATAAGGCAGCTTGAAGGTGACGTTCTCTTCCGCCGTGACCACGCTCTCCACCTTGGCGGCAAAGCGGACCTTGAAGGCGTCGATGATCTCCTCGACCAGCACTTCCGGCGCCGAGGCGCCCGCGGTAATACCGAGGCTGCGGATCCCGGTGAAGTCATTCCAATGAATTTCGGCGACACTTTGCACCAGCATGGCGCG
>Ga0187766_10002217_pt1 | contig 11464 bp, 9 predicted proteins | sample 0216_QUI02_MP05__4_FD_132971 | JGI IMG/M metagenome (GOLD analysis project Ga0187766, IMG submission 132971) | Tropical peat soil microbial communities from peatlands in Department of Meta, Colombia - 0216_QUI02_MP05_20_MG | ecosystem: Environmental > Terrestrial > Soil > Wetlands > Peat ... | reverse complement strand
AGAATCGCCGAGCTGGCTCGCGATTTCTTTCCCGCGGTCGTCCTGCATGTCGGCGATTAAGACACGTGCGCCCTCCGCGACGAACTGCCGAGCGCTCGCGGCGCCAATCCCACTGGCGCCGCCGGTGATGATCGCCACCCGATCTTCCAGCCTTCTCACGTTCTTTTCTCAGCGAGCAAGATCCCATCCTCCTCGAGCTTTGCGATTTCCTCGGATGAAGCGCCGAGCCACTCGGCGAGGACTTCTCGGTTGTGCTCGCCGCGGTAGGCTGCACCGCACCGTATACCGCTGTGCGCGTCCGAAAAGCGATAGGGCGACTGGACCACGCGGCGGGTTCCACCTCCGCGATCATCCACCAAAGTGGCCGTCCCGCGCGCTTGAGCAGTTGGTGAGGTGAACGCAACCTCGGTGGAGCGGACGTCACCCCACGCGACACCAACAGAGTCTAGAGCTTCCGTGAGTTTTGCCCGATCGGCGAACGAGCGGTAGAAGTCGGCAGCAGCCTTGCGTCGGGATCGAATTTTCTCAGCGAGCTTCGCGCCGGGAGGTGTCGGATCAACGACTCCGAGCCTTCCCGTAAGGACCTTCCAGATGTACCGGAAATCTCCGGTGATCATGATCGGGCCGCCTGGAGCGTCCCAGATCTCTCCGCCACCTCGCACGATCGGAGTCTTATCTAGGGCAAAGTGGACATAATCATCGGTCGCGAGCATCGCCTCAAGCATCGCAAGATCAATGTGCTGTCCAAGTCCAGTGCGCTCGCGCAGCAGAAGGGCGGCAAGAACCCCCGCAAGACCGTGCAGACCAGCGTTTGTGTCAGCGATCGAGAGTACAGGATCGCTGGGTCTCGCAGCGTCGAACTCGGCTTGGCGTGCGACGATACCCGCCTCGGCATGCACCACGGAAGCGTAGGCGGGACGCTGTGCCTCTGGAGATTTCGCCCCGAAGCCCGAGATCGAGAGCATGACAAGGCGCGGGTTCAGCGTGTGGAGGCGCGCCCAACCAAGACCACGGCGATCGAGAACACCCGCGCGGAAGTTCTCGATCAGGACGTCGGCCTGCTGTGCCAAGCGCCGCAGCAGTTCGTTCCCGCCCGAAACCTCGAGATCGATACAGACGGCGCGTTTCCCGGCATTCTGCTGCGTGAAGTAACCGCTCAGCCCATTGCGGACGACTCCCCAGCCGCGCGTAATGTCGCCCTCGGGCGGCTCGACCTTTACGACGTCGGCGCCCAGGTCGGCGAGCATGCGGGCTGCGAAGGGGCCCGCCAAGACGCGTGAGAGGTCGAGGACGCGGAAGGCTCGGAGAGGGGCTTCCACGCTTGCCTAGCCGCCGGACGCCGCTTGCCCGCTCTGCCGTTTGACGCCGGCAGGAAGCGTCGGAGCTGCCGAGGTGCGGAAGGTGTGCTGCTCCACGTTTACCTCTTCGATCGGGATCTCTCCGGCCAAAACCGCACGTTTCCAGGCCTGGTGCTCAGGCCCGCGCGCGTGGAACTCGGGCATCACCTCCCGGGCAAAAAGCTCGAGGCTCTCGCAGATGTCCTCGTGGGAGTTCTTGCCGGCTTGATTGAGCAGGATCACCTGGTCGATGTTCGACTGCTCAAACTTCCGGAGCTTATGCTGCAGCGTCTCGGGTGACCCGACCAGCCCCGAACGCCGCTGATGCTTGCCCGAATCTGACTCCTTCCAGCCCTGATATTCCTGCCAGAGATTCACAGAGCCCGGTTCCACGGGCCCGTGCTTGCTGTAAAAGCGAAGTGCGAACTGAAAGAAAGTCCACCCATCCGCTTTGCGCAACGCTTCCTCATCCGTCTTTGCACACATGAAGCCGCTTACCAGCGCGATATTGGGGTTGGTTTGATAGTCCGTGAGCTTCTCGAGACGGTTCACAAAGGCGTGGTAGTACGTGTTTACCCAGGCATGGGCCGCCTCGGCCGAGACAAACTGAAAACCCAATGCACCCATGCCGCGGCGGCCCGCCATCTCAATGGTCTCAAGCTGCGAACAGGCTACCCAGAGTGGGGGATGAGGCTTCTGAAACGGCTTCGGAAGCACATTGCGCAGAGGGAAGTCGAAGTACTCGCCGTGATACTCCCATGCTTGGCTCGTGAACATCGGGATTACCGCACGCACCGCGTCTTCCCAGACGGCACGCTTGTCCCTAAAGCGTCGGCTGAAGGGGTGGAGCTCCGTGATGCTCGAGCCTTCGCCAATTCCGAATTCGACACGTCCGTGGCTCAGCAAGTCAAGCGTGCTCACACGTTCGGCGACGCGCGCGGGATGATTGGTCGTCAGCTGAATGATCCCATGCGCAAGACGGATCTGCTTCGTTCGCTGACTGGCAGCCGCGAGAAACACCTCAGGAGCCGAGGAATGGGAATACTCCTCTAGGAAGTGGTGCTCGACCTCCCAAGCGAAGTCGTAACCTAGGCGGTCTGCCAGCTCGACTTCTGCGAGTGAGTTGTTGAGTAACTCGTACTCGCTGTTCTCTTGCCAAGGCCTCGGCAGCTGGTGCTCATAGAAGATGCCGAACTTCATTGCAGTTTCCCCTTGGGCTGGTTTCCTGATGTCCGTTCCATCGCTGGAGCTCGCCTCACATTCGGAGGCATGTCTCGGTTCTTTGGCTCGAGCCCCGCGAACGCAGACAATGTCTCGCGGAAGAGCTCATCCGCTGAATCGCGGAACAAGCTTTGGTCGAAGAGAGTGTTGGGGGCGCGATCATCGAAGTCGTAGCCGACGTGGCTGGTGACATCCCGGCGCGCTGGGTGACATCTTTGAGGGTGGTATTTTGCATAGCACTGCTGGCTGATGCAGTGGTAGAGCGCCCTTGCGCTGACATTCCGCCGATTAGTTAGCTCCGAGGCACACCATGCCGCGGAAATGCCTATTCTCTCATAGGAAGCGAGAATTTGTATATCATGCAAATGAAGCGAGATACAAGAGGGTTGTCGAGCCAATCAGTCGATCGTCTGCACTATCCAGGTCTGTTTCTAGTCGTAGCCTCCAGCGAGATTATCCCTGAGGATGATGGGATGGCCGCGAGACTGTGTCCCCCATCGTTGTGCACTTCCTTTTGAAGGGGGGCGTACCGTGCCCGAAAGCTCCGACGGCACGGGATCTATCCGAAGAACCGAGGAAATCGAAAGCGTCCTAGGGACTCGAAGCCGCCCGTAACCTGCGTACTTGAGACGTTACACCGACAAGAAACAACGCAAGCAATGCGAGGTAGATGAGCCTAAAGACAGGTGCATCTGGGCGCGCGACGATAGGCGCGCTGGGAGGTATCCGAGTAAAGGTCTCTGTGACTGTTGAGATCATGAGAAATAAGACAGTCGCAGAGTAGCTGATCGTCTTGATATACGCCGAATAGCGTCCGAAGAGGTGCCTACCGGCGATGGCCGCAACGCCGAAGACGACAAGCGTCAGTACCCCTAGGACATGAGGTGGACCGACCGTGCCGTGGCGAAAGATCAGAAGCCCGGTCGCGCAAGTGGCGATCAGCGACCAGATGTAGATTCGACCGATTCTGCTGCTGGGGGAAATCTGTCGGTCTCGCAGGAGTGCTGTCAACATGGAGGCTACAGCGGTTAGGCTGAGAATCGTGTGGACTATGCCAAGCGGCGTCAGATTCATTTCGATCCCCTTGAACCAGCTCCCCATGGACACAGGAGTCGCAAGCGCGCATCCTGTCTCCCCTTCGCAGCAACTGAAGGTGTATACGGGCTTCGGCGAGGTAGGGATACGCAGTAGAGAGAGATTTCTTGACGTTTTGGGGGTATCCAGCTGACCCGATGTCGAACCGACGGCCGTGGAACTCGGGAAGCTCAACCTCAAATCCGAAAGATTCGCCCGGCTTCCGGGTAGGCTTTACGCCCTCCCAGGACTGGCGCTTGCTTGGGGCGGCTCGCCGGACGCCAGGAAGGCGTGAAGGGCAGCCACAACCTGCGCACCCTCTCCGACCGCGGCGGCCACTCGCTTTATCGATCCGCAGCGGACGTCGCCGATTGCGAAGACTCCCGGCCGGCTTGTCTCCAGCAGGTGGCGGTCGGCTCCGAGTTCCGCTCCCGTGCGCACAAAGCCGTGATCATCAAGGGCCACGTCACCTTGTGACAACCATGCGGTGTTTGGATCTGCGCCAATGAAGAGGAAGAGATGACGGATCTGACGCGACATCTCCTTTCCGGTCGCATCGTGGCGCCATCGGATCGCTTCCAGCATTCCGTCCTTCCCTTCGAGCGCGCTGATTTGCGTTTCCGTATGAATCTCGACATTGGGGAGGGCGGCGATGCGATCGACCAGATAGCGGGACATGCTCGCCTCCAAGCTCTGTCCGCGGACGAGGAGCCAGACCTTTGCGACCTGGCTCGCCAGATACACCACCGCCTGGCCTGCGGAATTGCCGGCGCCGACGAGCGCCACCTCTTGTCCCCCGCAGAGTCGCGCCTCTAGGGATGAAACCCAGTAGTGAACCGAGGAACCTTCGAACGCGGCGAGATTCTCGACATCGAGTCGTCGGTAGCGGGCACCGCTCGCAATGACCACCGCGCGGGCGCTCACGTACTCATCGCTCGAGAGAACAAGTTGGAAACGCGCGTCACTGGACGTCGGGTGACACCGCAAGCGCACGACTTCATCTGGGATTCCCATCTCGGCCCCGAACTTCTGGGCCTGGTTGTAGGCCCGCGCCATCAAGGCCATGCCGGAGATCCCAGTGGGGAAGCCCAAGTAGTTCTCGATTCGCGCGGACGCGCCCGCCTGGCCGCCGAAGGCTCGCGAATCCAATACGACCGCCGAGAGACCCTCGGAGGCCGCGTAGACTGCTGCAGCCAGACCGGCCGGCCCTGCCCCAACGATGGCCACGTCATAAACCTTGCTCGCATCGATCGGCTGGAGCAGGCCAATGCAACGCGCGAGTTCCAGCTCGCTCGGATTGCGAAGCATCTGTCCATTGGGACAGAGCACGATCGGCAGTTGGGATGGATCGATTCGGAATCGCTCAAGTACCGCGATGGAAGTTTCGGGATCCACTCGATGATGCGGATGTGCGTTGCGCGCCAGAAATCCTTCGAGCCGAAGGACGTCGCGGTCCCCGGCATGCCCGACAATCAGGGGCCCCCCCGCTCCCGTTTCGAGAAGACCGACACGGCGCAGAATGAGTGCCCGCATGATGCGCTCCCCCAGCTCCGCCTCCTCGACGAGAAGGTTGCGGAGCTTGTCCGGGGGTATGACAAGCGCCTCGACCGGGCTCTGCGCGATCCCGTCAACCAAAGAGGGGCGGCCCGACAGCTGGGCGAGTTCGGCCATGAACGAGCCGGGACCGTGGATCACGATGGGCGGGCGGAAAGGGTCCTCATCGCGTTGGATTACTGCCACCTCGCCCGCCAGGATGACGAACATCCCAACGCCGACCTCGCCGGTTTTCGCCAGAAACTCACCGGCACGGTAAGACCGGAGCTCGCCGAACCGGTGCAGCCGGTCGAGCTCAGCCGGTTGCATCGTGGGGAACATCTGTTCCCTCCGACTCTCGATCAGCGGGCGCCCGGGCTCCGTCATGGTCGACTCCGCGATGGAGGATGTATCATCAAAGTCTGACTCTACCGTACGTTCCTCGTCCAGCATTCTCCGGCGAGCAACGCAGGGTCCCGCACTCCAGCCATTCGTCCTCCTTCTGATGCGGACGCGCGATGCGGTGGACCTTCCAGAAGAAGAAGGGCCGCTCCTGTTGAAGAGCGGCCCTCGGTCCCCCGACCACGATCTTCGGACTACGGCGTGCGTTGCCTTGCGGCGCCGCCAGTCATCCGACCTCGGTGGTAGTTGGGCAGATCGGCGTGGAACTCCCTCCGATTCTGGAGGTCGGACCTCCGATCCGGGTGATCGCGATAGGAGGCGTGTTTCGCCGTCGGCAGATCCCCGGAGCTGGAGCGCGGCCGGTTGGCTGAGGAATCCCAGTGATTGCTCGCTTGATCATTGGTGAACTTTGAGAACGTACCCTGGCTCCGATGCAAGTCCGCACGGTCTCGGCCGAGGTCGAATTCATCGTGTGCGAGATCCTTGCGCTCGGCATCGACCTGGCCTTGCGCCTGCCGAAGCTGAGATCGATCTTGATTGACGACAGCCTGATCCGCATGCAGCTGCGTCCTGTCGCTGCTCACAGCGCTGGTATTCCCGGCGGCTTCGTCCTTTCGGAGCTGCTGGAACTCCTGATTGCGGGTTTGCTCTGCAGTTCCGAGCTGACTTGCGTCCACGTTGCGCGTGGCGCGATCCGTAGCCAGCGTCTGGCGGTCCGTCTGGATGTCGCTCTTGTCGGTGGCGATGTCCTGACGGTCTGCCTGAAGGTCCCCAGCCTTTGCAGGGGAACAGGGAGCGATGGCGTTACTGGCAAGCGCCAAGGCTGCTGCATAGAAGAAAGGGTACAAACGCATGCAAAACTCCTTGCCGGTGAGGGGTCGCCCCCAGGAACCACTGAGACTCAGCGTCGCGATTCGCGACACGAGCCTTGCTGGAGGGAAAACCCGTCGGAGCGGTAGTGGTTGCGCGGCCAAAGATGAGAAACGCGTGCAAAATATTGCGGACGTCCGCTATTGGAATTGCGCATTGCTTGCCGGTTGAAGCACGTGGCTCGTGCGGGGCTCTTTTGTCGGTGCATTGAGAGAGGACTTCGCGACGCTGTCTGGTGGCACGTCACCACTCCCGAGAACGGGAGCGTCTCGTGCTCGTAGGGATCAGCGTCGGGGCTAGATCATCGAGTTGGGACGATGGTCCGCATGTCCTCATCCTTCGCATCGATCACGACGAAAGACGTGGCTTCCCTCGGGCGACCCTTTTCCCGCGCGACGAACAGGAGTAGACCCTCTGCGAATGCGTGCAGGCGCGGCTCGTTACGCCTTGCGAAGAGAACTCAACCGGCGACCTACCCACTCGATCCATTCGTGTCGGTCCGCACGGGGTAGTCGACAACGAGAGCGAGACCGTGTGTTACCGCCTGGACTGCATGCCGGGAGTTGAGCGGCACGATGGCCGCGGTACCGGGTCCGGCCCGCTGCGTTCTGCCGTCGATGCTTACGTCGATCTCTCCTTCCATCACATTCCATACTTCTTCGTTCGGGTGCTGATGCTCGTGAATGGTGGCTCCAGCGTCGAATTCCCAGTATGCGAAGGTCATGTGTTGAGAGTGATAGACGCGGCCTCGCCAGCCGGGCAGACGCTTCCAGACTTCGAGGCTCTTTGTATCGATGAACGGCATCGGACCTCCACCGTCGGGGGCTCACTGGGCCATTTGCGGCTCACCCGGGGCTCTCGGCAAGCCGGCCAGCCTTCTCGATCTCGGATGCGCGTGAAGAATAGCGGAGGGGGAGCGCCGGTCTTAAGACTGCGGATGTGTAGCGTTCCGGAATTACGGCGGACTGACCATCGCTGCGGCATCATCCACAAGCCGACGCAGCTCGGGGCTCAAGGCGACATACTCAATCGCAAAACCGTCTTCCACGTGCCGAACGACTTGCCCCATGATCTCGAAGTGGGAGTCTTCGCTCAAGAGGACATTGACGCGGACGTGGGACCCCAGCCGGGGCTGGAACGAGGTCTGCTTCAGCAACGCGCCCGTGTACGAGATATTCATGAGCATGCCCGACCCGTCCTGGCGCCCAGACGAGTAGCTGGTCTCGAAGCGGATCCGGATCCGTGAGTGGCGCCGCCTGTCTACGGTCTTCTCCATGGTTTCCCCTGGCGACACGGATTCGCCCGATGCTTCGGCAATCGTCGGGGGGCTCTTGATCGTCGCCGCTGGACGTCTCCCTGCCCGACTGACCCTTGAGCACCCGCTCGAATGAATTCTTGATGTCCTTCGGCTCGCTCGGCTCCCCATTAGGTCTCATCCCCGGATCTGCTGATCGGCGATCGAGATTCCTCCGAGGCGCTTCCAAACTATTTTGAGAAGCGCGCGGCTTCGGGAGATCCCTCGTTCATTTGCCACGCGACCCACCGAAGCGATCTCTCGGCAAAGGACTCGAGGCGTCGCTCCCCTTGGCCCGGAATCGCAGTGCTCCAACGAAGGCCTCGAGCATCTAGGGATCAAGACTCGATACCAATCTCGACCTTCCCGTGTGTCCCCGTGGTCTGTGCGAATCCCGGGCGAGGCGAAGCCTGATCCCGCGATCTCCCTCAAGTTCGATTCGAACTCGAGCCAAAACTCCGCGGTCGGGTTGGGCGACGAGCGCGGGAAGCAGGCATGGCTTCGGGGTGAAAACCACTCATCCCGCCGCATTCAAGCAGATCGTTCAACTATCCGATCTCCTAACCAAACGAAAAGTCTCTATGGCGGCAGGACCTCAATGAGAGCTCGTTTATCGAAACCCTGCTGGAGACTGTCTTGACGCTTCTTTCCGCGGGCAAAATTCCCTACGACCAACATCCTCTTTGCCTCGCCCCGGACGACACGGCCGTGATCGAAGGGTCGGTCCGGAGCGGCCACCACGACATTCAGCCTCACGTACGACTCGTAGACGCTCCTCAACGTGGGCTTGAAGCCCCGGACGAGCTTCCAAGAACCTGGGCGGACCGAGGTCAAGTACGGGCGCTCTCTGGTGCGCGTTCACTCTCGCCGAAGCGGGGCCGTTCGCCGCTTCGCGTCGTGCTGGACGGGCGGTGGATCCGCATGGATTCGGGCGTTGGGCGCTACGGCTACGAGTTGGCCCGCGCTCTCCCTAAAGCGGCGCATGACCTCTCCCTCGAGGTGCTCCTCCCCAGCCAAGACGACCCGCTGGTGCGTGACCTCGCGGAGCGGCCCGAGGGATTCCGGCCGGTCCGCACCAAGCAGGTGCCGCACGGTGCCAGGGGCATCGCGGAGCTCCTTTCCCTTCTCGCGCGACGTCGCCCCTGCCTCTACCACGCGCCCGACTGGATGGCTCTGCCGCCCCTTCCCGCAGCCTGGCGCACAGTGGTGACCATTCACGACCTCATCCCGCTCGTGGCGCCACAGGAGGTCCCCCGTTCCTTCAAGGCGCGCCATCCCTGGATCTATCGCACGGCGATCTCCAGCGTGACGCGTTTCGCAGATGCCGTCCTGACGGACTCTCAGCTTTGGGCCGACGAAATTCGCAGCCGGCTCCGGATCTCTCCCCATCGCATCCACCCGATTCCTCTTGGAGTTGGATCTCCCGCTCCTCGCGACGAATCCCAAATTCGATCAGTCCGAAAAAAGCTTGCCCTGGGAGACCGACCCTATTTTCTATTCGTCGGCAGGCCCGAGCCGTACAAAGGCCTGGTTCGGCTAATCCGGGCGTTCGCCCGCGGACTTGATCCATTCATGCTCGTCCTGGCGGGGCCCCTCGACCCTCGCTACCCGGAGGCGAGCCAAGCCGCGCGCGACCTCGGCCTCGAAACACGCGTCCGGATCACGGGGCGGATGGATGGCGCCTCGCTCGACGCGCTCTACTGCGATGCGACTGCCTTCGTGACCTTGAGCCGGCTCGAGGGCTTTGGCCTCCCCCCGCTTGAGGCGATGGTCCGAGGCATTCCCGTGGTGGCGGGTCGATGCAGCGTCTTCCCCGGGGTGCTAGGGGACGCCGCACTCCTCGTCGATGTGGACTCCGAGGCCGAGGTGGTCCGAGCCCTTGAACAGGTCGCAAAGGATTCCGCCATCCGACGACGCCTTGTGGAACGAGGCCGAGAGCGGGCCTCCGCCCTCACCTGGGAGCGGTGTGCCGCGAAGACGGTTGCGATCTACAGACGAGTGGCGGAGCGTCAGGGTCAGCCCGTGGAGAGTCCGGCAAGGTATGTGGATGCATCGTGCCCTGGCTGAGCGCGAGGACCTTTCGCAGCAGCTCTGCGCTGCTTTCCCGCCACGTGATGGGCTGAGGTGATGCCAAGCTGGTGCGTGCCCCCGCTCCAGCCTTCACGTGGCGTTCAAGAATCTCCTCTAGCTCTCCGCGGGAATCGACCTCGAAATATTCGCAGCGCTCGCCGCCCGCCTCGCGGTGCGCGGGAATATCGCTTGCGATGACCGACCGTCCAAAGGCGAGTGCTTCGCCGATGGGCAATCCATAGCCTTCGGCCAGGGAGGAGCAGATCACTCCGTCCGCATCCCGGTAGGCCAAGGCCAGCTGCCGGTCGCTCAGGCCATCCAGCCAGAAGAGTCGGCTGTTTCTCCAAGGGTGCGTCAAGATGCGGTTCACCGTGTAGTCGCAGAGCCAACCTCTTTTCCCGATGATCGCGTAGCGCGCAGCGATTCCCCGCGCCCAAATCCGGTCGAACGCATCGAGCACGACGCTATGGTTCTTTCGTGGCTCGAGAGTCCCTACCTGGATGAAGAGGGGTCCCTGCGACTTGTCTGCAAAGAGGTACGCGAGTTCCGACTCCTGCCGAGCGGCATCCCACGGCTCCGCATGGAGGCACGAGAAGTCGGCGCCCAATGGACAGGACGCGATCGGCAGGCATGGCACATGCGAGAGCTCGGGATGGCCTCGCAGAAAGGACCGGAGCTCGTTTCCAACCGCCTCTGAGATGGTGATCACGAAGTCCGATAGCTCGAGCGCGCGCGGGAGCCAGCTGCGAAAGACCTCGACCAGTGTAGGCTCACAGCAGTCGGGGCGGAGGAGGGGGACAAGATCATACACCACAGCGCCCACCCGAGCGCCTCTTCCCTTCGCGTGAGCGACGGAGTCCCACACCTCACTCTGCCAGGAGGAGTCGAGCATCAAGAGAACGTCACCCTGTCGAAAGTCGGGCGCGGCGGGTTGACGCCTCGAGCGCGTCCATGTGTAGAAGAAGACTCGGCGAACCAGGTCTCTCAGGCGACCGGGAACTGGGGTCTGCGGAACAGGGCCGAGCGCCGTCGTGAGGTTCGCGGGCGCAGCACGCCCCACGAGCGCACGCGCGAGCTGCCCTGCCGCATCGAGCACCCCCTTGCCGTAGGAACGTAGCGTGTCCAGGGACGCCGAGTGCGGGTCGAGGTCGCGAACCTCACGGAACGAGAACCCATTGTGCATCAGTGGCCTGAACTCAAAGCCGAGCTCTTCCGCGACCGCGGGAGCAAAAGCCAGCACATTCCGCACGACACGCTGGACGCCCGTATTGAGCTCCGACGTCGCCGCGTGGGAGCACTCGATGAACACGCGGGGCCTCGAAGGGTGAGCGCCAGGCGAAAGGCTCTTGGCCTCGATTCCCGCGCGGGGCGATGCCAACGCGTCATGTCCAGTCTCCGGATCGCGAGAGGGGCTCCCGGCACGGAGATCGAGGCGCGCACCGAGCGTCACCCGAGCCAGGTCACTCCTGAGCCTTTCCAGAAAGGACGTCGGCACCGTTTCCACCCCGAACGCAGACAAGCGAAGCGCCCGGTTCAGAAGGCATGGAGCTTCGAGGTAGGAGGAGATCATGCCGATCCCTTCCGAAACCACAAACAAGCTCCCGCTGACAGGCTGGCTCGCTTACCCCCCCGAGATCCGCAAGCGACAGAAAGGCTAGCGAGT
>Ga0187766_10002214_pt1 | contig 11468 bp, 10 predicted proteins | sample 0216_QUI02_MP05__4_FD_132971 | JGI IMG/M metagenome (GOLD analysis project Ga0187766, IMG submission 132971) | Tropical peat soil microbial communities from peatlands in Department of Meta, Colombia - 0216_QUI02_MP05_20_MG | ecosystem: Environmental > Terrestrial > Soil > Wetlands > Peat ... | reverse complement strand
TCCCGCAGCGCGCGCGAGCCGCGTGAGGGCGGCGATGTCGGCCACCTTAGTGATCGGGTTCGTGGGGCTCTCGAAGATCACGAGGCGGCTGGGCCGTGCGGCGAGTGCGCGCTCAACGCCCCCCAGGTCCTCGATCGAGAGCATGGTGTGTGACACGCCGAACCGGGCGAGCAGGCGCCGGATGAGGTAGCGCGTGGGGCTGTAGGTCTCGATGAAGCAGACGATGTGATCGCCCTGCTTCGTGAGCGCGAGCAGTGTCTGCGCGATTGCGCCGACGCCGGAGGCGGTGACGAGGCAGTCCTCGCGTCCCTGGAGCTCGGCGAGCAGTTGCTCGAGCTGGCGGGTGGTCGGGTTGGAACTTCGGGAGTAGAAGAATCCCGGACGCTCACCGCGCAGGTAGCGCTCGGTCTCCTCGAGATTCTCGAACTCGAATTTGACCGTCTGATAAATCGGCGCCACCAGCGGCTCATTGTCGGGCGGCACCTTGACGCGGGGCGGATGATTGACGCGGGTAGGCTTCTTCATACGAGCGACACCCGCGAGCGGCTCACGCTGCGCCCTTGCGCAGCCGCGCGGCGAAGGCGTTGAGTCGCCGCGCGCCCTCATCGAGGGTGCTGTCGCGCTTGGCGATGCACAGTCGCACAAACGGCAGGCGCTGCGCAGTGGCATAGAAGGGCGAAAGCGGGATTGTGGCAACTCCCGCCTCGGTGAGCAGCCGCTCGGCGAACGCGAGATCGTCGGGCGGGGCAAACTCGCTGAAATCGAGGAGCTGAAAGTAAGTTCCCTGCGCTGGCGGCAGGCGAAACCCCGAATGCGCGAGCGCGCTGCGCAGGCGATCGCGCTTGGCCTGGAAGAAGGCATGCAGGCCGGCACCCCAATCGGGCTTTTCCGCCAGGTAAGCCGCGATCGCTTGCTGCAGCGGGTGCGAAATGCTGAAGGTGTTGAACTGGTGCACTTTGCGCAGTTCGAGTGTGAGCGCAGGCGGCGCCACGCAGTAGCCGACGCGCAAACCTGTGGCGTGCAGCGTCTTGCCGAAGGAAAACACCGCGAAGCTGCGCGTGGCAAGTTCCGGATACGCGAGCACCGAGTGATGCCGGTGGCCGTCGAACACGACGTGCTCATAGACTTCGTCTGAGAGCACGAGAATGTTCCGATGCGCGATGGCGCGCGCGAGTGCGTTGAGCTCAGCCGCCGCCACGGTGGTGCAGGCGGGGTTGTGGGGACTGTTGAAGAGCACGAGCCGCGTGCGTTCGGTGATGGCGGCGCGCACCTGTTCCCAGTCGTAGCGAAAGCCGGGCTGCGCGAGCGGCAGGCGGATGCAGCGTCCGCCCGCGAGCCGCACGGCGGGCTCATAGGAGTCATAGGCGGGATCGAAGGCGATCGCCTCCTCGCCCGGGCCGACGCTCGCCTGGATTGCCGAGTAGATCGCTTCGGTCGCGCCGAGCGTTATCGTGATTTCGCTCTCAGGATCCACGCGCCGGCCGTAGGAGAGGGCGAGTTTCGCGGCGATGCGCTCACGCAGCGCCACGACGCCTTCCATCGGCGCGTACTGATTGTGCCCCGTGCGCATCGCCTCGGCCACGAGTTCCGCGAGCCGCGGATCGATGTCGTAGTCGGGAAAGCCCTGCCCGAGATTGAGCGCCCCGAGCTCGCGCGCGCGGCGCGACATGACCGTGAAGATCGTAGTGCCAACGTCCGGGAGCTTGCTCGTGATCCGTGCTTCCACGATGTCACTCCAGTAGTTCGGCCGCCACCATTGCCGCACCGATCACGCCAGCCTGATTCGCAAACTGCGCGCGTCGCAACTCCACGGGCACCTTGAGGAGCGGCGCAAATTCGGCAAAGCGCTCGCTCACCGCACCGCCGAGAATGAAGAGGTCGGGCCAAAAAAGCTTATGCACCGCGAGCAGGTAATCGTTCACACGCGCGCTCCAGGCGGGGAAATCGAGCCGCTCCGCCGTGCGCACCCGCGCGGACGCCCACTTCTCGGCATCCATGCCGTGCAATTCGAGGTGTCCGAGCTCGGTGTTCGGAAAGAGCTTGCCCTCGATAAAGAGGGCGCTGCCGATCCCGGTACCAAAGGTCAGCATGATGGCGGTCCCCTGGCAATCACGGCCGGCACCCCAGCGCATCTCGGCGATTCCGGCGGCGTCGGCATCATTGAGGAAAAGCGCGGGCCGCCCGAGTGCGCGCGTGGCGAGGGAGGCACCGTCGGTGCCGATCCAGCCCTTGTCGATGTTGGCAGCCGTGTGCGCCACACCGTGCTTGATCACGCTCGGAAATGCGATGCCGATGGGACCCGCGGCCTGCGGCAGCCGATCGGCGAGCGTCTTCATGGCCCCGACCAGGGCGCTCGGAGTCGAGGGTTTCGGTGTTTCCATGGAAAGGAGCTCGCCGAGCACACGACCGGAGCGCACCTCGACGATGCCTCCCTTGAGGGAGGAACCACCGACGTCGATTCCGAGGAGCCTGTCGTTCATGTGCGCAAGTCTCAGAGGTTAGCAGCCGCCGCCAGCTGTAGATCGCGTTGCCGCCGCCGCTCCTGATGCCGCATCCACACGGTCGATATCGCGATGCCACTTGCCACCAGCAGCACCATTATGGTCGCGAGCGCGTTAACGTCCGGAGTCACGCCAAATCGCACCTTGGAGAAGATCACCATCGGGAGCGTGCTCGAGCCGGGTCCGGCCACGAACTGCGTGATGACCAGATCATCCCAGGAGAGGGTAAAGGCGAGGAGCCAACCCGAGGCGATGGCCGGGAGGATGAGCGGCAAGGTGATGCGGAAGAAGACCCTCACCGGGCGCGCACCAAGATCCATTGCCGCCTCCTCGAGCGATTCGTCGAATCCGGCAAGCCGCGACTGCACCACGACGGTCACGTAAGCCATGCAGAAGGTGATATGCGCGAGCGTGATGGTGAAGGCGCCGGCGCCTTTTGGCCAGCCGATCAGCTGTCCCATCGCGACAAAGAGGAGAAGGAGCGAGAGTCCCGTGATCACTTCCGGCATGACGATCGGCGCGGTCGTCATGCCAGCGAGCAGCGTGCGGCCGCGAAAGGCGCCAAAGCGCGCAAGCGCCATCCCGGCGAGCGTGCCGAGAACGACCGCGGTGCTCGCGGCGATGAGCGCGATGCGGATCGAGAGCCAGGCGGCACCGAGGATCTGCGAGTTCGCGGCCAGCGCCGCGTACCACTTGAGCGTCGGCGAGTGCGCTGCGTCCCACACGGTGACCAGGCGTGAGTTGTTGAAGGAGAACACGATCATCGAGAGGATCGGGACATAGAGAAACACGAGCCCGAGCACGAGCGCGACGCGTGAGAACAGTCCCGATGTCCTCACTTCGCCGCCTCCAGCCCGCGCCGCTCGAGCCGCTGGAACAGCATGATCGGGATGATCAGGATCAGAAGGATTAGGATCGCGACGGCGCTCGCCACCGGCCAGTCGCGGTTCTCGAAGAACTCATCCGATAGCACCCGGCCGATCATGATCTGATCGGTGCGCCCGAGCAGCGTCGGGATGACGTACTCCCCGACCGCCGGAATGAACACGAGCAGCGAGCCCGCGAGGATCCCGGGCAGGGACTGCGGCAGCGTGATGCGCAGAAAGGCACGCAGTGGGCGCGCACCTAGATCCGCTGCCGCCTCGAGCAGGGCAATGTCGTGCTTCTCGAGATTCGCGTACAGCGGCAGGATCATGAACGGCAGATAGGAGTAAACGATGCCGATGTACACGGCGAAATCGGTCTGCAGGAGCGAGAGGGGGTGCTGAATGATCCCCAGATAGAGGAGGACGTTGTTGATCACACCGTTGTTCTTGAGCAATCCGATCCAGGCGTAGACGCGCAGCAGGAAGGAGGTCCAGAACGGCAGCACGATCAGCATGAGCAGCACCGAGCGCGAGGCGGGCGCCGCGCGCGCGATCGCGTAGGCCATCGGATAGCCGATGAGCAGGCAGCAGAGCGTCGAGAGCGCGGCCACCTTCACTGAATAAAGATACGAGCTCACGTACAGCGGGTCGGTGAAGAGGAACTCGTACGCAGAAGCGTGCAGCTCGAACTGCGGCGTGCCGTGGTGCCAGGAGATGAGGGGCGTGTAGGGCGGGATCGCTAGACGCACTTCGGAAAAGGAGATGCGAAAGACGATGAGGAAGGGCACGAGAAAGAGCAGCAGCAGCCAGAGTGTCGGAATGGCCGCGATGAGTCGCCTGCCCTGCTCGCGAGTCAAGGCTGACAAGCGCACCGCGGCTACTCGGTGAGTACCACCGGGCTCGATCCGTGCCAGGAGAGCCAGACGCGCTCCTCGCGTCCGATCGGCCGCTCGCCACCGCGCGTCACGTTCGGCAGGGTGACCCGCACCATGCGACCCGACTCCATCTGCACAAGATAGATCGACATGTCGCCCATGTAGGCGATCTCGCGCACCGTACCGCGAACGGTGTTCTCGCCCGGCACGGCAGCGCCGTTCGGCGGGGCGCGGCCGAGAGAGATTTTCTCCGGACGGATGGCCGTCCAAACGGTCGCACCCGGCGCGCACTGCATCGTGCGCTCGGCGCGCACCGCACAGCCGAGTTCACCGCATTCGATGCGCAGCGAATCGGCCCCCGCATCGCTCACGCGCCCCTCGAACATATTGACCGAACCGATGAAGTCCGCGACGAACCGAGTCGCGGGCGATTCATAGATGTCGGAGGGTGTCCCGACCTGAACGATCCGGCCATGATTCATGACGCCAAGGCGCGTGCCGAGCGTCATCGCCTCCTCCTGGTCGTGAGTGACGACGATGAAGGTGACGCCGAGGCGCTGCTGGATGTTGAGCAGTTCGAACTGCGTACGCTCGCGCAGTTTCTTATCGAGCGCCGCGAGCGGCTCGTCGAGGAGCAGGAGTTTGGGCCGTTTCACCAGCGCGCGGGCCAACGCGACCCGCTGTCGCTGGCCGCCCGAGAGCTGATGCGGCCGGCGCGAACCGTAGGCACCCATCTGCACGATGTCGAGGATGTCTGCCACCTTGCGGCGGATCGCCTCACGGCCCAGACCCTCCTGCTCGAGCCCGAAGGCGACGTTCCTCTCGACGCTCATGTGCGGAAAGAGCGCGTAGGACTGAAACATCATGTTGACGGGGCGATCGTAGGGCGCGATCGCGCTCATGTCGGCGCCGTCGATGTAAATCGTCCCGCTGGTTGGGGTTTCAAACCCGGCGAGCATCCGTAGCAGCGTCGTCTTGCCCGACCCCGACCCCCCGAGCAGGCAGAAGATCTCCCCGCGGCGGATATCGAGCGACACGTTGTCGACGGCGAGGAAGTCACCAAACTTCTTGGTCAGGTTCACGATGCGCACATAGGCCGCTGGGGGATCGGTCGCGGTGCTCGCGCTCGTGGCGCTCACTGGTAAAGCGGGTTCAGTGGCCATGCGGGGTTCTCATTTCCCGGTTTTGAAGCGCGTCCACATGCGTGTCAGCAAGCGCTGGTAGTCGGGCGGCCGCGGGCGCTCCGGGGTGAGGCGCGCGCGCACCGCGGGAGGTGGGTACACCCCGGGATCGTCGCGCACGGCCGGATCGAGGGGCTGGATCGCAGGCTTCACGGCGTTCGCGTACTTGATGAGATTGGAGGTCTTCGCCGCGACCTCCGGGCGCAGGAGATAGTTGATGAAGAGATGGGCGTTTGCCACGTGCGGTGCATCGGCGGGGATCGCGAAGGTGTCGTAGTTGGCGATCGCCCCTTCCTTCGGAATCGTATAGGCGAGATCGACGCCCCGGCCGGCTTCCTTGGCGCGATCGTGTGCCTGCTTGATGTCCCCCGACCAGCCCATCGCGAGGCAGAGATCCCCATTGGCGAGATTATCGATGTAACGCGAGGAGTCCACGTAGCGAATATATGGGCGGATCGACTTCAGCACGGTCTCCGCCGCCCTGAGGTCTTCGACGGAGCTCGAGCTCGGATCCTTGCCGAGGAAGATGAGCACCGTGGCGACGACTTCGGAGGGCGCATCGAGGATGGACACGCCGCAGTCCTGAAATTTCGAGACCACCGCGGGATCGAACACCATGCGCCAGCTGTCGACCGGAGCGTCGGGCATGCGGGCACGGACATCGGCGATGTTGTATCCGACCCCCGAGGTGATCCACATGTAGTCCACGGCGTACTGGTTCCCGGGGTCGTAGAGCGCGAGCGCCCGCTCGACCTCCGGATCGACGTTCTTGAGGTTCGGGAGCTCGGTCTTGTCGAGTTTCTGATAAATGTCGGCGTGGATCTGGCGCTCGAGAAAGGGGCCGGAAGGCGCGACCAGATCGTAGTTCGTATGGCCGGTGAGGAGCTTGGTCTCGAGGATTTCGTTGGAATCGAAGACATCGTAGTTGACGCGGATGCCGTATTCCTTCTCGAAATCGGCGATCACCGAGGGTTGAATATAGTCGGACCAGTTATAGACGTTGAGTACTTTCTCTTGCTCGGAGGGGCTCGCGCCACCCCCCGGCTCACCGCCGCCTGAGCAACCCGCGCAGGCGGCGAGCAGCACCGCTAAGGCTGCGCTGAGGCGATGGCGTCGCGGGGCGCGGATCAAAAGGCCACTGCTTATATCTTATTTGAGAATCAGGGCGCGGCGAACTCGAGCGCGCACGCGAGGACCCTCAGCCCCCACTACGCTATACATTCAGCAGCAGGTGCTCGCGCTCCCAGGAGCTGATCACCTGCAGAAATACCTCGTACTCTGCCTGCTTGACGATCGTGAAGGCCTCGACAAACGCCTCGCCGAGAAGCTTTACGAGCGGCTCCGAGCCTCTGAGTTCGCGCAGCGCCTCATCGAGCGAGCGCGGCAGACCGAAGGGCAGATCGTGCGCGCTGCCGACGATCGGATCGCTCGGCTGTGCCCCCTCGATCATGCCGAGGTAACCACAGGCGAGCGAGGCGGCGATGGCGATGTAGGGATTGGCATCCGCGCCGCCAACGCGGTTCTCGACGCGGCGCGCCTGAGCATCGGACATCGGTACCCGCAGTCCCGCAGTGCGGTTGTCGTAACCCCAGTGAACGTTGATGGGCGCCGAAAGGTAGCGGGTCAGGCGGCGGTATGAATTGACGTTCGCGCAGAAAAGCGCCATGGCCGCAGGCAGGTACTTCTGCAGTCCGCCGATATGGGCGAAGAACAGCGCCGAGGGCGTGCCGTCGGGGTTGCTGAAGATGTTCTTGCGCGTCTTCACATCGACGACGCTCTGGTGAATGTGCATGGCGCTGCCGGGTTCCTTGGCGTGCGGCTTGGCCATGAAGGTCGCATACATCTTGTGACGCAGTGCCGCCTCGCGGGCCGTGCGCTTGAACAGAAAGGCTTGGTCGGCGAGATCGAGCGCGGGGCCATGGATCAGGTTGATCTCCATCTGTGCCGGACCATCCTCGTGAATGAGGGTATCGATCTCGATCTCCTGGTCCTCGCAGAACTGGTAGATGTCGTCGAACAGAGGGTCGAACTCATTCACGGCCGCGATGCTGTAGGACTGGCGACCGGGCTCGGCGCGGCCGGAGCGGCCGACCGGGGGCTTGAGCGGGTAGTCGGCATCCTTGTTCTGCTCGACCAGATAGAACTCGAGCTCCGGAGCCACGACCGGCTCCCAGCCACGCTGGGTGTAGAGCTCGAGTATGTTGCGCAGCACGTGGCGCGGCGCCATCGACACACGCCTTCCATCCGCATAGAAGCAGTCGTGGATCACCTGCGCGGTGGGCTCGGCCGCCCAAGGGACACGCCGGACGGTCCTCTGGTCGGCCTTAAGCACGATGTCGATTTCCGCTGGACTCATGGCCTCGCCGGTCTCGGGCGGATAGTCCCCGGTAACGGTCTGCAGGAACACGCTTTCCGGCAGACGCATACCGCCGTCCTCGGCGAATTTCTCCGCCGGCATGATCTTGCCGCGGGCAATGCCAGCCATGTCGGGAATGATGGCCTCGACCTCGGAGATGCCGTGATCACGGAAGAACTGCCGGATCTCGCTCACCATACGCGCACCTTTCACTTGCTCAGCGCACGCTCACGGCTCGCCGTGCCGAAGGCGGCAAAGAGCGCGCGCGAGAGGGGATTGCTCATCACTTTCCATTCGGGGTGCCACTGCACCGCGAGCGCGAAGCGCTGCGCGTCGCGGACGCGAAACGCCTCGATCACCCCATCGGGCGCCCGCGCCTCGACCGCAAGCTCGCCCCCGAGCCGGTCGATCCCCTGGCTGTGGAGCGAGTTGACCTCGATGCGCTCGCGCCCGGCGAGCTCGCGCAGCACCCCGCCGGGCTCAAGGGTCACCTCGTGCGCGGGGCCGTACTGCACATCGAGGGGCAGGCTGTCATCGTCGCGATGATCGAGGTTGCCCGGCACCTCGTGAAGCTTCTGATGCAAGGTGCCACCGAAGGCGACGTTCATCTCCTGAAAGCCGCGGCAGATGCCAAAGATCGGAACACCCTCGCGGACGGCGTTGCGAATGAGCGGCAACGTCGTGGCATCGCGCGCCGGATCATGCAGCGTCCCCGGTTCGCTCGGCGGCCCCGCGTAGTGATGCGGCTCGACGTTCGAGGGGCTGCCGGTGAAGAGCAGTCCATCGAGCCGCTCGAGCAGCTCGGAAAACTCGAGTTCCCGCGCCAGGGCGGGAATGAGAAGGGGCACGGCGCCCGCGGCTTCGATCAAGGCACGCGCATATTTCTCCCCAACCATGTGGAAGGGATGATGGCCGACCATGCGCCGGTCGGCGGGAATTCCAATCAGAGGACGAGCGGGTGCCATGGCAGCTGACTGCGCGACGGTGTTTATTATATTAAACAAACGCCGCCGACGAGATCTCCAGATTACGGCGCTATTAGACCACAGGTCAGGGACGGAAGCCCGGGCTTCGCGGAGGGATTGAGAGGCCGTATTGGGCCGAAACTTGGCCCACACGGGCCAGTGGGAATTTGCTCTCAGACCCCTCGCCTCGCTATCCTCTCGCGCCCCCCGCGGGGCAGAAAGCGTCTGAATATCCTAAACACCCCTACCCTTATTAAGTCAAACGTCATGGCCGGCCTCCCCTACGTCAACTCCTACTACGCGGCAAGCGCACGCAAGGTCTCCGAGCGTCCGGCGCTCGCGGGGGCGGTCGACTGCGATGTCTGTGTCGTAGGAGGGGGCATCGCGGGCTGTTCGAGCGCGCTGCACCTCGCCGAGAAGGGCTTGCGGGTCGTGTTGCTCGAGGCCGAGCGGGTCGGCTGGGGCGCCTCGGGACGCAGCGGCGGACAGGCGATCTTCGGGGTGGCGCCCGGGCAGGCCGAGATCGAGCGGCTGATCGGAGCTGAAGCGGCCCGCTGCGTATGGGACGTGTCGATCGAGGGGCTCGCGCTCATCCGCAGTCTCATCGCCCGCTTTGCGATCGACTGCGACTGGGTGAACGGCTTTCTCCTCGCTGCAATCAAGCCGCGTCACGAGCGTGAGCTGCACGAAGAACTCGCCACGCTGCAGCACTACGGCTATACGAGCGCGCGCTACATGCCGCGCGAGGAGTTGCGGGCCCAGGTCGCGACCGACCGTTACCGCGGCGCCCTCTACGATACCAACAGCGGCCATCTGCACCCGCTCAACTACACGCTCGGCCTCGCGGCCGCGGCCGAGTCGCTCGGCGTGCGGATCTTCGAGGCCACGCGTGCCACTACCTTCGCACCGCGGGGCGCCGGGGTGCGCGTCGAAACGGCCCAGGGAGCGGTGCACGCGCGCCATCTCGTGCTCTGCGGCAACGTCTACCTTGGAGCGACGGCGCCGGCGCTCGCCGCCAAGATCATGGCGGTCGCCACCTACATCGTCGCCACCGAGCCCCTCGGCGCCGAGCGCGCCGCAACGCTCATCGCCAACAATGCGGCCCTCAGCGACCTCAACTGGATTCTCGATTACTTCCGCCGCTCGGCCGATCACCGCCTGCTCTTTGGCGGTCGTGTAAATTACTCCGGACTGAGCTCCTTCGATGCGCCCAGCGCCACCCGCGCGCGCATGCTTGGCGTGTTTCCGCAGCTGCGCGCTACGCGTATTGAGTACGCCTGGGGTGGGGATCTCGACATCACGCTCAATCGCGCCCCGAACTTCGGCCGTCTGGCACCGAACGTCTATTTTCTCCAGGGCTTCTCCGGCCATGGCATCGCGCTCACCGGCATCGCCGGCAAGCTGATCGCGGAAGCGATCGCCGGCACGGCCGCGCGCTTTGATGTCTTCGCGCGCATCCCGCACCGCAATTTCCCCGGCGGCGCGAAGCTGCGCCGCCCGGCGCTCGTGCTGGCGATGCTCTACTACCGCCTCAGGGACTTGTTGTAGCCGGGACCACCCACCGCGTGGACTATCGCGCCTACCGTCTCGCGATGCTCGCGCTCTGGCTGGCCTGGTGCGTGTACTGGGTGGCGTCCGCGCGTGGGGTGAAAGCCACGCGGCAGCGAGAATCACGCCTGTCCCGTTTTTCTCACGTCCTGCCGCTCGCGCTCGGCGTCACGCTCATCATCTGGCCGCGTCTGCCGGCGGGGTGGTGGTCGCCGAGACTCCTGCCCCATACCGAGCTCATCTATGCGCTCGCGCTCGCGCTCGTTGCGATCGGACTCGCCTTCAGCGTCTGGGCGCGCATCTACCTTGGGGGTAACTGGAGCGGCACGGTGACGCTCAAGGAAGGCCACGAATTGATCCGCAGCGGCCCCTACCACTATGTGCGCCATCCGATCTACACCGGGATTCTGATCGCGCTGCTTGGCGGTGCGATCGCTTCCGGAGAGCTGCGCGCCGTGGTCGGACTTGTGATCGTCGCGGCGGCCTTCCTGAGGAAGCTCCGCGTCGAGGAGAGCTTCATGCGCGAGAGCTTCCCGGCGGACTACGAGCGCTACCGCGCCGAGGTTCCGGCTCTCATTCCGTTCACAAAAGCTCGGCGATCTGCACCGCGTTCAGCGCCGCCCCCTTGAGGAGCTGATCGCCCGCTGCGAAGAGACAAACGCCTCGTCCGCTCGGCTCACTTCGGTCCTGACGGATGCGGCCGACGAGAATCGCATCCTGGCCGGAGGCGTCCTGTGGCATCGGAAAATAATTGCGCTCGGCATCTTCGACGAGCTTCACGCCCGGGGCGTTGCCGAGAATTTCGCGGACCTCGGCGGGGCTGATCGGCCGCTCGCACTCGAAGGTGACCGCCACCGAGTGCGCGCGCAGCACCGGCACCCGCACACAAGTCGCCGACACGCCGATCTCGGGGTCAGCGAAGATCTTGCGCGTCTCCTCGATGATCTTGATCTCCTCCTCGTTGTAACCGCTTGCCGGATCGATGCGGCTATTGTGGCTGAAGAGATTGAACGCATAGGGATGGGGCAGCACCTTCGGCGCATAACGCCGCCCCTCGAGGTAGGCGCGCGTCGACTCGATGAGCTCCGCCATTGCCGCGGCGCCCGCTCCCGAAGCCGCCTGGTAGGTGGCGATCAGGAGCCGGCGAATGCGGTTGCGCTGGTGGATCGGCCAGAG
>Ga0187766_10002213_pt1 | contig 11472 bp, 3 predicted proteins | sample 0216_QUI02_MP05__4_FD_132971 | JGI IMG/M metagenome (GOLD analysis project Ga0187766, IMG submission 132971) | Tropical peat soil microbial communities from peatlands in Department of Meta, Colombia - 0216_QUI02_MP05_20_MG | ecosystem: Environmental > Terrestrial > Soil > Wetlands > Peat ... | reverse complement strand
GAGCGCCGTGGAAGAACTCCCCCCGCAGCGATTCGACGCGGAGCTCTACTTCCATCCGGAACGGGGCGTCGCCGGCAAGTCCTACACCAGGCTCGGCGGAGTGGTCCCCGAGAAACCCTTCGACCGCAACGCGTGCCCCATCCCCGAGGAGCTGATCGCCTCGTCCGACCTCGTGCCGCTGTCCATGCTCGAGGTCGCCGCCGCCGCCTGCCGCCACGCCGGACTGGACCCGCTGGGCCTCCCCCTCCGAAACACGGGGGTGTTCGTCGGCCACGCCCGCGGCGGCCCGCTGGCGGGAGACGTGGCCTATGCGACGCATATCGAGGAGGTCGCCGGGTACCTCCAGCACGTGGACGCCTTCACCCGGCTCCCCCCCGCCCTTCGCGATCCCGTCGTGCCGGAGATCGTCCAGCACGTGCGCCGGCACGGGCCGCGCCGCGCGGCCGGGAGAAATCCCGACGTCGCGCCCGGCGCGGTGGCCGGCCTCATCTCCGAGGCCTTCCGCTTGACCGGGCCCTGCATGGCCGTGGATGCGGCCTGCGCCTCCTCGCTGTTCGGCGTGGCCCTGGCGGCGCAGGCGCTGCGTCTCGGCCAGATCGATATGGCCATCGTCGGCGGGGCCTCCTACAGCAACTGGTACAGCCTGGTCATCTTCTCGCACGCCCAGGCGCTCAGCGCCACGGGGTCGTTCCCCTTCGATGCGCGGGCCGACGGCTTCATCAGCTCCGATGGCTATGCGGCGGTCCTCCTCAAGACGCTGGCCCGGGCCGTGGCCGACGGCGACCGCGTCTACGGCGTCATCCGGGGCCTCGGCATGTCGTGCGACGGGCGCGGCAAGAGCCTGTGGGCGCCGCGCAAGGAGGGGCAGATCGAGGCCATCCGCCGCGCCTACGGCGGCGGCCTGGATCCGGCCCGCATCCAGTACATCGAGGCGCACGGCACCTCCACGCAACTGGGAGACGCCACGGAGCTGGAGGCCCTGGCCGCCGCCCTGGGGGACCGTTTCCCGCCCGGCACCCGGATCCCCATCGGGAGCGTCAAGGCCAACATCGGGCACACGCGGGAGACCGCCGGCCTCGCCAGCCTCATCAAGACGGTGCTGGCCATGCAGCACGGCGTGGTCCCGCCGGCCGCCAACTTCGCCACCCCCAACCCCCAGATCCCCTGGGATCGGATCCCCTTCTTCGTGCCCACCGCGCCCGCCGCCTGGCCGGCCCCCCGGGACGGCCAGCCGCGGCGCGCGGCCATCGATGCCTTCGGCATCGGCGGCCTCAACCTCCACCTGGTGGTGGACGATTATCCGCCCGGCGCCCGCGGCGCGGTGCCCGCCCCGGCGGAGCTCGCCGCCCCCCCAACCGTTCAGGCTCGCCCCCGCGAGGTCGCGGACGACGTCGCCGTGATCGGCCTGGGCGCCATCCTCCCGGGCGCCCGCACCATCGCCGCATACTGGGACCTCCTGGTCAGCGGGGGCGACCCCAAGATCGGCGTCCCGCCCGACCGCTGGAACGCGGACATCTTCCTCGACCGGGGCTCCCCCGGGCCCTGGCGCGTCCCCACGGGGCTGGGCGGGTTCGTCACCGATTTCGCTTACGATTGGCGGAGGCACCGCGTCCCCCCGCGGCAACTGGAGACCGCCGATCCCCTCCAGTTCATGCTGCTGGACGCCGCCGACCAGTCCCTGCGCGATGCCGGCTACGACCGCAAGGCCTTCGACCGGCGCACGACCGGCGTGGTGGTGGGCACGGTCTTCGGCGGCGATTTCGCCGGTCAGCTGAACCGGGCGCTGCGCCTCCCGGAGTTCCAGCGGACGCTGGCGCACCTGCTCCGCCACCGCGGCGTGCCGGAAGGGTCCATCGGGGAGGTCTGCCGGGGGTACGCGGAGGTCTTCGCGCGGCACCACCAGGTGATCCACGACGAGACGGGGAGCTACACCAGCAGCACCCTGGCATCCCGGATCGCCAAGACCTTCGATCTGATGGGGGGTGCCTTCGCGGTGGATGCGGGCGAGGCGTCCTCGCTGGCGGCGCTGGCGGCCGCCGTGGACCTGCTGCGCTCCGGCGCCTGCGATCTGGTCCTCTGCGCGGGCGCCCAGCGGGCGATGGACGTCAGCCAGTACCGGTGGTACGCCGCCCGCGGCGTGCTGTCGGCCGATCGTCCGCGGGCCGGCTTCGACGCCGCCGCCGACGGCTTCGTGCCGGCCGAAGGCGTCGGCATGGTGCTGCTGAAGCGCCTCCGGGATGCCCGCCGCGACGGCGACGCGGTGCGCGCCGTCGTCCGCGGGGTGGGGGCGGGCATGGATGCCTCCTCGCCGGGGGCGGCGATGCGCCTCGCCATCCAGCGGGCGCTGTCGTCCTCCGGGGTCGAGGCCCGCGGCGTCACCGTCGTGGAGACGGCCGGGCTCGGGGTGCCGCACGTGGATGCCGAGGAGGCCGACGCGCTGGCCGCGCTCTACGGCCGGGAGGCCCGGGGGCACCCCCTGCTGCTGGGTTCGCTGGCGGGGCAGATCGGGCACGCGCAGGGGGCCTCCGGCATGGCGTCCCTGCTCAAGCTGATCCTCGCCCTGCAACACCGGCGGATGCCCTCCAGCGTGGGGCTGGTCCAACCGGGCGACCCGGTGGCGCGGCGCCCGTCGGTCCTCCGCCCCGTGACGGAACCGGTGGCGCTCCCCGTCCTCCCCGACGATGGAAGCGGATTCGCCGGCGCCAGCGCGCTCGCGCTGCGCGGGTTGGCGTATCACGCCGTCCTGGAACGCCCGCCGGAGGTTCCGGCGGCGCCCGCCGCGGCCCCCGCGGGGTGGCGCATCGCGGGGAGGGCGGCGGGGACGGCGGCGGAACTCGCCCGCTGGGCGGCGCGGGGCCGGGACGAGGCCGCCGCGCTGTTCGCGGCCGCAGCCCGGCCCGCCTTCACCGCCCGGGATGGCCTTCGCCTCGCCATCGTCGCCGACGGCCCCGAGGCGCTGGCGCGGAAGCTCCGGCTCGCCGGCGAACAGCTCACCAGCCCCCAGGCCAGGCCCGCCCTGGAGGAGCAGGGGATCTTCTGCCGCGAGCCCGGCCCGGAGCCGCCCCGCGTGGCCTTTCTGTTCTCCGGTCAGGGGTCCCAGTACCCGGGGATGCTCCGCGAGCTCGTCCGCGACGTGCCCGCCGCCGCGGCCATGCTGCAGGAGATCGATGGCACCATGTCCCGGCTGGGCCATCCGAGCTTCGCGCAGATCGCCTGGGGGACGGAGGGCGGCCTCGGCACCGATGTGTGGCGGACCCAGGTCTCCGTCCTCCTGGCGGACACCATCGTGCACGCGGCCTTGGCGGCCATGGGCATCCGCCCCGATGCGATCGGCGCCCACAGCTACGGCGAGTACCCGGCGCTGGTCGCCGCCGGGGCCTGGACCCTGGAACAGGCCATCCGCGTCACCCGGGCGCGCTGCGAGGCCATCGAGGCGAGCCCCCAGGCCGACGGGGTCATGCTGTCCACCACCGCGCCCCCCGAGGCGGTCCAGCGCCTGGCCGCCGGCATCCCGGGGACCCTGTGCGTGGCGAACCACAATGCCCCGGACCAGACCGTGGTGGGGGGCCGGCGCGAGGCCGTCCTCCAGCTCGAATCGCGCCTGGCCTCGGAGGGGTTCGAGGCTCAAGTGCTGCCCGTGCCTCGCCCGTTCCACACCCCGCTGATGGCGCCGGTGAAGGACCCGTTGCGCCGGGTCCTGGAGGGGGAAAGGGTCCGCCCCGTGCGGATCCCGCTCCTGAGCAGCGTCACCAACCGTTACGTCGCCGACCCCTCCGACATCCGCGCCAACCTGGTGGAGCAGTTGACCGCCCCGGTCCGCTACGTGGACCTGATCCGCCGCCTCGCCGACGACGGGGTGACGGTCTTCATCGAGGTCGGCCCGCGCCAGGTGCTGACGCACCTGCACCGGCGGATCCTGGCCGGCCGCGATGCGGCCATCATCGCATCGGATCACCCCAAGCGGCCCGGCGGGGAACAACTGTGCCGGGTGCGGGCGTTGCTCGAATGCGCCGGGGCGTTCACCGGGCACGAGGCGGCGGAGGCGGCGGCGGGCGGCGAGGCCGGGGCGACCGCCGGGGGGGCATCCACCGTCCGGCACGAGATCGTGCACTTCGATGCGACGGCCCGCCGCCGCCAGCGGGCGCAGCGGGCCCCGGAGCCCTCATCCGAACCGGCCCCCCGAACCGCGGCGGCGGCGCCCGCGGACGAGCTGGAATCCTTCCTGGTCAACTTCGTATGCGAACAGACCGGCTACCCGCCGGAGATCGTGGAGCTGGACGCCGACCTGGAGGCGGACCTCGGCCTCGACAGCATCAAGAAGGCCCATCTCTTCGGCGAGCTGCGCGAGCGCTTCCACCTCCGGCCCGTCGGCACCCTGACGCTGGAGGAGTTTCCGACGCTGCGGCACGTCCTCAGCTTCCTCAGGCAGGCCATGGCCCAGCCCGCGCCGGCGCCTGCGGAGGATCCCCGCGCGCCCGCGGCCCCGCCCGCCATCCTCCCCGGGCGCGCGGAGCTCCCGCCGAGGCCGCCCGCGGGCGAGCTCTCCATCGTCAGGTGCCTCGGCACCCCCTACGAGATGGGCCTGCAGCACGCCCGCGGCCAGGCGGACCAGATCGTGGAGATCCTCAGGAAATACGCGGAGCTGCTGCGGGGGCATCTGGGCAACATGGAGGAGTTGCCCCAGGCCTTCGCCCAGGCGGACGCGTTCTTCACCCCCGCCGGGCTCGAGGAACTGCGGGGGATGGCCGCCGGCCTGGACATGCCGCTGGAATACCTGTTCGCCTACAACCTGGGCCTGTACCCGGAGCACATCGCCGGCTGCTCGCAATTCGCCATCACGGCGGGCCGCAACGGCGCCGCCGGCATGCTGCACGGCGTGAACGAGGATGCGCCGATATCCCTCCGCCTGCCCGATGCCCTCACGCGGATCGTCCAGGTGCGGCACCCCGCCGCCGGCATCCCGCATATCCTGTTCACCGCCTCCGGACAGCTCGGCGGGTTGAACGGCATCAACGCCCGCGGCCTGGCCGCGAGCAGCACGCTGCTGGCCGATCGCCCCCGGCGGGCCAGCGGGGCATCCGGGATGCTGCACCCGGTCCTGGTGATGGCCGTCCTCGCGCGGGCGGAGGACATCGAGTCGGCCGTGGAGATCGTGCGCGGGGCCGAACGCCTGGGGGCCTTCAGCCTCTGTCTGAGCCACCACCCCACGGATCGGTTGTGCTACCTGGAGTACGACGGCGCCTCCCTCCAGGTCCAGCAGGGCAAAGATCAGGTCCTGACCACGAACCATTGCCTTCTGCACGTCTCCCAGGAGGTCCCGCAGCACTCGGCCTGCCGGCTCACGCGCCTGCGGCATCTCCTGGCGCCGAACGGACAGGCCGGCTACACGCTGGCCCAGGCACAGGCGGCCTTGCGGGACCGGTACGACGTGGGTCGCCAGCGCGAGACGGCCCACCCCACCATGAACACGATCCGGCGGATCGACAATCAGGCGAGCATCGTCATGCGGCCGGCGGCCGGAGAGGTCTGGGTGACGCCCGGACCGCTGGCCGGTGAGCGGGCGGATGCGTACTGCCGCCTGGACCTCCAGGAGCTGTTCGCCGCGCCGGGGCCGCCCGCGCATCCCGCCCGCGAGGATCTCGGGGCGGTCGCCTGCGAATCCGGCGGCGCCACGGGGCCGCGGGCCGAGGAGCTCCCGCCGGACGAGGGGGGCCGCGTCATGGGCCGCTACGTCCTGCGCACGGCCGAGGTGCCGCTGGACGGGCGGGCGGACCGGGTCCCCCGCTTTCATGGGCCGGCGCTGCTCCTGGGCCAGAACGCCACGGCGCTGGCCCTGCGCGGGCGTCTGGAAGAGGCCGGGGTGGTGGTGGTGGACCTCCCCGTCTCCGACGATCCCGAGGAGACGCTGGCGGCCCTGGATCGCGCCTGGCAGGCGCACCCCTCCCCCCACCTGTTTCTCATGACCGCCCGGGACGAATACGCCGTTCCCCCGGACGACGAGGCGGCCTGGGCCCGGCGTCGCAGCCGCGGCCTCCTCCTGCCCTATCTCGTGTGCCAGCGCTGGACCCGCTCCGTCTCGGCGGCCGACCTGCTCCAGAAGGCCACGCTGGTGGCCGCCACCGCCCTGGGGGGGGACTTCGGCTTTTCCGGGCGCGTGGCGGCGGCCGAGGGGGGCGGGCTGGCCGGCCTGCTGAAGAGCGTCCGCCGCGAGTTTCCCGGCCTCACGGCGAAGGCCATCGATGCGCCGGCCGAGGAATCCCCCAAGGTGGTGGCCGCCGCCATCTGGAACGAGTTGGCAGCCGGGGCCCCGGAGGCCGAGGTGGGGTGCGTGCGCGGGCAGCGCTACCTGGTGCGGGCCGTGCCGCGGCCGGCGTCCGCCGCGCCGGGACGGGAGATCGCGCGCGGAGGGACCTGGGTGGTCACGGGTGGCGCCCGCGGCATCACCGCCTTCGTCGCCCGGGAGCTCGGCAGGCGGTTCGGGCTGAGGCTCCATCTGGTGGGGAAGAGCCCTGCCCCGGGGGCGGATGCGCCCTGGCGGGGCCTCTCCGACGCCGCCCTGAAAGCGCTCAGGCCGTCCCTCGCCCAGGAGGCCCGGCGCGCCGGACGCGACCCGGCGGCCGCCTGGCGGGAGGTGGAAAAGGCCATCGAGATCGATGGGGCCCTGCGCGCCTTCGCCGAGGCGGGGGTCCGCGCCACGTACCACGCATGCGACGTATCGGACCGGAAGGCGCTGGCGGGCGTCCTGGAGGAGATCCGCCGGTGCGACGGGCCGATCCGGGGCGTCCTGCACGGGGCGGGGGTGGAGGAGGCCGCCCGGTTCGATCGCAAGAACCGGGAGAGGGTCTCGGCGACCATCGGCGCCAAGGTGGACGGCGCCGCCGCCCTGATGGCGTTGACCCGCGGGGACCCCCTGGCGTACTTCGTGGCCTTCGGCTCCGTCAGCGGCCGGTTCGGCGGCATCGGTCAGACCGACTATGGCCTGGCCTCGGACATGCTGTGCAAGCTCATCCAGTCGTTCCGCCACGAGCGGCCGGCCTGCGCCTCCGTGGCCATCCACTGGCCCGCCTGGGACGAGGTCGGCATGGCCATGCGCCCCGAGAGCCGGCTCGCCCTGGCGGTCGGGAGGCAGCGGTTCATGCCGCCCCGCGAGGGGGTCGAGCACCTGCTGGAGGAGCTCCGCGCCGGGGCGCCGGAGGGCGAGGTGCTCATCCTGGACGAGCCCGGCATCCTGGATCTCGACGGGACCATGCCCACCCCCGCCCAGCGGGCCGCCCACCGCCGAGGGCGCGCCCGGGCGGCCGGTGCGCCGCTGATCGAAGGCCTGGCCGCGCTGGACGACGGCCGGGGCCTGACCGCGGAGGCCCGCTTCCACCCGGCGTCGGACCCCTTCCTGCGGGATCACAGGTTCCAAGGCGTCCCCCTGCTGCCGGCGGTCATCGGTCTCGAGGCCATGGGGGAGGCCGCCGCGATCCTGGCGGGCCCCCGCGCCGTGGTGGGGCTCCGCGACGTGCGGATCCTGAACGGCCTGCGGTTCCATTCCGACCGGCCGCAGGAGGTCCGCATCCAGGCGGCCGTGACGGGCGGCGGCATCGCCTGCCAACTGCGCGCCGACTTCTCGGATCAACAGGGGAGGCTGATCGACCCGCACCGCGTCTACCTCGCAGGCACCGTGGACATCGCGGACCGTCCGCCGGCCCTCCCGCCGGCGCCGGCGACCGCGGGGCCCCGCGACTGGACGGCGATGCGCTACCGGGACGAAGGGGAAGCGCGCGAGGCGGGGCTCGTCTTCCACGGGCCGAGCCTCCGCTGCCTGCAACAGGTGTCCTTGGACGCGGAGGGCATCTGGGGGCGAGTCCTGGCGCCCCCGCCGACGGACGTGGGGGAGTGGCGGGGGCCCGGCTGGATCCTTCCGGCGGCGGCGCTGGACGCCTGCCTCGTCGCCTGCGGGGTCTTCGCCAGCCAGCGGCTCAAGGTGCGCCAGCTCCCCCAGGCCTTCGAGCGGCTCCGCATCGGCCGCCCCCCGCACGCCGGCGAGACGTGCACGGTCCACGTGCGCCTGCGGGGCCGGCAGGAGCGCAGCACGTGCTTTGACTTCACCCTGGTCGGAGATGACGGGACGGTGATCCTGGATGCCGAGGGTCATCACTGCGTCATCCTCGCCGGGAGCTGACGCGATGACGCCCCGGCCCCTCGCCTGCCGCCTGGAGTCCCGCAGCGCCCTGCGGCGTTCCTGGCCCGGATCCAGCGGCGAGGCGTGGCTCAGCGACGGCGAGCGGGAGGTGTATGCCGGGTTGCGCGACGCGCGGCGACGCGAGGCCTGGCTCTTCGGCCGCCTGCTCGGCAAGGACCTCATCCTGAGCAGGGTGGGCGCCCGCCTGGGCGCGCGGGGGGCCGCGGCCCCGGGGCGCATCGAGATCCTTTCGCGGGATGGGCTCGGCCGGGCCGTTCGCCCCCGCGTCCTGGTGGAGGGGCGGGTTCAGCCGTGGGCCCTGTCGCTGGCCCACTCCGACCGGTTCGTGCTGGTCATTTTCTGCGAGGAGCCCGGCGCCGCCGTGGGCGTGGATGTGGCGCCCATCCGGCCGCCGGGGGCGGGCTTCCTGGGCTTCTGGTTCACGCCACGGGAGCGCGCGTGGGTCCGCGCCCGGGCGAACCAGGGGCCCCGGCGCGCGGCGACCCTCTGGGCGGTGAAGGAGGCGTTCTACAAGGCGGTGAACGCGGGGGAGCGGTTCGCGCCGGGCCGGATCGAGGTCCGCGTGGACCGGCCCGGCCGGTACGCCGTCCGCCGCGAGGGTTCCCGGCCGGGAGGGCCCTGCGAGGTCCAGGTGGCCGCGGCGGGCGGTGAGGTCATGGCCGCCGTGCGGGTCGCGGGGCGGCCGGCGGCGGCCCCATGATCGACCTGACGGGCCGCGTCGCGCTGGTCACCGGCAGCTCCCGCGGCATCGGGAGGGCGTGCGCCGTCCGGCTGGCGGAGGCGGGGGCCGATGTCGTGGTCACCTATCTGACGGCGCGGTCCGCCGCGCAGGAGGTGGCGGAGGAGATCCAGGCCCTGGGGCGGCGCACGGCCGCCGTCAAGGTGGACGTGGGCGAGCCGGAGGACATCGCCTCCATGATCGAGTTCGTGAAGGACACCTTCGGCGCGCTGGACATCCTGGTCAGCAACGCCGCCACGGGGGGGTTCCGCCCCCTGCTGGCCACCACCCCGCGCCACTTCGAGGCGGCCATGAACGCCAACGCGCGCGCCCTCATCTTCCTGGTGCAGGCCGCCCTCCCCCTGCTGGAGCGGGGCCCGGGCCGCGCCAAGGTCATCGCCCTCTCGAGCCACGGCTCGCACCTGGCCCTGCCCCTCTACGGCCTCATCGGCAGCACCAAGGCGGCCCTGGAGAGCCTCACGCGGCACCTGGCGCTGGAGGTCGGCGGTCGGGGGGTGAACCTGAACGTGCTCCAGGCGGGGCTGGTGGAGACCGATTCGACGCGGCAGATCCCCCGCCACGAGGAGGTGTTCGCGCTGCGGCGGGCCAGGAGCATGGTGGGCGAGCGGCTCTTGCAGGTGCGGGATGTGGCCGACGCGGTGCTGTATCTGGCCAGCCCGCTCAGCGACATGGTGCAGGGGCAAACCCTCGTGGTCGACGGTGGGGCCGCGCTCCATGCCTGACGGAGGGACGCGAAGGGGATCCGTAACCCACATTATTCATGAGGCCGCTCGACACCCCCACCCTCTCCCTCAGCGAGGGAGAGGGACCAATTTTTGGTCCCCTCGCCCCCGGAGGGGGAGAGACTTCCTATGCGATTTGTCAAGAGGGTCCTGAGGGATACTCGATCCTCCTCACGGCGCCTGCCGAAGCTGGTGCCGGGCCATGGCGGCCAGGTGGCAGTTCTCGTCGTAGGGGACATGATCGCGCCACATCACGAACAGGATCTTCAGCCACTTGGCCCCCAGAGCGCGCAGGGCGTGGTTGTGCCGGTGCCCCCCGGCCCGCTGGCGGTCATAGTAGGCCCGCGCCCACTCACTGTGTTGGAGCGAGACGAGGGCGTACTGGTGGAGGGCCGCCCGCAGGCGCTTGTCGCAGGCGAAGCGGAAGCCGACGAGGAGCTGCTTGCCACTCCGCCGCGTGACGGGGACCGCCCCCCCGTGCGCCTGCAGGTGCTGCCAGGAGACCCACCGGCCCGGGGCATCCCCCAGCGCGGCCCAGAGGGTGGGCACCACGGTGCCGCGGGCCGCCGGCAGGGTGCGGGGGACCTCAGCCGCCGGCCAGGCCGCGAAAAAAGCCTCCACCGCCTTCCGGTACGCGGCCACCCCGGCGAGAGTGGCGTCCAGCTGCGCCAGGAGGACCCGGAGGAGCCGGGCTTTGGCCCGCACGACGTGCGCCGGCACCGGCAGCTGGGGCTGCTGGAGGAGGGGCCAGCGCGCGGCCGCCTCCGCGGCGGTCCACCGGTGGGCCCGGGCGAAGCGCTGCCACTGCTTCGGCGTCAGGGCCCGCAGCGCGTCCGGGGTCGGGTAGGCGGCGAGGAAGGCGCGGGCCCGCTGGGTCGTCAGGTCGTCGAAGAGCTCCAGGGGCTTGGGGTAGTACTCCTTCAGGGTCACCGTGAGCTGGTTGACGAGCCGGGTCTGCTGGCGGACGAGGCGGTCGGCGTCCCGGGTGAGCAGCTTGAGCTCCTGGGCGGGCTCCGAGCTCGGCCGCAGGGCCCGGAGGTGGGCGTGGTCGGTCCGGAGGAAGGCGGCCAGGACCTCGGCGTCGAAGGGATCGCTCTTGCTCGCGCTCGGCCGGAACCGGTCCCGCGCCCGGTCCAGGGCCTTGGGGTTCACCGGATAGACCACCCCTCCGTGGTCCAGGAGGAAGTCCACCAGCCGGCCGTCGGGGCGCTCCAGGGCAGCCCACAGCTCGCCCCCGGCCGCCCGCTGCTCGTCCAGCCACCGGCCGAAGTCCGCGAGGCCCTCGGCGGTGTGGGGCACGCGGCGGCGCAGGACCTCCGCGCCGGCGTCGTCCAGGACCACGACCGCGTGCTCGGTGTGCCCCCAATCTACCCCGATGTAGTAGCGCATGCTGCTGCCCTCCTCCCCGGGCGGTGCGGCCCCGGAGCGGGAACGGCCGGTTGCCCTTATACTGGTCCTCGGTGGGACCACTTCCTACTGAACCTTCGGCCGTTCTCTCGCTGGGCGGGACAGTCTCTCCCAGATCCTCGGGGGATCGGACAGGGTTGGTCCTCGGCCAGCGAGCTCCGTGGTCTTCTCCCTCGGGCCCTCATAGTACCTCGGGGTTCCTCTGATGCCCCCAAGGTAATATAAGGGACAGGGTGAGGGGGCGCTCAGGACGTGGCACACACCTTCGTGAATAATCCGGGCTAGCCGTGCTCCATGCCTTTCGCCTTGAGCACGGGGAGCACCGCGGGCGTCCTGAAGAAACTGATGAATGCCTTGGCGGCCTCCACATCTTTCGCATTCGGCGCAATGCCCGCGGTGAACACGATGTAGCT
>Ga0187766_10002212_pt1 | contig 11473 bp, 10 predicted proteins | sample 0216_QUI02_MP05__4_FD_132971 | JGI IMG/M metagenome (GOLD analysis project Ga0187766, IMG submission 132971) | Tropical peat soil microbial communities from peatlands in Department of Meta, Colombia - 0216_QUI02_MP05_20_MG | ecosystem: Environmental > Terrestrial > Soil > Wetlands > Peat ... | reverse complement strand
GCTCGCGCGGGCGCTTGACGTGGAGGGGCGGATCGATCGTGAGCTGGCGCGGGAGCGTCGGGCGCGCGCGGTGAAGGTCCGTCGCCGGGGTGCCTCGCCGGCGCAGCTGGTGCTGGCGCTGGCCGAGTGTCAGCTGGCTGGCGGCTCGTGCTTTCGCGATCTGCAGGAGGTCCGGGCCGACGAGGCGGGCGCCCCATTGCGGATCGTCGACCAAACGCCGTCGGTGCCGGCGGCGCTGCAGCGCGCCAAGGACTTCCGGCGGGTGCACTGTCAGCGGATCGAGCGCGCGCTCGCCGACGCCGGGCATGAGCTTGACCGGCGGTCCGGGCGCGAGCGCTCGCATGAGCCTGCGACGATCGATCTGGATGCCACCCAAATCGAGGTGTACGGCCGTCACAAGCAGGGCGCCGCTCGCAACCGCCAGGGACAGATGTCATACGCGCCGCATGCGGCGTTCTGGGCGCAGACCGGGCGGACACTGACAACGGAGCTGGTCTCCGGAGCGCGCGAGAAGCTCACCGGCGCGGAGTGCGCGCGGATCGTGCGGCGGGCGATCTCGCTGCTGCCCACGAGCAACGATCCACTACAGCGCCGCGGGCCGGTGTGCTTCAGGATCGACTCGGCCTACTACCAACTCGAGCTGCTGGCCGCGCTGCGCGCCGAGCGGGCGTGCTTCACCGTGTCGGTGCCCAGAAACCAGGCGATGTGGAAGGCGCTCGCCGAGATCGACGAGGACGCCTGGCAGGACGCGCTCGAGATGCCGGGCGCGCAGGTCGCCGCCACGACCTACACGCCGCAGGGGTGGAAGCACGAGCCGTTACGGCTGATCATCCGTCGTACCGTCTTCAGCGCCGCGCAGATCGCCCGCCTGAAAGGCTCCCGCAGGTTAAAGACGATCCACCCCGAGCAGCTGCAACTCGCGCTCGACGGGCAGCTCGATGAGGTCTACGGCTACAGCTTCATCCTCACCAACCTGCACTGGGCACACCCACTGTTCATCGAGTACTTTCACCGCCACCGCGCGCAGGTCGAGGAGCGGCTGAAAGACACCAAGCTCGGGCAGGCGCTGCGGCACCTGCCATCCGGCGATCAGAACGCCAACCGCGTGTGGCTGACCGCCGCGCTCACAGCGCTGAACCTGACCGCCTTCTGCTGCGATGTGTCCCCGGCCGCGGGCGCGTCCAGCGATCCCGACGCCAAGCCGCAGCGCCGGCACGGCAAGGCGCTGCGCAACCTGTTTTTCTGCATCCCGCTGCGGATCGTGCGGACCGCCCGCCGGCTGATCCTCCGCCCCCAGCAGGCTACCCTCACCGCCAGGTCCTGCAGGACACGCTCGACGCGATCTACGCGCTCGGTCCCTGACACCCCCACGTCCCTCGCCGTCTACCTCGCACAGTAGCCTCGCACCGTCACCGGGTGACACTCAAGGCTGCGCCGATTCGCCTTCGAACCGCACTGTGCGTGTGTCATACCGCATCACGACAGCGACGCTGGCCCCGTAATGATGCACTGACACTGACTTCAGTCCCCTCTGACGCTCGCTTTCCGGACTGTCAGCGCCGATCTCGGCCTTATCCACTCTTCTAGGTCTGACTGGAGCCACGTTCACAGGTGACGATCTCGGGAGCGCCGACTTCGATCATACGAACTTGCAGGACGCCCATTTTGCGCTGCTGGTGGGAACCGCGATTGCAAACACCCAGCGGCAGACCGATTTCAGCGGCGCCAATCTCTCGGACTCGGTCATGTTCAACGCTGACCTTTCGGGAATCGATGCACAGAAAGCCGACCTGGACGGCACCACGCTCTACGACGTCAACCTCAGCTCCGCCGACCTCGGCCGCGCATCATTGCGCGGCGCGACCATCGGCGGGGCGGCGTACCCCCGGTCGAGCCTCAAGCCCGAGGGCACCGGGCTCGGACCCGTCGACCTCCGTGGCGCGAACCTCGCAAACGCGCGCCTCGAGGGCGCCGACCTGCGAGGCGCGTACCTGTTCGGCGCTCAGCTTTCCGGCGCCACCGCGGACAAGCACACGAAGCTCCCACCGGGCTTCGAGTTGAGCCGCGACGGACACCATGTGATCGAGCAACCGGGGTACGTCCCGGGGCTGCTTGCTCCCGTTCCGGTGCCCGAGTCCCCGTGCCCGCCGGACTCGAGACCTCAACGGTTCGGCTAGCCCACCGGCCCGACCTCACCCCGTCGCACCACAGCCGCCGCCGCCACGGCTCAAACGGGCTCGCCGCTCGCGTGTGGCGATCCAACGCGACTGCAGCGGCGGTCAAAGAAAGACCCCACCGGTCCCGCTAGCGCTTCCGGGTGCGTACCCAGCGGCACGTGGCCAGCGCCGTCTACCACCACAAGGTCACGGTGGGGCACCAGCGCGCGAGGCTGCGACGTATGGGGTAGGGAGCGATCTGGTCATCTCGGCCAGCGATGAGCAGCACCGAGAGGCGAAGACCACTCAGCGTAGCCTTGCCGAGGATCGGAATCCGCTCAGGAGCCGCCGCCGTCCGCCCGTGCCGAGACCTCCCTTCGGCCATACAGGTCTGTGAGTGCTGGCGTCCCGCGATACAGCCTGCAATTAGCCGGACGGTAGGCCGTCGATCTTCCAGTCGCCGTCAATCTTCCGCATCCGGATCCTGATCGCGTCACGTAAGCCCGGGAGCCCACGGAGGCTCGCCGGCAATGCGGGGTATTGAGCCACGGCAGTGGCGCCCTTCAGCTCCACGTACGCGATACTCCGGCTCGTCAAGGCAGTGAACTGGTCCGGGGTCAGCGACGTCCTGAGATGCGCATGGATCATCGTCCAGGCTTGCACGCAGTCGGGTGTTCGGACCCTCGCCTCGATTTGGCGCTGGACGGCCTGGGTGTAGCAGTCGCATGTCTGCTCGAACTTGCCTTCGGCGAACGACGTATTCGCTTCGTTCACCACGGCGATGATTCGAGCCTCATCGGTGCTATCGGTCTCGTTGGTGCCGCGGCCCCAGAACCATCTAACGTCTCCCTTCGGCATCGCAGCAGGATCGCACTTCAGGTGATCCACACGCAAGACCGCGCGCCACGCGGCTGCTGACGAGCAACCTACCTCGCCCGAAAACCGCCAAAGTAGCGGGCGATCGCTTTCGCTCCTTGAGCGTCCCGGAACTGACGAGTCGCTTCGGCGACGCAGCACGCGTCGCGATCCAGCCTGTCGCCGTGCCAGCGGACGCCCGTATTCGCCCAAGGAGACGGCCACGACTATCCGGCCACGCCACGCGCCGTGGCTTCACCCCGCCACCCCGCGATGCCCATAGGCTGTCGTCCGGCCTCACGTAGAGGCGCCCACCCCGGAGGGGTTACCGACCGGTCGGAGCTGCCAGGCGCCGTAGTCGTGAGCGTCGTCGATCCAGTGCCGGGCGTCTTCCTTCCCGAGTTCGATCAGCTTCGCGGCGAAGTCTCCGGCGAAGAAGAGGTAGCTGAACAGCTCCCCGCGCGTTGCGGTCTTAGAGGCTCCGACGAACCGGCCGAGGAGGGCAAGATCGCGCGAGCGCCACAGGCCGCGCACGCCCGCGTAGCGCTCGCAATAAAGGTCCCGGGCTATCTCACCGATCGCGTTCGGAGTGCTCGGCGCGATGAAGATGTACGGCACCACGCTGCGCTGGTCATCGCCGGAGCTCTGACCACCGTCGATCAGCACCTCGTTGATCGTCGCCAGCGTCTGGACGTCGTGCGTCGCCGGATCGACGAGCAGACCCTGGACAACCTGCATCGATCCGTCGAACAGATCCGGACGCTCCGGCGACTGGGGGGCCGGCGCAACCGAATTCAACCCAACCACGATCACGCGGTCGGCGCCGAGTTTCAGGGCCGGCTTGACGGGTGTGTTCAGCCGCGCGCCGCCGTCGAAGTACCAGCCGGCAGCGTCTTCAGGCTGGCGAACCTCGACCGCCGGGAACGCCACCGGGATGGCCGCCGACGCGCGGACGTGGTTCTCGCCTATCTCGGTCGGCACGTAATCGATCCCGCGCCGCTCGTCGCTCGGCACGATCGGGCCGCCGTCGTGAAACACGACGGTGCGGTTCGTGTGGGCGGCCGTCGCCACGACCGCACAGGCCCGCAAGGCGACCTCCGGGTCGGCGACGTTCCCGTGGATGTCCTCGAATGTGATCATTCGACGCAGCGTCGCCGTCAGTGGCTCTGGATCGAGCAGGGTGTAGGGCGCCACGCCAGCCGAGAAGAAGCTGGCCGTCAGGCGCACTAATTCGTTCAGTTCGCCGGGTGACAAGAACGGAGCGAGCACATCTCGATAGCGGATCTCGTGCCAAAGCCGGGCGCCGTCCGCGACCAACTGCTCGATCTCCTCGCCCGCCTTGGCCGCGATGTATGCGGTGTTGAGTACGCCGACGCTGCTGCCGACGATCACGTCGGGACGCTGAGCATGCTCGCGCTCGAGCCACGGCAGCAACTCCGAAAGCACGCCGATTTCGTAGGCGCCGCGCGCGCCGCCGCCGGAGAGAATCAACCCAATGCCTTCAGCCATGGCTCATGCTCTCACCTGCGCCCGCCGCCATGGGATCAATCCCACAGCCCGCTCGCGTCGCCCGGACGCCGACGCCACCGCCGCCCGGACCGCCTCGGTGGCGATCACGATCAGCCCTTTCGCGCGCGGGTAACCTCAAGCAGAGCAGCTCCCGGGTCAGGATCAGCGAGCCGACGGCGGCAGCAGCATCGCGGCCGTGTCGAACTGCGTGCCCTCACGCTAAGCCTCGTCATCGCGTACACGGTTGGCTGCCGTTCTCCGATGCTTCACGCGACGAACGTGAGCTCGACCGAGTCGCTGTCCGTCGTGCCAGGCATCCTGGCGCGCCAAAAACGCAACGCCAGCACCTCGTGCAGCCCATCGATCACGTTCTCGCTCGCCTCCCGCGGCTCTTCCCCTGACTGGTTGCCCCGCGCACGTGTCGGATCCAATCCGGGCGAGCACCCACCCTTCCCGGCGTCCCTCATAAGACCCATCGTGAGTCGTGGTGGTTCGCTCACGTTGGACACGGCCGTCTCAGACTGCTTCAGGCAACGTTCACTTCCTTCGAGAGTCAACTGGCGCAAAGCGGCCGCGCCTCGGCGCCCTCAACTACGCGGCATCGGCTGGCTCTTGGTCATGGTGAAGGCAGAACTGATGCCGACCGTGACCGACGGCGGCTGCTTGCTTGCTGCCGACCAGCACCCGCGTCCTCATGAAGTTGCTCTTGCTCGCCATTGCGGTAGCGGCGCTACCAGCCGGGACGAGAAGAGAAGGAATCGTCGCGGTGGCCGGCGCCGCGCGATCGCGTCCCGTCCAACGGGGTCGTCTCACGGCTGTTCAGATCACGCGGAAGCAGGAGCGAACGCCGTTGACGTCAATCGTTTGCAGCCTTCGGACGGGTGCCGATCGTAGCTAGCGCCGAGCTCCTTGCGCGTGACAAAGCACGGAGCTCCTTCGTGCTGCTCCAGCTGGTCCGCGCTGGGGCGCGCGAGATCTGGGTAACGTCGCTGGATGATCTAAGGCTCAGACACGGAGGCTCGCAGCAGACGTGCACGTTCAGACAGCCATTGCGATCGTGCTGGCAATCGCGTCGACGACGCTCACGAATCTCGCGTACCTGCGTGAGCACGACGCCGCCGCGGCCCTGCCATGCCTGTCGATGCGCCGGCTGCTGCATTCGCTGCGGCTGCTGGTGAGCGACCGCTCCTGGCTTCTCGGGTTCGGGATGGAGAGTGGAGGCTTTGCGCTATACGCGGCGGCTTTGGCGCTGGCGTCACTTGCGCTCGTCCAGAGCATCGGCGCCGGCGGCATCGGGGTGCTCGCCTTCGTCTCGGCGCGGATGACCGGCCGGCGGCTGGGCGGCCGCCAGCTCGCCGGCGTGTTCCTGTCGGTTGTCGGCCTGGCGACGCTCGGGGTGTCGCTGGCGAAGGGCAGCGGTGAGGGGACCGGCGGCGCCACGGTCGCGATCCTAGCCTGGATCGGGGGGACCGCGCTGCTCGCCCTCCTGGCGCTCGCGATTGGCCGCAGGCTTGGAGCATTGGCGGTCGCCGAGGGCGTGGCGGGCGGACTGTTCTTCTCGATCGGAGACATATCGACGAAGCTGGCCACCCAAGGCGGCACTCGTGTTGCCTTCGCGGCGACGCTGATCATCGGCTACACGCTCGGGACCTCGCTTCTGCAGCTCGGCTACCAGCGCGGCGGGGCCCTTACCGTGGCAGGCCTGGCCACCTTGATGACCAATGCGCTACCAATCGTCGCCGGCACGCTGGTCCTGGACGAGCCGGTGCCGTCCGGCGTGCTCGGCGCACTGCGGATCCTCGCATTCGTGGCAGTGACGGCCAGCGCCGTCCTGCTCGCCACGCCAGACCGCCAGCGCGCCGCCGCCGCACCGGAAACGATGGCGAGGCCGCCGGCGCGCGAGCCGACAGAGCAGCGAGCCGGGGGGCCCTGAGCGCCCGCCACGCGCCGACATCGACAGGATCGGCATCCCTCGCGCGATCGTGGCGGGAGTCAGTGCTTACTCGGAACGACGCCCGCCGCTCGGCGTGCTCGAGCACCAGCGTGCGCAGACGGCACGAGCGTGCACCAAAACCGGCGCATTCCGCCACGCTCGTAGTGATGAAAGTGAAAGCCACGCCACGCGACGACGGACATGCTGGAGAACTCGAGCGAAGCTCGGCAGTTTGTCGCGCGAGGCAACTCCGCCTGGTGGCCGAGCGTCGTCCCCGGATCAGACTTACCGTTGTCCCAGAGGTTGAGAGTGGCCGCAACCGTTTCGCGAGCACCACTCGGTCTAATCATCGCTGACGTTTCGTTCCGGCCTTACTGGTTGTCAACCGGGTGGCTAACGCGTCAGCCGTCACGGCTTAGCGTCTCGCCGCAGCATCGCGTCGCGTACCGCGGCCCAGATTCCAAACCAACGCGGTCACGACGCTCTCCGCAGGCCGCGTGTCGCCGACCACATAGGTGGCGGCTCGTGACACGAGCGGCATCTCAGCCGAGGCGCATGGTCGGTCGCCGTCGAAAGCCATCGCGCCGCGACCTCGGCGCGGGACAGATCACACGATCGCCAGCACGAGAAGTCGAGGCAACGGGCTCCGAGCACTCGACCTCAAAGGCTCGCGAGAGCGGCTCCCTGCGAGCTGGGATCGAATCGGTCGGCAGGTTGCGGCCAGCAACGACGCTTGCCGATGCGCCTCGAGGCCGACGCTGGCCTGTCGCAGCCGACCGTCATCGCCGCGGCGGGTAAGGAGGAACTCGGGCAAGCCCGCGGCGGCGCTCGCAGCAACGCGTAACGAGCGCTCGTGGCGATAAAGTGCGGAAGGGAAAGCTGCTTGCCTTGGGGGTTCGATGATGACTGATTCTGGAGCGGTTGGATCGCGCCTGGCGATGTACGTGGACGTTGGCAACGTGCACGAGCACGTGAAGGAGGTGTTGGAGTCTGCCGGAAGATCGGTTCACCATGTCGTGCTGGATCCGAGCGCGCTTAGAACCGAAATTGCGCACATTGCAAAGGGGGCAGGTGGAAAGCCATCAGAGTTCGACTGGTCTAATGCCGAGCTGGTGCTCTGCAACGGGCGTCCGCCGGACGAGGATCACCGTGGCTGGCTCTGGTACGGCCCACTGCGGGACATCTGGGAGGAGTATCCGAGTGTTCGCGTGTTGGATTGGCCCTGGCGCCGGATCGTGAAGCGAGGCAGCAAGCCGAGGACTGAGCAAGTGGGAGTTGACGTCCTACTCGGCGTGAAGGCTACGCGGCATGCGGCCGCCAAGACCCTCGATGCGATCATGATCGTCTCGGGGGACGGCGACCTCGGGCCGGCGGTCGAGGAGTGCAAGACCTTTCTGCCCGACGATGCAGTCTTCACCGCGGCCGTCAAGAGTTCGGAACGTGTCAAGCCAGACATACGCATCCAAGGTGAGTCGGCTAGGCGGCTCGACATGTCAGATCGTATCGGGGGGGTCGTGCAAGGTTACGCTGAGCTATACGCGCTCGAGAGTGACAGTTCTCCGACAGTCGCCAAGAGGTTCATCGACAATCTAGCCACCTCGGATTTCGCCGACGCGCGACTCGCGGCTGCACGCGCCTACCTCGACGCGTTTTGGTGGTGGGGCAGCTACAAACGCTATCCGTTTTGCCGGGCGCTGTTGACCAATTGGAGTGACAAGCTCGCACAAACCAGCCAAACCCCGCCTGAAGAGCGCGCACAGGCTGGGGCTGACCGGGAGTTGCTCGATGCGCTACGCCAGTTCGATGCAAGATATCCCGTGGGCGATGCTAGGCGTAAACGCAGCGATCCCAACTGGGTTGCCGCCGAGGAGGGTCTGACCCGGGTGAGAACCTGCCTCGATGCCCCTGACAGCGCCACGGGGCGGCACGTGTCGGCGCTGATCAGCTTCTTTCTGGGGCAATGCGGGCGGTTTCAGCCGACTGCGCAGTTTGACGCCGCAGCTGACCATTACGGCGAGGCGGCCGGGTTGTTTGAGCGAAATGGAGACCGCTCGCATTTGGCATGGGTCCATTATTGGTGGGGCGATCTCGAGCTAACTCGTGGTGCGGTAGGGGATGCGCTGCGACTCGCCGAGCAAGCGGAATGTAGTGTGCGGGAGCTGGCACGGTTAGAAGGGCTGATGGATCACGAGCTCATGGCACGGCTGGCTCAGCTCCGCGCGTCATCGATTCGCGCGGATTCCGAGGGCTGTCCTGAGCGGCCGCGGGAGGACGGAATCCTGCAGTTGCGTCTTGCGCTATTGCACACGCTCGCATTTCAAGTTCGGCCCGACAGCCATCCTGACACGTATACCCGGCGCTTCCATGGAGAGATTCGGCATTGGGCAGAGACCGAGATTCGCGCGATGCCGGCCACAGAGCGGTCGAAGGCGATTGAGTCGCTGGTCGAGATGTGGGATGGAGTCCTGTACACTCTCGGCGAGCCTGCACGGGCCCAGGCGCTCCTCGTTATTGGTCACGCACATGACGAGATCGACCGGGCCCTTGGTCCACGGCGAATCGACGGTCGCCCGGGCGCCGGGGAGCGAGCGAAATATGTCAAGACGATCGGTGAGGTCGTAGGGTTGCTCGAGGAGAACGGCGCGCTCCAGTAACAGCTCGGTGCGGCAACCGTTGACGAGAATGTTCCCGGCGCCCGCCCCTGCTTGCTTCGTGGATGCGAGCGTGCGTCCGCAGCGGCACACGTTGCGGCTGGCGTCGGACGGCACCGCGTCTGGGCTGGTGAGCGCCCCGGCAGGCGTGTGCGAGACTCCTGTCGTGACCCGCTGAGTTCGAGACAGCGATTCGATTCCAACCCGAAGCTCACGCTGCCGCCGCTGCGCTGGGTCGCCGAGAAAGACCTGCTCTACGACGCCGCATCTCACACCCTGCATCGCCCGGCGTATCCGCGCATGGGACGACGCGGCCGCCGTGACGAGCGTGCCGACACGGTCGGCGCTCGAGCGGACGCGCATTCCCTCCCGTATGGCTCGGGACAGGATCGCAGGCATTTCGACGAGCCCACGGCCAAGCGGCCACTGCCAAACGACCCCGACGATCTACTGACATCGAGCCGGGAATCCCCCTGACGAAGATCCGAGACTTCGCAGCCGTTGTTGACGCCGGGCGGCGGGTCGACGCACGCGCGGTCGATATCCGCGATTACGTAGATCCCGGCCGTCATGGGAGCAGCTCGCGCGGCAGTTTGGCGAGCCCGCGAGAGACGAGGTCACGCTCATCGCAGCTCGCCAGCGGCGCGCCGACCCGCTCGGCGCCCGCCACATACGCTGCGTCATACGCGCTCAAGCCATGCTCACGTGAAACCTCCGCGGTGCGCTCACCAAGCATTCGGTCCACGCGAACCAGCGCGCCGAACTCGCCGATCGCCCAGACCCGATCCCGCAGCCGGCGACTGGCACCGAGGTCCCGCCAGCGGACCTCGGCGATGTTCGTGACCTCGTAGGCGGCGAGCTCGAGCGTCCCCAGCGCGCCGGTCTTCAGCAGCGCCGCGGCCGCTGGATGGCTCGGGTCATCGAGATCCTCGGCGGCGAGCAGCACGCTCGCGTCGAGAAAGATCAAGCCGGCCGCCCGGCCTTCAGCGCCCCGACGACGTCGCCGCCGTGCCCGGTCGCATGACCGTCGAGCTCGCGCATACGCTCGGCTAACAGCCGCTCGCGCTCTCCTAACGCGGCCTCCGCGAGATCACGAAGCGTCGCGCTTCGCGTGCTGCCACGCTCAGCCGCCTGAGCGTCCAGCCGGGCCAGCAAAACGTCCGGGAGTGAGATCATCACCTTCGCCACGACGCTAGTATACCCGGTAATACCAGGGTCTAGAGTCAGGGTTCGACGCGCGACCGTGCCGTTCCCACGTCCCTCCCCGCCGCCCGCGCCGGTCGCGGGCGCCTCGTGGTTCAGACGGGCCGCCCGTCCGCGCCGCTTGTCGCGTTGTAACGTCCGGCCGGATGACGGGCTCAGGACGTTGGGTGTATCCGAGGGGGCTGATAGATCCGCCGGGTGAGATCGAGCAGCCGCCACCCCCGCTGCGGCTCTACGAGCGCGGGATCTGGGATCCCGCCGAGCAGTATTGGGGAGAGCCCGACGGCATGCTCGAGGTCTGCCTGGTGGAAGTGATCGCGGCCGGTCCGCGCCTGCAGTTCGAGTTCGAGCAGCTGCTTCCCGGCGGGGAGGATCCTGACGCGGGCGACCCTATCCTGGACGCGGTCGAGCGGCGCGATCGCGGGCACCCCGATCGCGCCCAGGCGCTGCTCGAGGGCCTGGTCGAATGGGACGCGCGCTGCATCGACGCGCACGCGCACCTTGGAGGGCTGGCGTTCGACCAGGCCGACCCGGCGGCCGCGCAGGCTCACTACGCGACCGGGGTGCGGATCGCGGAGGGCTCGGTGCCCGACGGGTTCGGCGGGGTGCTCGGATGGGGATGGATCGATAACCGCCCGTTCCTACGCTGCCTGCACGGCCTGACTCTGAGCACTTGGCGCCTGGAGCAGGCATCGAAGCGCACGAGTTGTGCCGGACGCTGCTGTGGCTGAACCCTGCCGACAACCAGGGAGCACGCGAACTGCTCGGCGAGATCGCCGCCGGCGCCCCCTGGCCGCACAGCCGCTTAACCGTTCAGCCCCTTCCAGGGCCTAGCCGACGTGTTGAGCGACAGCCCCAGGTAATCGGAGATTCCCGCAGCAACGGCGTATTTGCTACTGGAACTCGGACGTGAAAACGGACGTCGACCGGTTATCGACGAGTTCGCCGGCGGGCTCGCCTGGAGCTCCCGGGTGGACGTGCGTCACGCGAGCTGGGGTGAGCGGACGTGTCGCCGAGCTGGTCTGTGTTTCCGTCTCGGATCAGGGCCCTAATAGTACTTTGTTAGCCGCTGGGTAGGGATTCTCGCTAGTTGCGGCGAATCCTTCTCGTGTTGGTGTTGCCGACGCGAGGAGGTCATGATGGCTGTTGTGAGCGAAGCGCGGGCT
>Ga0187766_10002210_pt1 | contig 11478 bp, 9 predicted proteins | sample 0216_QUI02_MP05__4_FD_132971 | JGI IMG/M metagenome (GOLD analysis project Ga0187766, IMG submission 132971) | Tropical peat soil microbial communities from peatlands in Department of Meta, Colombia - 0216_QUI02_MP05_20_MG | ecosystem: Environmental > Terrestrial > Soil > Wetlands > Peat ... | reverse complement strand
GGCCGAACGTTCAGGTCGGCGACCCATTTCTTGAGAAATTGCTGCTGGAAGCCTGCCTCGAAGCCATGCAGACTGGCGCCATCGTGGGCATCCAGGACATGGGCGCGGCCGGGCTGGCCTGCGCCTGCTCCGAGATGCCAGCCCGCGCCCACATGGGTATGGAGATCGAGGCGTCGCTCGTGCCCCAGCGCGAGAGCGGGATGACGCCCTACGAGATCATGCTGTCGGAGTCGCAGGAGCGCATGCTCCTGGTCGCCGCGCGCGGTCGCGAAGACGAGGTCCGTCGGACCTTCGCCCGCTGGGACCTCGACGCGGTCGAGATCGGCACCGTGACCGACGACGGGATGCTGAGGGTGCGCTTCCACGGGCAGGTGGTGGCGGAGGTGCCGGTCGCGGCGCTGGCCGACGAGGCCCCGGTGTACGAGAAGCCCACCGCGCGGCCCGACTGGCAGGACGCGCTCGAGGCCTTCGACCCACTGGCGCTGCCGGCGCCCGCCGATCTCGGCGAGGTCCTGGTCCGCCTGGTCGAGTCGCCCGGGATCGCGTCCAAGGAGTGGGTCTACCGCCAGTACGACCAGCAGGTCGGGATCAACTCCCTCGTGTTGCCCGGATCGGACGCGGGCGTGCTGCGGATCAAGGGCGCCCGCATCGGCGTCGCGGTCACCACCGACTGCAACGCGCGGTTCGTCTATCTCGACCCGCGCGCGGGCGCGGCGATGGCGGTGGCGGAGGCGGCCCGCAACGTGTCGGTCAGCGGAGCGCGGCCGCTCGGGCTGACCGACTGTCTCAACTTCGGCTCCCCGGAGCGGCCGGAGATCCTGTGGCAGTTCAAGGAGGCGGTGGCCGGGATCACCGACGCCTGTCGCGCGCTGGAAATCCCCGTGGTAGGCGGCAACGTCTCCTTCTACAATGAGACCCTGGGCCGGGCGGTGCTGCCGACTCCGGTGATCGGCATGGCCGGCGTCCTGGACGACGCGGAGGCCCGCTGCACGCAGTGGTTCGTCGCCCCGGGCGATCGGATCGCGCTGCTGGGACCGGCGGGGGTGAGCCTCGGCGGGTCCGAGTACCTGTGGGTGCTCCACCAGCGCGTCGCGGGGCGCCTGGCGCCGCTCGACCTGGCCGCCGAGCGCGCGGTGCAGGAGGCCTGCCGCGCCGCGATCGGCGCGCGGCTCCTGGCCTCGGCGCACGATTGCGCCGAGGGCGGGCTGGCGGTGGCCCTGGCCGAGGCCTATGTCTCCGGCCCGCGGCCGCTGGGGGCGCAGGTCGAGGTGGCGGCTGCCGAGCGCGAGGACCTGACGCTCTTCGGGGAAGGGCCGTCACGGGTGGTGGTGTCGGTGCGGGCGGAGGGCGTGCAGCACTTCGAGCAGCTCATGGGGGAGTTCCGGCTGCCGTGGCGCTGGATCGGGCGAGTCGCGGGAGACCGTCTCGTCATTCGGGCCGGAGGTCGCGCGCTGGTCGACGTGGCCGTGGATCGCCTCGCGGACGCCTGGAGAGGTGGCTTTGAGCGATATGTCAGCTGAGCGGGCAGCTCTCGAGCTGGACGACAAGTTCCACGACGAGTGCGGGCTGTTCGGCATCTGGAACCACGCCGAGGCCGCGAACGTCGTGTACCTCGGCCTCTACGCGCTCCAGCACCGTGGCCAGGAATCGGCCGGCATCGCCTCCACCGACGGCCACCACTTCCAGGTCGAGAAGGCGATGGGCTGGGTCGCCGACGTGTTCAGCCGGGAGCGGCTCAAGCGCCTGCCCGGCCACCGGGCGATCGGCCACGTGCGCTACTCCACCGCGGGCAGCTCCAATCTCCGCAACGCGCAGCCCATCACCGCCAACACCGCCCACGGGCCGGTGGCGATCGCCCACAACGGCAACCTGGTCAACGCGGAGCATCTGCGGGAGGAGCTCGAGAAGGACGGGGCGGTGTTCCAGTCCTCCTCCGACACCGAGGTGATCCTGCACCTGCTGGCGCGATCCGAGGGCGCGACCCTGCTCGAGCAGCTCGTGCGCGCACTGCAGCGGGTCAAGGGCGCCTACACCCTCATGCTGCTGACCCCGGACAGTGTGATCGCGGTCCGCGACCCTTCCGGCTTCCGGCCGCTGACGCTGGGTCGCCTCGGTGAGTCGTGGGTGCTGGCCTCCGAGACCTGCGCGCTCGACCTGATGGAGGCGCAGGTGGAGCGCGACGTCGAGCCGGGCGAGGTCGTCGTCATCGACGAGCGCGGGGTCACTTCGCTCCGGCCCTTCCGGCCGGCCGAGCGGCTGCAGTGCGTGTTCGAGTACGTGTACTTCGCCCGCCCGGACTCCGTGCTCTGGGGACGCAACGTCCACGCCGTGCGGAAGGCGCTCGGCCACCAGCTCGCGCGCGAGCATCCGGTGCCCGCGGACCTGGTCATCCCGGTACCGGACTCGGGGGTGGGCGCCGCGCTCGGCTTCTCGGAGGAGTCGGGCGTGCCCTTCGACACCGGGCTCGTCCGCAACCACTACGTGGGCCGCACCTTCATCGAGCCGCAGCAGGGCATCCGGCACTTCGGGGTCAAGGTGAAGCTCAACCCGAACCGGGAGGTGCTGGACGGCAAGCGGGTCGTGGTGATCGACGACTCGATCGTGCGCGGCACCACCAGCCGCAAGATCGTCAAGATGATCCGGGCCGCGGGGGCGCGGGAGGTGCACGTGCGCATCTCGTCGCCGCCGATCCAGTGGCCGTGCTACTACGGCATCGATACGCCGACGCGGCGCGAGCTGATCGGGTCGAGCCACAAGGTCGAGGAGATCCAGCGCTACCTGGGCGCGGACAGCCTCGGCTATCTCTCGCTCGAGGGCATGCTCAAGGCCACCGGCTCCGATCCGAATCATTTCTGTCACGCGTGCTTCACCGGGCAGTACCAGGTAGGATTCGAGTCCGAGGAACTGGCGCAGCTCAAGCTGTTCGACTCGTAAGGGGTATGGACCCGCTGACGTATCGGGCGGCCGGCGTCGACATTGGCGCCGGCGACGAAGCCGTGCGCCGGATCGCGCCGCTGGCCGCGTCCACCCATCGGCCGGAGGTGCTGGGCGGCATCGGGGCGTTCGCGGCCTTCTGCCGCGTCCCCGAGCGCTACCGCGACCCGGTCCTCGTCTCCTCCACGGACGGGGTCGGCACCAAGCTGAAGATCGCGATCATGGCCGACCGTCACGAGACGGTCGGCATCGACCTGGTCGCGATGGGCGTCAACGACCTGCTCGTCCACGGCGCGGAACCCCTTTTCTTCCTCGACTACCTGGCGGTGAACCGGGTCGAGCCCGACCGCATCGAGGCCATCGTCTCGGGAATCGCGGCGGGCTGCCGGCAGGCCGGCTGCGCGCTCGTGGGCGGGGAGACCTCGGAGATGGGCTCCTTCTACGCCACGGGCGAGTACGATCTCGCCGGCTTCGCGGTCGGCGTGGCCGAGCGCGAGGGGCTCATCACCGGCGCGCACGTGGCGGTCGGCGATCACGTCCTCGGACTCGCCTCCTCGGGTCTGCACTCCAACGGCTTCACGCTGGCGCGGGAGGCCGTCTTCGGCCGCATGGGGCTGCAGCTCAACGACCCGATCCCGGGGGTGGGCCGCCGGGTGGCGGACGAGCTGCTGGAGCCGACTCGCATCTACGTCAAGCCGGTGCTGAGCCTGATCCGCGCCATGACCGTGAAAGCCATGGCCCACGTCACCGGAGGCGGCATCACCGAGAACCTCCCGCGCGTCCTGCCCGCCGGCCGGCGAGCCCGCATCCGGCCCGACGCGTGGCCGACGCCTCCGATCTTCGCGGCGATCCAGCGCGCGGCCGCGGTGGACGATGCGGAGATGCGGCGGACCTTCAACATGGGGCTGGGCTTCCTCCTGGTCGTCTCGCCGGACGACGTCGCGGAGGCGACCCGGCGCCTGCAGGTTGCGGGCGAGCGGGTGTACGCGGTCGGCGAGATCGTCGCCGGGGAGCCAGGGGTCGACTATGCGTGAGCCGCTGCGGGTCGCGGTCCTCGCCTCGGGCCGGGGCTCGAACTTCCGGGCGATCGCGGAGGCCGCCCTGGCCGGGCGCATCCCGGCCACCGTGGTGCTGCTGGTCACGGACCGCCCGGCCGCGCCGGTGCTCGAGATCGCCCGCCAGCACCGCATCGAGTCGATCGTGCTGGATCCGAGGCAGCACCCCTCCCGCGAGGCGCACGAGAAGGTGGTGGTCGCGGCGCTCGAGGAGCGTCGCGTGGGCCTGGTGTGCCTGGCCGGATACATGCGGGTCCTGACCGCGGGCTTCGTCGAGTACTTCCGCGGGCGCCTGCTGAACATCCATCCCTCACTGCTCCCGGTCTTCCCGGGTCTCCACCCCCAGCGGCAGGCGCTCGAGCACGGGGTCCGGGTCTCCGGCGCCACCGTGCACTTCGTCGACGAGGGCGTGGACACCGGCCCGATCGTGCTCCAGTCGGCGGTCCCCGTCCGGCCCGACGACACCGAGGCGACGCTGGCCGACCGGATCCTGGTCGAGGAGCACCGGCTCTACCCGGAGGCCATCCGGCTCTTCGCCGAAGATCGGCTGGAGATTCACGGCCGCCGTGTTCATATCAAGGAGAGCACATGACCCGAGTGCGACGCGCCCTCATCAGCGTGCACGACAAGACCGGCGTGGTCGACTTCGCGCGAGGCCTGGCGGCGCAGGGCGTCGAGATCATCTCGACGGGCGGCACCGCGCGGCTCCTGCGCGAGTCCGAGCTGACCGTGGTGGACGTGGCCGAGGTCACCGGGTTCCCCGAGATGCTCGACGGCCGCGTGAAGACGCTCCACCCGAAGGTGCACGGCGGCCTCCTGGCCCGCCGCGATCTCCCCGAGCACGTGGCCGCGCTCGAGCGGCACGGGATCCGGCCGATCGACCTGGTCGCGGTGACGCTCTACCCGTTCGAGCAGACGGTGGCCCGGCCCGGCGTCACGCTCGAGGAGGCGATCGAGAACATCGACGTCGGCGGGCCCAGCATGATCCGGGGCGCGGCCAAGAACCACGCCCACGTCGCGGTGCTGACCGATCCCGGCCAGTACGCACCGGTGCTGGAGGAGCTGCGCCGGGGCGACGGCGCCCTCTCCGATGCCACGCGCTTCCGCCTGGCCGCGGAGGCCTTCCGGCGCACCGCGCAGTACGACGCGGCCATCGCCGCGTACCTGCGCGATCCGGCCGGGTCCGGCCGCGCCGAGGCCGCGGGCTTCCCCGAGCGCCTCTCGGTCGAGGGCCGGCTCGTGCAGCCGCTCCGCTACGGCGAGAACCCGCACCAGGCCGCCGCGTTCTACCGTCCGGCCGCGGGCCCGCTCGGGCTCAGCGCGGCCAGCCAGCTCCACGGTCCCGAGCTGTCCTACAACAACCTCCTCGACTGGTCCGCGGCGCTGGGCCTGCTGCTCGAGTGGGATGATCCGGCCGCGGTGGTGATCAAGCACACGAACCCGTGCGGCGTCGCGATCGGCCAGAACGCGGGCGAGGCGGTGCGGCGGGCCAAGGCCTGCGACCCGGTCTCGATCTACGGCGGCATCGTGGGCGTCAATCGCCCCGTCGACCTCGAGGTCGTCAAGGAGCTGTCGGGCATCCTGCTCGAGATCCTCTTCGCGCCGGCCTACGAGCCGGACGCGCTCGAGGAGATCCGGCGAACGAAGAAGAAGTGCCGCGTGTTCCAGCTCCCGTGCGCCCGCCGCGACTATCCGGCGCGCGTGCAGGAGATCCGCAGCGTGTGGGGCGGCGTGCTGCTGCAGGACGCCGACCTGGTCGACCTGGACCCGGGCGCGCTGAACGTGGTCTCGCGCCGCGCGCCCACCGAGGCCGAGCTGCGCGCGCTGCGCTTCGCCTGGCGTGTGGCCAAGCACGCCAAGTCGAACGCGATCGTCCTCGCGACCGCCGAGCAGGTGGTAGGCGTGGGAGCCGGCCAGATGAACCGGGTGGACTCCGCGCGCATCGCGGTGATGCGAGCGCGCGAGCTGGGCCTCGAGACCGCGGGCTCGGTGTGCGCCTCCGACGCGTTCTTCCCGTTCCGCGACGGGCTCGACGTGGTGGCCAAGGCCGGCGCCACCGCGGTGATCCATCCGGGCGGCTCCCTCCGCGACGAGGAGGTCGTGGCGGCGGCCGACGAGCACGGCATGGCCATGGTGGTGTGCGGGATTCGCCATTTCAAGCACTAGCCCCCAGCTCGAGCGCGTCTTCTCGCCACGGGAGCTGACCCGGCTCTTGCGCCTGTCCCCCAAGCGGCGCTCGCAGCTTCGACGCCTCGGCCTGCTCCGCGACGATCCGGGGGGCCTGCGCTTCCGCGAGCTGGTCTCGGCGCGCGCGGCGGCGCAGCTGCTCGAGAACGGGGCCAGCGTGCGCCAGGTGCGCGCGGCTCTCGACGGCGCGCGCCGGCTCGTGCCCGACGTGCAGACCCCGCTCGCCGAGCTGCGGCTCGTCGTCCACGACCGGCGGGTGGTCGTCGAGCAGGATCGGCTGCGCCTGGACCCGGGCACCGGCCAGACCCTGCTCGACTTCGACGCGGGCGACCTCGAGCGCGAGACCCGCGAGTCGCTGCTCACCGGCATGGTGCGGCCGATGGTGCCGCCGGCGGACGCGGCCGAGGTCTGGTTCCAGCGCGCCTCCGAGTGGGACGGCGACCCGGAGCGCTGGGAGTCGGCGGTGGACGCCTACGAGCGTGTGCTGGACATGGATCCGGGCTACGCGGCGGCGTGGAACAATCTCGGGCTCCTGCACCATCGCATGGGCCAGTACGAGCGGGCGGGGGAGTGCTATCGCGCCGCGCTGGAGGCCGACGACAGCTGCTGCCAGGCCGCGTTCAACCTGGGCTCGCTGCACGAGGATCTCGGCGACTTCCCGGTGGCCGTCACGTGGTACCGCCGCGCGCTCGAGCTCGAGGCCGACTACGCCGACGCCCACTTCAACCTGGCCGGCGTGCTCGCCAAGATGGGACGCGCCGAGAGCGCCGCGGTGCACTGGCGGCGTTACCTCGAGCTGGACCTGGGCAGCCCGTGGGCCAAGATCGCGCGGGCTCACCTCGAGGACGGTGGCGACGCGAGCGATGCGCTGGACTCCGCGCCCGGGAACGACGAATGAAGGTGCTCCTGATCGGCGGCGGCGGGCGCGAGCACGCCCTGGCGTGGAAGCTGGCCCGGAGCCCGCGGCTCTCCGACATGGTCGCCGCGCCCGGCAATCCCGGCATCGCGGCGCACGCGCGGTGCATCCCGGTGAAGGACGTGGCGCTCGACGAGCTGGTGGCGCTGGCGAAGGACGAGCGCCCCGATCTGGTCGTGGTGGGGCCCGAGGCGCCACTCTCGCTGGGCCTCGCCGACCGGCTGCGTGACCACGGCTATCCGGTGTTCGGCGCGAGCGCGGCGGCGGCCCGGCTCGAGAGCTCGAAGGCCTTCGCCAAGGACCTGATGGCCCGTCACGGCATTCCCACCGCGCGCTTTCAGACCTTCCAGGACGCGGTGGCCGCGCGGCGCTTCTGCCGGGAGCTGGGCGCGCCCCTGGTCGTCAAGGCCGACGGGCTGGCCGCCGGCAAGGGCGTCACGGTCTGCCGCACGCTGGAGGAGGCCGACCGGGCCCTGGCCCTCTGCTTCGAGGCGCGGGCCTTCGGTGACTCGGGGCTGACCGTGGTGATCGAGGAGTTCCTCGAGGGCGAGGAGGCCTCGTTCTTCGTCGTCTCCGACGGAGCCGCGGTCCTGCCGCTGATCGGAGCCCAGGACCACAAGACGGTCTTCGACGGAGACCAGGGCCCCAACACCGGTGGCATGGGCGCGTACTCGCCGGCGCCGGTGCTGGACGCCTCCATGCAGGAGCGCGTGATGGCCGACATCGTGCGGCCGACCATCGCCGCGATGGCCAAGGAGGGCACGCCGTACACTGGCGTGCTCTACGTGGGGCTCATGATCGCGCGCGAGGGACCCAAGGTGATCGAGTTCAACTGCCGCTTCGGCGACCCGGAGTGCCAGGCGATCTTGCCCCGCCTCGACGGCGACCTGCTGACCCTCCTGGAGGCGGTCGCGACCCGCCGGGGTCTGCCCGCGTCGCTCGCCTGGAGCCCGCGGGCGTCGGTGTGCGTGGTGATGGCGTCGGCCGGCTACCCCGGGACGTACCCGACGGGCCGGCCCATCACCGGCATCGAGACGGCGACGAGCCTCCGCGACGTCACCGTCTTCCACGCGGGGACCGCGCGCAAGGACGGCGCGCTGGTGACCGCGGGCGGGCGCGTGCTGGGCGTACAGGCCTCGGGCGACGACGTGGCCGCGGCCGTCGCCACCGCCTACGCCGCGGTGGAGCGCATCCACTTCGACGGGGCGCACTACCGCCGCGACATCGGCCATCGCGCGCTCCGGCGGCCGGCGCGGGCGGGCGAGGGAGCCTCGAGACGAGTCGGGTGAGCGCGACGATCGCGACGCGTATCAGCGCGGTGGATCCGGTGCGGCCGGATCGGGAGATCATGGAGGCGGCCGGCCGGGTAGTCGAGTCCGGGGGACTGGTGGCATTCCCCACCGAGAGCTTCTACGGCCTGGCCGCCGACGCTCTCGATGCGCACGCCATCGCGCGCGTGTTCGAGGTGAAGGGTCGCCCCGAGGCCAAGCCACTCCTGGTCCTGGTGGACTCGGTGGCGATGGCGGAGTCGCTGGTGAGCGCGATCCCCGCGGGCCCCCGGGCCCTGATGGCCCGCCACTGGCCGGGCCCGCTCACGATCGTGCTCGCGGCCTCACCCCGCGTGCCCGCCGCGCTGACCGGCGGCACCGGCACGATCGGGGTACGTATGCCGGGCCACGCGGTGGCGCGCGCGCTGGTCGAGCGCGCGGGGCGGCCGATCACGGCGCCGAGCGCCAATCCGAGCGAGGCGCCGCCGCCGCTCACCGCCCTGCAGGTGCGCGGCTACTTCGACGGGCGCCTCGAGCTGATCCTGGACGGGGGGCGCACCGCCGGCGGCGCCGGCTCCACGGTCGCCGACTGCACGGTCTGGCCGCCCCGCATCCTCCGCCAGGGCCCGGTCGTCGTCGAGGCGGCATGCGCATAACCGGAGTGATCCAGGCGGGCGGGCGCAGCACGCGGATGGGGGGATCGCCGAAGGCGCTGATGGAGCTGGGCGGGCGGCGCATCATCGACCGGGTCGCCGACGTGATGCGGGCGGTCGCGGACGACGTGCTGGTCGTCACCAACACGCCCGACCTCTACGGCTCGCTCGGCCTGCCCATGGTCCCCGACGTGTTCCCGGATCACGGCTCGCTCGGCGGCATCTACTCCGGCCTTTGCGCCGCGGCCGGCGACGCGACCTTCACGGTGGCCTGCGACATGCCGTTCCTCGTGCCCGAGGTGGCACGCCTGGTGACGGAGCGGGCCGCGGAGGCCGACGTGGTCGTGCCCCGCGTCGGCGCCCGGCTCGAGACCCTGCACGCCTGCTACGCCAAGTCGTGCCTGGCCCCCATGGAGCGGCGGCTGCGCACCGGCCGGCTCACGATCGTGGGCCTCTACGACGACGTGCGCGTGCTCACGATCGACGAGGCCGACGTGGCCCGGTTCCGCGCTCCCGAGATCGTGTTCATGAACGTCAACACCCCCGAGGAGCTCGAGGCGGCGCGCCGGGTGCAGGCCGAGCTCGAGTCCGGCCGCGCGCCGGCGGGGCCCCGCCCGGAGCGCGCCCCGCGGATCTGATGGACGCTCGCGTCGAGGGTCTCGGTCTCGGCTCCATCCAGGAGGTCAACGCGCTCCCCCGCGAGGTCGCGGAGGCGCTCTACGCGCGCCTGGTGCCCGAGGAGCTGCTCGACCGCTTCGCGATCAGCCCGGCGACGCTCTGCGACCGCGACGGGCGCCGGCTCGTCCGGGTGACCGCGCCGGCCACCGAGGCGTGGGCGCGCGTGGAGGTTCGCTCCTCCCCGGAGGATCGCGATCCCGCGTTGCTCGTGGACGTGGAGATGTCGCCGCTCTCGGTGCCCGAGCTGGCGTTCGTGCAGATCACCGACCCGACGGGCCCGCGCTACGCGATCGACCGCGATCCCGACGGCCGCGACACGCTCTTCGGCACCACCTCGCGCAACGTCCCGGAGGAGCTCCGCGCGCTCCAGAACGGGCTCGCACCCGGCCAGGTGCGCCGCGGCCTGCGCCTGCTCTCGCGGGTGCTCGAGGCGATGACCGGCTTCTGCGCGCTGCTCGGCAAGGAGATCTTCCTGATCGAGCCGCTCTTCTACCACTCGGCGATCCTCTACGAGCGGCGCGGCTGCGGCTACCTCGTGGGCCGCGACGTCATGGACGAGGTCCACGCCGGTTTCTGCGAGGGCGGCGCGCTGCTGAAGGCGCTCGACGGCTCGTCCGCATTCCGCCGGACCGAGCTGGCCGGAACCGTGCGCGGCCGGAGCTGGGCGCTCCACGACGGCATCGTCCAGGGGCTGTGGGGTGGTCCCGGCGTGAGCGGGGTCAAGATGTACCGGGCCGCCAACCGTCCCGCCGGCGTCAACACCTTCCCGGGGGCCGCGTACTGACCTCGCGCCGGCTATACTGGCGTGGTGAAGAGCCGCCGCAAGCCGGACCACGCCCCGATCCATTCCAAAGTTCGCAAGCCGATGCCGGCCAAGCCCCCGAAGGTGGAGGTGCCGCGGACGGTCTACCGGCGTCGGCCCAAGCATCCACGCCCTCCCGAGACCGAGTGATGGCGGCTCCCGCGACGCCGGCCGCGATCGTCCACTACCACGAGATCAGCCTCAAGCGGGGCAACCGGCCGCTCTTCCTGCGTCATCTGCACCAGAACCTGCTCCGCGCGGTGAGCGACCTGGGCCCCGTCCGCCTCGAGCAGCTCTCGGGCCGCATCGTGCTGGATCTCTCCGGCCATCCCGCTCCGGCGCGCGTGCTCGATCGGCTCGCCCGCGTCTGCGGTGTCGCGAACTTCTCGCTGGCCCTGCGCACCGGCGCCTCGCGCGAGGCGCTGCGCTCGGCGGTGGAGCGCGTGATCGAGGGACGCGCCTTCGGGTCGTTCCGGATCACGGCCCGCCGCGCGTTCAAGACGTTCCCGGCCACGTCGGTGGAGATGAACCGCGAGCTGGGGGCGCACGTGCTCGCGCTCCGGCCCGACTGCCGCGTGAGCCTCGAGCATCCGGAGCTGAACGTGCACGTCGAGGTGCTCCCCGGCGAGGCGTTCGTCTACTGCGACCGCCGGCCCGGCGCGGGCGGCCTCCCGGTGGGCGCCAGCGGCACGGTGGTCGCGCTGCTCTCGGGCGGCATCGACTCGCCGGTGGCCGCGTGGCGGCTGATGAAGCGCGGCTGCCGCGTGACGTTCGTGCACTTCCACAGCGCGCCCTACCTGCCGGACCTCTCCCGAGGCAAGGCGCGCGAGCTGGTGGCCAAGCTCAGCGAGTGGCAGTACTTCTCGCGGCTCCTGATCGTGCCCTTCGGCGAGATCCAGCGCGAGGTCGTGCTCTCGGTGCCGCCGCCCGCGCGCGTGGTGGTCTACCGCCGGCTCATGGTCCGCATCGCCGAGCGCCTGGCCCG
>Ga0187766_10002208_pt1 | contig 11483 bp, 7 predicted proteins | sample 0216_QUI02_MP05__4_FD_132971 | JGI IMG/M metagenome (GOLD analysis project Ga0187766, IMG submission 132971) | Tropical peat soil microbial communities from peatlands in Department of Meta, Colombia - 0216_QUI02_MP05_20_MG | ecosystem: Environmental > Terrestrial > Soil > Wetlands > Peat ... | reverse complement strand
CCCGGCTTGCCGAGGCGTTCGAGCGTCTGATCAACAAGGGGTCACGCTACCGCGCCTATAGGATCGGCGAGGGCGGGGGGTTTGAGCGACTTTGGATCACGTCGCGCGACATTCCTGGCGACCCGTTCGACGTGAGCGTGTTTTACGGCGGTAAAGCCAAGATCAAGACTGCGATCCTGCAGTCCTCGAAGCCAAGAAGACGCTATACGGCGTCCATCGCCGCCGCATTAGTGCGTGGGAAACCGAGAGGCGAAAATGACGTGTGGCTCGAGGGGCCACTTGCGACGGAAGTTCGGAGCCGGATGCCGTTCATGGCGGAGGATGGTGAAGCTCATCCACGCCTTTCCGCCATCTTTGATGTCCGTGTTCAGGCCGATGGCGTGATTGCAACTGACCTGGCGGTCGAGAACGCCTGGGCCTACGGAGTGACGCCAAGCAATGAGCATTATGACGTCGCCGTGTCATCGGGTAGCTCGGTGATTTTTGCGCAACCCGGTGTCACCCATTTCCATCATGCGAGGTGGCATAAGACCTTTTATTGGAACAACGGTCCGGTTGACGGTCCGTCTCTCGAGGTTCGCCAAGATCCGGCGTTTCTTATCGCGAGCATGGCCGTTCCATCGTACGACCTTGGGCTCCGAATTAATCCTGCAGCTATCGCGGACGAGGCGACAAAGCAAGCTGAAGTGGGGACGGGCCTTATGAATAGCGGGCTTATTGCGACGTATATGCCGAACGTCGGAGGGCGCCCGGATATTGGCCTGTTGCCGAAATGGGACGCAATCTTTCTACTCACGATGGATGCGCGTGCGAAAGCGATCGCGCTCGCTCAGGCGGATGCCGCCGGTAGCGCGCCTGCGCACTATCTCGATCCAGCGACTGACCTCCCCGTAAGCCTCGATAATCACCCCGGAATTGCAATGGAATTCGGCGGCCCTCACAGGGCGAGTGACGCGCTTCCTGCGGGCACCAACGTCGACACCCCGTGGACGATTGACGGAGCACACCAGCCCTCGCTCGGCTATGTCGCCTACCTCGTGACGGGCAGCCACTATTACCTGGATGAACTTCTCTATTGGGCGAGCTGGGATTTGGGACGATACGATCCGTATTTTCGTGATGATGGGGCAGGTCTCGTACGCAGCGACGAGCTGCGCGGACAAGCCTGGACGATGCGCACGATTGCAAACGTGGCGTACATCGCCCCAGATCGACACCCGATGAAGGCATATTTTGCTGACCGGCTCAGCAAAAATATCGATTGGTACCTTCGCCAGTACGTCCTGAATCCAGACAACAGAATAATGGATCTCACGGGCGTACCGTATGGCCTATCGAAGCTTGGTTGGATCGAGGAACCCTATAAGGAAGGCGAGGCCGCACCTTGGCAAAACGATTTTTTTAGCCTCGTGATCGGGCGCATCGTCGAAATGGGCTGGTCCGAGGCACGCCCCCTATTCGATTGGACCGCGCGTTTCGCGATCGGTCGATGGACGAGCGAGGCCGAAGGTTACTGTCAATCCATGGCGCCGGCCTACTGGCTTAAGGTTAGGACAGACAATGGACAGACTGTGGACAGTTGGGAGCAACTGTTCCGGATCAATTGGCCCGATGTGCGGAGCTGCCCGCATGATTTTATCGCCGGAGCCGACCCGGATTTAGCCTTCGGCTATGTGGCGATTTCGCGTGCGACCTTGGCGATGCTGTCGGGCTTTGGATACTCGAGGGCCGCGAAGGCATATGCGGAGTTGCATGCAAGGAGCCGTTCGCTCGACCGTGAATATGCCTCCGACCCCACCTGGGCCATAACGCCGCGGCAGCCGTAGCCGGCCGTCTCCCCACGTGCGTCGCCCTCATGCGCCGGCTCGAGCAGGGTGAAATCGGTGACAAGCCTGCACGGCCAAGCTTAGGCTATTGTAATCCGTGCGAGCTGCACTGTGCGCTGCACGCAGTCGGTTTTTCCTGCGCGTTCTGTACCGCAGGGCGCAGTCTTGATGGAGTTTGAAGGTGCTCGGAGTTTGTCGCGTAATTGGAGCAAAACTCGTTCTTTGCACTCTCGCTATTTGCTACCTTGCGGGGTGCGGGTCGAGTAACAGCGCGTCGCTGCCCCCGGCACCGCTGACGGCATCGGCACCTCCGGCCGAGGATTATAAGATCGGCCAAGGCGATATAATTCAGGTTACGGTGTGGCGGTCGCCCGAACTCTCCGTCACAGCACCGGTAAGGCCAGATGGAAAGATCTCGGCGCCGCTGGCCGGGGAAGTTCAGGCCGCTGGCCTCACCTCGACCGAGCTTGCGCAATCGATCACGCAAAAACTTCAACCTTACCTTGTCAACGCGGTTGTTTCGGTCATCGTCAGCAAATACGGCGACGTTGCATCGGGCCAAGTGCGCGCTATCGGTGAAGTAAACAAGCCAATCGCCGTGCCATATCGGGACCAGATGACGGTACTGGACGTCCTCATCGAGGTCGGTGGCATGACGCGGTTCGCCAATGGAAACAATGCTGTTCTAGTCCGCCAAGTTAATGGCGTAAAGACTTCGTATCGCGTCAGGCTCGACGATCTTGTAACGCGGGGCGACATTACCGCGAACGCCGCCGTGCTGCCGGGCGACGTCATCATTGTTCCGCGGTGATGGACAAGCTGCAGAGGTGCTGCATACGCCGTCCGCGTGACCATCGTTTAGGCGCCTAGGAGAGGCCCGGATGCTCGACATAAAGGCTCTTTTGATATTCTACGGTAGGGGATTTTGGCGGCGGAGGTGGAACATCCTCGCGCTAGCGTGGGCGGTGTGCATTCTCGGATGGCTTGGTGTCGCAGCATTACCAGACAAATACACGGTAAAGGCGAAGGTCCAGGTCGACACCGACCGGTTGCTCCCGCCTACGCCATTGGTCCGGGAAGTTACAGGCCAAGTCGATCCTGACTTACAGAGAGCTGCGCAGATGACTTCGGTACGCAACGACTTGGTCAGCAAGGATGCGATGCTGCAAGTCGTGCAGAGTGCGAAGTTGCTCGGGGCCGGAGTCAGCGAGGCCCAGGAACAAGTCGCAGCAGCGGATCTTGCAAACCATGTTCTCGTGCGCGTGATGGACCAAGACGTCCTCGACATTTCGTACGAGAACAAGGACCCGCGGCGCGCGCTGCTTGTCGTGGAATCGGTCGTTGGCGCGCTTGTTGATCGCAATGTTGCGGCAATTCGGACCCAGACCGGACAGGCACTTAAGTTCATCGACACGCAGATCGAAGACTACGAGCACCGGCTGCGCGACGCGGAGAACCGGCTAGCAGACTTCGAGCGGCAGAACGGTGGCGCGCTTTCCTCCTCTCGCGACTATACCTACCGCTTGCAGGAGTTGACCACCCAACAGCAGCAACTCGACGCGGAACAAAAAGCCAAGACTTGGCAGCGCGACCGCATCAAGGATGAATTGCAACACACGCCGGAATGGCTGACAGAACAGCAAACCACAACGGGCACGGCGTCAAGTCAGATTCAGACGCACCTTGAGGAGTTGCGGCAGCAATATGCCGAGCTCTCGCAGCGCGCAACCGATAAGCACCCGGACGTCGTGGCCCTCAAAGCTCAAATTCAGGAGGCTGAAAAACGCGCGAACCAGTCGCCCTCGGCGTCGCAATATTCCGCGGGGACAGTCGTGCGCAAGTCGCCCAATCCAAATTATCAGGCACTCCATGACGAGCTCATAAGCGTAGAGGGGGAACTTATTGCCGCGCAACAGCGCGCGGAGGCAGTCGATCAATCGATCGCAAGTCTGCGTGAAAGCTCCGCGAAACTTCCCGACATCGAAGCGCGAACCGCGCAACTAAATCGCGACTACGATCTGGTGCGTGCGAGCTACAGCAAGCTGATCGAACGCCGCGAGACATTCGCGATCGCCCTCAACATGACCAATGAGAAAACTGCGGCCGCATTCCGAGTCGTCGAGGCGCCCAAGTTGCCCGTTGTGCCGAGCGGGCCCGATCGTGCGCTCCTTTCCATTGCCGTTGGGCTCGGGGGCCTTGCCTTCGGGTTCTCCTACGCGGCCGCGCGAATGCTCCTTGTTGATGCGGGTCCCGGTACAATCGAGGAATTGCGCGCCATCGTCGGCCATCCCGTGCTCGGCGTTATCTCAATAGTCAAGCAGCGCCAGCCAATGCGCGCTGTCGCCCAGTATTCGGCATTTGCGACCGCATCACTGGCCTTCGTCGTCGTGCTGGGCGGCCTCGTCTACGCCTACAAGCACGCATTGCCGGGCTCCACCACTGTGGAAATCAGGCAGCAGACACTTGATTCGGTTCAGCGGATTTTTTGATCTTGGGAGAATGGGATGTCGCTCATTCAACGTGTTACTCAGCAGATGGGCGGGCCAGACTCCCTGGTCAAGGCTCCGCGGCCCGAGCGTATAACCCCACCGGTTCGCCCCAAAGTTAATGCTGACACATTGCCGCAAGAAAGCCCTCGCGCGGTGCCGAAGGCGAAACTGCCACCGCGGGAGCGGTCCCAGGATACGAGGCCAGCGGCTAGGAATGTCGGATCGCCCGAAGCAACATTCCAGCTCCCATGCGCACAGCTCGCGCGGCGAGGACTCATCACGCCCGAGAATCGTCGATCGCGGCTTGCTGAAGAAGTTCGTCTTATCAAGCATCAATTGCTCCGCCGAATGGCGTCAAAGCATAAGGGGGTCGTCGAATGGTCGGATCAAGCAATTATCATGGTGACGAGCGCCCGGCCCGAGGAAGGCAAGAGCACGGTTGCGCTTAATCTCGCCTTGAGCTTCGCGATAGACGAGCGATTGCCGGTCATGCTGATTGACGCGGACTACGTCCGTTCGCGAAACAGCAACCTCCTCCAGCTGCCGCACGCTCCGGGTTTGACGGACGTGTTGCGCGATCACGCCGCCGGGCTAAAGACGGTCACACACCTAGCCGAGGGTTTTCCACTTCGGATTGTGCTTCCCGGCAGCCATGTCACCTCCGCCACGGACCTATACGCGGGAGAGCGAATGAGCGCCTGCCTCACCGAGGCGGGGCGGTCAAATATCGTAATCATCGATACGCCGCCTCTCCTGTCAACGACAGAGGCAATCGTTCTGGCGCCCCACGCCAAGGAGATCGTTCTCGTCGTCGAGGCGGAGCGTACCACGCAGGCAGCACTCGAAGCAGCATTGGGTTTGCTTGAGCCTTGTGAAAACGTGAGCTTGGTTCTGAACAAATCCGAACGCAGTTCCGTCGAGCGCTTCGGCAGCTACTACATTCAGCCCTCAGCAACTTCTCAGAGCTTGTCATCTTGAGTTCGGTCAAGCCGCTTCCGCACCGGAAGGACTGAGAATGCGGATTGGAAATTGGAACTACGATGTATACGGAATTTTACAACCTGACGACCTCTCCCTTCCGGCTCGTGCCGGACGAAAGGTTCTACTATGGCAGTGAAGGCCACAATAAGGCGCTTTCCTATTTGAAATTCGGCCTTCAGCAAGGCGAGGGATTCATCGTCATTACCGGCGAAGTTGGCGCTGGGAAATCGACGCTGGTCTCACGCCTTTTTGCGGAGCTCGATCGCTCCTTGGTGGCCGCGGCACTCATTGCGACAACCCAAGTCACCGCGCGCGAAGCGCTTCGACTCATTCTCTCGTCATTCCAAGTTAAACCGATCCCCGCCAACAAGGCGGCGATGCTCACCGTCTTTGAGTCCTTCCTCCGCGAGCAGCGAGCTGCAGGCCGTCAAGTTCTGGTAGCGATCGACGAGGCGCAAGGATTGCCTATGGGTACTCTTGAGGAGCTTCGCATGCTCTCGAACATCCTGATCGATGGCCGCTCCGCGTTTCAATGCTTTCTCCTTGGCCAACCGCAATTCATGAAGCTGATGGCAAGGCGCGAACTCGACCAATTCCGCCAGCGGGTCGTCGCTTCGTGCCATCTTGGACCGCTGACGGCCGCAGAGACGCGCACGTATATCGAGCATCGTCTCAGTCTCTCCGGATGGTCCGGCGATCCCGCAATCTCCGATAACGCGTTCCGCCGCATTCATGACGCGACGGGTGGCATTCCGCGCAGGATTAACACCCTCTGCAATCGGGTTTTCTTTTTTGGAGCGCTCGAACATCTCCACACGATCGAGGAGGCGACGATCGCCGCGGTTCTCGAGGACTTGACGCAAGAAGCGATAAATCCCCTCGATGTGGAAGGGGAGGAACGACTGCCCGACGGCGAAGGGTCAGCCAATTTTGAGGAGCTTCATTCGCTTTCGACGCCTAAGCGCGGGAAATCTACGGCGGAAGTGCTCGCGCGCCTTGCGCGGATCGAACACCGGATCGAATCTTGCGACAAGAAGTTACAGCACCTTGTCGATACTGAGCCAGCGGCGTCTCGAACCATGACCGTGATAGCAGGCCAGCGGGGCGCCGATGCAAATGGCGATACGGACGACCGCGGCTCCCGCGGCGGCAGTCTCTTTCGCGCCTTAATCAGGAAAGCATGATGGGCGCACTTTCCGTTGCCAGCGAGGCACGCCCTGGGGCGTCATCTAGCCACGACGCGATGGGTCGGCGACTGAACGGCCTGTCGATCGATGTCGAGGATTACTACCAGGTCTCAGCCTTTGCGGGCGCAATTCCGCGCGAGGACTGGCCGCGCTGGCCCAGCCGAGTCGAGCACAGCACCCAACGTACATTGGGGATGCTGGCGGACGCGAACGTGCATGGCACGTTTTTTATCCTTGGCTGCGTCGCTCGCCGTTACCCCAGCCTGGTGCGCGAAATTGCGGACCAGGGCCATGAGATCGCGAGCCACGGTTCGGAGCATCGTCGCATCTGGGAGCAATCGCGGCGCGAATTTGCTTTTGACGTTTGTGGTGCAAAGAAGTGCCTTGAGGACATAAGCGGAATGCGCGTGACAGGGTATCGCGCGCCAAGTTTCTCGATAGATAAGCGAACATGGTGGGCCTTTGACGTGCTTGCGGAGAGCGGTTACCGCTACAGCTCAAGTGTCAATCCGATCCGGCACGATCACTACGGCATGCCCGATGCGCCGCGCGACAGATTTTCGCCACGGCACGGGATCACTGAAATTCCAGTGGGTACCGTCGAGGTTGCCGGGAAGAGATTGCCTTGTGGCGGCGGTGGCTATTTCCGCCTCTTCCCCTACACCTTTTCACGTTGGTGCATCCAACGAATGAACGAGGTTGAGGCGCGCGGCGCGGTATTCTATTTCCACCCGTGGGAGATTGACCCGGAGCAACCTCGAATAACCGGGGCTTCAATTCGCTCACGCTTTCGACATTACGTTAACCTGGAGGCAATGGAGGGGAAGCTTCGTCGCTTGTTGCGCGATTTCGCATGGCGTCGGCTCGACGCGGTCTTTCTTGGCGAAAATGAGGATTTCGAAGCTGCGGCTGTGGCGGCTGATGGCCATTCGTCCCTGATTGGGGCCACTCTGTGCGCAAGGAAACACCGATGACGCGCTGGTTCTGCGTGTATCGAGCAGCGGAGTTCGCTCCACTACCTGCGGGCGGTTTCGGGCTGGCAGTTTCGTACGAGTATCGTCGGTGACATTCGCCATGCGCGACGTACTTCTACTCTCGCATCGCATTCCCTACCCGCCGGACAAAGGAGACAAGATCCGGTCGTGGCATTTACTTCAACGTCTTTTGCGATGCTACCGGATCCATCTCGGCTGTCTCATCGATGACGAAGCCGATTATGCCCATGTCCCCATGTTGCGCCAACTCTGCGAAAGCTCTCATTTCGCGCGTATCGGCTCGTTCGGTACCCGTTGCCAGATGGCACGAGCGCTAGTGACTGGTAATCCGCTTACGCTCGCACATTTTTACAGGATGAGCCTCGGCCAATGGGTAGCAGCACTTCACCGTGACTACAACATTTCGGCACAGGTGATCTACTGTTCCGCCATGGCTCAGTATGTTGAGGCGATTCCAAACTTTCGAGGAAAACGAATTATCGATTTTGTCGACGTCGACTCCGACAAATGGGCACAATACGCGCGCTCGCGCCCGTGGCCACTCTCATGGATATATGGCCGCGAGGCGCGTCTACTCGCGGACGCAGAGCGGCGCATTGCCAAAAATGCTGATTGTTCTCTGTTCGCTTCGGAAAATGAGGCAAATTATTTTCGAAGCCGCAACGCCGATCTTACGGCGGTGCGCTCTATGCCGAATGGGGTCGACACAGCGTACTTCGACCCGTCACTGAAATATGACAATTTATATGGCGGCGTCGGTAACGATCCGATCCTCGTCTTTGTGGGTCGGATGGATTACTGGGCCAATGTCGACGCTATGCTCTGGTTCACCCGCGAGGTCTTGCCACTCGTTAGGGAATCGGCACCGGGTGTCCGACTCTTTATCGTCGGGGCGGCACCGACTCGCGCGGTCCGAGCGCTTGGGCGCCTCGGCAACGTTATCGTCACGGGGCGCGTCCCCGACGTGCGCCCCTATCTTGCGCATGCCACACTTGTCGTCGCACCGCTACGCATTGCGCGCGGCATTCAGAACAAGGCGCTGGAGGCGATGGCCATGGCGAAGGCGGTCATCGCAACTCCGCAGGTCCTTGAGGGCATAGAGGCGAAATCGGGGGAAAATATTGTAGTAGCGGAAAGCGGTCGGGATTTCGCTGACGCGGTGATTTTGCTGCTGCGGGATTGGCAAGCTCGGCTGCGCGTCGGCGCGCAGGCAAGAGTTACGGTGGTGGGCAATTACGATTGGAACCGTCGACTTGCGGTGCTCGACCGATTGCTTGAGCCCACTGAATTTGCGCGACATCGAGTCGTGATTGGCTGAACGCGATCGAGCTGGGGCGGGGTGAATGAATGTGCGGGATATGCGGGATCGTCGATATCAGGAGCCGGCGGCCAATCGATCGCATGCGATTGTTGCGTATGCAGGATCAGCTTGCGCATCGAGGTCCGGACGGTGCTGGCGAGTTCGTCGCAGCCGGCGTAGGGTTGGGACATCGCCGGCTCGCGATCATCGACATCGACGGTGGACGTCAGCCAATTTTCAATGAAACCGGCCGGGTCGCCGTCATTGCGAACTGTGAAATTTACAATTTTCGCGAGTTGGCCGGCGACTTGACCAAGCACGGTCATCGCTTTTCCACCCGCTCCGACTCCGAGGTCATAGCTCACGCCTGGGAGGAGTGGGACCAGTACTGCGTCGAGCGCTTCAACGGAATGTTTGCGATTGCGATCTGGGATGCCGATCGCGAGACCCTGTTCTTGGCGCGGGATCGCTGTGGCGAAAAGCCGCTTTACTATACGGTGACGGCGGACGGCCTCGTCGTGTTCGCTTCCGAGCTTGGCGCAATTCTCGCGGCACTTCCGGAGGCGCCGGCGTTCGATGTGGAGGCAATCGAGGATTATTTTGGGTATGGTTACGTGCCGGACCCAAAGACCATCTATTGCGGGATTAAGAAACTTCCGCCGGGTCACAGACTGCGTCTGACCCGCGGCGGGCCGATCTCGGAGCCTCGCGCCTATTGGGATATTGATTTCGCGGTGCGGTCCGAAACAAAAGCGGAAGAACTTGCGGCCCGCCTCAGCCGTGCCGTCGAATTACGTATGTTCGCAGATGTCCCGCTCGGTGCGTTCCTTTCAGGAGGAATCGACTCGAGTTCGGTCGTCTCGTTGATGAGTGAGGTTTCGAACCATCCGGTGCGAACCTGCTCGATCGGATTTGGAGATCGCAAAGTGGACGAACGGCGCTATGCACAGCTCGTCTCCAATCGATTTCGGACCGATCATATTGCCGAGGTCGTCGAGCCGGACGCCTGCGCCCTGATCGATCGGCTCGCACTCGCATATGGCGAGCCGTTCGCGGACAGCTCGGCACTGCCAACCTATCTTTTGAGCGGCCTGACGCGGCGACATGTCACCGTTGCTCTCTCGGGTGATGGTGGTGACGAGGTCTTCGCTGGCTATCCGCGATACAACGAGTATCTTCGTCAGGAGCAGCTTCGGACGCTTTTGCCAACGTCATTTCGCCAAGCACTCTTCGGGCCTCTAGCGCGCCATTATCCGAAGCTAGATTGGGCTCCTCGGGTATTGCGGGGGAAGGCAACTTTCGAATCCCTCGCGGTGGACGAGGTCGAAGGCTACTTTCGGTGCGTCACTGTATTCCCGACTGCACTTCGACATGCCGCCTATAGCGGCGACTTTCTCAGTCGTCTCCGCGATTACAGCGCGGTTGAAGTTCTACGCGCACACGCCCCACGTTCCGGCACGACGGATCCTGTGGCACGGGCCCAATACTTCGATCTTAAGGTCGGATTGCCGGGCGCTATGCTCGTGAAAGTCGATCGAGCGAGTATGGCTCATTCGCTAGAGGTTCGCGCACCGTTCCTCGATCACACGTTAATCGAGTGGGCCGCCGGGTTGGAGCGACGCCAAAAGATTACCGGGTTGTCGGGCAAACGCGTGTTGAAACGCGCAATGCGCTCACGGCTTCCGAACGCGATCATCGATCGGCCAAAGCGCGGATTCTCGCCTCCAGTTAGCGCCTGGCTTCGGCTGCAATTGGCCGATCGGTTGCGAGAGGTCGTTCATGGCAAAACGCTCAATGCTTCGGGCCTGTTTGCCATGGGTTATTTCCGCAAGATGACCGAACGTCATATCTCGGGAATTTCCGATTATTCTCGGCCCCTGTGGTCGCTCCTCATGTTCGACGCCTTCTTGAGATTGCCCCGGGAGAGCGCCGCCGAGATGGAAGGCGAGAGGAGAGCGATAGCCGCGGGCTGAGCAGTCGAGGATATCCCGAGCATGAACAGGCGGCTTTCTGGCCCTGATCGATATGAATGGGGAAGAGTTGGAATCACGCGTGAGCGATCGTGCGAAAAATCGAATGCGGAATCCTCCGCTGCGATTGGTTGTGTTCAGCGATGATTGGGGTCGCCATCCATCGAGTTGTCAGCACCTCATTCGGCGTCTCTTATTGATTCACCTCGACCGACCGCTTCGAGGCCCGGCAGGCCCGCTTGCTGTCATCACCGCGGTTCCGATCGGGCAGGCAAACGTGCGCCGGCGACTCGTCTACGAGTGCTGGGATGCCAAAGCGCGGATTTTCGAGCAGTGGCTTCGTTGGTCAGGGCGCGGTGGGGCTTAGACCATGAATTCGCAGGAAAAGGTCTCAGTGCTGCACGCTCGAATCGTGACGGGAGCCGGCGGTGGGCCTGATAAGACAATCTTGAATTCGCCCAAGGCGCTTAAGGATACCCGATACCGCGAACTTGCGTGTTTTTTTCATCCTCCAAACGATCCTGGCTTTGAGGTCATCGCCGAACGAGCTCGTGAGTTGGAATGCCCGCTTTTCGGAATCTCGGATCGTGGCCCCGTCGATATTGGTTCGCTGGCTGCGGTTGCGAAGCTATGTCGCGACGAAAAGGTTGCGATATGGCATGGGCACGACTACAAGACCAACCTTTTTGGTCTGCTTCTCCGGCCTCTACTCAAATTCCGTCTCGTGACAACCGT